>Ga0126380_10000087_pt1 | contig 21838 bp, 19 predicted proteins | sample PanSoiMetPlot_26_FD_92544 | JGI IMG/M metagenome (GOLD analysis project Ga0126380, IMG submission 92544) | Tropical forest soil microbial communities from Panama - MetaG Plot_26 | ecosystem: Environmental > Terrestrial > Soil > Tropical forest > Bulk soil | place: Panama | collected 2016-02-17
CTGGCGGGGAGGTCGTCACGTTGGGCCTATACAGCACGGCCCAAGGCGATGAGCGCGCCTAGTCGTCGGGTTCATCGGGGAGTGACCCGCGCCCAGGTGAGCGCGGCCAGATCGGCGCTGCGCCCAAGGTAACGCCCGCACCGCCAGGTCCCTAGGTGGCGGTGCGGGCGCATTTCCTGTGCCAGCAGCGGTCAGCCACCAGCGCGAGAGGCAGCAGCGCCCAGAACGGGCAACAATCAGCAGGTGAGATAGGGTGCGCAAGTAACCGGCTCCTTGCAGCGGTTTGACACTACCGTTGAACAGCATCTATTACCGGCATCTGGCGTCGCTGGCCCGCCCGTCCGGGGCCGCTGACCGCAGCTACCTACCCATCGCAGGCGACACCGCGCCGGCGAAGTCGGCCGTGACCGCGTTCCTCGACTCGAGCGGCTATGGCGCCGTTGACGCGGGCCCGCTCGCCGAGGGGTGGCGCCGGCAATGCCCCGGCTGATCGTGGCGAGCGCGGACCGGCGCGGATCCGGGTAGCCAAGCACCCGGGGCTCGTCCCTGATCCGCGTCGCGAACCGCGCCCGTGGCCGGGCAGCCAGGTCGGGCCGGTCGACCAGCCGGGGGGCGACGCCGGGGCGCCCGGTGCCCCGCCCGGCCAGCAGCATGTCTAGCGAGTCGATCCAGGCCTCCGGCCCGGCCAGCGCCGTGATCAGCCGCGGATCGTGCGCGCCGCCGAACCCATCCGCCCCGAGCGAGGCAATCCGCCGGTCGGAGATGTCCGGTGCCAGCGCGAACACGGCGTGGGCGGTGAACGAGAAGATCGCTTCCAGGCCTGGGCGCCACGGCGGCACCCGTTCCCAGCTACCGTCCGGATCCGGGAACCGGCCTGCCGCCGCGGCGGTGATCAGGCCCGCGAGCGGGTGTTCCGTGGTGCGCGGCGGGTCGGCGGACACGCCGCCCACGGTACCGACCCGGGACCCTGCCCTCCGGGCCGGCGCCGGGCACACCCCGGCGCACGCCAGAATTGGTGCATGGCGCTAGCGACGGTCTCGGGTGGCACCGTGCTGCCGGGCCGGAAGCTGGCCACCGGCGGCCAAGGTGAGATCTTCGCCGTCTCCTCCCCCAGCGGGTTCGTGCTCAAGAGGTACCTGCGCCGGACCCTGGACAGCGATCCCGCGCTGGCCCGGCGGCTGAGGGTCATGGCCGATGGCCGCCCGGCCGAGTGGCGTGAGGCAGCCAGCGGCCACATGAACCTGGCCTGGCCGTCGGAGGTGGTGCTGGCGGATGGCAGGTTCACGGGTTTCCTCATGCCGGCCGTGGACACCCGGCAGACGGTCGAGTTGCACCGGATCACCAACCCCACCGACCGGCGCACCGCCACCGGGACGGCCGCCTGGACAAGGGGTTTCGACTGGCGTTACCTGGTGCGCACCGCCGCCAACCTGGCCCACACCACGCATGTCCTGCACGCGGCCGGAGTGGTGATCGGCGACTTCAACGAGTCCAACATCCGCACCTGGCGGGAGGCCAGGGTAACGCTGCTCGACTGCGACTCGATGCAGATCCGCGACCCGGCCACGGGTGAGTGGTTCTTCTGCCGGGTCGGCCGCCCGGAGTTTACCCCGCCGGAACTGGTCCGCGCGGACTGGGCCCGCACGGTCCGCCACCCCACCAGCGACCTGTTCGCCCTCGCCATTCACCTCTACCAGCTACTGCTGGAAGGCGAGCACCCGTTCCGCGGCGTCTGGCGCGGCGACGGCGAGAAGCCGGCGGTGTCCGTGCTGGCCGCCCGGGGCATCTGGGCGCACCAGAACGGCGGGCCGCTGGTGCCGCGCCCGGCGGCCATCAGCGCGGGCCTGCTGCCGCCCGCGATCGTGGCCATGTTCCGGCAGGCCTTCGAAGACGGTGCGGTCGACCCGGGGGCGCGCCCCACCGCTGCCCAGTGGCACGGCGCCCTTGACGTGCTGGCAGACCAGCTACGCCAGTGCGCGGCGGACCGGGCGCATTTCTACCCCGGCAGCCACGACGCTTGCCCGTGGTGCCGGTACACCCCGCCGCCCGCCCGGCAGCCGCCACCGGCACCGGCCCTCCCCGCGGAGGCACCGAGGCCGGCCCCGACACGCCCGCGCCTGCCCCGCCGCAGCGCCTACCGCGCGGTCACCAAGCGGTACCGCGCGGCCACCGCGATAGCGGCGGTGGTTCTGCTGGCCCTGGGCGGCCTGCTCACCGCGGCCACGCTGGGCAGTCCCCCCCGGCCGCGCGCCGTCCACCAGTCCGACCAGGCCGGCCCGCGCCTGCTCGGCGGGACCGGCCCGGGCACCGAGGCGGTGGCGTTCAGCCCCAACGGTGCGATGATCGCCACCGGGGACCGCAACGGCCACGCTTACCTGTGGGACGCCGCGACCGGCCAGCGCACCGCGGCCCTCGCCAACTTCGCCAGCCGGCCGGCCACCTCGATCCCCAGCGCCGACTCGGTCGCGTTCAGCCCCGACGGCGGGATGCTCGCCGTCGGGGTCAACAACGGCAGCACCTACCTGTGGAATATCGCCACGGTCAAGAACACCGCGGTCCTCACCGACCCGGGAACCGGCGGGAACAGCGCCGTCAATACCGTGGCGTTCAGCCCTGACGGCACCATGCTCGCCACCGGCGACTGCAACGGCGCCAGCTACCTGTGGAACCTCAACACCGTACAGAACGTCGCCGCCCTGACCGAGCCGGCCATCAGCCGCGAGTGCGTCACCTCGGTGGCGTTCAGCCCCGACGGCACCATGCTGGCCACGGGCGACGCCGATGGCCGCGCTTACCTGTGGGACCTCGCCACCCACCGGGTCACCGCCATCCTGCGTAACGGCAGCCCGGTCAGCAGCGTGGCGTTCAACCCCGGCGGCACCATCCTGGCGACCGGAAATCAGCACGGCGCGGATCTGTGGGTCGCCGCCACCGGGCAGTTTGCCGCCAAGCTGGCCGCCCCCGTGGCGTTCCAGGACGTTTCCGCCGTGGCCTTCGCGCCCAGCGGAAGGGTCCTGGCCGCGGGCAACAGCGAGGGCAGCACGGTCCTGTGGAATATCGCCGCCCGGCGCCGGATCGCGACGCTCGTGAACCCGCAGGGAACCGGCGGCAGCCTGGCGGGCGTCAATGCGGTGGCCATCAGCCCGGATGGCACGACGCTGGCCGCGGGCGGCTTCCACGGCACCTACCTGTGGAATATTCGCAGGCCATGACCATTACACTCGGCTGTGGCCAGGGCCGTGGATCCGACGGGAAGGGCACCTGTTAATGGCGGACTTCACTCCTCGTGTCAATGAGGCCAACCCCGACCCTCGTATCGCATGTGCGCTCTTGCTCGATACGTCGAGCTCCATGAGCGGTGAGCCGATGAGCATGCTCAACCGGGGCTTTGACCTGTTCTGCGAGGAAATCAAGAAGGACGAGCTGGCAAAGAAGCGGGCGGAGATCACGGTCATCACCTTCGGCGGGAGCGCCCGCGTCGAGATCCCGTTCACCGAGGGCCGCGACCTGCAGCCGCGCCGGCTGGAAGCCGGCGGTGGCACGCCCATGGGTGCCGCGCTGGACCTCGCCCTGGACCAGCTGGACCAGCAGAAGCAGGCGTACAAGGAGGCGGGGCTGGAGTACTACCGGCCCTGGATGTTCGTCCTCACCGATGGCGCGCCGACCGACCGCGACGTCTTCCGCACCGCTGCCGCGAGAGTCAGGCAGGCGGAGGCGGAACGCAGGGTGTCGGTGTTCGGCATCGGCGTCGGGGCGGGTGCCAACCTCTCCCGGCTGGCAGATCTGTCCGAGCAGCGGGTCCCCGTCATGCTGGACGGGCTCAGTTTCAGCGAGTTCTTCAGCTGGCTGTCTGCCTCACTGGGCGCGGCGTCGGCGTCCGGCGCGTTCGGCGCCAGCGACGCGGGCGTCGAGCGGGCCGAGGCGGCGGAGCAGATCCCGCTCCCGCCGGCCGGCTGGGCCAGAGCCTGACCACGGCCGATGTGGACGGTCATCGGCGCCTCGGTCGCCGGGACATTGCATCAGGCCACGGGGAGACAGTGCGAGGACGCCTGCGGCTGGCGGGCGGCCACGGGCGTGACCTGCCTGGCCGTCGCGGACGGGGCCGGCACGCGATCCATGTCCGGCTGCGGCGCCGCGCTGGCAGTGGAAAGCTCGCTGCTGGCGTGCGCCGAGGGCCCGCGCGCCGAGGATCCGGGCGCCTGGCTGCGGCTGATATTCGCCGGCGCGCGGGAGCAAATCACCGCCCGCGCGCAGGCCGACGGGAACAACGCGGATGACTACGCGACCACGCTGGCCGTCGCGATCCTGACCGGCGCGACGGTCGCGGTCGGGCAGATCGGCGACACGATCGCGGTGGCTGGGCGCGCGGGCAGCTATCAGACCCTGACGCCCGCGCCCCGCGCCGAGTACGTGAACGAGACGGCGTTCCTCACCGGCCCCGATGCGCTCGGCGAGCTGCGGATCAACGTCACCCCGGCGGCGCAGGCGGACACCGCCTTCCTCGCCACCGACGGCCTGCGTTTCAAGATCCTGGATGACCTGGCCACGGCTTCCCCGTTCGCGCCGTTCTTCGAAGACCTGGCCGCCTTCGCCCGCTCACCGCAGGCCTCCGACGACGCGGTGCGCGCGTTCCTGGCGGGCCTGGATGACCAGAGCGGTGACGACAAAACCCTGGTGGCCGCCGTCCGGGACTGACCGGATGCCGAGGCCGCCGGGGGCAAGCCCACCGCGGCCAGCGCCCTGGCCGCGGAGATCCCCCCGAGGCACCAGGGCCGACGCCGCGCCGGCCGCCACCGGGCTAGTCGGCGCCGGGCCGGCCGCCGCCGGTTAGAGCACCGGCTCGTTGTGGACGCGGGCCTCATCCGGATGCGGTGAGCCCGGAAGGAGCGGATCGGCGGCCCGGGCGGCGTGGGCGGCGAGCTTATCCGTGCCCTTACGGCCGCCGCGGTAGTCAGGCGGCTCCGTCCTGCCCCGGGCGATGGCAACCACGGTCAGCAGCGCGGCCAGCGGTGAGACCAGCGCGATGAAGTCGGAGGAGGTGAGGCTGCCCAGCGCGACGAGGGCGGCGGCGAGCCCGGAGATCAGCACGGCGACCGCGACCAGCCCCCATCCGTTGAGGAACAGCCGCAGCGTGAACGGCGGCGGCGACATCACCTGCGGCACGGCGGTGACCGGCTTGGTCGCGCGGCGCTCGGTCATCCCGTCGCGTACCCGCACGATGAGCGTCAGGTCGCCAGGCTGGTCGGCGATCAGCAGCAGCTCGTCGGGATGGGCCGGGTCGGGGGACTGCGAGACCGCGCCGCCGCCGGCCGCCCATGCCACCACCTTGCGGCTGCCCGAGGACCGCACGCGATAGCGGGCCTGCTCACCGGCGACCACGGTGTCCGGTCCCTCGATAACCACCGGCGGCGCCTGGCCCGCGCCCGGCGCGGCCCCGGCGGCGTGCGGCATGGTCCCGTTCCCCGGCGACGCTGTCCCGTTCGCCGGCGATGCCGGGCCGTTTCCCGCCGCCGTGCCGTTGCCGCGCCCGGCCTGCTCCCCGGCTGGGGAACCGGGCCGGCCCGGGGTGCCCGCGTCCGGGATCACCAGGAACTGCCGGTGGGCCAGCCGCTCGGCGAGCCGGATCTGGCGTGCGTGCACGCTCCACGCCATGGCCACGACCGCGGCGGCGAGCCCGGCCGCGCCGAGCCCAAGCAGCGCGGCAACCGCGGGATGGCTGGCGTTGCCTGCAACAGCTGCGAACATGTCCCCTCCCTGCCGTGGCTAAGCCACGCCGGTCGGCGCGTCGATGCTGTACCAGCATAGTATTCAAATATACGATCGAACAAGCAAAGGCCCGCATCCCGGCAGGGACCTAGCCGGCTGAAGTACGGATCATGCCCGGCTGGGGGCCGTCGCGAGCGGGGCCCGCGGTTACCGGGCCCGCAGCCGGTCCAGGACGGCCGGATCGCCGTCGGCCACATCCACGATCTTCATCCGGCTGGCCGGCCCCGCGACCAGTGTCACGGCGTGACGGCGGACACCGAAGGCATCGGCTATCGCGGCCAGCGCCGCCGCGGTTGCCCGCCCGTCCACGGCCCGCGCGCTTACCCGCACCACCAGCGCGCCGTCGTGCTCCCCGCCCACGCCGGGACGGGCGGACCCGGGGCGGACCCAGACCTTTAGCCGCACATTCCCAGTGTGCCCCCAGTCGGGTGGCTAGCCCAGCGCGGCGCCGCGCCGCGCCCGTCCAGGCCAGCCCGCCTGTTCCTGGTGCGGGGATATTTGCTTCCGGCGGCGGAAAACCGACAGCGCCGGGCAAGGCGTGGCCGGCGCGGCGCCCGCTCCAGCACGGGAACGATTCACTCAGAATCGCACGACCGGAGCGTTTGGCCTGAGCGCGCGTTTGCCACGGAATGCGATTAGCGGGCAGCGGCCTGCCCGCTAATCGGCGCCCTCCGCACTCGCGGCAACCCTGGCGGTGGGTAAAGGGCGTGACCCGGCAAGGGGCCGCCTAGTGCGCGGCGCGGTACCTGGCGAGCACGTCCGCCGGGATGCGTCCCCTGGTCGAGACCTTGATGCCCTGCTCACGCGCCCATGCCCGGACATCGGACTGGTCGTGCCTGGGCGACCGCGGGCCGCGGCCGGCCCGCCGGGAGGACGGCACCTTCCGCGCCGCTTCAATGTACGGGCCAATCGCTTTCGCGAACTGGTCCGCGTGCTTCTTGCTCAGGTCGATCTCGTAGTCCGTGCCACCAAGCCCGAACCTAACCGTGCCCTCGGCATCACTGCCGTCAATGTCGTCTACGTACAGGACCTGTGTCCGCTGCACCATCGGCCGTGCTCCGATCTGGCATTTGCTATTGGCCTTGGCCTTCAGTGTAGGTGATCATTCAGGCCGGCCGCACCATTCATCGTCGATTCAGCGCGCTCAAATTCCGCTGGGTGCGATGTTTCTCCGCGGTGCGGGACCAGCGGGGGATGGGCGTTACGCAACTGGCCGTCATTGCGCCCGATTCCTACCGCGGTCATCGAATCGAACTCCGGTAGCGATCTACCGCGATCTCGCGCGCCCGCTGGCAATAACGACGGATCCTGCGGGACGGCCCTGGCCGGGGCGCTTGACTCTCCGGTTACCGGAGGCCGGACGGTCGACGGCATGTGCATGGCGTCGCATATCCACACGTTGTACAGCCAGGAACGGCAGCGCGACCTGCTGGCGCGGGCGCACCGGCAGCGGCTGGCGCGCCAGCTGGGCCGGCTGGCCAGGGCAAGGGAGAGGACCGGGCGCCGCCGGTGGCACAGGCGCACCGCGCTGCCAGCGACCAGGCTGCTGCCGTGGCAGCGGGCGGTGCGGTGACGCCGGCCGCCCGGCCGGGCAGTACGCTATGGCCCAGCGAACAGGTGCCGGATACAGGCGGGCCGATGGTTGGGGAAGACCACGTGGTTATGGACAGCGGCGGCGAGTCACCCCCGTTCGATACCAGCGTGGCGCACGTCGCCCGGGTGTATAACTTCTGGCTGGGCGGCAAGGACAATTTCGCCGCCGACCGGGCCGCGGGCGAGCAGGCGATCAAGGCCTTCCCCGAGATTCCGCTGTCGGCGCGGTCGAACCGGGCGTTCTTGGCCCGTGCGGTGCGGTTCCTGGCCGGGGAAGCGGGCATCGGCCAGTTCCTGGACGTCGGCACCGGCATCCCTTCGGCGAACAACACCCACGAGGTCGCCCAGGCGGTGGCCCCCTCATCACGGGTCGTCTACGTCGACAACGACCCGATCGTGCTGACCCACGCCCGGGCGCTGCTGGCCTCCGGCCCGGCTGGGGCCACCGACTACATCGACGCCGACCTGCGCGACCCGGAGCAGATCCTGGCGCAAGCCGGGCGGCTGCTGGATTTTGCCCGCCCGGTCGCGCTGCTGCTGATGGCTGTGTTGCAGCACCTGGACGAGGCCGACGCCCCGTACCAGATCGTGCAAACGCTGGCGGGCGCCCTGCCGCCGGGCTCTTACCTGGCGATCTCCCACCCGGCCTCGGACATCAACGCCGCAGCGATGGCCAAGTTGGCGGCGACGTTGAACCAGATGATGGCGGAGAAGGTCACCTTCCGCGACCGGGCCGGGGTGGCCCGGTTCTTCGACGAGCTGGACCTGGTGGACCCGGGGCTGGTGCAGGCGTCGAAATGGCGGCCGGTCAGCGAGAGCGAGGCGGCCAGCCCGGCGGCCTTGTGGGCCGGCATCGGGCGCAAGCCCTGATCCCCGGGCTAAGGCTCCTCCGGGCCGCCGGGTCGGCCCGGCCCGGCAGCTCACCGCCTGCCCGGTGGCCCGCACTGCCCGGCCGGTGAATCATCGCCGTCACCGGGCACGCCGACGCCGAGGTCATCGAGACCGTGCGCGGCGGCCGTCAGCCTGCTCTGGGAAGGCGTGCCGGTCTGCTTTCCGTGCCGGTCTGCTTTCGTAGCAGGGTCGGGCCCTCCGGTCAGCTTCCCCTGCGATCAAGGCGCTGCAAGAGGTCGAAGGCGGCGAGCTCGATGTCCTTGTGCCGCCACTCTGCCGCCCGGTACAGGCAGGCGATGAGGCCCATGCGGTGCAGACGGCGGAAGTCGCCGAAGACGAACGCGTACCGGGCCTTGGTGTGGTCATTGGCACCCTCGGTGAGGCCGAGATGCCACCGGGCGTATTCCTCCCACGAGTGCGACTTGAGGAAGGCGTTCTGGTCGCTGGCACGAGGCTGCACCTTGCCCCAGTCGCTGTCGGGCACGGTCTGGCCGCTGTCGATGAGGTGCTGGGCCCAGGCCACGCCGTCCGGGTTCACCGTGTACGAAGCCACCGCAGTTTCCTCCCCCGGCATCGCGCGGGCAATCCGGTGGCGCAGGCCGGGTTCAGTGCGACCGGGCGGCGGCCCGGCGGTCGCGCAGCGCGGGTGCCAGGGCGGTGAGCATCAGCGCCGCGGTGAACGCGAACGAGGCCGGGTAACCGGTCTGGGCGGCGACGGCGCCGAACCCCGCGGCGCCCAGGCCCATGCCCGCGTCGTAGGCGAGGTTCCACAGCGCGCTCACCGTGCCGTAGCCGGATTCGGGCACCCGCGCGTACATCAGCGACAACGTCGCGTTCTGGGCGACGCCGAACCCGGCGCCGAAGACCACCGCACCGGCGATCACCGCGGCCGGTGCGGTCGTCAGCGCCAGCATCAGCATGCCGGCGGCCGAGACGACGACGCTCGGGATGATCAGGCCGGCGGAACCGTGCCGGTCGCCATACCGGCCGGCCAGCCAGCGGGTGACGGTGGACACGGCCGGCTGGATAAACAGCGCCAGCGCCATGATGCCCGCGGTGGCCCGCGTCGCCGCCAGGGGCAGGAACGTGACGACGATCCCGGCGGCCATGGTCGTGGCCGAGAAGACGGCGGATGGCCGGGCAAGTTCCGGGGTGCGCATCCCGGCCAGCACGCCGCCGGGCCCATGCGTGTCCCGCTTCCGCCTCCCCGTAGGCCCCTGGCTCCGCCCGCCCGCGGGGTCCTTGCCGGGCAGCCCGGGCACCGCGGCCAGGGCGGCGAGCGCGGCCACGGCCCCGGCGGCGAACACCGGCCCGTATCCGACGTGCGCGGCAAGCCACAGGCCAGCCGGCAGCGCCACCATCGACGGCACGCCGACCACGACACCGAACAGCGCCAGTCCCTCGCCCCGGCGCTCGGCCGGGATGATCGAGGCGGTGAGGGCGCCACCGGAGACGCAGGTGATGCCGAAGCCAACGCCGCGGACAACGCAGACCGTCACGATCACCGCGGTGCTCGCCGACACCGTGAGCAGCAGCGCGGGCGCGCCCAGCAACACCAGTCCCCCGGCGAGCGTCCAGCGGTGGCCGTACCTGGTCACCAGCCGGGGCGTGACCAGTTCACCGGCCACGGCCGCGAACGTCAGCGCGCTGGTGGCCAGTCCCGCCGCGCCCGCGCCGGACCCGCCCGCCTTGGCGAACAGGGGTACCACCGACAGCAGCAAGTAGAAACTGGTCGCCGAGCCGATCGCGGACGCAAACCGCAGCAGCAGCGCGCGGGTCACCAGGCGCGGCCGGGCGGCCGGCCGGGGCCCCGCGGTGCGGTGCGCGCTGGGTGATCCATCGGGGCGAAGGGCCGCCGGCGCACCGGCGCTGGTGCTCTGTGGTGCCGTTAGCGTGCTCATGCTGTTGACGCTAGGGGGCAAGCGGCCTCCTGGTAAGCTCCAATTCCACGCCTGTCCAGTAGTCCAGTTGGGCTCGGGCCGCGGGCGCTGGTTACCCGGGTGGCTGGAAGCTGGTGGTCCGCGCCATGCCTGCCGCCCGCCCCTTCCCCGCGACCACCAGGGCCATCTTGCGCGACGCCTCGTCGATCATCTCGTCGCCGAGCATCGCCGCGCCCCGGGCGCCGCCTTCGGCCGAGGTGTACCAGTCGTACGCGTCAAGGATCAGCTCCGCGTGGTCGTAGTCCTCCTGCGACGGGGAGAAGATCTCGTTGGCCGCGGCGATCTGGCCCGGGTGGAGCACCCACTTGCCGTCGAAACCCAGGGCCGCGGCCCGCCTGGCCGCCGCGCGGAACCCGTCGGCGTTGCGGATCTGCAGGTAGGGGCCGTCGATCGGCTGCAAGTTCTGGGCCCGCGCGGCGACCATGATGCGCATGAGGATGTAGTGGTAGGCGTCGGCGGGGTAGCCCGGCGGCTGCTCGCCGACCACCAGCGACCGCATCCCGACGGAGGCCATGAAGTCGGCGGGGCCGAAGATGATGGTCTCCAGCCGGGGTGAGGACGCGGCGATCGCCTCGACGTTGACCAGGCCACCGGCGCTCTCGATCTGGGCTTCGACGCCGATCCGGCCGGCCTCGAGCCCCATCGCCTTCTCGATCTGGGTGAGCAGCAGGTCAAGCGCCTGGATGTCGGCCGGGCCGGCCACCTTGGGCAGCATGATGCAGTCCAGGCAGGCCCCGGCGCCCTCGACCACCGTGATCACGTCCCGGTAGGTCCACTGCGTGGTCCAGTCGTTGACCCGGACGGCGCGGGTCTTGCCGCCCCAGTCGCCGTTATTGAGCGCGTCGACGACCGCGTGCCGCGCGCTCTGTTTCACCAGCGGCGCGCAGGCGTCCTCAAGGTCCAGGAACACCTGGTCCGCCGGGAGGCCTGGGCCTTTTCCAGGAAGCGCGCGCTGCTGCCGGGAACCGCAAGGCAGGAGCGGCGCGGGCGCAGCCGGTTCACCGCGGCGGCAGCCGCCGCGGTCGCCCCCGTCGCCGTGTCAGGTCGCGTCATCCTTCGATTGTCCTGGCCGGCCGCCCGGTGCCGCGGGTGCGTCCCCGGCCTGCGCCGCGAAGGAGCATAAGCTCCGGTCATACGGCGCAGGCTGAGGCCCCCGGCGGTGCGGATCGCGGCCGCGCCTACCAGCGGCGAGGCCAGGGCGCTGGCCCTCGACATGAACGCGATCATCCTGCGCAACGGAGACCGGGAGGACGAGGGCGGCAGCGGCGTGGGCGCATGGCCCCGGCTGGACGAGGTCCAGGTCCCGGTCACGGTCGCCTGCGGCGACCTGGACGTGCCGTTCCTGGTCGCCCGCAGCCGCGAGCTGGCCGCCCGCCTGCCCCGCGCCCGCTACCGCGAGCTGCCCGGGATGGCGCACCAGCCATACCTCGAAGATCCTGGCCAGGTGGCAGGCCTGCTGCTCGACGCGCTCGCCGGGAAATAGGGCCAGTCACTCCTGCCCGGCTGCCGCCAGGCCAGCGATGAATACCGGGCCGGGGCGCCGTCCTAGTGCTGTCAGCACGCGATGAAAGGCCCCGACATGAGCCATGAGCCGCACATCCAGGTACGTGCCGCGCAGCACTACGCCGCAATCGCGGCGACCGTCGCCATGGACGGCATCTCCGCCGTGGTGGACGACGCCTTTCCCGAGCTGTTCGGCTGGCTGGCCGGCCAGGGCATCGCGCCCGCCGGCCCGCCGCTGATCCGCTACCTGGTCATCGACATGGCCGGAGAGCTGCAGCTCGAGCTCGGCGTGCCGGTCGCCGCGCCGGTCACCGCCAGCGGCCGCGTCCAGCCCGGCGTCATGCCCGAAGGCAGGTACGCGGTACTCCGGCATACCGGGCCCTACGACGGCCTGATGGCCAGCAATGCTGCGCTGCTGCAATGGGCGCGGGACAACGGCGTCGAGTTCGATACCCGGGACACCCCCCAAGGCACGGCCTGGCGCGGCCGGGCCGAGCACTACCTCACCGACCCAGCCCAGGAGCCCGACCCCGCCAAGCTGGAAACCGATGTGGCATTCCTGATCAGCGAGGGGTGACCGGCCGGCCCGCCGGGCCACCGCCGAGCCGGGCGCGGCGCATCAGCCTTGCCCAGCCGGGTGCCGTGGGTTAGCTGCCGATGGGCCGGGCCGAGGCGGCGCCTTCCAGCATCGTCTCGGCCACGATGTTGAAGGCGAGAACCCAGGCCTCGCGGGTCGCGGGGTCGAACTCCTCGCCCAGGGTGCCCGCGAGCGCGGCGAGGAGGGCGTCGCCGACGGTCTGGTAGTCCGCGGCCCGTACCCCGTAACCGACATGGCGGGCGCCGAGCGCGCGGGTATGCGAGAGCAGTTCGGCGAGCCGGGGCATGGTCTGCACGATCTCGGTGAGCTTCTGGGCGAACTTGACCTGCTGTTCCCGCATGTCGGTGGTGAACAAGGGGCGCAGCGACGGGTCCCGTTCAAACAGCTCCTGGTAGAAGCGGGCCGTCATGGCCGGCAGATCCGGGCCGAGCCGCTCGAACGACGACTGCACCAAGGTGATCTGCTCCGGCGTCATATCGCACTCCCGAGTGCCTGAGCCAGGCCGGCGCGACTGGTGACACCGAGCTTGGCGTAGGCGTGCTGTAGGTGGTTGTTGACCGTCCGCACGGACAGGTAAAGACGGTCGGCAATGTCCTTGCTGGCCATGCCGGTAGCGGCGAGCAGCACGATTTCCCTTTCCCGGCCGGAGAGCGGGGCCGCCGCGGCGGCATTGACCGTGGCGAGGTGGAACAGCCCCGGGGTGGCGGCACCCTCGCAGGCTGCGGCGAGCGCGCTGGAGCGGCGCAGCGACGCCGTGGCCGCCCGCCGGTCGCCGGCGCCGCTGAATGCCCCGGCCGCGCTGCCAGCGGCCTCGGCCGCGAGCAGCATTGCGCCCAGGGCCTCGAAGTCGTCGGCAGCACCGGCGAGCTCCCCGGCGTCGCGCACCCGGGCGGCGGCGGCATGGCGCGCCCGGGCAAACACCAGTGGCGAGTCACACGCGCCGGCCAGCTCGCGCAGGCGGCCGGACACGTCCTCGCCGCTGGCCCGCATCAGGTCGTGCAGGAGCCACGACTCGCTGAGCCGGTGGCCGGTCGAGGCCGCCTCCGCCGCCGCGGAGCGGAACACCTCTGCCGCCTCGGCCGGCCGCCGTGACGCGATGGCGGCCCACGCATCGGCGAGGTGCTGCTCGGGCCCGAGGAAACCGAACGCCGGGGCGGCCGCGCGCTCGGCCAGCGCCTGGGCCGCGGCGTCCGCCTCGCCGAGCATCGCATGCGCCAGGGCCAGGCCCGACAGTGCGACGCGTCGCGAGCCGGCGAAGCGGCTTGACTGTGCCAGTCCGGCCGCCTCGGCATAGAAGCGGCGGGCGGTCACCACCCGGCCCTGCAGGATGGCCACCCGCCCGAGGTTCACGGCGAACCAGATCTGGGCGATGGGCACCCGCTGGGCGGCGACGATCTCGGCACCGGCCATGGCCACCAGCTCGGCCTCGGCGAGCCGGCCCGCCTCAGTCAGGGCGAACACCTGGTTGACGACGTGCATGGCCGGGTGGGCGATGGCCGGCTCGTCGCCGAGCGCGACATGGTCGGCGTGGCCGGCCCGGGCGAGAGCCACCGCTTCGGCCGTCTGTCCCGCCGCTGCCAGGGCGATCGCCCCGGCGATCGCCCGCACGACCCGCGTCCGCTGGTCGCCGCCGGCCGTTCGCCCGAGCACCGCCAACGCCCGGTCGGGGTGGCCCGAGAACGTCAAGACGGAGGCCTCGTCAGCCACGAGTTCCTCAACGAGCGGCGCCGAGGTGACCACGGCCCGGGCGGCGGCGTTGATGGCCAGCGCTTTTTCGGGCCGGCACAGGCCCCATTGGGCGTTCTTGGCCCGGGTGACCGCCAGCCGCAGGGCGATGTGCTCGCTACTGGGCAGTTCCTGCCCCAGTGCGAACACGCGCTCGGCAGCGTCGAAGGCGCCCAGCTCGTACAGCGCCTCGCCCAGCAGCAGCGCCCCGACCGCGTCCAGTTGCTCGCCGGGCACCGCCTCAATCAGGCGCCGCACCGTGCGGAAATCATGTGCGGAGCGGGCCAGCTGGGCGCCGCGGACCAGGACCGCCGGGTCCGGCTGCGCCCCGGCGTCCAGCCGCCATACCGCGATCCGCAACCCCGCCTGGCTGGGCGCGGAGCCGCTCGCCGCGAGCCGCTCGGCCTGGGCCAGCAGCACCCTGCGCGCCCGCAGCTTCGGCATCGCGGCGCGGACCACCTTGGCGTGCAGCGGGTGGGCCAGGCGCACCTGCCCGTCGGCGACCGTGATCGTGACGAGCCCGGCGCCCTCCAGCGACTCCAGCACCCCGGCCGGGGCAGCCGTCTCCAGGTAGCCGAGCTCCACCGGCTGGCACAGGGCGAGCAGCTCCAGCACCGAGCGGGCCTCGGCCGGCAGGCCGCCGATCCGCTGCTCGACCAGGTCGAGCAGCCGGCTCGAGGCCGGCAGGTGGTCCTCCAGATGCCACACCCCGGACCGCTCGACCAGCGCCCCCGATTGCAGGGCACCCAGGACCAGTTCGTGCACGTACAGCGGGTTGCCCCGGCTGGACTCCCAGAACTCCTGCCCCGCACCCGCCTCGATCGGGCCGCCGAGGGCCAGGTGCAGCAGCGTGTCGACGTGCGCGCGGCTGAGGTCGTGCAGGTCGACCCGCTCCAGCCGGCCGTCCCGCCAAAGGTCGGTCAGCAGGTCCGGAACCGGCTCACCGGTGCGCACGGTGGCGATCAAGAAGATCGCCCGCTGCGCGGACAGGTATCCGAGCAGTGCCAGCGAGGCGGCGTCGAGCAGGGCCATGTCGTCGGCGACGGTCACCAGGCGGCGCCCGCGATGGCGATCGTGCAGGGCCTGGCGGGTCTGCTCGAACAGCGCCGCCGCATTGACCTGCCCGTCTGGGCCCAGCCGCCCGAGCTGGTCGGGGAGCAGGGCCACCACCGCGCCGAGCGGCAGCAGCGCGGTCGTCCGGCTGCCCGCAACGCGTTCAGTCGGATGACCGCTTGCCGCCGCCTGCCCGGCGCACTCGTCGGCCAGCCGGGTCTTGCCGACCCCGGCACGGCCATAGACCACCAGGCCCGCCCGCTCGCCCGAGCCCAGAGCGCGCTCGAAAACTTCAAGCTCCGGCCGCCGGCCCACGATCGGCCAGCGCGGCAGCGTCATTACCACACCGGAAAGAATGCCAGTTCAGGCCGGGACAGGCCATCGCCGGTCGCCGGAACCGGCGGGCCGGCCTTGTCAGGCGCTCACCACGGCCGGCCGGAGCCCGGCCACGACCCCGACGATGTGGTCGGCCAGGTGGCCGGGAACCCCCAGGCTGTCGAGGGTTTCGGCGAGAAGGGCGGCGGTCCGGTCGAAGTCGGCATCGCTGATGCCCAGGCCCCGGTGGACCTTGGCAAGGTCAGGTCCCCGGTAGCGCTCGGGACCGCCCAGCGCCTCGCCGAGGACCGTGACGACGTACGCACGGTGCTTGGCAGCGACGCCGCGGGGGAAGAACCGGCTGAGCATCGGGTCGGCGAGGAGCCGGCCATAGAGGCCATCGACGGCGGCGGCAACGGCCGCCCGGCCGCCTATCGCCTGGTAAACGTTGACCGTGGTCGCCTCGGCGGGCGCGACGGTATCTGGGCAAACAGTCATGGTAGGTCTCCTTGTTCATGTGTCTACCGCGACGATGCCCTGGACGCGGGCCTGGGCGATTGAGCAATCGTTACTCAACATCACAGGCGGCAGGCGAGCGGGAACCTGAGTAGCCGGCCGCACGCAAGATGAGCAATCGCTGCTCAGGCGCGGAGGGCGCGCCCCGGCCTAGAACTGTGCAAGGACGGGCCGATCCGCGGCCCGCAGGCACAGAAAGCCACGATCATGTCCGCACCACCACACAACGACGGCCGGGCCACTGCCCGTGCCCGCGTTCGCATATTCACCGGCCGGACGCGCGCCGCCAGGCGCTGGGCCGGGCGGGCCTCCCAGTTCCTGGTGGCGGCGGCCGCCCTCGCCGCGATCGGCGTCACCGCCGGCGGCGGCAGCGCGTCCGCCGCCACCGCTCAGCCGGCCGCGCCCACGCTCACCGGGGTGACCTGGCACCAGCTGACCCTGATCAACGGGTGGGTGCCGGGCCAGAGCCAGTTCGCTGGAGACGGCGTCCCGGCGTGGACCGTGCGGAACGGTGTCGTGTACCTGTCCGGCTCGGTCATCCAGGCCAGCGGCACCAACAGCGAGTTCGCCGTGCTCCCGCCGGCGGCGCGCCCCTCGCGGGTCCTGTACATGACGGTGGCCACGGTGGCCCACACCCAGGGCTTCATCGTCGTCCGCCCGAGCGGTGCGGTCCAGGCCTGGGCCGACCCGTACAGCGACGCCCAGGGACTCACCTCGCTGGCCGGGATCTCCTACCCGGCCAAGCCCATGGCCATGGGCACGCTGTCCCTGGAGAACGGCTGGCAGTCCAGCGACAGCCAGTGGGGCACCGGTGATCCGTCCTACTCGGTCAGCAACGGCATGGTTTACCTGTCCGGTTCCCTGCACCAGCCGGCCGGCAGCAACCAGGTGTTCGGCGTGCTTCCCCCGGCCGCCAGGCCGGCCCGCACCATGTACCTGAGCGTCTACACCTATAACGGGACGATCGGGCTGCTGGAAATCGACACGACCGGCACGATGTACGCCTACGAAGGCGGCGCGCAGCAGTACACCTCGCTCGCCGGGGTTTCGTTCCCGGTGGCGTCGGCCACCATGACCAAGCTGGCGCTGATCAACGGCTGGAAGTCGGGCCAGCCCAGCTACGGCACCGGCGATCCGTCCTACTCGGTCCGTGGCGGCGTGGTCCACCTGTCTGGTTCGCTGGTCCAGCCGCAAGCCGGCGCCGCCGGCCAGATGTTCGCCATCCTGCCCATGGCGGCCCGGCCGACGTACTACCTGTACCTCAAGACCGAGGTCTACTCGGGCAGCACCGCCAACACCGGCACCGTCGTGATCACGCCGAATGGCGAGTTGTACGCCGACAGCGTGCCACTAAGCGAGTCCCAGCAGTACACCTCGCTCGCCGGGATCTCCTACCCGCTCGGCTCCTGACCCCGGGCCGTCGGGTGGCCTTGATCGCGGCGAGTTCCTCTTGGCCGGCGGCGCGTCCAGCGCCGCCGGCCAGGACCGGTAAGGACGCCGCCGGCCGGCCCGCGCATGGCGGCGGGCCGGCCGGGCCATGGCAGGCGGTTACTTGACGGCCTGCAGGGCGTCTACCTCACCAGAGCCGTACCAGCCGTTGAGGCCTGCTCCGCCCTGGCAGGTCTGCGGAGCGCCACCATCGACGGCCGGGAAGGGGTCGTACGCCGACGTGTCGCTCGGGCACGGAATCGGGTTAGTCGCCTGCTGCAGTGCTGCCGCGAGGGCGCCGCCCGTCTTGCCGGTGGCGCTCTCCAACAGCGCCGCGACCCCCACGGCGTGCGGGGACGCCATCGACGTTCCCTGCTGGTAGCAGTACGTGTTGGCGCCCTCGAACAGCCTGCGCTCAGGCCTGCAGGTGGTGTTGATCAGGCTCGCCGGCCACGCCGACAACACCCGGCCGTTCGGAGCCGCCGGGGTTAGCTGCAGGATCGTATCGCCGCCGGGCGCCGCCACGTCGGTCGCCGAGACACCGTAGGAGGAATAGAACGACTTCTGCCGCAGGTTGCCGGTCGCGCTCACGCCGACCACCCCTGGCACCTCGACCGGAACCACCGCGCAGGCATTCGTGATGTCCCGCGTTATCGGCGTCGTGTCGTCCGGGCTGGTGGCGTCCTGGGTCGGGTGCGACAGGTCGTCGGACTGGTTGCCGTCGGCCGCGACCACCAGCGTGCCCTGGGACTGGGCGAACCGGATGGCCCTCCGTTCCGCTGCCCAGATCGCCCGCTGCCCTGCGTCGTTGCGGCAGTTGAACAGCCACGGGTCGGCGAAGTAGCTGTTGTTGGTGATGTTGATGTGGTGGGTACCGGCCCACATGAACGCGCACACCACGGACTCGGGGAAGAAGAATCCGTCGGCATTGCCGGTCTTGATGCCCGCCAGCTTCACGTTGGGCGCGACGCCGACGATACCAATGGTGTTCTTGGCAGCCGCGATAATGCCGGCCGTGTGGGTGCCGTGCCCGTTGTCGTCCATCCACGCTGCCGGGTTGGTGTCCGGGGCGCCACCGACACAGGACGCGCTGTCCGCGAAGTCGACGTTCGGCGCGATGTCCGGGTGGGTGAAGTCCAGGCCGGTGTCGATGTCTCCGACCACGACGTCCGGGCTACCGCCACTGATGGCGTGCGCCTGCGGCGCGTTGATCTGGTTCATGTCCCACTGCAGGCCCGACAGGCTATCGCTGCCCGGCGCAGGGATCGGTGCCTTGACGGGGGCGCTGTTGCCCGCCACATCTCGGACCTGGGTCGCGAACCCAGCGGTGCTCGCCGCGCCCGCGACCTCGCCGTTCTGCTGCACCGCCGCAGCGAAGTTCGGGTCCCCCGACCGCGCGATTACCACGCCGATCTGCGAGTAGTTGGCGACCAGCGTGCCGCCGGCCTTGCTCACGGTGGCCGCCGCGTCGGCCGATGACGCGCCGCGGTACAGCACGATGTATGTCGAGACCCCCCCTTGCGCGGCCGCCGACGCCGGCGCGGCGGCAGCCGCCGACGCCGTTGCGACGAGCAGCCCGATGGATCCCAGGACTGCCTTAACTCGAGTTGATCTCACGCTCATGGCGCACTCCAGACTGCAATCACGAGATAGGCGCAGCGGTTTACCGCGCCAGGGGAAGACCTTTGCATCACTGAGAGGCGGTGGCAAGTGAACGTTCAACCTTCGGTCCGCTACGGCCGGCGGCGGGCCGGGGGGCCTGTGCCTGTCGAGGCCGTGCCTACCTGGCCTGCCTTGGGTCGCGCCGCTCGGTTGCCGTTATGGGATGGCTGGCGATGGACCGGGCCTTTTGTTGCGCGGGCGTCAGCGGAGTCCGCGTCGGCGGAGGAACTTCCGCCCTCGCGCCGTGCTGGAACTAGCCGGGCCGGGTCGCATCCCGGTAAATTTGCGGCGCCTGGCGCCCGGCTGGGCATGCCGTGACGCTGTGGCTCGGTAGGTTCGCGCAATCATCCACCGCCGGGAGAATTCGTGGTAGTGCCGCTGGAAGGCCGTGCGGTGGCCGCGGTCGCCGGAGCTTTGCTGGTGCTCACGGCGTGGGCCAGCGCGGTCGGGACGCTGATCGTACCGCGCTCGGTCAGCAGCTGGCTGACCCGGTGGGTGGACCGGATCGTCAACGGAGCCTTCCGGCTGGTGGCCGGTGCCATCGCTGATTACCACCGGCGTGACCGGCTGCTCGCGGCGCAGGCGGCGACGATCCTGCTCGCCCAGATGGCTGCCTGGCTGGGGGCCTCATTTATCGGGTTTTGGCTGCTGCTGTGGCCGTTCGAAGCCGACGGCCTGGGGGCGGCCTTCAGCTCTGCCGGGTCCGCCCTGTTCACCTTGGGATTCGCGGTGCCGGCCGACGGCGCACCCGCGGCGATCGTCACTGCCGCGGGGGCGACCGGGCTGGTGATCGTCACCTTGCAGATCGCCTACCTGCCGACCCTGTATGCGGCGTTTAACCGGAGGGAAACCGAGGTGGCGCTGCTGAACGCCCGGTCCGGCGTGCCGTCGTGGGGGCCGGAGCTGCTGGCGCGGACTCACTACGCGCTGGGATCGGGGGTGTCGACGATCGACACCCTGCCGGACCTGTATGCCCGGTGGGAAGTGTGGGCGGCCGACGTGGCAGAAAGCCACACCACCTACCTGCCCCTGGTGCGGTTCCGCTCACCCCGGCCGCTGTCGTCCTGGGTGACCGCCCTGCTGGCCGTACTGGACTCCGCCGCCCTGTTCCTATCGCTTTCGCCCAAGGCCGCGCCGACCGTACCGGCCCGGCTGTGCCTGCGCGCCGGATTCTTGTGCTTCAATCAGGTCGCACAGGCGATGGGCCTCCGTGTGCCCGACGAACCCGACCCCCGCCGCGGGATCAGCCTGACCTACAAGGACTTCCTCGGCGCGATCGACCGGATGCGCGAGGTCGACTTCCCGATCGAGCGCGACCCCGCCGAGGCATGGGAGGATTTCGTCGGCTGGCGGGTCAACTACGAACAGGCCGCCTACGCGCTCGCCGCCGATCTCCACGCCGTGCCGGCCCTGTGGTCCGGCGAGCGCCGACCACCCGCCCGCCCGATTCCCCCGATCCGCCCGGCGCTCGGGCGGCCACCCAAATAGGCCCGCCGGCCGGGCCACGCCCCGGCCGGCGGGCTTATTGGGTCACCGGCGCCGAGGTAGGCGATCGTCATTGGCTGCCCAGTCGTGAAGAATCGTCACTGCCCGGCCGGCTGGGCCGCCCGCGCGGTTGAGGTTCCTCGAACAGCAGCAGCCAGGCCAGGTTGACGCCGGCGAACACCAAGATGGTGAGCAGGACGGCTTCGGCCTGCACGGCCCGGGCGGACAGGCCGACGTCGGTGACCAGGCTGGGAACCGCCGCGATCACGGCGATCAGGGCGTACAGGGCCACCGCTGCCAGATAGGCCACCCGGCCTATCGTGCCGGGCAGCGGCCCGCGGACCAACAGCAGCACGATCGCCCCGCTGGCGGCAACGACCACGAACGACACCCGCCACAGCGTCGTGCTGTCGGGGTTCACCAAGGCCAGCAGGCTCATCAGCCCGGGCAGGGAAAAGTGCAGCGCGACACCGTAGGCCCGCCGCCGGTAGACGGCCACGCCGCGCCACTCGGCGTGACGGGTCTGGACGACGATCAGCCACAGCCCCAGCAGCGTGAAGCACACGGTCCCGAATGCGATATAGAAGTCGGTCAGCATGGCTTCCCCTTGCGCCCGTTGTTACCGCTGATGATGCCCTCACCGGTTACCCATCCGCTCTTGTTCGCGCCCTCCGGTTCGGGGAGGCCGCGTCGCGGAGCCACGCAGGCAGGTGGCCAGGTCTGGTGGCGGCGCTGCTTTCTTAGGTCGCGATAAGGAATTTCTTCGGCCGGCCTGAGTCCTGCCTGGTTCCTTGGGTGCTAGCCACAACCCGAGGAGGATTCGCATGCGCAACCGAGCCAGGGTGATTGCCGCCGCAGCGGCTACCGCGGCTCTCGCCGCAGGCGGCACCGGCGCCGCGGTGGCGTCCGCGACGGACACCAAGCCCGGCACCCACCCAAAGGCCATGTCCGCAAGCAAGAAGCCGGCCGGCTCCACGCCCGCTGAGGAGCGGCGGGTCCACGACGCGATCACGGCGGCGGTGGCCCAGCAGCTGCACGTCAGCACGGCCCGGGTCAACGCGGCGCTCCAGCCGCTGTTCGCGGCGGGAAGGTCCGATACCTCGTCGCCGGTATTCACGGCGGCCGCCCGTTCGCTGGGTGTCAGCACCCAGCAACTGTCAGCCGCGCTTGTGCGCGCCAAGCAGAGCCTGGCTGGAGGCACGCACGCCGCGCAGAGCCCGGGCGGCTCCAAAACCGTCGGCTCCACGCCCGCCGAGGAGCGGCGGGTCCACGACGCGATCACGGCGGCGGTGGCCCAGCAGCTGCACGTCAGCACGGCCCGGGTCAACGCGGCGCTCCAGCCGCTGTTCGCGGCGGGAAGGTC
>Ga0126380_10000088_pt1 | contig 21709 bp, 17 predicted proteins | sample PanSoiMetPlot_26_FD_92544 | JGI IMG/M metagenome (GOLD analysis project Ga0126380, IMG submission 92544) | Tropical forest soil microbial communities from Panama - MetaG Plot_26 | ecosystem: Environmental > Terrestrial > Soil > Tropical forest > Bulk soil | place: Panama | collected 2016-02-17
AACATCCAGCACCTGGAGTCGCTCAACGACGTGGTCGAGAAGATCACCGGCGTGCCGCAGCGGGAGACGGTGCCCGACGCCGTTGTCCGGGCCGCCGACCAGGTCGAGCTGGTCGATATGACGCCGCAGGCGCTGCGCCGGCGGATGGCGCACGGGAACGTCTACGCCGCCGACAAGATCGACGCCGCGCTGAACAACTACTTCCGGGAGGGGAACCTCGCCGCGCTGCGCGAGTTGGCGCTGCTGTGGCTGGCCGACAGGGTGGACGAGGGCCTCCAGCGCTACCGCGCCGCCCACCACATCAGCCAGACCTGGGAGGCGCGGGAGCGCGTGGTCGTCGCGCTGACCGGTGGCCCGGAAGGCGAGACACTGATCCGCCGCGCGGCCCGGATCGCGGCCCGCTCCTCCGGCGGTGACCTGCTCGCCGTGCACGTCACCCGGTCCGACGGGCTGACCGGCGCCGACCCCGCGGCGCTGGCCGCCCAGCGGCGGCTGGTCGAGTCCCTGGGCGGCAGCTACCACCAGGTGGTCGGGGACGACATCCCGGAGGCGCTGCTCACCTTCGCCCGGGCGGAGAACGCCACCCAGCTCGTGCTCGGGGCCAGCCGGCGCTCCTGGCTGTCCGCCCTGTTCACCGGCCCGGGCTTCGGCGCGCGGACCATCCGCGGCTCCGGCGACATCGACGTGCACATCGTCACCCACTCCCACATGGGCCGGGGGCGGGGGCTGCCGCGGGCCGGCGGAGGCCTGACCGTGCGCCGGCGGCTCGCCGGCTACCTGCTCGCCGCGGCGCTCGCGCCGGTGCTCACGCTCGCGCTGACCAGCGCCGGGGACCGGCTCAACCTGGTCAGCGACGTGCTGATATTCCTGGTCGCGGTCATCGTGGTCGCCCTGGTCGGCGGCTTCGTGCCCGCGGTGCTGCTGGCCGTGGCCGGCTCGCTGCTGCTCAACTACTACTTCGTCCCGCCGGTCCACCAGTTCACCATCGCCGAGGCCAACAACGCCCTGGCGCTGGGCGTGTTCGTCGTGGTGGCGCTGCTGGTCAGCTCGGTCGTGGACACGGCGGCGCGGCGCACCAGACAGGCGGCCCGCGCCGGGGCAGAATCCGCGCTGCTGGCCACCACGGCCGGCGACGTGCTGGCCGGCCAGCGCCCGGTCGAGGCGGTGCTCGACCGGGTCCGCGAGGCGTTCGGCATGGACTCGGTCACCCTGCTGGAACGCGACGGCGGCACCTCCACGAGTCCGGCCGCCGCCTGGACCGTGGTGGCGCACTCCGGTCCGGAGGCGGTCACCAAGCCGGACGAGGCGGACGTCGATGTGCCGGTCGGCCGGGGGCTGCATCTCGCACTGCGCGGCCGCACGCTTACCGCCGCCGACCACCGGGTACTCAATGCGTTCGCCGCCTACGCGGCCGTGGCGCTGGAACAACAGCGCCTAACCGCCGAGGCCGAGGCGGCCCGGCCCATTGCCGAGGCGGACCGGATGCGCACCGCGCTGCTCACCGCGGTGAGCCACGACCTGCGCACCCCGCTCGCCTCGGCGAAGGCGGCGGTGACCAGCCTGCGCTCCCCGGACGTCACCTGGGACGCGGCCGACCGCGAGGAACTGCTCGCCACCGCGGACGAGTCGCTGGACAAGCTGACCCGGGTGGTCGGCAACCTGCTGGAGATGAGCAGGCTGCAGGCGGGGGCGCTGTCGGTGTTCAGCCGGCCGACCGCCCTCGACGAAGTGGCGGCCGCCGCACTCGACGACCTGGGCCCCGCCAGCCGGGACGTGATCGTGGACATCCCCGAGTCGCTGCCCGAGGTCGAGGCGGACCCCGGGATCCTGGAACGGGTGATCGTGAACCTCACCGGGAACGCACTCCGCTACTCGCCGCCCCGCAAGCCTCCCCTGCTGGCCGCCAGCGCGCTGGGTGACCGGGTGGAATTGCGGGTGGTGGACCAGGGGCCGGGCATCCCGCCCGCCGACCGTGACCGGATATTCGTGCCGTTCCAGCGGCTTGGCGACACCGACAACACCACCGGGGTGGGCCTCGGCCTGGCCCTCTCCCGCGGCCTCACCGAGGCGATGGGCGGGACGCTCGACCCGGAGGAGACGCCGGGCGGCGGCCTGACGATGATCATCTCCCTGCCGGCGGCGGTCTCGGGCGGCCGGACGGTCACGGCACCGGGGCGGCGCGAACGCGACGGGAACGCCGAACCCGACCGGAACGCCGAACCCGACCGGAACGCCGAACGCGACGGGAACGCCAACGGCGCGGGAAGCCCGGTCACCCGCCACGGTCCCGGCATCGCCACCGCGCGCGGCAGCTCGGGCGCCGCCCGCAGCGGGATCCGGGACGGCGTGCCGGAGGATGGCACAGGCTGATGACCCGGGTGCTCGTCGTGGACGACGAACCGCAGATCCTCCGGGCACTGCGGATCAACCTGCGCGTGCGCGGCTATGACGTGGACACCGCGGCCAACGGCTCCCAGGCGCTGGAGATGGCCGCCCGGCACCCCCCTGACCTGGTCGTACTCGATCTCGGCCTGCCGGACCTGGACGGCGTCGACGTGATCGGCGGGCTCCGCGGCTGGAGCACCGCGCCGATCATCGTGCTGTCCGGGCGGGCCGAGAGCAGCGACAAGGTCGTGGCCCTGGACGCGGGCGCGGACGACTACGTGACCAAGCCGTTCGGCATGGACGAACTGCTGGCCCGGATGCGGGCCGCGGTACGCCGGGCCGGGCCGCCCGGCGGTTCCTCGCAGGTCCAGCTCGGCGACCTGACGGTGGACCTGGCCGCGAAACGCGTCACCAGGCCCGACGGGAGCAGCATCCGGCTCACCCCGACCGAGTGGCACCTGCTGGAGTTCCTGCTCCGGCACCCGGGGAAGCTGCTGAGCCAGCGGCAGTTGCTGGCCGAGGTGTGGGGGCCGGGCTACACGGAGGCGACCGGCAACCTGCGCCTGTACATGACGCAACTGCGCCGCAAGCTGGAGCCGGACCCGGCGCGGCCGCGCTGGCTGCACACCGAGCCCGGGATGGGTTACCGGTACCAGCCGGACCCGGTGCCGCCCAACACGAACGGCGACCGCCCGGTGGGCTAGTGGATCACCAAGGCGGCGATGATGGCAAGCACCACGGCCACGCCGACCACGACGGCCGCCAGCGTGGCGACCCGGCTGCGCGACGCGCGCATGCTCCAGGCCTGAGTCGCCTCCGGGCCCCCCGAACCATCCACGAAGGCGCGGAACTCTGCCGTGCTGCCAGACTGCTCAGCCTCGTTTTGTTCGCGCATGGGTCGAACCTAGCGGAAGCTCGCAGGTCAGGAGGGGGCAATCGGGCAAACTCAGCCGCTGCCGGCCGAGCCGCCCCCGGGCGGCAGGGAGCCGACCGGGCCGAATCCGGCCCTGCTCACCAAGCGCGAAAGCACGATCACGCTTTTGGTCCGGACCACGAACGGCTCGGCACTGATGTGCTCCACCACTTGCTCGAAATGCCGGACATCGGCCGCGCGGATATGCAGCAGCGCGTCGGCCTCCCCGGTGATCGTGGCCGCCCCGGTCACCTCCGGGTACTTGCTGACCGCCGCGGCGATATCGGCCGGTGAGGTCCGGCCCCGGCAGAACAGCTCCACGTAGGCCTCCGTGGTCCAGCCGAGAATCCCGGGGTTCACGATGGCCGAGAAGCCGGTGACCGCGCCGGAGGCGCGCAGCCGGTCCACCCGGCGCTTCACGGCCGGTGCGGACAGGCCCACCCGCGCCCCGATCTCGGCGTAGGTGGCCCGCCCGTCCTCGACCAGTGCCGCGACGATCCGCCGGTCCAGTTCGTCGAAAGCCACGCCCCGATCCTGCCAGTTCCGCGGGGGCAAGACCCCGCCGAGCCGCGCTGTTCCGGGTTCGGCCGGCGTCGCGTAACGTGACGCCGTGGACTGGGTGTCCTGGCGCAGAGCGCTCGGCCGGCCCCGCGGCCGCTTCGGCATCCGCGTGGGCGACGTGGGGATGACCGCCGTGGTGCTGGTCGCGGTCGAGCTCAGCGTGGCCACCGGCGGCGGGCCCGGCGCCGCGCCGCTCGACGCGGAGGCCTACCTCCTCGGCGCGGTCCTGGTGCTCCCGGTGCTGCTGCGCAACCGGTATCCGCGGTTCGAGCTGCTCGCCTGCTCCGTGCTGCTGCTGCTGTACTACGTGTTCGACCGGCGGGACATCTCGCCCGCCCCGCTGCTGTCCGTCCCGCTGTACGACGCGGCGGTGGCCGGGTTCCTCGTGGCGGCCGTCGTGATCCCGTCCGTCTACATGGCGATCGGTCTCGTCGTGGTGGAACTCTCCGAGCACTGGGGCCTGGTCAAGCTGATCAGCAATTTCCTGCCGGACATCGTGGTGCTGGCCCTGGCGATCATGCTGGGCGACGCGGTCCGGAGCAGGCGGGCGCTGGCCGCGGAGACGGCGGAACGGCTGCGGGTGGTGCACGAGGAACGCGAGGCCGAGGCGGGCCGGCGGGTGGCGGAGGAGCGGCTGCGGATCGCCAGGGACCTGCACGACACGGTGGCGCACAGCATGGCCACGATCACGGTCCAGGCGGGCTCGGCACTGCACGTGCTGGGTGACCGGGACGAACGGCTCCGCAGGGCGCTCACCGCGATCAGGGAGACCAGCACGCACGCGCTCCGGGATATGCGCGCCACGCTCGGCCAGCTGCGCCAGGGCACCCAGAACGGCGCCATCCGGGTGACGCCGGGCGGGCTGGACCGGTTGCCCGCGCTGCGGGACGCGGTCACCGCGGCGGGGGCCCCGGTGACGATCGCCGTGGAAGGCGAGCAGCGCCCGCTGCCGCCGTCGGTCGACGAGGTGGCGTATCGCATCGTGCAAGAGTCACTGACCAACGTGCTGCGCCACGCCGGCCCGGCAGCCCGGGCAACGGTCCGCCTGTGCTACGAGCCGGCGGCGCTGGGAATCACCGTCATCGACGACGGCGGCAACGGGTCGAACGCCCCGGCCAGCGGGGCATCGGACGGTTCCGGCCCCGCGAGCCGGCCGGGCCAAGGCCCCCGGCGCGTGGTCGCAGGGGCCTCCAGGCCGGCGGGGGGTTCCAGGGGGGTCGTCCCCCCAGGCCAGCAGGGCCACGGGCTGGCAGGGATGGCGGAGCGGGCGGCGGCGGTCGGCGGCGAGGTGACCGCGGGCCCGCGCGGCGAGGGCGGCTTCGAGGTCAGCGCGACGCTCCCCCTTACCGGTGACGCCGGATGATACGCGTGCTGCTCGCCGACGACCAGGCCCTGGTGCGGGCGGGGTTCCGGATGCTGCTGGAGGCCAGCGAGGACATCCGCGTGGTGGGCGAGGCGCCCAATGGCGGGGCCGCGGTGGCGCTGGCCCGGGACCAGCGCCCCGATGTGGTGCTGATGGACCTGCGCATGCCGGACGTGGACGGGCTGACCGCGACGAAGCGGATCTGCGCCGACCCCGCGCTCGACGGGGTCAAGGTGGTCGTCCTTACCACGTTCGACGACGACGAGAGCGTCTTCGGCGCGCTGCGGGCGGGGGCGAGCGGGTTCCTGGTCAAGGACGTGGAACCGGAGGAACTGCTGCAGGCGGTGCGGGTGGTGGCGCGCGGCGACGCGCTGCTCTCGCCGAGCGTGACCCGGTCCCTGATCGCCGCGTTCACCGCGAAGATCGCCGATCCCGGGCCGCGGCGCCCGGACCGGCCGCCGGCGGCCGGCGGCGAACGGCCGCGGGCGGACGCGGGCGCTCCGCCGGGGCTGGCCGCGCTCACCGACCGGGAGCGGGAGGTGGTCGGGCTGGTGGCCGAGGGCCTGTCCAACGAGGAGATCGCGGCCCGGCTCGTGGTGAGCCCGCTGACCGCCAAGACCCATGTCAGCCGGGCGATGATCAAGCTCGCCGCCCGGGACCGGGCGCAGCTCGTGGTGCTCGCCTACGCTCACGGCCTGGCGGCCCCGTCCGCCTAGGGCCGGTCCCGCCGCAGTACTCCGGGCGGAGTACTGCGGCGCGAGTACGGCCGCGGGCAAGTGCCTCCCGGCGTACGACGACCCGGGCGCCCGATCCCGCGAGCATCGAGAGCGACAACAAACCGCTCCTCCGGCTCGCAGGAGAACCCATGTCGTACACACCAGGCGCCCGCCCGGCGGGCGCCGGCACCCCCGATAGATCCCCGGGGCCGGTCGGCCTGCTCGGGCGCGCGTGCTACCGGCACCGCTGGATCACGCTGTTCGTCTGGCTGGCCGGCGTGGCCTGCCTGATCACCTTGTGGACCACGTTCGGCGCCCCGGCGCAGGACAACCCCGGCAACAGCGACCCGGGGCAGACGCTGCTGAACGAGCACTTCCCGCACGCCTCCGGGGACACCCTCACCCTGGCGATCGACTCCCGGGCCCCGCTGTCCGACCCCGGCACCCGGGCCAGGATCGAGGCGGCGCTCGTCCCCTTCGCGCATGCCGCGCACGTCACCTCGGTCACCGACCCGTACCGGACGCCCGGCCAGATCTCCCGCGACGGCCATATCGCGTTCGCCACCGTGCAGTTCGGCGTGCCGTCCACCAGCATCGGCAACGGCGAGGCCCTGGCCCTCATGCACGACGCCACCGCCGCGTCCGGGCGCGGGGTGCGGTTCAGCCTCGGCGGGGACGTGGTGGACCTGGCCGAAACGCCCTACGGCGGGCCCAGCGACGGCATCGGCGCCGGTGCCGCCGCGGTGGTGCTGCTGATCGCGTTCGGCTCGTTCCTGGCCATGGGGCTGCCGATCGTCACCGCGCTGCTCGGCATCGGCGCCGGCCTCTCGGTGATCGCGCTGCTCGGGCATATCGCCCCCGCCCCGTCCTTCTCCCCCATCATCGCCGCCATGATCGGCCTCGGCGTCGGCGTGGACTACGCGCTGTTCATCGTCACCCGGTACCGCGAGGGGCTGGTCGCGGGCAGGGACCCGGAGGACGCCGCGGTGACCGCGATGCGCACCGCGGGACGCACCGTGCTGATCGCCGGGTCCACGGTCGTGATCGGGATGATGGGCCTGCTGGTGCTGCGCCAGCCGCTGCTGAACGGCGTCGCGGTCGCCGCGGCCGCCACGGTGGCCATGGTGCTGCTCGGCTCGCTGACCCTGCTGCCCGCGCTGCTCGGGTTCTCCGGCACCCGCCTGGCCAAGCGATCGAGGCTGCTGGGCCGCTGGCGGAACCGGCCGGGCACGGCTGGTCGTTCGGAAAAAATTCCCGCTGCGCAGCGGTGGGCGGCGATGATCCAGCGCCACCCGGTGCTCGCGACGGTCGTGTCCACCGGCATCATCCTCGCCCTGGCCGCGCCCGCGCTCGGCATGAAGCTGAACTTCCCCGACGAGTCCTCCCAGGCCAGGGGGACCATGGGCTACGCGAGCTACGCCACAATGGCGCGCGGTTTCGGCCCCGGCTTCGACGCCCCGGTGATCGTGGCGGCCGCGCTGCCGTCGCCGGACGCGAGCACGGCCCGCCTGGCCGCCGCGATTCGCGGCACCCCGGGCGTGGCCTCGGTCACCCCGGTGGTCCGCAGCGCGGACGGGAAGGCGGCCATGATGATCGCCTACCCCACCACCGGTGAGCAGGACACGGCCACCAACGCGCTGGTGAACCGCCTGACCGACCACGTGATCCCGGGCGCGACTGCGGGTACCGGCATCCGCGCCTATCTCACCGGGCCGAACGCGGGCGGCGTGGCGTTCGCCAACCTGGTCGGCCAGCGGCTGCCGTGGCTGATCGCCGTGGTGGTCCTGGTCTCGATGGTGCTGCTGACCGTGATGTTCCGCTCGGTCACGATCGCGGTGAAGGCCGCGGTGATGAACCTGCTGTCGATCTGCGCGGCGTACGGCGTGCTGGTCGCCATCGCCCAGGACGGCTGGCTGCGCCAGGCGTTCGGGTTCCCGGAGAACGTGCCGGTGACCCCCTGGGTGCCGATGTTCCTGTTCGTGATCCTGTTCGGCCTGTCCATGGACTACGAGGTGTTCCTGCTCTCGCGGATCCGCGAGTCCTACGACGCCACCGGCGACAACGCGGCCTCGGTGGCGCACGGGCTGGCGCGCACCGCCCGGGTGATCACCGCGGCGGCCGCGATCATGATCGTGGTGTTCCTGTCCTTCGTGGCCGGGGCGGACGTCTCGGTGAAGCAGATCGGCCTGGGCCTCGCGGTGGCCGTGCTCATCGACGCCACCCTGGTCCGGATGGTGCTGGTGCCCGGGGTCATGGAACTGCTGGGCAAGGCGAACTGGTGGCTGCCCGGACCGCTGGCCCGGGTGCTGCCGGAGACCTCCCCGCCCGAGGACGAGCCCCTGGCCGCGGACCTGGCCCTGACCCGGTCCGCCGGGTAGCTCCCGGCGGGCGCCGGGAACCCCGGGGCGCCCGGCCGGGCCTCGGCAGGGAGGGTGTGCCCGGCGCCACTGGCAAGCGCAGCGGCGCCGGGCACGGCGCCGTCCCGGCGCCACTCCGGACCACACCACATCAGCCACATGCGTTACGGCCGATAGCGGGGTCCGCCGGCCGGGCACCGGGCTACGGTTGGCGCATGCGCGAACCCGGGTCACTCCCGTTCCCCGACCGGCCGGCCGGCAGCGACTGCCTGCCCGGCATCGATCACATCGTGATCCTGATGAAGGAAAACCATTCCTACGACAACTACTTCGGCATGCTCGGCCGGGGCGACGGCTTCACCCTCGGCCCCGACGGGAAACCGCTGAACAGCAACCCGGACTCCCGCGGGCACCAGGTGCGGACGCACCACCTCAGCGTGCCGGTCAACCCGTCGATCCACCTCGGCCAGACCTGGAACGACTCGCACAAGCAGTGGAACCACGGCGCGATGGACGGGTTCGTCACCACCACCAACAGCACCGATCCCATGGGTTACCTCGACGGGACCGACCTGCCCTGGTACTACAGTTTCGCCCGCGCCTACGGGATCGGCGACCGCTTCTTCTCCTCCGTCCTGGCGCAGACCTTCCCCAACCGCAGGTTTCTCCAGGCCGCCACCGCGGCGGGGCTGGTGTCCACGTCGATCCCCAGCCCGTTCGAGCGCCCGCCGGCCGGCGGGCTGATCTTTGACCAGCTCAACGCCCACGGCATCAGCTGGGCCAACTACTTCGTCGAGGTCCCCGAGGTCGGGCTGTGGCCGCGCAACCTGCTGAAGTACCACGACCACCTGCACGACATCGTCGACTTCTACGACGACTGCCGCGAGGGCAGGCTGCCCCCGGTCACCCTGCTCACCACCGAACTCTTCGCCGCCTCCGAGGGGGAATACCAGGACGACCAGGTCGGGGAGGCGTTCACCGCCAGCCTGTTCGAGGCGGCGGCGGCCGGGCCGCAGTGGCCGCACATGCTGTTCATCATCAACTGGGACGAAGGCGGCGGGTTCTACGACCATGTGCCGCCGCCCGCGGCCGTCCCCCCGGACGACATCCCCCCGGACATCCACGTGCCCCCGGACGAGCCCGGCGGCTACGACCGTTACGGGTTCCGGGTCGGGTGCCTGGTCGGCTCGCCGTTCGCCAAGCCGGGCCATGTCTCGTCGGTGGTCTACGACCACACCTCGATCCTGGCCACCATCGAGCACAAGTGGAACCTGCCGGCGCTGACCCGGCGGGACGCGGCCGCCACCCCGCTGACCGACTTCATCGACCTCGGCAAGCCGCCGCACTTCAAGACCCCGGCGCCGCTCCCCCACCCCGCGATCTGGCCCTTTACCGGGCTTTAGCGGGTGCTGGGCCCCCGGCGGCGATCACTGAACCGCCCCGCAGCCATCGGCATTCCAGCGCCCGGGGCGCCGGCCCGGGTTCAGCCGCCGCCCTCCGCGCGGCGGGCGCGGGCGCGGCGCTTGCCCTCGTGCATGGCCTGGACCCGGGCGACCGGGATCGCCCGGCCCTCCTCGATCAGGTCCGCGGGCAGCGGCTGCGGTGGCGGCATCTCCCCGGCCCACGGCGGGGCCCCGGCCAGCAGTTGCGGCGCGGTACGCACCGTGAAGTCGGCCGGCGTCACCCGGTCAAGCTCGGCCCACGGCACCGGGAAGGACACCGGCACGCCGGCCCGGGCCCGCGGGCTGTAGGCGGCCGCCACGGTCGCCCCGCCCGCCCTGGTCGAGTCGAGGAACACCTTGCCCTCCCGCTCGTCCTTGACGAAGGCCGTGGTAGCGAGCACCGGGTCCAGCCGCTCGGCGCGGACGGCGATCGCGCGGGTGGCCGCGGCCACCTCCTCGTGGGTCGCCTGCTCGGCGACCGGCACGAACACGTGCACGCCCTTGGCCCCGCTGGTTTTGACCGCACCGGCCAGGCCGGCCCCGGCGAGGGCCTCCCGGACCAGGCCGGCAGCGTGGACGGCCAGAGCGAACGCGCCCGCGTCCGGCGGGTCCAGGTCGAGGATGAGGTACGTGGGGTGCTCCCAGTTGCCAGCCCGGACCAGCATGGGGTGGTACTCCACGGCGCGCTGGTTGCCGAACCAGAGCAGGGTGCGGCGGTCGTTGCACAGCGCGTAGGACACCTCGCGCTTGGAGGCCTCCGCCCACAGCGACACCGTACGGACCCAGTCCGGGGTGTACTTCGGGACGTTCTTCTGCATGAACGGGGCCTGGTCACGCAGCACGCGGATCACCGACAGGGGGCGGTCGGCCAGTTCCCCGATAAGCAGCCCGTGGACCGCGTCCAGATAGTCGACCAGATCACGCTTAGTCACCCCGGCGCCTTCGAAAAGCGGCTCACCGAGATTGGTCAAGGACACCCCATCGCGTACCTCATCACGGCCCATGTGGGCAAGCTAGCACGTCAACGGCGGTGCGGCATTGCCAAAGCATTGGCGTAACTATGCAGGATAATGCCACTCTCATGATCGGAATATGTCACTTCCCGTGGCAGGCTCAAGTGCGGGGGCTGAGGCTGGGCCATGCTGTCGCGGAACCCGGGTCCGCTTGTCGAGATGCCGCGCGTCACGCGTGCCCATCACCCGTGGGAGCGGTGAGCGGTGCAAGGAGCAGGCAGCGAGGGGCCACGAAGCGATGACGCGGGCGCAGCGGCGGATGCCTTCAGGGAGGCAGGCGAACCGGAACCGGGGGTCCGCGCCGGCGGACGGGGGGCAACGGCCGCCACGATCACACCGCCTCCCGCGGCGCCCGCCAGGGTCCCGGCGCCCCCGGTGGGGCCGGCCTGGCGCCGACCGGCCTGGCGCCGGCTGGCCCGGCCGGCCGGCCGGGAGCTGGCCAGCGGGCCGCTCGGGCGGCACCTGGCGCTGCTGACCTGCTACACGGCGGTGGGCATCGCCGTGACCTGGCCGCGGGCCACCTGGCTGGCCGGCGGGAAGCTCGAGGCCACCAGGGACGCGGGCGTCTACGTGTGGGACTTCTGGTGGATGGCCCACGCGGTCGAGCACCTGAGCAACCCGTGGTTCACTCGCTCGATCGTCGCCCCGGCCGGGGCCCAGCTCGGCTACCACGCCCTGATGCCCCTCGAGGGCACGGCGATGCTGCCGGTCACGCTGCTGTTCGGCCCGAGCGCCTCTTACAACCTGCTGTCGATCCTCATGCCGGGGCTGACGTGCTACGCGGCGTACCGGGTGGCGCGGCTGTGGCTGCCCACGCAGGCCGGGGCGGTCTTCGCCGGCGCGTTCTTCGGGCTGTCCTCGATCATGGCCTGGCACGCCTGGTACCAGCTCAACCTGGCCGCCGGGGCGGTGTTCTTGCCGCTGGCGCTGGAGGCCGCGGTCCGGCTGCGCCGCAGTGAAGGGGGAAGGGGAGGCGGGTGGGGCAAGCAGGCGGTGATCCTCGGCGTGGTCGCCGGCGCCAGCCTGCTCACCGACCAGCAGTCCTTCGTCCTGGTGCTGATCGTGGTGCTGGCGGCCCTGGTGCCGTGGCTGGCCAGCCCCGCCTGGCGGCAGCGACTGGCGGCGGCCGCCACCGCCGCCGTGGTGTCGCTGCTGGCAGCCAGCCCGCAGATCGCGGCGATGGTGGCGCAGGCCGGCGCGGGCGGCGCCACGATCCCGGCTGGCACGGTGGCCACCGACTACGTGTATTCCGGCACCGAGTTCCCCGCCCTGTTCGGGGTCTCTCCCCGCGCGGTCCGTCTGGGCCTGACCTGGCTGAAGCCGGTCAGCTACCGCGGGCCCGTGCTGGATGGGGTGCTCACCTTCGGCCTGGTGCTGTCGCTGCTGGCCCTGGCCGGCCTGGCAGTCTCCTGGCGGCGGCGCAGCGCCTGGAAGCTCGCGCTGCTGTGGCTCGCGAGCGCGGCGCTGGCGCTGGGCTCGGTGCTGAAGATCGGTACCCACACCTACGTGCCGCTCGCGCAGACCTGGCACGGCGTCCGCCTGTCCGGTGCCATGCCGTTCACCTGGTTCGTGCAGGTCCCGGGGATGGCCGGGTTCCGGGAAGCCGGCCGGCTCACCATGCTCGGGGTGCTGCCCGCCGCGCTGCTGGCCGGCGCCGCGGTGGACTGGCTCTGCCGGCGCGCGGCGCTGGCGCTGATCCCGGTGCTCGTCCTCGCGGCCCTGGAGGCCGGCTGGGCGGGCAACCTCGCGGTCGGCACCATGCCCACCGCCCGGCCGGCCCTGGACCGGCCGATCGCCGCCGACCACTCGGGGTCGATCGTGGTGGATGTGCCGTTCGGCGTCCGGGGCGGGGTGCCGCTAGCCCGCGAGGGCGCGGCGTTCGACCCCGAGGCGCAGGTGCTGGCGACCGCCGACGGCCACCCGCGCGCGGTCGGCTACCTGTCCCGGCTGCCCAAGCCCGCGCTGATGGCGGTGCGGCGGAACCCGTTCTACGCCGGGCTGCTGAGTGCCCAGGGGCAGCCGCGCGGCCTCGTCGAGTCGGTTACCGGCTACCACAGCTACCCGGCCCTGCTCACCGCCGCGCGCGCCGAGGCGCGCCGGATGGATGCCGGCTGGGTCATCGTCTGGCAACCGTCCCTGGATGTCCTGCGCTACCTGGCGAAGACCGGCTTCCGCTTCGCCTACGCCGCCGACGGCGCGCTTGTGTACCGGCTCGCGACAGCCTGAAAGCCCGTCGGCCGGCCGGGCATACTAGGGGCCTCGACACTGATCTTGGGAGGTCCCCGATGCCCCGGCTTGGCGGGATGTACGGCCCGGACGTCACGTTCCTCGGCGTGCCCCAGGCCGATCTAGCGGACCCCGGCTCCTGGGCGGGAGCCGAGGTGCTGATCATCGGCGCCCCGTTCGACGGCGGCACGTCGCACCGGCCGGGGGCGCGGTTCGGCCCGCAGGCGATCCGGTCCACCGACTACCTGCCGCACGACGGCGCCCGCCCGCACCTCGCCCTCGGCGTGGACCCGCTGGCCGAACTGCGGGTGGCCGACGCGGGGGACGTGGAGATGCCCTCGGGCGACACGCAGGCGTCGCTGGCCCGGCTGGAACAAGCGGTCCAGGCCGCCTGCGAGGCCGGCGCCTTCCCGGTGGTCCTCGGCGGCGACCACACCATCACCCTCCCCGACGCGACCGGGACGGCGCGGCACGTCGGCTGGGGCCGGGTGTCGCTGATCCACTTCGACGCGCACGCCGACACCGGGAACACCCAGTTCGGCTCGCTGTACGGGCACGGCACGCCGATGCGCCGGCTCATCGAGTCCGGCGCGGTGCGCGGCGACCGGTTCCTGCAGATCGGCCTGCGCGGGTACTGGCCGGGACCGGAGACCCTGGGCTGGATGGCCGGCCAGGCGATGCGCAGCTTCGAGATGACCGAGGTGGTGACCAGAGGGCTGAACGAATGCCTGTCCGAGGCGTTCACCATCGCCACCGACGACTGCGACGGGGTGTTCCTGTCCGTGGACATCGACGTGGTGGACCCGGGGATGGCCCCGGGAACGGGCACGCCGGAGCCTGGCGGCCTCACCGCGCGTCAGTTGCTCGATGCGGTGCGCCGGATCGCGATGGAGATGCCACTGGCGGGCATGGACGTGGTCGAGGTGTCGCCGCCCTACGACAATGCCGAGGTCACCGCGTACCTGGCGGGCCGCGTGGTGCTCGAGGCGCTGTCCGGAATCGCCTGGCGGCGGCGGCGCGAGGCCGGCGATCCGGTCCGCCACCCGGCCGACCCGCTGCTCGCCAACAGGCATCCTCACCAGGGCAGATAGGCACGATTACAAGTAGTGACCAGATAGATCAAACCGGTCTATGATTGCTGCATGCTGGACGTGACCAGGCTGCGGGTGCTCGCCGCGGTTGCCCGGCATGGTTCAGTGACCGCGGCCGCCAAGGCGCTCAACTACGCCCAGCCATCGGTGAGCCACCACCTGGCCCGGCTGGAGGCGGAGACCGGGACCCGGCTGGTCGAGCGGTCCGGCCGGGGGGTCCGGCTCACCGATGCCGGGCGGCTGCTGGCCGGGCGGGCCGAGGAGATCCTGGGCAGGCTGGACGCGGCCGAGCACGAGCTCGCCGCCCACGTCGGCCAGCGCGAGGAACGCATCCGGGTGGCCGGCTTCCCCTCGGCGCTGGCGACCGTGGTGCCCGCGGCGGCCGCCCGGCTGCGGGCCGGCTACCCCGGTGCCGAGCTGCTGCTGGCCGAGGCCGAGCCGCAGGGCGCGGTGCGGATGCTCCGGGCGGGCCGAGTGGACGTGGCGCTGGTCTTCTCCTATCTCCAGCACGGCGCAGCTGCCCAGCAAGGCGCCGCTGCCCAGCAAGGCGCCGCTGCCCAGCAAGGCGCCGCTGCCCAGCAAGGCGCCGCTGCCCAGCAAGGCGCGGCTGCCCAGCAGGGCGCGGCTGCCGGTCCGGAAGGCGGCCAGCGCCCGGGCGGGGACGAGGAGGAGGGGGTCCAGGCCAGGCTGCTGCTGGACGAGCCGGTGCACCTGATCACCCAGGCTGGGGCGCCGCTCCCCCCGCGCACGGCCGGGAGCCCGCTGGCCGGCTACGCCGAGCACCGCTGGATCGCCGGCTGCGAGCGCTGCCGTGCCCACCTGCTGTGGCAGTGTGAGCTGGCCGGCTTCACCCCGCAGATCGCGTTCACCACCGACGACGTGCTGGTCGCCCAGGCGCTGGCTGCGGCCGGGCTGGGCGTCGCGCTGCTGCCCGACCTGGCGCTGCGCGCCGCCCGGCACCCCGGGGTCCGCGCCGAACCGCTGTCCGGCGCGCGCCGTCAGGTGCTCGCGCTGACCTATGGCGAGCCACCCGGCCCGCCCGCGGTCGAGTGCCTGCTCGATACGCTTGCGGACGCGGCCACCGCCCCGCCGGTGGCGACGACCCGCAGGCAGGCGCCGTGACCGGAGGGTACGCGCCGGTCAGATGGCCGCGTCGCGGCCCTGCCAGTAGGGGTCGCGGAGGCGGCGCTTGAGCAGCTTGCCGCTCGGGTCGCGGGGCATGTCGGCGATGAACTCGATCCGCCGGGGCCACTTCATCCGGGCCAGCCGCCCCTCCAGCGAGGCGAGAATGCTCGCCGCCAGCTCCGGGCCGGGCGCCACGCCGTTCTCGGGCTGCACCACCGCGGCGACCGACTCTCCCCAGTAGTCGTCGGGGATGCCGAACACGGCCACGTCGGCGACCTGCGGGTGCATGATGATCTCGCCCTCGATCTCCGCGGGGTAGAGGTTTGCCCCGCCGGAGATGATCACGTCCGCCTTGCGGTCGCACAGGAACAGGTACCCGTCCTCGTCGAGATACCCGACGTCGCCGACGGTGAAGAAACCGTCCCGCCTGGCGGCCGCGGTCTTGGCCGGATCGCCCTTGTACACGAAGTCGGTCAGGCCCGACCGCATATACACGGTGCCGGGTACCCCGGGCGGGCATTTCCCGCCGTCCTCACCGGCGACGATGATCTCGCTGACCGGCCACGGCTTGCCCACCGTGCCGGGCTTGGCCAGCCAGTCCTCCGGGGTGGCGAGCGTGCCGCCGCCCTCGGTCGCCGCGTAGTACTCGTAGATCCGGGGGCCCCACCACTCCAGCATCGCCCGCTTGACGCCGACCGGGCAGGGCGCGGCCGCGTGCAGGATCCAGCGCATCGAGGACAGGTCGTAACGCTGCCTCGTCTCCGCTGGCAGGGCCAGCAGCCGGCTGAAGTGCGTGGGCACCATGTGCGTGCTCGTCACCCGGTAGCGCTCCACTAGCTCCAGCGCGCGCTCTGCGTCCCATCCGTCCATGTAAACAAGGCAATGGCCCATCAAAACGGCGGCGCCGCCGAACACCGACACCGCCGTGTGATAGTGCGGCGAGGTGATCAGGTGCACGTTCGGCGGGCCCGGCGTGATCCCGAAAAACTGCGGCAACAGCGACGCGAGTTCCGCGGCGTCGTCGGGGTCCAGGCCGGACAGCTCGCGGCGCACCCCCTTGGGCCGCCCGGTGGTGCCCGAGGTGTAGTGCATGGTGGCGCCCGCCACCCGGCCGGCCGGAGCGGCAGGCGACTGGCCCTCGCGGACGCGCTCCACCGGGGTGAACCCGGGCACCGTTCCGTAGCAGATCCGCGCGCTGGCGGGCAGGCCGGCTTCGTCCGCGGCACCGGCCCCGGCCGCGGCGAACCGCTCGTGCACGCAGAACACCTTCGCCTCGCTGTCCCGCAGGATGTAGGCGATCTCGGGGACGGTGAAGTGCCAGTTGACCGGGGTGAGGTACCACCCGGACTGGAGCGCGGCCAGGTAGACCTCCAGCGCGGCGATCCCGTTGGGCACCAGCACCGCCAGCCCGTCGCCCGGTTGCAGGCCGCGGGCCCGCAGCCCGTGGGTCAGCTGGTTGACCCGGGCCAGCAGGTCGCCGGCCTTGTGCCGGGTCCCGTCCGGTTCGATGGCCACGACCTGGCCGGGCTCGGTGAGCGCGCGGCGCCAGAAAACCTGCGATGACATGGCCGGGCCTTTCGGTCAGGGGCGGTCTCGCCACCGGCAGGTTCAGGCTACGCTGCGGTATCCACGGCTGGAAGCGAGCCGGATCGAGAGGGCGAGATGCGCGGCAAGCACCTCCGCGGCAGGCCTGGGTGCGCAAGGGAACGCTGTGGGTGCCGGCGTACGCCGTGTGCAATAACCCCGCGGCGCAGCGCACCTCGCTGTACGCCTGGTCGCTGTGGGCGGCGGCGCAGGACAAGCTGCCGACGCCGGTCTGCGGCACGTCTGTCACCGCCAAGGCCCCGCAGGCACAGGCCTACGGGGCAGCCGGCAACCCGTGGTGACCCCGGCCAATGCCGGCCAAGGCCGGTAGGGTGGTCCGCGAAGAGCCGGGAAGACTGGTCGGCGCCATGCCCGCTCGCGGAAGGGGCTTGCCCGGTGCCGGTTGCCGCCAACCTCCTCGCCTTCCTGGCCGGGGCGGCCGTCAGCCTGAGCGCCGCCTACCTCCTGGTGACCAGGCTGGAACGGATCGGCGAGTGGCTCGGCCTGTCCGAGGGACTCCTCGGGGTGCTGGCCGCCCTCGCCGCGGACGGGCCGGAGATCACCGCAGCAGTTACCGCGCTGGCCACGCACCAAAACCAGGTCGGCGCCGGGGTCGTCATCGGCTCCAACGTGTTCAACCTGGCCGCGCTGCTTGGACTCGGTGCCGTGGTCGCCGGCTTCATCGCGCTGCACCGCAGGGTGATCCTCCTCGGCGGGGCGGTCGGGGTCTGGGTGGCCGTGGCCTGCCTGGTGACCGTGCTCGGCGTGATCCCGGCTGCCGCCGGGCTCGCCGTCGTCCTCGCCGCGCTTATCCCCTACGTGATCGTGCTCGGGGCCAGCCGGGCCCGGCTGGCCCGCATGCCGCTGCCCCCGGGGTGGCGGGAGTGGCTGGCGGCTGCGGTGTCGGAGGAAGAGGCCGAGCTCAGCGAGGTCATCCACCCGCCGCACGGCCGGGGCAAGGACGTGGCCCTGGCGGCGGCCGCCCTGGTGGTCGTCGTGGCGGCCAGCGTGACCATGGAACGCGCCGCGACCACGCTCGGCACGCACTTCGGGATCCCGGACATCATCATCGGCGGGGTCGTCCTCGCCGCGGTGACGAGCCTGCCGAACTCGGTCGCCGCGGTCTACCTCGCCGCCCGGGGCCGCGGCGCCGCCATGCTGAGCACCACGCTGAACAGCAACGCGCTGAACGTCACCGCCGGGCTGCTGCTGCCCGCCGCGATCGTCGGGCTCGGGCCGCCGTCGGGCGAGTCGGGCCTCATCGCCGTGTGGTATGTGGCGCTGACGGTCATCGCCCTGGCGTTCGCCTACCGCGACAGCGGCATGTCCCGCGCGTCCGGGGTCCTGATCATCGGCGCCTACGTCGTGTTCTTGGGTGCGGTGCTGACCGTGGCTCACTCGGCGGAACCCGGCCTGGGCGCAACCATCGTTCCGCTTGTGATCGTCGTGGCGTGTAGCGGCGCGGGCCTTGCGCGGCGGCGCCGGCGCCCGCGCTGAGCCTTCTCGCTGATGCCTGCGGTCAGGGCTTCTGGCCGAGCGTGAACCCGTCGGGCACGAGGACGTCGTCGCGGGTCAGGTCGTGAACGGACGCCTTGCCCAGCCCGTAGAGGGTCTCGCTGATGCCCTGGCGCAGGATCTCCAGCACGTTGCTGACGCCGCGTTCCCCGTTCGCGGCCAGGCCCCATAGGTACGGGCGGCCGATCATCACCGCGCGGGCGCCGAGGGCCAGCGCCTTGACGACGTCGCTGCCGCGCCGGATGCCCCCGTCGAGCAGCACTTCGAGCTGGTCAGCGACGGCGTCGGCCACGGCCGGCAGGCAGCGGATGGTCGCCGGGGTGGAGTCGAGGTTGTTGCCGCCGTGGTTGGACACCGAGATCGCCGTGGCACCGACGTCCGCGGCGCGGCGCGCGTCGTCCGGCCGGGTGATGCCCTTGATCATGAACGGGCCGTCCCACTGCTCCCGCAGCCAGGCGAGGTCCGCCCAGCTGGCCGGGGCCGAGCCCATCCACTGCCCGTACGCGCCGAAGAAGCTCGGGACCTGCCCGTCGCGGGCGGCGGAGTTGGGCACGCCCAGGTCGGGCAGGGCGCCGCTGCGGAGCCAGCGCGCCAGGTAGACGGGCCGGACCGCGACCTGCGGGACATGCCGCAGCAGGGCCGGCAGATCCAGGCGCTCCGGGATCCAGGGGCTGCCCCAGTCGCGGCGGTGATCGAACACCCAGTCGAGGGTGACGATGAGGCCGGCCGCGCCGGCCGCCCTGGCCCGCTGCGCCCGGGCCAGGATGTCGTCGCGGCTGCCCGCCCAATAGCACTGGAAGAGCAGCTTGCCGGTGGCCTGGCCGACCTCCTCGACCGGCTTGGACGCGAACGAGGACAGGCCCATGACCGTCCCCGCGCCGGCGGCGGCCCGCGCCACCGCGACCTCGCCCTCGGGATGCACGGCCTGCACCCCCGTGGGAGAGATGAGAACCGGGAAGCTGACCTCCTGGCCCATGACGGTGGTGGCAAGCTCACGCGCCGCGGGCAGCCCGGCCACGTGCGGCCGGAAGCGGAGTTCCGAGAACGCCCTGACGTTGTCGTTCATCGTCACGCCCGCCTCGGCGCCGGCCAGCACCGCCAGGTACACCGACCGGGGCAGCCGCCGCCTGGCACGGCGCTGCGCCTCGGCGACCGTCTCGAACCAATCCTTCGTGCTAGCCATCTCTGGTCTCCGCAGTGCGCCGCAGCCCGCCGCCATTCGGCAGACTGTGACGAATATAGGCAGGATCCACGCCCGCAAAGGAGCCACCATGGCCGAAAACCTCACCGCCGACCTGACCGACGAGACGGCCGGCACCGCCACCGTGGACGACGATGTCCTCGCCGACGACGTCCTTGTCGAGGAGGTCTCCATCGATGGCATGTGCGGCGTCTACTGAGCCCGTGGGGCAGTTCGACCTGGACGCGCCCTGGCGGCTGGACGCCCGGGTCCGGGTCCGCCCCGAAGCCTTCGGCGCGCTCCTCTACCACTTCGGCACCCGGCAGCTGTCGTTCCTGAAGAGCCCGGCGCTGCTGGCGGTGGTGCGCTCACTGGCCGCGCAGCCGAGCGCCCGCGCGGCGTGCACGGCCGCCGGTGTGCCGGCCGGGGATTTGATGCGTTACGCACATGCCCTGCAGACCCTGGCGGCGTCACAGATGATCTGTAAACGGGACGCGGCATGACCGCGGCGCCGCTCCCGTTGACCGAGCGGTTCGAGCACGGCCTGGCCGCGCCGATCTGCCTGACCTGGGAACTGACCTACGCCTGCAACCTGTCGTGCGTGCACTGCCTGTCCAGCTCGGGGCGGCGGGACCCGCGGGAACTGACCACCGCCGAATGCCAGGCGGTCATCGGCGAACTGCAGCGGATGCAGGTGTTCTACGTCAACATCGGCGGCGGCGAGCCGACGGTGCGCCCCGACTTCTGGGTGCTCGTCGACTACGCGACCGGCCACGACGTCGGGGTCAAATTCTCCACCAACGGCGTGAAGATCACTCCCGGCATCGCCCGCCGGCTGGCCGGCCGGGACTACGTGGACGTGCAGATCTCCCTGGACGGAGCGACCCCCGAGGTGAACGACGCGGTGCGCGGCCGCGGGTCGTACGAGGTCGCGCTGCGCGCCATGCGGAACCTGGCCGACGCCGGCTTCGCCGGGTTCAAGATCTCGGTAGTGATGACCCGGCATAACATCGGCCAGCTCGAGAAGTTCAAGGCGATCGCCGACCGGTTCGGCGCACAGCTGCGGATCACCCGGCTGCGGCCGGCCGGGCGCGGCGCCGGCGTCTGGGATGAGCTGCACCCGACCGCCGGGCAGCAGCGCGAGCTTTATGACTGGCTGGTGGCCCACGGCACGGACGTGCTCACCGGCGATTCGTTCTTCCACCTCAGCGGCTACGGCGGCGCGCTGCCCGGGCTCGGCATGTGCGGCGCCGGGCGGGTCGTGTGCCTGATCGACCCGGTCGGCGACGTGTACGCGTGCCCGTTCGCGATCCACCCCAGCTTCCTGGCGGGGAACGTGCGGGACCCGGGCGGGTTCGCCGGGGTGTGGCAGCACTCGGAGCTGTTCCGCGGGCTGCGCCGCCCGCAGGCCGGGGGGGCCTGTGAATCCTGCTCGGCGTTCGGCAGCTGCCGCGGTGGCTGCATGGCCGCGAAGTTCTTCACCGGGCTGCCGCTCGACGGCCCGGACCCCGAGTGCGTCAGGGGCCATGGCGAGCGGGCGCTCGCGTCGGCCGCGCCGGCCGCAGCGGTACCGTGGCCGTCACCCGACCACTCGCACCGGACCGCCCCGTATCGCACGGGGGAGCGCCCGCCGGTTCCGCTCACGCTGTCGCCCCGCCCGCCGGTCCCGCTCACACTGTCGTCCCGCCCGCCGGTGACCGCGTGCAACGCGAACCCGCTGGCCGGGTTCGTCCCGGAATGAACGAAAGGGTCGCGCTGGTCACCGGGGCGGCGCGCGGCATCGGGGCGGCGACCGTGCTGGCGCTGGCCGGGACCGGCTGGTCGGTCCTGGCGGTGGACAGCGCGGCCGACGACCCCGCGCTGCCCTACCCGATGGCCACCCCCGATGACCTGGCCAGAGTGGTCGCCCAGGCGGGCGAAAGCGGCGGGGCTGGCCGGGTGCGGTCGTTCGCCGCCGACGTGCGCGACCCGGATGCCATCGCCGCTGCCGTGGCCGAGGCGGAGCGCCGCTGGGGCGGCCTGGACGCGGCGGTCGCGGCGGCGGGCGTGATCGCCGGCGGGGTGCCGCTCTGGGAGGTCCCGCCGGCCCAGCAGCAGGCGGTGCTCGACGTCAACCTCGGCGGGGTGCTGTCGCTGGCCCGGGCCGCGGTCCCGGCGCTGCTGCGCCGACCCGTCCCCCGGTCCGGGCGGTTCCTGGCCGTCGCGTCCGCGGCGGCCACCCGCGGGCTGCCGATGCTC
>Ga0126380_10000089_pt1 | contig 21679 bp, 14 predicted proteins | sample PanSoiMetPlot_26_FD_92544 | JGI IMG/M metagenome (GOLD analysis project Ga0126380, IMG submission 92544) | Tropical forest soil microbial communities from Panama - MetaG Plot_26 | ecosystem: Environmental > Terrestrial > Soil > Tropical forest > Bulk soil | place: Panama | collected 2016-02-17
CCGCCGCCGCCCATGCTCGCGAGGTTATCCAGCAACAGCCAAATTTCACCGTCCAGAGCTTTCTAACGGCGCTTCATTATCGGCAGCCATCGGATAATGAACACTTGCGTGAAGGGCTATTGAAGGCTGGGTTACCGGAATAGAACGCGGCTGCCTCCTTGTGCTCTCCTGTGCGGACGAGGTGACCGAGTAGGGTCGATGTCCGCTTCTACCATAGCGGACATCGACTGACAGCACCCAGTGTCTGTTTTGGGGGGAAAGCTGACATGACGATTGCACGGCGCAACACGCGTTGCCAGTAGGTTTGAAGCCACATAGTATTTTTCGCTACAGGTCGTGCCCAGCCTTGTCCGATCCAAGGCAATTACTCTCAGAGGGCTTGCGGACCTTTGTTGGACAAATCGGTCATTGAAGTCCCCAGGAATTTTCTGTTGGGAGGAGGTCATGCTGAACGAGACAGGAATCGCAGCTCTAAAATCTGAACTTCGCGGAGACCTTATCGAGCCGAATGACACGCGTTACGACACGATCAGAAAAGTCTACAACGCTATGATCGACCGAAGACCGCGGCTGATTGCGCGCTGCGCCGACGTGGCAGACGTCATCGCCGCAGTAAAATTTGCCCGTGAGAATAAGCTGCCCTTATCAATTCGCGGCGGCGGTCACAATGCGGCCGGCTTGGGAATTTGCGACGACGGTCTTGTCATCGACCTTTCACCAATAAAGTATGTCCGTGTTGATCCGAAGAAGCGCACTGTCCTTGTAGGCGGCGGAGCGTTGTGGGGAGATGTCGATCACGCAACACATGCATTCGGTCTCGCGGTTCCGGCGGGAATTATTTCGACGACCGGTGTGGCCGGTCTCACGCTCGGCGGTGGGATTGGCCATCTGACGCGACAATGCGGCCTTACTATCGATAATCTTCTGGCCGTTGACGTGGTACTCGCCGATGGACGCTTTGTTACAGCCAGTGCCAATGAAAACTCTGATCTCTTTTGGGCGGTCCGTGGCGGAGGTGGCAATTTTGGTGTGGTCACATCCTTTCTCTTCAAAGCACACCCCATTCACACGAACTACGCCGGCCCAATGCTATGGCCGATGGAAGACGCGCCAGAAATCCTGCGATGGTATCGAAACTTCATAGTCAAGGCGCCTAACAGTCTTAATGGCTTTTTCGCATTCCTTACCGTTCCGCCGGGGCCGCCTTTTCCCGAACATCTACACAACAAGAAAATGTGTGGCATCGTGTGGTGCTACACCGGACCCCTCGATAAGGCAGAGCGGGTGTTCAAGCCGATCCGGAAATTCAAACCGCCAGCACTTGATTTGGTTGGTCCGATTCCTCACCCGGCGCTTCAGAGTATGTTTGACGCGCTCTATCCGTCAGGGCTGCAATGGTACTGGAAGGCTGACTTTGTACGGAAGTTGAGCGATGAGGCAATTACCCTGCACGTGAAGCACGGCGCGTTGCTCCCGACCATGCACTCGACGATGCACCTCTATCCGATCGACGGCAAAGCACGCTCCATTAAGAATGGTGCAACGCCGTGGTCATACCGCGACGCCAACTGGGCCGGGGTTATTGTTGGTGTTGACCCGAACCCGGCCAATAGGGAGCGGATTTCCGACTGGGCCAAAGACTATTGGACCGCACTGCATCCTCATTCCGCGGGAGGTGCTTACATAAATTTCATGATGGACGAAGGTGCAGATCGGGTTCGCGCGACATATGGGAAGAGCTACGACCGCCTGGCTAAGATCAAGAAGCGCTACGATCCGGCAAACCTGTTCCGCGTGAATCAGAATATTGCGCCCGCTAAGTAAGCAAACGATGTCCGCTCTTGGCCCAAAGCGGACATCCCTAGTTGCGCCGCACATGTCCGCTTTTGGGGTAAAGCGGACATGCCGTTTTGCACTGCATATGTCTGCTTTTGACCCAAAGCGGACATGCCACGGTTGCGCGCTGGATGGGCGTTCGTTCGGCGACGCGATACGGTTAAAAAATCGTAGGGAAAAATTACTTCGCATCGTGAAATATGATGCCGAGTGTGTGACGCATACCGCTTCGAATGCGGCTCACGCCATGCCTAAGATTGACCCGATATGTGCCTCTCGTACCTTGAACGGGCCGGTTGTGAACTGCGAAGGCCACCCCATCACCCTGCTGTAGTGGGTCGATACGGTCGGCAGGCATCTCACTCAGACGTTCAATTTCGCGTCTATTCGTATCGCGTGCCTGCGCTCGATTGGGCCCGCGACATTACGAAGACGGGGGAGGGAACACCATGAAACTTCCCCGCAGACAATTTCTGCATCTAGCAGCGGGCGCTGCCGCGCTCCCGGCCATGTCGCGCATCGCATTAGCGGAAACCTAGCTTCGCAGCCGGCGGCGGCTACGACATCGTCGCACGGCTGATAGGACAATGGCTGTCGGAGCGTCTTGGCCAGCCATTCGTCATCGAAAATCGACCGCGGGTGCTGGTACCAATGTCGCCACCGAAGCAGTCGTGCGAGCACCGTCAGACGGCTATACGCTCCTCCTGGTCGGCTCAACGAACGCAATCAACGCCACGTTCTACCAGAAGCTTAATTTCAATTTCATCCGCGATATCGCACCGGTTGCGAGCATCACGCGGCAGCCCCAGGCCATGCTGGCAAATCCATTGTTCCCAGCCAAGACGATTCCTGAGTTCATCGATTACGCGAAGGCCAATCCAGGTAAAGTCAACATGTCCTCACCGGGAATCGGGAGCATAAGTCATCTCGCTGGAGAACTGTTTAAGATGATGGCTGGCGTCAACCTGGTCCATGTGCCTTTTGGCGGTAACGGCCCCGCACTGACAGCCTTGCTCGGTGGACAAGTGGAGGTCTCGGTTGCCTCTCTTCCCTCGTCGATTGAGTACATCAGAACCGGCAAGCTACGTGGGCTTGCGGTCACCACCGCAATGCGCGCGGAGGCGCTGCCGGACGTTCCGAGCGTGGGCGAGTTTGTCACAGGCTACGAGGTGAGCGCGTGGTACGGCGTGGGCGCGCCAAGGGGCACGCCTGTCGAGGTCATCGACAAGCTCAACAGGGAGATCAATGTGGGCCTTGCCGACCCGAAGTTGAAGACGCGGCTCGCCGACTTCGGCGGCACGGTGTTTGCGCTGTCACCGGCCGATTTCGGCACTTCATCACCGACGAAACCGAGAAGTGGAGCAAAGTGATCCAGGTGCTCAACATCAAGGCGGGGTAAGCCTGATCCGCTGCATCGCCGACATTTCCATAAATTCCGTTCAGCGAACGACGGCCCGCACCGGCCGATGTCCGCTTTAGGTCAGAAGCGCGCATGTGCGGTGCAAAAGGGCAATATCCGCTTTACCCCCAAAAGCGGACATGTGCGCTGCACGAGCGCATGTCCGCTTTGGGCCAAAAGCGGACTCATGCAGCGCAGCAAAAGGATTTTTATTCGATCACCTCGTCGACAAGCGAAAGGACCCGCTCGGGAATTGTTAGTCCAAGCGCTTTTGCGACCTTAAGGTTGAGCACAAAATCGAATTTGGCAGCTTGTATCACCGGCAGGTCAGTGGGCCTCTCCCCTTTCAAAATTCGGGCGGCGTAGACACCCACTTGGCGATACGCATCGCTAATGCTCGCCCCATAGCTCATCAGACCACCTGCCTCAACGAACTGACGTAGAGGATACATTGCGGGAATGGCATTTCGGGCTGCCAGTGCGGCCAGCCGTTCACGATGCGACGTTGTAAACGGACCAGTGCCGACATAAAGCGCGCCGACACCACGCGTGGCCATCGTTGCGAAGGCGCTTTCGATGTCCGCTGCATTGTCGACGTTGAAGACAATTAATTGCTGCCCGGTTGCTCGCGCGGCCGCCTGTACCTGTCGTTGTTCCAGCACGGATTCGTCAGCGTCCAGTTGAACCAACATGGCAATGGTCTTCGCATTGGGTGCGAGCTGGCGCAAAATCTCCAGCCGTTTCGACCCCAATGCGCCGGAGACAAAGCTCACGCCAGTGACGTTACCGCCCGGGCGGTTCAGACTGGCGACAAGACCGTCCTTGACTGGGTCGCTCCCAGTCACGAACAAAATCGGTAGCGTCGTTGTTGCGTTCTTGGCTGCAAGTGCTGCAAGCACATTGGCAACGATGACATTCACAGGCCGCCGAATGAGTTCGTCCACCAGCGCCGGGAGTCGATCAATCTGATTGTCCGCCCAGCGTTGTTCGATCGCTACATTTTTCCCTTCAACGTAACCGGCTTCACTCAGCCCTTGGCGAAACGCCGCCACGATATTTGCGAACGGGCCGGCCGGCGTGCTCCGTAGAAATCCGATCACCGGCATCACAGGCTGCTGTGCATGCGCCGCGAACGGCCACACTGCCGTGCCGCCAATCAGCGTGATGAACTCGCGTCGTCTCATTGCCTCCCCCGAGGCTCAGGACAAGGCATCGTAGCGGCTTAAACTACCACACCGGAAGGGGTCGGGCATGACGGCAGCCGATGTCTGCTTTGGGTCAAAAGCAGACATGTGCAATGCAAACAGGCATGTCCGCTTTACCGCCGAAAGCGACATCAAATGCGACATATGGAATGTCCGCTAAGGGGCCAATAGCGGACATACTGTTCAGCTTTTTACCGGGAGTGTCCCACTAAATGGCCTACCGAGGTGTCGGTATCTCATCAACTCCTGGCTGGCCGCGCAATTCATTCAAAAACGAGGATTGAGGATTGTCAGTTAAAAGGTAGACGCCAACGCGGGCGCGAGTCAGCGCAACATAGAACAGGCGTCGTTCCTCAGCATTCGGATGGGTTTCAGCTTCAGCTAGCACAAGCGAAAGCACAGAATCGTCACCTGGTCTTGTGACGGATTTGGGTAGGCCATTTACGGCCGCCGGCTTTGGGAACAAATTTAGAACAATGAGGCGAGCCTTCCCATTGCACTTCACATGGATTGAGAAAAGCGACGTCGACTCGATTAGCAGAGCGCGGGGCGACAGCACACGAGATCATGGCCATCACAGGTCACCGCTCGTTGCAAGAAGCTGAACGCTATACCCGTGCGGCGCGAAAATCGCAGCTTGCGGATTCTGCGATGTCCAAGCTCAAACGATGAACATTAGGTGTCCCACTAAACCCGCTAGTGGGACAAAAAACGGAAAAACTCCCACAACATCAAGGGTGCTTTTGCTGGGTGGCGGTCCCGAGAGGAGTCGAACCTCCGACCTTCGGTTTAGGAAACCGCTGCTCTATCCTGCTGAGCTACGGGACCGTTATTGGATTTCAATGCGTTAGACATACCACGTTTTTTTCATCGAGTGATTTCCCACCCGATGCCCACCGGACAGTCCCAGCGAGAGCTCTTTTTAGTCCCTAGCGAAGCCATGCGTCCACCCGGGAGTGCAGCGCATCCAGGCAATGCGATTGACATCGGAAGCGAAATTGCGGGTGCAATACGGTGCTAAAGTTGCGAGATTATTAAGTCAGGCTTCTCGTAGGCCTTTAAGACGCCTACTTGCTCCTCATAGACGAGCGTGACGGAGTCGCAGCGAATTTGCAACGACGCTCACTGAAGATAGCGCCATCGCCGCGGCCGCGATGATGGGCGACAGAAGTATCCCAAAGAATGGGTACAGTACTCCCGCCGCGATCGGCACTCCCAACGCGTTATAGATGAACGCGAAAAAAAGATTTTGCCGGATGTTACGCATTACGGCTTGTGATAAACGTCGCGCGCGAACGATACCAGTGAGATCTCCCTTCAGCAGCGTCACGCCTGCGCTTTCCATTGCCACGTCGGCACCCGTACCCATCGCGATGCCGACATCTGCGGCAGCGAGAGCGGGCGCGTCATTAACGCCGTCACCTGCCATGGCAACAACACGGCCCGCAGCCTTGTAACGTTGGACCACGGCACTCTTTTGATCAGGAAGCACCTCGGCTTCTACATGCTCGATTCCGAGGCGCCGTGCCACAGCTTTCGCAGTTGTCCAATTGTCTCCCGTTAGCATCACGACTCGAACACCTTCCGCCTTTAGAGCCTTGAGAGCTTCCGGTGTGGTCGCTTTCACCGGATCGGCAATCGCAAGAACCCCCGCGACCGTGCCCTCGACCGCTATGAAGATTGCAGTCGCGCCGTCTTTCCGAAGCTCCTCCGCTTGGCGCGCAAGAGGCGTGACGTCGATGCCAAGCTCCGTTAGGAACTTTGCGTTTCCGAGAACGATGCGCTTCCCATCCACCATTCCGACCGCACCCTTTCCAGTTGGAGAATCGAAGTCGACCACCTTGCTGGTGGCCAGCCCTTGTTTCTCGGCTGCCCGAACAATCGCGAGAGCCAGCGGGTGCTCACTTGCACGTTCTACGCTTGCGGCGAGCCGCAGCACCTCCGCTTCTGTGTATCCTGATCCTGATACGATCGCGGTTACGGCCGGCTTGCCTTCGGTCAGGGTGCCGGTCTTGTCGACCACGAGCGTATCGACTTTTTCCATGTGCTCTAGCGCCTCGGCATTCTTAATGAGCACGCCCGATTGTGCCCCGCGCCCAACTCCCACCATGATCGACATTGGTGTTGCCAATCCAAGTGCACAGGGACACGCGATGATAAGGACCGCAACCGCAGCGACTAGACCATAAGAGAATCGCGGTTCCGGCCCCCAGATAGCCCAGGCGACGAATGCCAGCAGGGCTACTGCAATCACTGCCGGCACGAACCAGCCGGACACTTGGTCTGCCATGCGTTGGATAGGCGCTCGGCTTCTCTGTGCCTCGGCGACAAGCTGGACGATCTGCGACAGCATCGTGTCACGACCGACCTTTTTCGCTTCTATTACAAGCGCGCCGGATTGATTCATCGTTCCGCCAATGACGTTGGCGCCGATTTCTTTCGTGACCGGCATGGATTCGCCGGTCACCATCGATTCGTCGACCGCGCTTCGGCCTTCCAAAACCACGCCGTCAACCGGTACTTTCTCGCCCGGGCGAACACGCAGCCGATCGCCCACACGCACTTGGTCGAGCTGCACCTCTTCTTCCATGCCGTCGTCTCTGATCCGACGCGCAGTTTTGGGGGCGAGGTCGAGCAGCGCTCGGATGGCACCGCTCGTCGTCTCTCTTGCCCGTAGTTCAAGGACCTGGCCGAGCAGAACGAGGACCGTTATTACGGCCGCGGCTTCGAAGTAGACCGCAACCGCCCCGTCGCCGAACCGAAATGCTTGCGGGAAAACCTGAGGTGCAACGCTCGCGACAACGCTGTAGACCCAGGCGACCCCGGTTCCCATCGCGATTAGCGTAAACATGTTGAGATTACGGCTGACGACAGACTTCCAGCCGCGAACAAAGAATGGCCACCCGCCCCAGAGCACGACCGGCGTGGCCAATATCATCTGAAGCCAATTCGATGTGATCTGGCTCATGAAGTGAGCCAACCCGGTCAAATGAAAACCCATCTCCAATGCGACGACGGACAGCGTGAGGACGGTGCTGATCCAGAACCGGCGCGTCATGTCGAGAAGTTCTGGGTTTTGGCCGGTCTCTGCCGTCGCCAGGAGCGGCTCCAGCGCCATTCCGCAGATCGGGCAAAACCCGGGTCCTACTTGCCGAATCTGCGGATGCATCGGGCAGGTATAGATCGTGCCCTCCGGGACCGCACTTTCCATCTTCAACTCTTTTGTCAAGAACCTCTTTGGGTCAGTCTTGAATTTGGAGAGGCACCCTCCGGAGCAGAAATAATAAGTTCTTCCTTCGAACTGATGCCTGTGGGGTGTCGTGTGCGGGTCTACCGGCATTCCGCAGACGGGATCGCGAACGCCATCTGGCGCATTTGAGTGACTATGCCCGTGTCCTTGCTGGGCATGTTGATGTGTTGGTTTTGTTGGCGCTGCGACCATGTCGACTTTTTCCTTCGATCGGGGATTGCGTCCTATACCCGGTAGGGGTATATATTCGTCATGCGTAAGGACATCAAGCCGGAAGCCGCAAAGCGGCTGAACCGAATCGAGGGACAGGTGCGTGGGCTCGCGCGCATGGTCGAGGAAGACCGTTACTGCATCGATATAGTCACGCAGATCGCGGCAGTCCGCGCGGCACTCCGTAGACTGGAGGAGCAGATCCTCAAGGACCACGTCGGTCACTGTGTTGAGCACGCGATAAATTCCGGAAACAAAACTGAGCAACGGCGAAAGATCGAAGAACTGATGGCAGTAGTGAGCAGAGCGGATCGATAGCCAAAGAGTTCGGCTCCCCAGCTTCCGCCATATTTTACAGATATGATCAACCTTATGTCCCCTAGGCTTCGACTGGCGGCACTGATCTGGGCAACGATCTTCGTGATCGCTGCGCAGTTCGTTGCCGGCTCGGCGTTGGCACATTCGGGACATTCTCACGATCCTTCGATGGCTTCGCACTCCTCCTCGGCAACTCCACTGCCGCATTACGGCAACGCAGCCAAGAAGGCGCAGCTGATACGCTCAGAAAAGATCGAGCTCTCTGGCGGCGCACCTGAGGGTGCGAAAATTCCTGCGTCTCCTGAATCCAGTGGATGTACTGGCGGATGCTGTGGAAACGGCATTGGTTGCTGTGGTGGTGCTGTGCTTGCATCTTACTCGGATTGCTTTTCTGACTTCCGAACGCAAACAGAAATCGTCCCGCTCGCTTTCGAGTATTGCTCGGGCACAGACCCCGAGCCATTAAGACGGCCTCCCAGAACCCTCGCCTGACGCTTGTTCGCGCACGTGCGCGAGCTGCCGCCGGCAATTCCGCCTGCGGCTTCATGCGGATTGCAAGGGTTCTACTATGCGACTCTTTTCACTGGCGCTGATCGCAGCGATCACACTCATCACCCCCGGCCAGCAAACCTTGGCGCACGAGGGCCAAGATCACGACGCAACCGCAAGGTCTGCGGTGCTTCCAGCGTCGCCGCGTACGGAAACTTCTTCTGACTTCTTTGAACTCGTTGCGATAGCCAGATCGGGTGAGATCATCATTTATCTGGACCGATTTGCCACCAACGCGCCTGTGGTCGATGCGAATGTGGTTGTCGAAACTCCGCAGGGCAGTGTGGAAGCCAAGCCTGCGAGCGATGGCACGTATCACCTGGCAGCCCCATGGGCCGAACGCACAGGGCGGTACGATCTAATCGCGACGGTGACCAAGGACAGCGATGCGGATGTACTGGCGTTCACGGTTGAGATTCCACCGGCCACTCAGTCCAATGCCATATCCTCCGGTTTATTCGGCTCGGCGTTGGCACTCGGAATTAAGGATCGGATTTCGTCCGGAGACTCCGGGGCGGTCTTTGCCGTGGTCGTTGCCTTCATTCTCGGCGGGATCGCAGGTGTGCTTCTTGCCCGGCGACATCGCGCGGCCGGAGTGATTGTCGCAGCCGTAATCCTTCCGCTCTTTGCATTCGGCGCGTTCGCACACGAAGGCGAGGACCACGACGCCTCCCAGAACACCCAACCGGCCGGAACCAGAGAGATCGCCCAGATGCTCGCGGATGGCTCTGTTTTCATCCCGAAGAGTACGCAGCGCATCCTTGCCATCCGCACGATCATTTCCGAGCCGTCAGTTTATCGCCGGACAGTGGAACTCCCCGGCCGCATCATCCCCGATCCGAATGCGAGCGGATTTGTCCAAGCCGTCGCCGGAGGACGGCTCTCTGCTCCCGAGGGCGGATTTCCGCGGCTCGGCAAACGCGTGAAGAAAGGCGACGTGCTCGCTTATGTGACGCCACCTCTTCAGGCAATCGATGTTTCCGACATGCGTCAGCAGCAAGGCGAGCTTGACCAGCAAATCTCGATCGTCGAGCGCCGGCTAGCCCGCTACGAAACTCTTGCCCCGAGTGGAGCAGTCGCAAGGACACAGTTGGATGACACGAGGCTCGAGCTGCAGGGTCTGAAAGACCGCAGGGCCGCATTGGACAAGGTGAGGCAGGAGCCTGAACCCCTCGTTGCGCCAGTTGACGGGATCATCGCCGACGGCACTCCTGTAGCCGGTCAAGTCGTCCAGACCAACGCGGTCGTGTTCCAAATTATCGAGCCAAATCGCCTCTGGATCGAAGCGCTAAGTTACCAGTCGTTGCCACCGCTGCAGGCCGCGACGGCACGCATCGGTGACAGGGAGCTCAAACTGGTTTTTCGCGGCGCTGGTTTTGCCGATCGAAATCAATCCATTCCGATCCACTTCGAAATCGAAGGCGAGCCTTCAGGAGTGCGCGTCGGGCAGTTTATCACAGTATTCGCGGAGACTCCTGAAGAGCGACGAGGGCTCGCCGTCCCGCGGACCAGTATCGTTCGCACCGGATCCGGTCAGGACTCCGTATACGAGCACGTCGGGGCAGAACGGTTTGAGCAGCGGCTGGTTCGGATCGAGCCGCTCGATGGCCAGCGTGTACTGATTTCTCAGGGGTTATCTCCCGGCAAGCGCGTCGTCGTGCAAGGCGCCGAACTCATTGATCACATCCGCTGAGGGACGCGTCATGTTTCGATTTCTTGTAACGCAATCGCTTCGGAACCGGCTGTTCGTGCTCGCCGCCGCTGTAGCCCTCGTCGTCTACGGCCTGTTCACGATCTCTAGGCTGCCAGTGGACGTTTTTCCCGACCTCAACAAGCCAACGGTCACGATCATGACGGAGGCGGAAGGACTCGCGCCACCCGAAGTTGAGCAGCTCGTCACATTCCCGATCGAAACGCAGATGAACGGCGTGCCCGGGGTCAGCCGCGTGCGTTCGGTCTCGGGTGTTGGTCTTTCGATTGTCTATGTGGAGTTCGATTGGGGGACGGACATCTACAGAAACCGGCAACAGATCGGAGAGCGCCTTGCCCTCATCCGGGAGCAGCTGCCTCCGAACACGATGCCGCAGATGGGGCCGATCAGCTCCATCATGGGGCAGATACTCCTCGTCGCCGTAACAGGTACAGGAGCCACCCCAATGGAGGTCCGGGAGACAGCGGACTTTGTCATCAGACCCCGCCTCCTTACGATCCCGGGCGTAGCTCAAGTCATCCCGATGGGCGGCGAAGTCCGTCAGTATCGGGTATCTCCGAACCCGCCGGCGCTGCGCGCCTTGAACGTGACGTATGAGCAGGTCGAAAAGGCTCTGGCACAGTTTGGCACGAACGCAGGTGGCGGCTTCACCGATCAGTATTCGCGCGAGTATTTGATCCGCAATATCGGGCGCACCACGAGCCTGGAAGACCTTCGTAATGTCGTGGTTGCGCGCTTGAACGGCGGCCCGATTTATCTCTGGCAGGTGGCAACTGTCGAGTTCGCGCCGAAGGTCAAGCGCGGCGACTCCGGTTACATGGGCTCGTCCGCCGTTGTTGTCTCGATCGAAAAGCAGCCGAATGTCGACACCGTCCGCCTCACGCGCCAGATCGAGCAGGCCCTCAAGGAGATCACCAACACGCTGCCCAAGGGCATCAAAGCAGATCAAATTCTGTTCCGGCAGGCTGCTTTTATCGAAACCTCAATCCGCAACGTCGAGCGTGTGCTGTTAGAAGCAGCGTTGGTCGTAGCCGTCGTCCTGTTCGCCTTCCTTTTGAACTGGCGCACCACGGCCATTTCCCTGACAGCCATTCCGGTTTCGATCCTCACGACTGCCATCGTCTTTCACCTGTTTGATCTGTCGATCAACACGATGACCCTGGGCGGACTTGCCATCGCAATGGGGGCACTCGTCGATGACGCGGTCGTTGATGTCGAAAACATCTTCAGGCGCCTGCGTGAGAACCGGGAGGCCGGAAACCCGCGGTCCGTTACGGAGGTGATCATCTCGGCTTCTCAGGAGGTCAGGTCCGGCATCGCCTATGCGACGATGATCATCATCCTGGTGTTCGTCCCCCTATTCGCGCTGTCCGGCATTGAAGGGCGACTGTTCGCTCCTCTGGGTGAAGCGTACATCATCTCCATTCTCGCAAGCCTCGTCGTATCCATCACCCTGACGCCGGTGATGGCCTATTACATGCTGCCCGGACTAAAGCACCTGCAACGTGGCGACAGCTCGCTTGTCCGCGTTCTGAAGAAATGGAATGCGGCGCTGTTGGCCTGGGCATTTCGACACCGAAGTTTGGTCTTTGTTTCAGTGGCGCTCGCTATCACGGCCGCAGCGGCCGGGGCGGCACTTCTGCCGCGAGCATTCCTACCTCCCTTCAATGAAGGCACCTTCACGATCAACATGCTGTTCAACCCCGGGATTTCGCTCGCGGAATCTCATCGGGTCGGATTGATCGCCGAACGTCTCATCCTTGAAGTGCCGGAGATAAAAGCCGTCGGCCGGCGGACAGGACGAGCGGAGCTGGACGAGCACGCCGAGGGAGTTCATTCGTCGGATATCGAAGTCGACCTGAAGAGCGGTGGCCGTTCCAAAACAGATATCGTAAACGATCTGCGTAGTCGTCTCGCGGTTCTCCCCGTTGCGACGAATATCGGCCAGCCAATCTCGCATCGATTGGACCACATGCTGTCCGGCGTGCGCGCGCAAATCGCGCTGAAGATTTTCGGCGATGACTTGGATACGTTGAGGACGACAGCCGAGCGCCTCCGCCAACGCTTGGCAAACATCCCAGGACTCGTCGACCTGCAGGTCGAGAAGCAGGTGCGGATTCCCCAACTTGAAATCCGAGTCGATTACCGGCGCGCGGGCCTTTATGGCGTGCAGCCGGCCGCTGTGGTTGACCAGATCAGCCGTCTATCAAATGGCCGGGTCGTTTCCCGCGTCGTGGATGGCTACCGTCGGTTCGACGTAACCATGCGCTTGCCGGATCGACTTCGAACAACACAGAAGCTTGGTGACTTACTGATAGAGACTCCCGTCGGCTGGATTCCCGCGAATCAGATCGCCGACATTCGCGAAACCGACGGCCCCAACCAGATCTTCCGCGAAAACGGGCGACGACGGGTCGTGGTTCTTGCGAACACGGATGGTCGTACTGATATGACAAAAGTTGTTGGCGCCATCCGTCAGGCGCTTGCCTCAGCGAAATTGCCGGAAGGTTTTTTCACTCAGCTCGAAGGCACATTCCAGAGCCAAGAAGAAGCGACCCGCATGATCAGCGCGCTCGCCGTGCTGTCACTGGGGATGATATTCGCGATCCTCTACAGCCGATACCGTTCGGCGGCACTGGCTTTCATTATTATGGGCAACGTGCCTCTGGCTCTGATCGGAGCCGTGGTCGCGCTCTGGATGGCAGGGCAGCCATTGTCGGTCGCGTCGATGATCGGCTTCATCACTCTTGCAGGCATCGCAGCTCGCAACGGCATCCTGAAGATCAGCCACTACATCAACCTCGCGCTACACGAGGAAATGCCATTCGGCCGTAAATTGATAGTTAGGGGCAGTCTCGACCGTCTGACACCGGTATTGATGACGGCATTGTCGGCAGGGTTTGCACTTTTACCACTGCTCGTCGATCCGGCGTCTGCGGGCAAGGAAATTCTGCATCCGGTCGCCGTCACGATCTTCGGCGGGCTGATCAGCGCGACCCTGCTCGACGCCGTTTTGACCCCGCTTCTATTCGAACGTTTCGGTGAAAAGCCTCTGCGTCGACTTCTAGCCACCCAAGATGAGGGCGCGACAAGTGCAGCGATGACTCGCCGTGAAGCCTTTTGAAAGCCTCAAAGGAGAAACTTATGAAACTCATTCAGATCTCAGCGGCGTTGTTCATGATCGCGACGTCAATCGCGTCGGCCCATGCGCCAAAAGTTGGCGCCAATGGTGGCGCTCAAGCCGATGCTGGCAGCTTCCATGTTGAGATCATTTCGCAAGGTACGACCCTGCAGGTCTTCGTTCGCGACCATTCGGACAAGGCCGTCCTGACCGATGGATACAAGGGCACGGCAATATTCGTCATAGACGGCAAGCCGCAACGAATTCCGCTCACATCCGCGGGCGAAAATAAGCTGACAGGCACCTCGACCATTTCAATTCCCAGCGACCCCAAGGGAGCCGTTCAGATCATAACGCCGTCGGGAAGCACGGTGCAGGCAAAGTTCAACTAACAGGAGACCGTCCAATGAAGTCGCGCTTACTTATCTCGGCGAGCATTTTGTTCGCCATACTGTCTCCCGGAGTATTCGCTCAGACGCAGCAGCAGGATCATGAGCAGCATCATCCTGGCGGCCCGACCCAGACACAAATTCCGCCAGGTTCACCCGCTCCCACCGCACCGCCTGCGCCAATGCAGGTGCCACCGGCAGCAAGTGCTCCCCCTCAGACGCAAATGCCGATGGGTCAAATGATGCAGGGAATGCCTGAGCAGTGCCGCTCGATGATGCAGAACATGCCTCAGGGCTGCATGCAGATGATGCAGGGTCGCATGGGCGGGGGCGCGATGGGGAGGCAAGAGCGCGGACCTATAGGCACCGGCATGATGATGCGGATGATGTTCAGCCTTATGGATGCCGACAGCGACGGCTCAATCTCGTTGCAGGAGTTTCAAGCCGCGCACGAGCGCATTTTCAGAGGCATGGATCAAAACAAAGACGGCCGGATCACGATGGAAGAAATGCAGTCTTTCATGGGCGCTGGGGTCGGCCGGTAGCTCGGATAGTTATGCAGGTTCGCCGTCGTCCGTAGCGCCCTTACTCAATGGGTCACGCCATCCCCGCTTTCTCTGCCGACGATCATAACGGTTGTCGCGCAACGCTAAGAAAAGCTTAAGAAGGGCTTTTTTTTGGTCCTAGATATTTCCAGCACATCTCGTCGCGCACGCAAGGGCCCCGGCCTGTCCAGCATGGGGGGGTCGCGCCCGCACGGTGGGCCGGCTCGATTTTTCCCACCCGATTTCCCACCGAACTCCTCACTACAGGGTGGGAAAAATGATGAGATTGGATGATTGGTCGCCAGCCGCGAAAATCGCAGAATTTCCGGATGAAACCAAACGGCACGATACAGGACTGAATGGGCTGCAACGGTTTAGGAACCGCTGCTCTATCCTGCTGAGCTACGGGACCATGCGGACCGCGATGTAGCACAGATGGGTGCACTCCGCACCCGTCAGTCGGCTAATCGATCCTTGCGCCCGACGCCGCGACGACATCCTTCCACAGCGCCCGCTCCTTCGCCGCGTAAGCCAAGGCGCCTTCGGGCGTACTCGACAAAATGCGCGCGCCCCCTACCAGGAACCGCTTCTGGACTTCTTCCTCGGCGGCGATTTGCTTCATGGCGCCGGCAATCTTGTCGATGATCGGGCGCGGCGTGCCGGTCGGCACGACCAGGGCGGCCCAGGATGTGACGACAAAATCCTTGATGCCGGCCTCGCCCATGGTTGGCACATCGCTCATCGTTGGCCAGCGCTGCGCCGAGGTGACTGCGAGCGCGCGCATCTGTCCCGAACTGATCGCCGGAACATAGGAGGCGAGATTATCGATCGCGAAATTGACATCGCCGGCGAGCATTGCCGGAATGGTCTGCGCCGCACCGCGGAAGGGAACGTGCACGGCATCGAGTCCCGCCTGCTTCACGAACATCACGCCCGAAAGATGCGGCGAGGTGCCGACACCGGGACTGCCGTAGCTGACGCGGCCCTTCTGCTTCGCCCAGGCGATGAACTCCGATACCGATTTTGCCGGGCAATGCTCGGAGGCGACCACAAAGACGTTGGGCAGTTCCCACGTGAGCGACGCTGGCACAATGTCGCGCTCGGCGTCATAAGGCATCTTGCTGTAAAGATATTGATTGATCGCGAAGTGGCCGATGGTAGCAGCACCGATGGTGTAGCCGTCAGGCGGGCTGCCTGTCACCGCCGCTATACCGATATTGCCGCCGGCGCCGGGACGATTCTCGATCACAAAGGGCTGACCGAACATCTCTTTCATGCGATCAGCCAAGATGCGGCAGAGAACGTCGGTCGAGCCGCCCGCGGGATAGGGCACAATGATGCGGACGGGGTGGTCGGGCCAGCGGCTATCCTCAGCGCGCGCGCCGATCGCGGCGAATGCTCCGGCCGCAGCCATGGATGCCAGGACATGACGACGGTTGGGAAAGCCGTGGCGCATAGTCATCGATCGGTCCTCCTTCAGCGGCACGATGTTATCGCCGCCTTAAACATTCTAGCCTCACATGGTGGCGCCGCCCATCCTGCTGCGGCGCCAATCCGGGCTGTTTGTATCGTCATGAACGTTGTGCCCTGCGGCCCAGTTGCGCTTGCGATCGTCGCGCTTGCGTTCGCTTCCGTTGCGGCCGGCCAGGAATCTTGCAAGCTCGCACCTATCGGCAATTTCGGCGTCGCCGGCATTCGCGACGGGCGCACGCTCGTGCTCGCTGACGGCCGGGAATTGCGGCTGGCGGGGATCGAGACCGGCGATGCAGGCCGCGCGGCGCTGGAAGCGCTTGCCGCCGGACAAATGCTGCGGCTGGAAAAACTTCAGGTCGAAAATGACCGATATGGCCGTCTGGTTGCATTCGCCTACGCGGGCGAAATGCAGACCTCGCTGCAGCAGGCTATGATCGAGCAAGGCCAGGCACGGGTTTCGTCCCGCGTTGGCGATAGCGTCTGCGCTGAAGTGCTTTTAGCGGCTGAGCGCCGCATTACGGCTGTTCGGGGTCAGTTCGCCTTGGTGGAAGGCAAGGTCTTGTCGGTGCGGGAAAGCGGCTCCACAATATATTTAAACTTCGGGCGGCGCTGGGCGCAGGACTTTACTGTCACCATTCTCAAGCGCAACCGGCGGGCGTTCACAGTGGCTGGTATTGATCCAGGACGGCTTGAAGGTCAATCGATCCGGGTGCGTGGCTGGATCGAGCAGCGGACCGGTCCGATGATCGAAGCCGTCACTCCCGAGCAGATCGAATTCGCCGATCGAAAGTGAATGTGAGTAGGGCGGCATGGGTGGGATAAGAACCGGGGTTGCCGGTCCCGCGAGAGAGATCGCGGCCGTTCTGGCATTGTTGCTGCTGGCCAACTGCACCAGCACGACAGACCATCGCCTGGTCACGCTGCCGATTCCGCAGGCCTCCCCGACGGCCGAACCCGAGCCGGCAAACCAACGCGAGCATGCGCGTATTCTCGCGTCGTACGGCGGCGAATATGAAAACGCGCGCCTGCAGGCGATGATCGCCAAAACGGTCGATCGCCTCGTCGCAGCATCCGAGCGTCCAGACCTGAAATACCAGGTGACCATTCTCAATTCCCCGGCCATCAATGCTTTCGCGCTGCCGAATGGTCGGCTCTACATCACGCGCGGACTGATTGCTCTGGCAAACGACAAAGCCGAGCTGGCTTCGGTGCTGTCGCATGAAATGGGCCACGTGATCGCGCACCACGCCGCCATTCGCGAGGAACAGGCAAAGCAGGTTGCGATCATCAATCACGTCGTCAACGACGTGCTCAGCGACCCACAGGTCGGAGCGCTTGCGCTCGCCAAGTCCAAGCTTACGCTTGCGGCGTTTTCACGCGCACAGGAATTCGAGGCCGACGGCATCGGCGTCGGCATTTCGGCGCGCGCGGGATTCGATCCGTACGGCGCGTCACGCTTCTTGACCGGCATGCAGCGAAATGCCGACCTCAAGGCCACTGCCGGCGGCGCCGACCCCCGCGCACTGGATTTTCTATCCAGCCATCCGGCGACTCCGGAGCGTGTCAAAAATGCGCTCACTAACGCTCGCCAGTTCACCGGTCCCGGAGCCGGCGAGCGAGACCGCAACGAATATTTCAGCACCATCGATGGAATGGTCTATGGCGAGGATCCCAGCGAAGGTTTCGCGCGCGGCCGGCATTTTCTCCATCCAAAGCTTGGATTCGCGTTCGTGGCGCCGCCGGGTTTCACGCTCGACAATACCGCGCAAGCAGTGCTCGGCCTGAAGGAAGGCGGCGGCGAAGCGTTGCGCCTCGACGTGATAAGCGTTCCGGCCGAGCAGACCTTGTCCGACTACCTGAAGTCGGGATGGATGGAGAATGTCGATGCGTCAAGCGTCGAGGAGTTCTCTCTCAATGGCTTCCCGGCGGCGACCGCAACCGCGGGTGGCGGAAATTGGTCGTTCCGTCTGTTCGCCGTGCGTTTTGGCAGCGAAGTTTACCGTTTCATTTTTGCCGCCAAGGCAAGGACGCCGCAGGTTGATCGCGCCTTCCGCGAGTCAATCATGACTTTCCGCCGCATGACCTTGAAGGAAAGCGAACAGGTCAAGCCACTGCGGCTCAGGGTGGTTGCAGCCGGTGAGACCGACACGGTGGAAAAGCTCGCGCGCCGCATGGCGGCGTCCGACCATTCGATCGAGCGCTTCCGCGTACTCAACGGACTGGGCCCGCACGACCGGCTTAAGCCGGGCGACAAGGTGAAGATTGCGGTGGAGTGATTGGCTCCGAGAGTAAGGTGGATGTGAGGGCTAAAGCCCGAACTCAGCTCTCGCCGCCTTCGTAGTTGATGGTGAATTCGCGCGGCACGTCGGGACCCCAGAGATAAAAGGAATCCTCCGGCTTGTGATCGCCTGACGGCCAGCGCTCGTCCTTCGCTATATAATCGATATCGCAGGAGTACTCCGCGAAGCTGCCCCACGGGTCGCGCACATAGTGGAAATAGTTCGAGCCAAGGACATGGCGGCCGAGCCCCCAACCTTTGGTCCAGCCCTTGTCGTGCATGAGCATTGCGCCGAGGCCGATATCGTTGATGCTTGCAACATCCCAGCTGCAATGGTGAAAACCGGGCGCAATGGATTTCACCAGCGCAAGAAGATGATGATCGCTGCCGTGGATGCCATGCATGAACGCGACGAGATCGGAGGCGCGGTCGGACAGGCGCAAGCCAAGTGTCCGTTCATAGAAGGTGATCGATTCAGATACGTCCCGCGTGAAAATCAGCACATGCGAAAGCCGGCGCGGACGCGCCGGCGGCGACTTCTCCCGCGTGGTGGCCCCGGCAACGCCGGCTGGAACGGAAATCCACTGGCTTTCCGCTTTGCGGTCAGGCGACACTTTCGGCCCGACCTTCACTTCGATCAGAACACCCTCATGATTGCGGAACCAGAAGCCATTGCTCTCGAAGCCGGGGGGCGGATCGATGAGCTTGATACCCTGCCCTTCGATGCGAGCCTTGAGCCGCGGCAGGTCCTCGGCGTAGCAGCCGAATGACAAATGATGCAGCGCCTTGGCCTTGCTGCCTTCGACAACCGAGCCCCAGCGATGATCGTGACCGTAGGTTTTGATCGCAAGCGCATTGCAGTCGAGCCGAACGTCGAGGCCGAAGCTGGCGTAAAAATCCTGCGCCACTGACGCGTCGGGCACCGTCAACACGAACTGGTCGAGCGAATGCACGCCAAGCGCATCGGCTTCGGTGGTCGGCGCAACGTAGCCGCGGATAGCGGTCATTTCCTGCTCCCTTAGTGTCGCTGGGATGATTGCAGCGGCATATAGGCCAGGCAAGCGTCGCGGGCAACCGCGCGCGGCGCGGCAGAAAGTTCAAATCAGGTTCGGTCGGCAAAAAGACAGAAGCCCGGCACATGGCCGGGCTTCCAAAACTTGCACTGAACCTTCTACGCTCAGGCTGCCTCGTCCTCGACGCCCTCGTCGGAAGCGCCCTCTTCGGTGGGCTTCGGACCACGGCGAGGACCCTTGGCGAGCGCAGCCTCGATCTCCTTGATCGCCTCGGTTTCGGTGACCCGCTGTACCGCTGCGATCTCTCGGGAGAGGCGGTCAAGAGCGGCTTCGTAAAGCTGCCGCTCCGAATAGGACTGCTCGGGCTGGGTCTCCGAGCGGTAGAGGTCACGCACGACCTCCGCAATCGCGACGATATCGCCCGAATTGATCTTGGCTTCGTATTCCTGGGCCCGCCGCGACCACATGGTGCGCTTGATGCGGGCGCGGCCTTTCAAGGTGTCGAGGGCGCGCTTGACCAAGGGAGCCTCGGCCAGCTTGCGCATACCGACCGACACAATCTTCGCCGTCGGAACCCTCAAGGTCATCTTGTCCTTGATGAAATTGATGACGAACAATTCGAGCTTGGCGCCCGCGATTTCCTGTTCCTCGATCGCCACGATCTGACCCACCCCGTGGGCCGGATAGACGATAAACTCGTTGGTCTTGAAGCCTTGTCGTTGAGTAGTCTTCTTATTGGTGGTCATTCCGGGCATGACTCCTTCGCCGGCCCTCTTGCGATTGCCGGCTATCTTGGCTGCGGGAGCCCCGACGCGGACGGCACCGCGTGAGGCGTGGGAGGTCCGCCGCATGGCAGCAGACTTTTTGGGTCTCCGGCTCATGCCGGCGGTGCCTTTCTTCGATTTATGACGCGTTTTTCCTGCCACTGCTCACGCGTGGAATTTCACGCCCTCTAAACTGGAAAACGGGGGAACTCAGCCACCGAAAAATAAGGCTCCCGAACGGGGAGCGCACCGATGGCAACGTCGTTAGTTCCTTTCCATTTTTTACATATATAGCACATTTTGGGGCGGAATCAAAGCCTTATGGCGACTTAGAATGGCAATTTCCGCTGCCAATTCGCACGATTCCATCGAGTCGGTTAACGTCCTCCACCACATAACCCGTGTGCCAGTCCGGATGGGTATCCTGGTACGATGCCTCAGTCGCCGGTTCCGGATTCAGGCGAAAAGAACTTCTCGAATTTGCCGGATACCCCATCCCAATCCTTGGCGTCGGGCGGAGGGTCCTTTTTGACCGTAATATTCGCCCAGGTCTTGGCGTACTGGGCATTGAGTTCCAGCCACTTCTCGAGACCCGGCTCGGTATCGGGCTTGATCGCCTCGGCAGGGCATTCCGGCTCGCATACGCCACAGTCGATGCACTCATCCGGATGAATCACGAGCATGTTTTCGCCCTCGTAGAAGCAGTCCACGGGACACACCTCCACGCAGTCCATGTATTTGCATTTAATACAGTTATCGACGACGACGTAGGTCATTCCTCGCTCCGCCCGGCCTCGCAAAAGCTCCGTAACCCAAGCGTACATAAGCCGCAACCGCCGGGCCTACCAGTTCCAGGCCTACAGTATTGCTGCTGGCAGACAGAAGGCCCGGTTGGCGGAATTTCAGGTCAAATTGCGGTAAAGCGCACGAGCCACTGGCGGGCCGCCCCGCCTTTCGCAAAAACCTTCCACCCGCACAACCCTGACGGTGCGATCCAGCGCGAGAGTGACGACATCGCCAACGCGGACCGGATGGCTGGCCGCGGTTGTACGCTTGCCGTTCAACCTGACACAACCGGCTGCCGTCAGCGCAGCGGCGGCGGTTCTCGTCCGCACCATGCGCGCATGCCAAAGCCATTTGTCGATACGTTGGCGCTCCAGCTCCTTACTTACGGTGCTCAAGAGGGATCTTTGGTGCTCTGCTCCAACTGCTGCTTGAGTGCAGCAAGCTTCGCAAACGGCGAATTGGGATCCGGCTGCTTGTTTGAAGACGTGCTGCCGAATGGCTTGGCGTAGTACTGCTCGCGTTCAGCCCGATCTACGCGCTCGCCCCGGTTGCGGCGTGGCCGTTCGCGACGCGGCTCGCGCTCCTGCCGCTCGGCGCGTTCACCCTGGCGCTCCATGCGCTGCTGGCGCTCGTGACGCTCGTGACGTTTTTCGCGATCCGCAAGATCTCCGCGCTCGCTGCGCGGGCGACGGGCGCCGCGTGATTGCTGTCTGCTTTCCGGCGCCGTGGATACCGGCGCACCTTCCTGTGAGCCGGCCGCCGCAACGCCTGGTTCCGGTCCCGCGATCTGGGCCTGCTGCGGCCGTTGCTGGCGGCGCGGCCGGCGCGGCCG
>Ga0126380_10000090_pt1 | contig 21677 bp, 21 predicted proteins | sample PanSoiMetPlot_26_FD_92544 | JGI IMG/M metagenome (GOLD analysis project Ga0126380, IMG submission 92544) | Tropical forest soil microbial communities from Panama - MetaG Plot_26 | ecosystem: Environmental > Terrestrial > Soil > Tropical forest > Bulk soil | place: Panama | collected 2016-02-17
ACGCCCTACGTGACCGCGCCGAACAAGTTCACCGCGCAGGGCACGCTGGATGCGATGGTGCGCGCGCACGCGGGGCTGAAGGCGGCCGCGGTCACCTTGTTCAAGATCGCCAACGACCTGCGCTGGCTCGGCTCCGGCCCGCGGACCGGCATCCACGAGCTGCTGTTCCCCGAAAACGAGCCGGGGAGCTCGATCATGCCGGGCAAGGTCAACCCGACCCAGGCCGAGGCGATGCTCATGGTCGCCATCCAGGTCATCGCCTCCGACGTGGCGGTGACCATGGGCGGCGCCGAGGGGAACTTCGAGCTGAACGCGTTCCGCCCGATCCTGATCAGCAACTACCTGCACTCCGCGCTGATCATGGCCGACATGTGCGACCACCTCCGCGAGTTCATGGTCGAAGGCACCAAGCTGAACGAGGCCAGGCTCAAGGACAACATCGACCGGTCGGTGATGATGGTCACCGCGCTGTCGCCGGTAATCGGGTACGACAAGGCCGCAGCGATCTCCTACTACGCCATCGACCACGACCAGACCCTCAAGCAGGCCGCCCTGGCCAACGGCGTGTCCGAGGAGCTGTACGACCGGGTCGTCAACCCCCTCGCGCTTACTCGCGGCGGCTCGGCCGACATCCCATCAGGCGGCGACGGAGCCTGACGTGACCACCGGGGACGACGCAACTTCACAGCGCAGCCGCGAGCCCATCGGCAAGGCAGCCCTGATCGCTTCGGTCGGCGGCCAGCGCGGTTACGCCGACTGGACCAACCCCGACCACCGGCTGCGGCGGCTGCTGGCCGAGTTCATCGGCATGGCCGGGCTGACGTTCGTGCTCTCCGGAGGGGCAGCCATCCTCGCCCGTTACGGCGGTCACCCGCTGCAGCCGTGGCAGACGGTCCTGGTCCTGTCGCTGGTCTCGGCGCTCTGGCTCGTCGCCGCCGTGTATTTCCTCGGAGACATTTCGGCCCACTTCAATCCCGCTACGACGCTGGCGTTCGTGCTGCGCCGGGACATGGACTGGGCGATGGCCACGGCCTACTGGATCGTCCAGTTCGCCGCGGCTGTCTGCGGATCGCTGCTGGCGCGGGGATTCTTCGGGCCGGCCGGGAACCTCGCCGCCACCATGCCCAAGCCCGGGTTGTCCTGGCAGGCGGCCGGGTTCGAGGCGATCATCACGTTCGGCCTGGTCCTCATGGTGCTCAACCTGGCCAACGGGCCGAAGCTCAACGGCCCGTTCGTGCCGCTGGCCGTCGGCGCCTACATCCTGGCCTGGGGCACCATGGGCGGCCCGTTCGACGGCGCCTCGATGAACCCCGCCCGCAGCTTCGGCCCCGACGTCGCGATCGGGAACCTGTCCACCTGGTGGGTGTACCTGATCGGGCCGGTGGCCGGCGCGGTCATCGCGGTCGGCGTGGCATACGTGCTTCGCGGCGCGGCCAGGGTCGGGGAGGCTCGTGCCGCCGAGGGCACGCCGCTGGACCGGCCCGCCTGACCGTATGTCCCGTTCCGATGGTTACCGAACGTCGTCGCTCAGGGGTTTCGGCGTCGTCCTGGGCCGCCGAACGTCCGCGGCGGCGATACCGCGGCGGCGTTCCGTACCAGCAGGCGAAGCCGGGAGACCAAGCCAAGCCTAGGCTGCCAGTGTGGGCGAGATTCGGATCGGGACGGCGTCGTGGACCGATCGGACGCTGCTCGCGTCCGGCTGGTACCCGCGCCCGGTGGACACCCCGGCGAAGCGGCTGCGGTTCTACGCTGAACATTTTCCGCTGGTGGAGGTGGACTCGGGCTATTACGCGCTGCCCGCCGAGCGGACCGCCACCTTGTGGGCCGAGCGCACTCCGGCCCACTTCACGTTCAACGTCAAGGCGTTCAGCCTGTTCACCCAGCACCCGACCCGCGTAGCGGCGCTCCCTGCCGATCTGCGCCCTGCGGTGGAACATCTCGGCAAGGACACCGTGTACCTGAAAGACGTGCCCGCTGAGGTGACCGACCAGGCCTGGGACCGGTTCGGTGCGGCGCTGGCGCCGCTGCGGGAGGCGGGCAAGCTGGGCGCTATCTTGCTGCAGTTCCCGCCCTGGTTCGCCATTTCCCGTGGCAACAAGGAGTACATCCTGGCCTGCGCGCAGCGGGCCGCGCCAGACCGGGTGTGCATCGAGTTCCGCAACCACACCTGGCTGAGCGAGCGCAACCGGGAGGAGACCCTGCAATTCCTGTCCGCCCACCAGTTGCCGTATGTGTGCGTGGACATGCCCCAGGGGTACCGCAACTCGATCCCACCGATCCTGGCCGCCACCGCGGACCTGGCCGTGATCCGCTTCCACGGTCACTCGGAGAAGTGGGAAAGCAAGGACATCCATGAGCGGTTCGGCTACCGCTACGGGACCGAGGAACTCACCGAGTGGGCACCCAAGGTCCAGGGGCTGGCCGAGCAGGCCGGCATCATGCACGTGGTGTTCAACAACTGCTACCGCGACTACGCCCAGGTCAACGCGGCCGAGCTGGCCGACCTGCTCCGCCAGCCTGCATAGCACCGGGCCGGTGCACACGCGGCGGCAAGTCCCGCCGCCCGGCCGGTGAATCCGCGGGTCAGCTCGTCACGTCGGCGTTGCTGAACCTGGCCCAGGCGATTGAGCAGAAGATCACGATGTAGATACCGATCGACAGCAGCCCGTGGGTCAGTTCCGTGGTGTCGATCGGGGTGCGCAGCAGCGAGTCGAACGACAGCCACCAGTGCGTCGGCAGGTAGGGGTGCACCACTCCGAACTGCGGCACGTTGTCGGCGACCTCGCTCGCCACCGCGATGATCATAACGGCGGCGATCGCGGCGATCGGGTGCTCGGTCAGGCTGGAGATGGCGAGCCCGATCGCGCCGAGCATGGCCATGGCCGCCGACACGTACAGCACCACGAACAGCAGCCGCAGCAGCCCCTCGGCGAGCGGCACGGTCGTTCCCGACAGCAGGGTCACCGGGCCGACCGGGAACAGCGCCACCCCCATGATCAGCGCCGTAGCGGCCACCAGCAGGCAGGAGATCACCGAGAACACCACGATCGCGGCGTACTTGACGCTCAGCAGCCGGGACCGCCCGGCAGGCACCACCAGCAGGTAGCGCAGCGTGCCCGCGCTCGCCTCACCGGCCAGCGAGTCCCCCGCCACCACGGCCACCACCAGCGGGAGCACGAGCGTGAGCATGATGGTGAGCGACAGGAACGACAAGAACACCCCGTTGCCCGCCACCTGGAACAGGAAGGCCGCGCCGAGCCCGTTCCCGCTGTTGTTATCGCCGCGCGGCACCGACACCCGCAAGGCGATCCCGAGGAGCACCGGGATGCCGACGAGCACGGCGAGCAGGAGCAGGTTGCGCCACCGCCGGAAGATCAGGGCCAGCTCCGAGCGCAGCATCCGCAGCCACGGCCGGACCACGCCGCGCCGGGCCGTGTCGCCCGCGGCCGGCGCCGTGCCGCCGTCCGGGATGAGCGCGGTGCCGCCGCCCGGGGCGGGTGCCGCCTCAGCCGTCGACATCGAAGCCCTCCCCGGTGAGTTCCACGAACAGGTCCTCCAGGCTGGGCCGCGGCGTGTCGAAGCGGGCCACGGGAACGTCCGCCAGCACCAGGGCGCGGTTCACGGCTTCCGGCGCGTGCCCGCCGATCTGCGCGCTGACCTCTCCGTCGGCGGCCTGGATGTCGGCCAGCCCCAGCGACTCCAGCACGCCCGACGCCCGCTCGGGGTCGGCGGTGGTCACCTGCACCCGCGGGGCGCCGCGGGCCCGCATCTCCTCCAGGGTGCCCTGGAAGACCAGCCGGCCGGTCCGCATCACCCCGACATGGCTGCAGATCTGTTCCACCTCCGCGAGCAGGTGCGAGGACACCAGGACGGTGACACCGCCGGTCGCGATCTCGCGGATGAGCGCGCGCACCTCCCTGGTGCCCTGCGGGTCCAGGCCGTTGGTCGGCTCGTCCAGGATGATCAGCTCCCGCGGCCGGAGCAGGCTCGCGGCAATGGCCAGCCGCTGCTTCATGCCCAGCGAGTAGGCGCGGTAGCGCTTTTTCGCGGCGGCCAGCAGGCCCACCCGCTGCAGCGCGGCGGAGACCCGGGCGCCGGAGGTGGCCGGGTCGGCGGTCGCGTCCACCGCGTCGATCCGGGCGAGGTTCGCCCGCCCGGAAAGCTGCGAGTAGAAGGCGGGGCCCTCGACCAGCGAACCCACTCGGGGCAGCACCCGCGCTGCCCCGGACGGCATGGCCGTGGCCAGCAGTTCGTGGCTGCCGCTGGTGGGGTAGACCAGGCCGAGCAGCATCCGGATGGTCGTGGTCTTGCCGGAGCCGTTGGGCCCGAGGAAGCCGTAGACCGACCCGCGCGGCACCACCATGTCCAGCCCGTCCACGGCAAGCTGGCCACCGCGGAACCGCTTGCTCAGCCCGTGCGTGGCCACGGCCGCCGCGGCCGTGGCCGCCGGCTGTGTGGTGGTGGCTCCCGCCGGGCCGGCCGCGGAGACCTCCAGCCCGGTGCTCACTTCACCTGGGCGGCGGCCGCGTACAGTACCGACGGGGCGACCGCGCCGATGAGCACATGCCCGTTCGACGTCATAAGCATGGACACCAGGCTAGTGCGCAGCAGATTGCCGCTTCCCCAGGCGCCGTGCACCGGATGCGCCGCGTGCAGCAGCGTGCCGAGCACCGCCGTGCCGCTCACCTCGCCGCCACCGCCGGAGGCCGACCGTGCCGCCTGGCCGGCTATCCCGGCCGCGTTGCCCCGGCCGGCCACCTCCGACAGCGCGGACGCCGGAAGCACGGCCACCGAGGTCCAGTCCTTGCCGACGATCCGCACGCCGGAGAGCTTGCGCTGCTGCTGGTAGGGCGGGTGCCCAGAGCTCGGGAGGGTGACCGTGTGCACGCGGGCGCCGGCCGGCGGGGTGAAGGCGAAGTTGCTGGCGGCGGGGGTGACGAACGATATCGAGGTGTAGCCGACCTGGAACGCCGGGGTGGCCGCCCCCCTGGCGAACACCTGTACCCGCAGCGGCACGGTCAGGTGCTGCGCGTCCAGCGCGATCGTGACCTTGCCGATCAGCGAGCCGCTGCCCTTGGGCGCCAGGACCAACTGGTAGGCGGCCTGGCCGGCGACCGTCACGTTCGCCTCCGCGGTCACCCGCGTGCTTGGCCCGACCGCCGCCAGTGCCTGCTTGGCGGCCTGCTGCGGGGTGAGCGCAGTCGGCGGCATGACCGGCTCACGGTCGCCGTCCGCGCGCTTGGGGATCAAGATCTTCATGACCGAGTCGGCGTTGCTCTCCCACAGCCAGGCCGTGGACCCGTTGCGGATGAAGTCGGTCTCGTCCAGGGTCACCGGGACCGCGAGGCGCATCCGCTTGGGGCCGTCGTACCAGACCTTGAGCGTGTGCGACCCGGCCAGCAGCGAGGTGATCTGGGTGGGGTCCTGGCTGCCCGGCAGTTGCGGGATGCCGAGGGAGGCGGTCTCGACCACGGTGCCGGTCAGCGGGGGAACCTTCCCGGGACCGGCCACGGCGGCGAGCAGCTGCGCCGGGGTGCGCGGCGGCAGCGCGGGGGCGGCCTGCGCGACGGTGATCGCGGAGGCGATGCCGACCGCGGCGACCGCGGCCACAATGCCCGCGGGCACCACCCACCGGCTCCGCCGGGGGAACTTCGGAATCGCTGCCATGAACCTCACTCCTCGCTGGCCTGCCCGGCCTGCCCGGGCGGACGGCCGCCCGGGGCTCCCTGACTTCATTCTGCACACGACCGCTGTGGTATCCCTGAGAGGAAAGGCAGTGCGACGGGAAGGCCGTGAAACGGGGAGGGCCGGAACGTGCGAGTACTCGTGGTGGAGGATGAACGGCGGCTGGCCGCGGCCGTGCGCCGGGGGCTGCAGGCAGAGGGCTTCGCCGTGGACCTGGCCCACGACGGTGAGGACGGCCTGCACATGGCGCGGGAAGGCGACTACGACGCGCTGGTCCTGGACCTGATGCTGCCGAAGATCTCCGGGTACCGTATCTGCCGCCAGCTGCGGGCCGAGGAGAACTGGGTCCCGATCCTCATCCTGTCCGCCAAGGACGGGGAATACGACATGGCGGACGGGCTCGACCTGGGCGCGGACGACTACCTCACCAAACCGTTCTCCTACGTGGTACTCGCCGCCCGGCTGCGGGCCCTGCTCCGGCGCGGCGCACGGCCACGGCCGGCGCAGCTGCGGGCCGGGGACCTCATCCTCGACCCGGCCACCCGGCAGGTGCGCCGCGGCGAGAAGCTCATCGAGCTGACGCCGCGCGAGTTCGCGCTGCTGGAATACCTGATGCGCCGCTCCGGTCAGGTGGTGTCCAAGTCGTCGCTGCTGGAGCACGTCTGGGATGCCTACGATTCGGTGGACCCGAACGTGGTCGAGGTCTACGCGGGCTACCTGCGCCGCAAGATCGACAGCCCCTTCGGCCGGCGCGCCCTGCAGACCGTCCGCGGGGCCGGGTACCGCCTCGCCGCCGACGGCGGGTAGCGGCGGTGGGCCGGCGCGGGGAATGATCGGGCCGTGATCTTCTCCGTGCCCCGGTGGTGGCATCGGCGCAGCCTGCGGGCCCGGGTGACGGTGACCACCACCGCGGGCCTGGCCGTGGCCCTGGTCGCCGCCGCGCTGCTGCTGCGCGGCGCGCTCCAGGCGTCGCTCACCCGCGAGGTGGACGGCACCGCCCGGCAGGGCGCGCGCGAGGTAGTCGCCCTGGTCGACGCGCACCGCCTGCCCAACCCGGTGCCGGTGGTGGCCGGCACGCTCACCGTGCAGGTGCTGGGCCCCGGCGGCCAGGTCGTCCGCGCCTCGCCGACGGCCGACCGCCTGGTGCCGCTGCTGCCCCCGGCCCAGGCGGCCACCATCGCCCAGAGCGGTCGCGCGGTGCTGCTCGACGGGCGCCCGCTCGACATCCCGTACCTGATGCGGGTGGTCGCGGTGCCGGCCAGCGGCGACGAGATCGTGGTCTCCGCGGCCGCGTATACCCAGGTCCGCGACAGCATGGTGGCGCTGACGCGGGCGCTGCTGGTGGGCACGCCGCTGTTGTTGCTGCTGCTGGCCGGTGTCACCTGGCTGGTGGTCGGCTCCACCCTGCGGCCGATCTCCGCGCTGCGCCGAGGCGCGCAGGTGATCACCGCGACCGGGGTGACCCGGGAGCTGCCGGTTCCCGAGGCGCGTGACGAGGTGCGCGGCCTGGCGGTCACGCTGAACGACATGCTGGCGCGCCTGGACGCCGCGCAGCAGCGGCAGCGGCGCCTGGTCTCGGACACCGCGCACGAGCTGCGCAGCCCGATCGCGAGCATCCGGGCCCAGCTCGAAGTGGCGCTCGACCACCCGGAGCAGCAGGACTGGCCGCAGACGGCGCAGGACGTCCTGGCCGACACCCTGCGGCTGGCCAGCCTCGCCGAGGACCTGCTGGTGCTGGCGCGGCTGGATGAGTACCAGGTCCGGCCGGCGCCGGGCAAGCCGGTGCACCTCGCCGCGCTGGTCACCGAGGAGGCCGAGCGCAGCGCCGGCGGCCGGGTGCCGGTGACGGCACGGACCGCCGGGCCGTGCGTCGTCACCGGCGACGCGGAAGGCCTGCGGCGGCTGCTTCGGAACCTGATCGACAATGCCATGCGTTACGCAAAGTCCGGGGTTGAGGTGGCAGCGCGCCGCGAGGACGGGGAGGCGGTGCTCACCGTGTCCGACGACGGCCCCGGCATCCCGGCGGCCGACCGCGAGCGGGCCTTTGACCGATTCGTCCGCCTCGACGACGCCCGCAGCCGGGACGAGACCGAGACCGGCGGTGCCGGGCTGGGCCTGGCCATCGTGCGGGCGATCGCCCGTACCCACAGCGGGTCGGCGTACCTGGAAGGCGGCGCGCCCGGCCTGCGCGCGGTCGTCCGCCTCCCGGCGGCTCCCGCACAGCCCGGAGCCCGCGCACCCGCGACCCCGGCCCAGCCCGCGGCTTCCCCTCAGCCTGCGGCCCCGGCCGAACCCGCGCCCGCCGCTGCTGCGCCGGGTCCGGGCAGGATGCAGTCACCGCAGAAGGCCGGCCCAGAACCGGGGGAAGCGCGGTAGATCAGGCAGCAGCTGCGGCGGCGGAACCCGGCGCCCGGCGCGCCGTCGTGGGTGCCCGCCAGCGGCGGCCGGCGCAACAGCGCGGCGCTGAGGGCCTGCGCCCGCGCGGCCAGGCCGGGGCGCGCGGTGGCGATCATCGACGCGGCGCCGTTGACCGCCGAGGCGACGTTGCCCCACAGCACGGCCGGGGACACCGACAGGGCCGCGACCGTGCCGGTCACCGCCGCGACAGGGCCGTCGATCACGTGCTCGCCTAGTCCGGCGGCCAGCGCGCCCGCAGCGTCACGCCCGGCACCAGGCCACCACGCGCGGCCGGCCGGCAGCGACAACGGGAACGCACCGCCCAGCTCGGGCCGCCATCGCGCCGCCGCCACGCGCGGCACCGCCCCGGCGAGGACCGCCAGGCCCAGCGCCGGGCAGATCAGCCGGGCGGCGATGCCCAGCTGGGTCACCGACGCGGCGACCCGGAACTCCACCGCGTGCGGGCCGTGCCCGGCCGCGGCGGCCAGCGCGGACCGGACGGCGGCGATCCGGTCCCGCAGCACCGGCCCGGGGCCGGTCAGCTCCGCCAGCGGCAGCCACGGCGCGGTCACCGGCGAGCGCGGGTCGTGGGCAGCGACCGCGAAAAACGCGCCCAAGCCAGCCAGGCCCGCCAGGTCCGCCCCGCCAGCCAGGTCCCCCAGGCCGGCCAGCGGGACGCCGTCCGGCGTGCCGGGCGGGGCGCCGCGGGTCACACCGGCGCCGCGTCCTGCGGCTGGCGCGGCCGGGCCGCGGCCGGCGGGGGCCGCAGCAGCCGGTCGGCCAGCGGGGCGAACACCAGCCCGATCGTGGCCCACAACAGCAGCTGCGCGGCGACCGAATACAACCGGAAGCTGAACAGCACATCGGCGGGGAACCCCGGGTACACGATCCGGCCACCGGGGCCGGCCAGCGGCAGCGGGGTTTCCGTCGCCCGGTGGCCGTATGCCGCCACGTTCGCGGGCAACTCCCCCAGCTGCGGCAGCACCGCCATCACCGCGCCCACCACGACCAGGAACGCCGCGCCCGCGGCCAGGCTGGCGTTCCAGTTCCCCAGCCGCGGCGCCAGCCGCTGGCCCAGCCACACCGCCAGGACCAAGAACACCACCGAGCAGACCACCATCAGCAGGTACAACCCGCCGCGCTGCCCGATCGTGTCGGGGTTCCCGATCCCCGGCGGGTTCGCCGGGTATTTGACGAACGGCACCAGGTAGGTGCCGGTAAAGCCGCCCGCGGCCACCAGCAGCGCCAGGCTGCGCGGGCGCACCCCGCCGACCCGGCCCAGGCACACCGCATAGCAGACCGCGAACAGCGCCCCCAGCGCCGCCCCCAGCGCGATCATCCCCACCCCCAGGCCGGCGCCGGCCTGGACCGTGCGGCTGAAGATATCCGGCGCAGCCGCGGGGGGTGGCCGCCCCGCCGCCTTGTCCAGCGCGGCCAGCGCGGCATCCCGCCCGGTCTGGTAGCGGATCGCCGCGTTGATCACCGGCTCGGCGAAGATCCGGGCGAACACGAACGCCACCAGCCCGCCCGCCACACCGGCAAGCACGCCGCGGGCGATCAGCTTCCACTCCACGCCGGGCACCCGCGACGGGTCAGTGGCAGGGGAAGCCCAGGAAATGCCGGGCGTCGTGCACGAACTCGTGGATGTACATGTTGTGCCCGCTCAACGACACCGCACCCTGGTCCACGCCGATGAAGTAATACACCGCCAGGGCAATCAGCGCGGTAACCGCCAGCCACAACGCCGCCTTCGGAACCGGCAGCACGACCGGCGTTGACGCGGTCCGCGGCGCGGGCAGATCGTACATCTCGAGCCTCCTCAGGGATCGTGCGTCCCATCCATCACGGGCCCGCATGACGGGTGAAGATCTGACTCGCACCCGCCTCAACGGTGGGTACACACAGCGGCGCGACCGTGCCGGATTCCCACCGGCTTCCACACCCAATCACGCAGATCGCTCACGCTAGCAACAAGCCGCCCGGCACGGCAACAACCGGTGCCGTAAGTGACCGGTGCTCTGGTTTTGACGTGCCGTCCGTTGCCGGGTGCCCGGCGTCTACCAGTGGCCCCAGGGGAGCAGGGACACGACCGCGATCGCGGCGAAGAGCAGGGTCAGGTAGGCGATGGACAGGTGGAACAGGCGCATCGAGGCGGGGTTGCCGCCGGGCCGCGCGATCCCGGCGCAGGTCCCCTCGTCCACCGCGCGTCCCGTGGCGCCCGCGGCAGCCGGGGCCGGCGCGGCCAGGCGGGCGACCCGCGCGTGCAGCCGGTGTGCCTCGGCGAGGAACCAGCCGCCCAGGCCCGCCGCGCAGATCGCGTACGGCCACCCCGCGTAGGGCGCGAGGGCCAGGGTCGATGCGACCATGAGATACGAGTAGATGAGGATCTTGCGGGCCACCACGGGCGCCGGGGCCACCACGGGCAGCATGGGCACGCTGGCGGCCGCGTAGTCGTCGCGGAACTTCATCGCCAGCGCCCAGAAATGCGGCGGTGTCCAGAAGAAGATGACCGCGAACAGGACGATCGCCGGAAGGCTCACGCTCCCGGTCACGGCCGACCAGCCGACAAGGACGGGAAAACAGCCCGCGGCGCCGCCGATCACGATGTTGGACGCGGTCCTGCGCTTGAGGCCGATCGTGTAGACGAAGACGTAGAACAGGATGGCCGCGTCGGCCAGGATCGCGGCCAGCCAGTTGACCAGCGTGCCCAGCAGCACCGTGGCCGCCGCGCCGAGGACGATGCCGAAGATGAGCGCCTCGGCCGGCTTGACCACGGCCAGCGGCGCGGGCCGGGCCAGCGGGCGGCGCGCGGTCCGCCGCATCACGGCGTCGATGTCGCGGTCGATGTAGCAGTTGATCGTGTTCGCGCTCCCGGCGGCGAGAGCCCCTCCGACGAGCGTCACCAGCAGTATCCGGACCGACGGCAGCCCGCGCTCCGCGAGCAGCATCGTGGGGATCGTCGTGACCAGAAGCAACTCGATGATTCTCGGCTTGGTCAGGGCGAAAAGCGCCGAGCCGACGGCTCGGGCAGAACGGCGTCGCACGATGCTAGCCCGGGGAGACCCTCCCGGGGCTGAAATGCCAGCCCGGGTGGCCGGTTCTCCTGGGATAGCGCTCGCGGTTGCTTCCGGCACTATCTAGACCTCGTCCTCACTCTCGGTCGGCGCATGCCCGGTGATCGTAGGCGTCTCCACCGCTGTGGAGGCACCCGGCTTATCCACCGTGCCTGGCATCGCGGGCGCCGCTGTCTGGCTCACCGGCCGCGTCTGCATTTCGTAGTGGTGACCAGGCACCAGATGCGGCTTGGTGTACAGGACGTACAGGGCGGCGGCCACGGCGATGAACAAGAGCATTGGGAACACGAACGTCAGGATGGACGCGCCGTAGCTCCAGTCCATGACCGCCGAGGCAGTGATCAATCCGTGCACTCCAGCCTCCTGCTGCGCTTTAACGTGGTGATCTCACGCCCGGCCAGGACCTCCAGCCCGGCCTGGCTGGGTTGAGCAACCGGTCAAGGCCGGTTGCCATGTCGGCGGACTCCTCATCATCGAGCCACCTGACGAGAAGTGCCACCATCGCTACAAAGTAGGGCACGAGCGGGAGCACCCACAGCACCGCCCCGCCCACCTGCTGGTCGGCGACCAGGCTGACGGCACGGTGCTGGCTGCTGAGGTAGCCGGGATACAGCACCTCGGAACCGAACACCAGCACCATGGCGAGCCCTGCGCCGATGGCGGCCGTACCCACCAGCAGCGTCACCCGCCGGAGGGGCGCCAGCCGAGGGACGTGTGGCCGGGAGCCGATGAGCTGGCGCCAGAACAGCACCCCGCATCCCAGATAGGTGATGGCCTCGCAAGCAAAGACCAATCCGTGGGCGCGCGCAACGTCATAAAGGACAGGCAGGTGCCAACCACACCAGGCCAGGTTGAATGCCACGGTCACGGCGATGGGCATGCCCAGCCAGCCCAGGGCCTGCTCCGGTTCAACCGCTGCCATCTCCGGCTCCTGCCCGGGGTACCGCACGCCGCGGCGCAGTACCAGCCACGGCGCGCTAAGCACGATCAGCGCAGGCGCCACCATCGCGAGCAGGACGTCCTGCACCGACCGGACCCAGACGAACCGCAGCGCCCAGTACGCAATCGGGGACACGAAGGCCAGGAGCAAGGCGAGCAACCCGAGGTAGAAGACGGCCGCCTCGCGGATGAGCCGATCAGGCAGACGTTCCCGCTTGCGCCTCGCGTCGGCTGCCAGGCCGCGCAACCCGAGCAGGTGCACGGCCGCAGCCACCAGCACGGCCAAGGCCAGAAGGCTGGCCGGCCAGTGCGAGACGATCATGTTCACGGTGGGCTGCCCTCCGGTCGGCTGACGCGGCCCTCCGGACGGCCCGCTCCTCTCAGATCACGTAGAACAGGAACCAGAACAATACGGCCATCACCGCCAGAAAGGCCCAAGTGAGATTGAAAGCCGAAAGGTTCGCCTGGAATCGCTGCACGGCAAAAGCCTCGGCGTAGGTGGGTGGCTGCTCCACGAAGAAGATGGCGGGTATGGACCGGGACCTGGCAAGCAGCATCTCCAGCCAGAGCAGCCCAGCCAGCAGGACCACGGTGAAGACAGCATAGAAGCCTACAAATACGCTGGCGAAGCCGGAACTGCCCGGCCAGAAGGGCAGGAAGAGCAACTCAAGGATCTGCAGGACCACCGCCGTGAGCCCCAGCACTAGGGCGGCCAGCCCGCCGATCTGCCACGTTTGCTTGTGTCCTGCCTTGATCCGCTGCAGGACGGCGTAGTGCACTCCGGCGCTCGTCAGCACCAGCATCATGATGAACGATCCCATCAGCAGGGACGGCGGGTGGAACCCGGGGCCCTGCCACCGGCCGCTGGAGTCGAGCGAGCGCAGGTAGAAGTAGGCGAACAAGAAGGCGCCGAAGAGGAAGGCCAGCCCACCAATGGCCAGCCGGGACCCGGTCCAGGCAGCGTTGAGCGCGGCCTCGTGGTAGAAGCCAGCCTCCTCAGCCGTCGCTTCGAGGCCCGAAGCGGGCGGCACGGTCCGCTCGGTCATCGCTACGCCTCCAATCCCGCGGACGCGTAAGCGGCACTCACCACACCCACTGGTGGGTTCAGGTCGGCCACGGGCGGCGCATCCTTGATGCCGTAGTCGTAGGGGCTGGAGAGAATCACTGGAACCCGCTCAAAGTTCTGTGGCAGTGGCGGGGAAGGGAGCTGCCATTCGAGGCTCCGCGATCTCCACGGGTTCGCGGGCGCCCGCTCCCGCCAGAACACCGTCGACATGATGATGTTGATCAGGAAGACCAGTATCGACCCGCCGAGCAGGTACGCGGAGATCGACACCCAGATGTTTATCCCCTGGAGGTTCGCCGCATACTCGAACACCCGGCGGGGCTGGCCCAGCAGCCCGAGCGCGAATAGCGGCAGGAATGTCGAGTTGAAGAAGATGAACATGGTCCAGAAGTGGATCTTGCCGAGCGTTTCGTTCAGCATGATCCCCGTCATCTTCGGCATCCAGTAGTACACGCCCGCCATGAACGCGAAGATCAGGCCGCCCATGATCGTGTAGTGGAAGTGGGCCATGACGAAGAAGCTGCCGTGCTCGGTAGTGTCGGCCGGCACATCAGACAGGAACACGCCCGAGATGCCGCCGATCAGGAAGTTAAAGTAGAACGCCAGCGCGAACAGCATCGGGATGGTGAACCTGATCTTCGCCTTCCAGAACGTGCCCAGGGCCACCAGGAAGATGAACCCGGTCGGGATCGAGATCAGCTCGGTGGTGAGCATGAACAGCGGCCGCATGTCCGGGTTGATCCCGCTGTCGAACAGGTGGTGCTGCCAGACGAAGAAGCTGAGGATGCCCACGCCGAACATCCCGGCGGCACCGACCTTGTAAGCGAATATCGGCTTGCGGCAGAACGTGGAGATGACCTCCGTCACGACCCCGAAGCCGGGCAGCGCGAGGATGTACACCTCCGGGTGCCCGAAGAACCAGAACAGGTTCTCCCACAGGTAGCTGCTGCCGCCGAGCTGGTTGGCGAAGAACGCGGTCTGGAAGGTCCGGTCCATCAGCGCCATGAAGCAGGCGCCCACCAGCACCGGCACGGCCAGCACCTGAAGGAAGGAAACCGTGAACATCGACCAGATGAACAGCGGCAGCCTGCTCCACCGCATGCCGGGCGCCCGGTAGTTGATGATCGTCACGATTATGTTGAAGCCGGCCAGGATCATCGAGATGCCCATCAGGCCGAACGCGAAATAGTAGGAGTCCTGGCCCGACCCGGACTGGAGGCCCAGCGGCATGTACCCGGTCCAGCCGGTGGGGAACCCGCCGAACAGGACGCCGGACAGCAAGATGAAGTAGGCGGGGATCGTGAGCCAGAACCCGAGCGCCTCGATCCGCGGGAACGCCATCCGCTTCGACCCGATCAGCAGCGGGGCGAAGTACTGGCCGAGCGGCCCGAGGATGACCGACGACATCATCATCATCATCATGGTGCTGTGCTCGCCCACGACCATCAGGTAATTGGTCGGGCTGAGAATGTGGTAGGTCGGGGAGAGCAGCTCGGTCCGGATCGCCATGGCGAACAGGCCGCCGGTGAGGAAGTAGGCGATCATGCCGAACAGGTACTGGATGCCCACCACCTTGTGGTCGAGGGTGTACCTGAAGTACTTGGCCAGGCCGCCGGCAGGCGCGTGCTCGATATCGGGCAGCGGCTTGCCGACTAGCATCCGCCCGAGATCGTTGAACACGCCGACCCCGGCCAGCCAGCCGATGGTGCCGAGCGCGTAGCCGAGTACGATCGGGACGTCGTTGGAGTCCGACAGCGCGTTCTGCGCATAGCCGCTGGCCAGGAAGTTGCCAAGCCAGTGACCGAGTAGGTAGCCCGCCACGCCACCGATCAGGCCGGTGTGAAAGGCTGGCCGCATCCACCAGGGCCGACCAGCGCCGCCCGCGCCAGGGCCGGTGGGCTGGATTCTCTCCGCACCCGGCTGGGTCTCGATGGCCATGGGGTCACCTCTCCTGCAACGTCATCGCTGTGCTGGCGCGGCGGACAGCCCCCAGATGCCAGGAGGGATCTGCCACGGGATGAGCCGCGGTTCGCGGCATGGGCCGCATCACGGCGACACCGCATCGCCGGGCGTGCCTGCCTGCGGGCCCGGATAGTAGTAACCGTTGGCACCGGTGATTCCGGTGATCTTGACGACCGCGCTCCCCAGTTGCGGGATGACCGTGGGGTCGTAGGTGAGGGAATACGGCGGAAGCGCGGCAAGCAGGCCGTTGCGCAGTTCCTTGGCCTGGACGCCCCTCGCCCATGCCTGGAAGGCGGACGGGGACACCACAAAGCCGGTGTTGAACATGGCACCATGCCAGAGACCGCACAACTCGTTACAGCGCACGGTGAATGGGCCCAGTTGCTTGGTCGTGGTGTAGGCCACGTTGTCCACGCCCGGGTTGGCATCGGCCTTCACTGCGAGCAGATAGGGCCAGAAGCTGTGGATGACGTCCAGCGACGTCACGTGGAATTCAACCGGCGTGTTGACCGGCAGCACGAGCGCCGTGCTCTCCATGCCGCCGAACTGGGGGAAACGGTAGGTGAAGGACCACTCCTGGCCGATCACCTGCACCTGCAGCACGTTGTGCGGTCCTGGCGTCCACGACGTGGGGCTGGTAACGGTGTTGGCGGGCGGCCAGATGGGCGCCGGTCCCTGACCCGCGCCCGCGCCGGCCGGAACGATGAGTTCCACCGTGCCGAAGACGAACAGCCCGAGCACGATAACGGAGGTGGCGATGATCCACGTGGCCTGGATTCCGACGCCCCCGGTGAGGTGCGGGCCGTCCTCGTCATCTCCCGGCCGGCGCCGCCACGTGACTAGGGCGTAGCCGGCATAGACCCAGATAAACAGCAGGACTGGCGCGGCCATGAGCGCCATGACCGCGATGTCGAACTGCTGGCTCCTCGACGACGACGTCATGGCGCCCGGCTGCATGTGTGGGTACCAGGCGAACCAGATGACCAGCTCCAGGGCGATGGTCAGAGGCAGCCAGATCAGGAAGATCCGCAGGCCGTGGCGCGGCTCTGCCGCGGCGGGGGCCGGTGAGCTCCGCGTCGCCGCCATCAGGACACCACCTGCATCATGCCGGCCATGTAGCCGAATGTCTGCATGGGGCCACCGTTGCCGTCGATGAAACCGCCGCCGCAGGGGACGAAGCACTGCCAGCGGAACGAGCCGCCGTGAGCTGGGGTTCTGAAGCTGAACTTCTCCAGGCCGTAGGGACCGGACGTGCACGGCGAGGCGCCGCACAGCGAGTTGGCCGACAGCACGGGGCCTGGCGAGGGGACCGGCACGAACAGGTGCAGGCTGGGGATCGCGAACGTGTGCCCCACGTTGCAGCCGGACCAGCCATTGATCACCGACAGCGTCTTGGTGACGCCGATCGGCTGGTTCGTGTCCTTGAACTGCTGCACGGTCACCGTTCCGCCGAGCGTGCCCTGCACCTGGCTCCAGAAGTTATTGCGCAGGGGCGTGCAGCCGTCGTAGCCCAGGATCGTCATGTTCACCCGGGTATTGGCGGGCACGGAGAACAGCGTGGTGTGCACCCACTGGTGTGTCTTCGGGTCTTGCACGAAGTAACTGACCCAGTCCGGTTTGCTCGCCGAGTTGTTCTGCGGATCCTCCTGCAGCACCACGTTGACCTGCCCGCCGGAGGCGACCGAGGTGTAGTCGACCGTCGGCAACCCGCTGTAGCCCCCTATGTAGTGGATGACAATGAAGACCGCACCTGCGACCACCGCTACGAACGCAACGAGCAGGGTCACGACGCGGGCTGGCACAGACACCAGTCACCACCTCGCTTCTACGCGGGCGCACAGGCGCACGCAACTGGGCCGGCCGCGCTTGTCCCAGGACCCCGGCCGGAGGCTTGTTACGAGGCTGATCCTCCGAGCATCCGTACCCGCCGACAACACCACGGCGACTCAATGACGAAATTGTCATGATCATGGCATCCTGGCGGCTACTGGCATGCGCTATGCGCTAGTTCTAATCGCGGAGCGTCAGCAGTCAGTTACTCAGGCGTGACAAAGTCGTCCCTAGGGCCCTTCCGGCCGGTTCCGGGGACGCTCCAGGGCAGGCGGCTTTGAGCGCATCCGGGTGGCACAGCTGCAAAGGTTTGCGCAAAGCTGTGTGACCAACACCCCGACGGGTTGACCGAACGCCAGCGAGAGATGGATTCTCAGGGAAGGAGCCCCACCCGCGCCCCCCGTCACCGGCCGCACCGGCCGCCAGCGCCCGGGACGCGGACAAGGCGAAAATGACGAGACTCCCATGAACGCGACGGAGCAGGCTCCAGGCCAGGCCGGGCCGCGCATCCTGCTCGTGGAGGACGAGCCCAGGATCCGCGACTTCATCACGCGCGCGCTGGTCATGGCCGGCTACGGGGTGGCTGCGGCGGGCTGCGGTACCGAGGGCCTGCGGCTAGCCCTCGCCGGCGACTACGACCTGGTCATCCTGGACCTGATCATGCCGGATATCGATGGGCGCCTCGTCCTGGCCCAGGTGCTGCGGGAGCGCCGGGAACAGGCGGTCCTGGTGCTGTCCTGCCTCGCCGACGTGACCACCAAGGTCGACTGCCTGGAACTGGGCGCCCAGGACTACCTCACCAAGCCCTTCTCACTGGCCGAACTACTGGCCCGGGTCCGGGTACGGCTGCGCGGCGAGGTGCACTCCGGGGGCGAGATCCTCAGGTCCGGTGACCTGATCCTGGACGTGGGGCGGCTGGAGGCCAACATCGGCCACGGGCCGGTCGCGCTGACGCGGCTGGAATTCCTGTTGCTGCGCGAACTGATGGAGCACGCCGGCCAGTCGGTGGGCAAGGGCCAGTTGCTCGCCTCGGTCTGGGGCTACAACTTCGACCCGGGCTCGAACGTGGTGGACGTGTGCGTCCGGCGGCTGCGGTCCAAGCTGGGCTTCGAACTGATCGAAACGGTGCGCGGTGAGGGATATCGCCTCGCCTCGTGACGGCCCGCTTCCCCGGCCGGCCGCCCACGCCTGGCTGCCGCCGTGGCCGCGGCACATGCACTGGCCGCACCGCCCGCCGGGGCTGCGCTGGCCGCTGCACCGGCCGCGGTTCCACGGCCCGGTCGCCTGGGTAGACGTGGCGTGGGCGGCCTTCTCGATAGTCAACCTCGCGGCGATCGTGATCTTCTCGCACTGGGAGACGGTCCCGTTCCACTTCATCTGGATCAGCCTGACGCTCCTCTACGGGTTCCGGGTCTGGTCCACCCGGCCGACCGCGTGGGTGCTCGCGGTGGTCATGGTCACCACGTTCACCGCGATCGGCTGGGACGTCTTGCACGGCGCGCAGAGCGCCGACGAGCTGAACGAAGTTCCGCTGATGGCGGCCATGTTCTGGCTGATGGTCTGGCACGCGCAGCGCAGGCTGGCCGCCGACACCGAACGCGACCTGGTAAGCGACGAGAACGCCCGGCTGCTCGCCACCCAGCGGCGGTTCCTGCAGGACGCCTCGCACCAGTTGCGGACGCCGATCACCATCGCGCTCGGCCACGCCGAGCTGCTCGCCAGCGACCTGGCCGGGCGCACCGAGGCGCGGGACATCGAGGTGGTCGTGGGCGAGCTGGCCAGGCTCCGGCGCCTCGGGGAACGGCTGCTGATGATCGCCGCATCCGAGGACCCGGACTTCCTCCGCCCCGAGCCGGTCGCCCTGGACCGCTTCACGATAGAGGCGTTCGGCAAATGGATGCCCACCGCGCAGCGGCGCTGGACGCTGGGGCACCTGGACCCGGTACTGGTCACCGCCGACCGCGAACGGCTGGGCCTGGCGGTGGACGCCCTCCTGGAGAACGCGGTCCGGCACACCGCCGACGGCGAGGAGGTCCGGCTCTCGGTGCTGCGCGACCGGGGCGGCGGGACCGCTCGTATGATCGTCGCAGACGGCGGTGCGGGGATCCGCCCCGGCGAGCTTGACCGGATCTTCGACCGGTTCCGGTCCGGTTCCCAGCTCGGCGGGGCCCGTGGCACGGGCCTGGGCCTCGCCCTGGTGCGGGCGGTTGCCCGCGCGCACGGCGGCGAGGTGCGGGTGCGCAGCGCCCCGGGCGAAGGCAGCGAGTTCGCGCTGGTGCTGCCGGTGGCACCGCCGCCGGCCTCCGGGCCCGGGGCGGCGGCGCCGGACGCAGAACCGCTCGGCACGCCGGACGCCGGGCGGGCGGTGCCGTCCGACGCGCTCGGCGCGGGCAGCCGCCCGGCCTATGCGGCCGACGACCCCGGCCCGCCGGGCCAGGCACGTACGACGGTGGAGGAGTTGTGACGCCAATGCCAGGCTGGCGCGGGCGGCTCCGCGCGCTGCGCAGCAGCCGCCTGGTGGTGGCCGCCTCGGCCGTCGCCGCCGCGGCCGTGGCGCTCATCGTGATCGGGGCCACCGTGGGATCCGGGGCACCGGCGCCGCAGAACCTGGGCCGGGCGAAGAACTTCACCCTCGGCGTGCTCGGCCACCCGGGCAGGCAGCTCTCGCTCCAGTCGATGGCGGGCCACCCGGTCATCGTGAACTTCTTCGCGTCCTGGTGCGGGCCGTGCCAGAAGGAGACGCCGCTGATCGCACGGTTCTACCGGGCCAGGCAGGGTCATGTCGCGATCATCGGCGTGGACGTCAACGACTCGGCGGCCAACGCCGTGGCGTTCGTGCGGAAGAGCGGCGTGACCTACCCGGTGGCCGTGGACCCCATGCCGATGAGGACCGCGATCGCCTACAACCTGCCCGGGCTGCCCGCCACCTTCTTCCTGAACGCGCGGCACCTCATCGTGAAACGCATCTACGGGCCGATCACCCAGGCGGAGCTGAGCAGCGGCGCCAGCCTGATGGCCGGCCGGACCGGCTGAGGAACGCCCATGCAGACCCCGGCCCGCGCCGACCCGCCCTACGTCCCCCTCCGCCACTCCGGCTGGCCAACCAGGAGGACGCCCCGCTGGTGGTTCGCGGCCGGGCTGCTCGTGCTGGTGGCCGGGGTGCTCGTCGGGATCGCCGTGCACCCCTCGCGGTCGCAGCGCGCCGCCGACATGAACGACTTCCTGGCCGCGATGAAGACCGACATCCAGTCCTGCGCGGGCGGCGTCGCCGAATCGCTCACGGTGCTGCGCGCCATCGAGGGGGGGACCAGCCACGACCTGAACACCGCGGTCCATGTGGCCACGTACGGCGCAGGCAACTGCTCCCCCGCCAACAACATGCTTCTGGATGACCTCGTCGGGTACCAGGTGCACGAGTCACTGGCGTCGTTCCGCCTGGACCGGGCCGTCAACGGCCTGCTGACGTGGGCCTTCCCCGACGCACAGCGGGTTCAGAGCGACGTCGCAACAGTGTTGCGGGCCCACGGCGCGGCCCGGGCCGCCGCCACCGCCACGCTCCGGCATGACCTGCGGGTGCTGGATGGCCAGCGCGCCTACGTTAACAAGATCATGATGGCCGCGATCACGGCGACCGCAGCCAGCGGCAGGCCTCTCCCGCTCCCGGGCTGACCGGGTCCGTCAGCTGACCCGTACGGCGAGACCCAGGTCAACCAAGTCCGATGTCCTCGAGGGCCATCGTGAACGCGGTCTCCCAAGCCGCCTCGGAACGCGCGGCGCCCGGGGTGGGCGGCTTGACCCGGTCCAGCGCGCCCAGGGCACAGCGGACCATCTCGGCCGGCCGCGAGGAGGCCACGTCGGCGTTGCCCAGTTCCAGCTCGTGCTGCAGGTTGTCGCGCCCGTGACCTTGCACCACGTCGAGCAGGAGCAGGGACCGCCCGACCGTGCGCGCCTCCGCACAGGTGTCACCGGAACTGGTGATGACCAGGTCCGCCGCGGCCATCAGCGCCGGGATCTCCTCGGTGTAGCCGAACACGTGCAGCCGCGGCCGGTGCCGCGCGGCGGCGCGCAACCGGTCCTCCAGCTTGACGTTGCGCCCGGCGACCGCCAGCACCTGCACCCCGGCGTCGGCGAGCGCCGCCGCCGCCTGCGCGATCGGCCCAAGGCCCCAGGCGCCGGACATGAGCAGCACGGCCCGCTCATCCGGGGGCAGCCCGAGGTCCGCCCTGGCCTGTTCCTGGGGCGGCGGATGGTAGAACCCGGGCCGGACCGGGGCCTGGACCACCCGGATCCGGGCCCGCGGCTGGTACCTGCGCACCGCGGCCTCCGCCACGGCCGAGGTGACCAGGTACAGGTCCACGTTCGGCTGCACCCACAGCCGGTGCGGCGTGACGTCGCTGCACAGCACCACGTGGCTCATCCCCGGGTACCGGTCGGCGAGCACGCTCACCGCGGACGCCGCCGTCGCGAACACCGAGATGGCCAGGTCGGCGGGGTGCTCGTCGAGGTAATCGCGCAGCCGCGGCGCCAGTTGCCGCCGGGCCGCGGCGTCGGCGAGCAGCGCCAGCCGGCTCCCCGGGCGCAGCGCGGCGAAGTGGAACGCGTCGAACACCCCCGGCGTCGCCAGCATGGCGCGGAACACCACCTCCCCCGCCGACCCGCCCCGCGGCCCGAGGAGCTGCATGGCGTCCAGGGTGTCGGTTGCCCAGCCCCGGCCGGCCAGGGAC
>Ga0126380_10000092_pt1 | contig 21621 bp, 32 predicted proteins | sample PanSoiMetPlot_26_FD_92544 | JGI IMG/M metagenome (GOLD analysis project Ga0126380, IMG submission 92544) | Tropical forest soil microbial communities from Panama - MetaG Plot_26 | ecosystem: Environmental > Terrestrial > Soil > Tropical forest > Bulk soil | place: Panama | collected 2016-02-17
GCCTCGTGGCCGATGTTGGCGCCGCCGCCGCCGCGGTTCTCCACCACCATCTGCTGGCCCCAGATCTCGGACAGCTTGCCGGCAACGACGCGGGCGATGGCGTCGGTGCCGCCGCCCGGCGGAAACGGCACGATGAGCCGCACGTGCCGCGCCGGCCAGGCTTGCGCGCGCGCCGGGCGCACGGTCAGGCCCGGCACGAGCGCCGTCGCGGCGGCGGCGCCAACGAAGCGGCGGCGGTCGATCATGCGGCGCCTCCCGTCACTCATCGATCCTGATCTTCGCCTCGCGGATCACCGGGCCCCACTTGTCCATCTCGGCCTTGATGTGGCGGGCGAGTTCGTCAGGCGTCGACCCGACGATCGCCGCGCCGAGCGGCTCCAGGCGCTCGCGCACCGGCGGATGCGCAAGCGCCGCGACGATGTCGCGGTACATCCGGTCGACGATCGCGGGCGGCGTCCGGGCCGGTACGAAGAACGCGAACCAGGAGGACACGTCGAAACCGGGAACGCCCGCCTCGGCGATCGTCGGCAGCTCCGGCGCCGCCGGCACGCGCTGGGCAGTGGTCACGGCCAGCCCGCGCGCGTTGCCGGAGCGCACGTGCGGCAGCGACGGCGTGATATTGTCGAAGATCAGGTCGAGGCGGCCGGCCATCACGTCCTGCAGCGCCGGCGCCGAGCCGCGATAGGGCACGTGCGTCATCTCGATCCCGGTCATGCGCATGAACAGCTCGCCGGACAGATGCACCGACGTGCCGATGCCGCCCGAGCCATAGGAGATTTTGCGCGGATTGGCCTTGGCGTGCGCCACGAACTCCATCACGGTCTTGGCCGGCGAGGAGTTGGGCACCACCATGATGTTGGGCTGCATGCAGATGAGCGTCACCGGGGCGAAATCGGCGATCGGGTCGTAGCTCAGCGTCGCATAGAGAAAGCGGTTCACCGCATGCGGGACCGACGCGATATAGAGCGTGTAGCCGTCGGGATCGGCCTGGGCGACCATCTGCGCGCCGATGTTGGAACCGGCGCCGGGCCGGTTCTCGATCACCACCTGCTGGCCCCAGACTTCGGACAGCCGGGCGCCGATGGTGCGGGCGATGATGTCGGTGGCGCCGCCGGGCACGAACGGCACGATCAGGCGCACGAAGCGCGTCGGCCACGCCTGGGCGAACGTCGCGCGGACGCCGAGGCTTGAGACGAGGGCCGAGGCAGCAGACGAGCCAAGCAAGCAGCGGCGGCTGATCATGGCGTTCCTCCCCCGCAGGCTTCTTGCGAGCCATTTCGGAAAGCCTAGCGACGGCGCTCCACGGCGACAAGCGCGCTGTCGGCAGCGCCTGATGCGTCAGCCGAACACGGTGGCGCGCACCCACCACATGGGATGCGTCTGCTCGAGGCCGCGTGCCGCCGCCGCGGCGGCGCGTTGCGACTCGAACAGGGCGAAGCAGGTCGCACCCGATCCCGACATGCGCGACAGCCGGCAGCCCGGCAATGCCCGCAACGCGTCCAGCACCTCGGCGATGACCGGCTGGAGCGCCACGGCCGGGCGCTCGAGGTCGTTGGCCCGAGCGGCCAGGAACGTCAGCAGGGCTGCGCGCGCACCAGGACACTCCGCTGCGTCGTGGACGCCCGCCGCCTGGCCCGGCGCAAGCCCGAGCGCCGCAAACACGTCCCTGGTCGCCACCGCGGCGCCGGGATTGGCCAGCACGGCGGGAAGCGGCGGCAGGTCGAGCGGACCCGAGAGCACCTCGCCGATGCCGCGCATCCGGCGCGGCTGCGGATCGAGGCAGACCGGAACGTCGGCTCCGGTCGCGCGCGCCGCCGCGACGATGCGCGGATCGTCAAGCACGAGATCGTTGGCGCGGGCCAACAGGCGGAGTGCTGCCGCCGCATCGGCCGAGCCGCCGCCGAGGCCGGCCGCGACCGGCAGGTTCTTGGTGAGAACGAAGCGGCCGAGCTTCAAACCCTCCGCGCGCGCCGCCAACGCCTGCGCGGCCTTGAGCACGAGATTGTCGGCGAGTGCACCCGCGGCCTGCGCGTTGGCGCCGCGCACCTCGAGCGTGAGCCGCTCCGACGGCGTGAACGCCAAGCGGTCGCCGACGCGGGCGAACACAACGAGACTTTCGAGCTCGTGATAACCGTCGGCACGCCGGCCAACGACGCGAAGCGTCAGATTGACCTTGGCACGGGCAGCTTCGACCAGCAAATGGGGGATCAGCCGCCGCCTGGCTTCTTGGCGCGGTCGGCCTGGGCCGAGCTCGACAGATCCTCGCTCAAACCGGATTTGAGCTTCTCCTCGATCTTCAACAGGTCGTCCGGCTCGGGCTTGAGGTCGCGCGCATGCGCCCACTGGAAGCGCGCTTCGAGCGCGCGGCCGACCCGCCAATAGGCATCACCCAGATGGTCGTTGATGGTCGGATCTTCCGGCTTCAGCTCCACGGCGCGTTCGAGGTAGCGCACCGCCTCGTCGTACTTGGCGATGCGGAAGTAGGCCCAGCCCAGCGAGTCGACGATATACCCGTCATCCGGCCGCTGATCGACCGCGCGGCGGATCATGGCCATGCCTTCATCCAGATTGATTCCCTGATCGACCCAGGAATAGCCGAGATAGTTCAGCACGTGCGGCTGATCCGGGAATAATTCCAGGGCCTTCTTCAAATCCGCCTCGGCATTCGCCCATTGCTTCGAGCGCTCGTAGCAGATGCCGCGGAAATAGAAGATCAGCCAGTTCGGCTTCTCCGGCTTGGCGATGGTGGCAATGCCGCGGCCGTAGACCTCGGCGCACTGCGAGAACATCTTGCGCCCGCGCAGAATGTTGCCCAGCGCGATGATCGCCTCGACGTCGGTTGGCCGTTGCGCGATCAGCTTTTCGAGATGCGCGCGCGCCTCGTCGGTGCGCTCGAGGCTGTCGAGATTGATCGCCAGCTGGATTTCCGAATTGCGTCGCAGCGGCGAAGCCGGCGGCACGCGCTCGTAGACCTTGATGGCGAGCTCCGGCTTCTTGAGCTGCTCATAGAGGTCGGCGAGCGACAACAGCGCCAGCGGCTGCTGCGGCGCCAGATAAAGCGCCAGCTGCAGGTAGATCATGGCCAGATCTTCCCCGCCCTGCCGCCCGAGCGACGCGCCGAGTCCGTACAGCACCTCGGCGGCGCCGGCCTGTGGCGTCGTGATCAACACCGGGAGCGACTCGCCGGTCTTGAGATCCTCAATCTCCTTGGCGATCAGCGGGTGATTGGGCAGCACCTTGTTGAACGCCTCGAAGATCTTCAGCGCCTCGGCCTTGCCGGTATTGCGCGAGGCCCAGCGGCCGTAGGCCTCGACGGCGCGCAAGGCGCCCTGGTCGAGCTTGTTGGCTCGCTCGAGCCGCTTGCCGGCTTCCTTCCTGTTGTTGGCGAGGTCGAAGATGAGCCCGGCATGCAGATCCTTGAAGATCGCGTACCAGTCGGGACCGGCGAGACGGTCGATGCCATCGACGGCGCCCTTGACGTCGCCGGCGCCCTGCAGCGTCCAGCCGGTCAACAGCGTCGCGGTCAGATCGGCAATCGGCCCGCGTACCGACCGGGCGAAATGCGCCTTGGCGGTCTGGTATTGTTTCTGCTTGAGCGAGCGCACCCCGAGGACCAGGCGAGCGATGCGGTGACTGGGATCGACCTGGACCAGGCGTTCGGCGAGCTTGACGGCTTCATCGACCTCACCGTCGGCGACGATTGACAGGAAGGCGCGTTCGAGCAGTTCGTTGTTCTTCGGATCAACCCGCAGCGCCGCGCGATAATACGCCGCGGCCGACCCGATGTCGCGCTGCAGGCCGGCATGGCGAGCCGCCAGGTAATTCCCCCACAATGACACCCGCGCCAGTTCCTGCGAGGTCGGCGACGGCGAGGCCACCATCGCGGTCGGCCCCTGCGCGGCGAGCCCCGTTGGCAGCATCACGGCAGCGGCGGCGGCAGCAATGGCCGCGCGCCGGAACGGTTTGAAAAAGGTCACGGTTCGTTGATCTCCATGGGGGACGCGCGCCTGCAGCGCGCCCTGCCGGGTCGGGCCGGAGAATGACCCTTTTGCGCGGCGCCTGCAAGCTACCGAATCCTTATTGATGAATATTGGCGAACGGGGGCGAAATCGCGGCGTTATGCCCGGTTCGCCCGCCATCTCGATCACGTTTGACCGCGGTTCCGGCCCTCCATAGGCTTGATCGACCCACCGGCCCGGGATGGCCGGAATGGGCCGCAAACAGCAAAACGACACGGGGAGGCTCCCAATGGATCGTCGGACCCTTCTGACGATGGCCGCGGCCGTTTCGGCGGGTGCGGCAGCACCGCACGTCGCCCGAGCGGCGACGGCAAAGACGTTCGTCCTGGTTCACGGCGCCTGGCACGGCGGATGGTGCTGGACCAAGGTGGCCGCCATCCTGCGTTCGCGCGGCCACACCGTTTTCACCCCGACCCAGACCGGGCTGGGTGAACGTTCCCACCTGATATCCAAGTCGATCACGCTCGACACGTTCGTAACCGACATCGTCAATGTCCTGAAATGGGAAGACCTCCGGGACGTGATCCTTGTCGGTCACAGCTTTGGCGGCAACGCCATTTCGGGAACTGCAGACCAGATGCCCGACCGCATCCGCCAACTGGTCTACCTGGACGCGGTCATGCTCGAGAACGGCCAGAGCGTGTTCGGCATGCTGCCGAAGGAAGTCGTCGCGGCGCGCATGAAGGCGGCCGAGGAGACGAGCGGCGGGCTGAGCATACCGGCACCGCCGCCGAGCGCGTTCGGTGTCGCCGATGCGGCGCAGGCAGCGTGGCTGCAGCCGCGCTTCACACCGCATCCGCTCGGGACCTACACGTCCCCGCTGCGGCTCGCCAACAAGGTCGGCAACGGCCTGCCGGCGGTCTATATCGCCTGCACCGATCCGATCTACGGACCGCTCCAGGCCAGCCGCGACTGGGTGAAGGCCAACGGCATGAAAATGCTCGAGATCCCGACCGGCCATGACGCCATGGTGACGACACCGGAGCGCCTCGCCGACATGCTGGACGCCGACAGCGCCTGAACGCGCACGCGAGCCACCACAGGAGCGGCGACAGCGCCGCTCCTGTGGCCTGCAATCCGGCTCGATTCACATTCCGATATAGTTCGGGCCGCCGCCGCCCTCGGGCGGCACCCAGACGATGTTCTGGTTCGGATCCTTGATGTCGCACGTCTTGCAGTGGACGCAGTTCTGCGCGTTGATTACGAAGCGCGGCTTGCCGGCCTCCTCGACCCACTCGTAGACGCCGGCTGGGCAGTAGCGCTGCGACGGCCCAGCATAGACATCGTGCTCGGATTCCTTCTGCAGCACCGGGTCGCGCACCAGCAGGTGCACCGGCTGGTCCTCCTCGTGATTGGTGTTCGACAGATAGACCGAGGAGAGCCGGTCGAAGGTGAGTTTTCCATCCGGCTTGGGATAGGCGATTTTTCCGCTGTCGGCGGCCGGTTTCAGCGTAGCGAAATCCGCCTTGCCATGGTGCATCGTCCCGAACGGAGACAGGCCGAGCAGCGTGTTCATCCACATGTCGATGCCGCTAAGCCCGACACCGAGCACGGTGCCAAACCGCGACCACAGTGGCTTGACATTGCGCACCTTCCACAGGTCGCGGCCGATAGCGGATGAGCGCCACGCCTCCTCGTAGCTCGTCAGCGCGTCACCGGCACGGCCAGCCGCGAGCGCGGCGGCGACGTGCTCGGCCGCCAACATGCCGGACAGCATGGCGTTGTGGGTGCCCTTGATGCGCGGCACGTTGAGAAAGCCGGCGGTGTCGCCGATCAGCGCGCCACCCGGGAACGCGAGGTGCGGCACCGATTGCCAGCCGCCCTCGTTTATGGCGCGCGCTCCATAACCGATACGCGTGCCGCCGGAAAACGTATCACGCACAAGCGGATGCGTCTTGAAGCGCTGCAATTCCTCGAACGGCGACAGCCAGGGATTCTCATAATTGAGGTGAACGACGAATCCGACCGAAACGAGGTTCTCGTCGAAGTGATAGAGGAACGAGCCGCCGCCGGTGCGGTTGTCGAGCGGCCAGCCGAAGGTGTGCTGGACCAGACCGGGCCTGTGCCGCTCGGGCGCCACCTGCCACAGCTCCTTGAGGCCGATCCCGTATTTCTGCGGATCGCAGTCGCGATCGAGCTCGAAGCGCTTGACCAGGGCCTTGGTCAGGCTGCCGCGCGCGCCTTCGGCAAACAGCGTGTACTTGGCACGCAGCTCCATGCCGCGGGTGAACGAGTCCTTCGGCTTGCCGTCCTTGCCGATGCCCATGTCGCCGGTGGCGACGCCGGTCACCTCGCCGTTGGCGCCATACAGGACCTCGGCCGCCGCGAAGCCCGGATAGATCTCGATGCCGAGCGCCTCCGCCTTGCCGCCGAGCCAGCGACAGACATTGCCGAGCGACACCACGAACTTGCCGTGGTTGTTCATCAACGGTGGCATCATCAGATTCGGCAGCCGCACGGCGCCGCCCGCCCCGAGCCAGTAGAAGCGGTCGTCGGTCGCCTGGGTCTTGATCGGCGTGTCCTCGTTGCGCCATTGAGGCAGCAGGGCATCGAGCCCGACCGGATCGATCACGGCGCCCGACAGGATGTGCGCGCCCACTTCCGAGCCCTTTTCCACCACGACGACGCCGAGGTCGGGCGCAAGCTGCTTGAGTCGGATCGCGGCTGCCAGCCCGGCAGGCCCGGCGCCGACAATGACGACGTCGAAATCCATTCCTTCGCGCGGCGGCAGGTCGGCCATGGCAATCTCCTAGAGCATGATCCCGAAAAGTGGGCACCGGTTTTCGGAAAAGATCATGCTCCAACAATCGGCATTTTCCACGTTTGACAAAAACCGGCAATCGGCGAGAACCCACCCATGACCCCTGAGCGCGCCAAGGCCGCCCGCGACCTCCTCGCCTTCTATGTGGAAGCCGGCGTCGATGCCGTGGTCGGCGAGGATCCGGCCAACTGGTTCGCCGAGCGCGAGGCCGCGAGGCCGAGCGCAACGCGGGCGGAAGCGGTGCCGCCCGCCGGCACGGCGAAGCGAATGGCCCCGTCTGGCGATCGGCCGTCTGTCGCCCTGGCGCGCCCGGGCGGCGACAAGCCGGCGAGCGACGCCGCCGGGCTCGCGCCGCCGCCCGCTCCCGAGGTGGCGATCGGGGCGGCGCGGAACGCGGCAAAGACCGCCGACAGCCTGGCGCGACTGCAGGCGATTCTTGGGCAGTTCGACGGCTGCGCGCTGAGGAACACCGCCACCCAGCTGGTGTTTGCCGACGGCAACCCGCAGGCGCGCCTCATGTTCGTGGGCGAGGCGCCGGGGCGCGAGGAGGATCTCGCCGGCCTGCCCTTCGTCGGCCGGTCGGGCCAGCTGCTCGACCGCATGCTGGCGGCGATCGGGCTCGACCGCACGTCCGCCTATATCGCCAACATCGTGCCGTGGCGCCCGCCCGGCAACCGCAAGCCGACGCCGCAGGAGGCCGCCATCTGTCTGCCGTTCCTCCAGCGTCAGATCGCGCTGGTCGATCCCGACGTGCTGATCTGCCTCGGCGACTCGGCGGCGCAGACGCTGCTCGGGTTCCGGGAAGGCATCACCCGCAGCCGCGGCCGCTGGGTCGAGTACGATACCGGCACGCGGGTGATCCGTGCGATGGCAACTTTCCATCCCGCCTATCTGCTGCGCACGCCGCTGTCCAAGCGGCTCGCCTGGCGCGACTTTCTCGCCATCAAGAAGGCGCTGGGCGGCTGAGCGCGCGCCTCACCAGGCGACCAGGATCGCGCCGAGGCCGATCAATGCCACGCCCAGCCAATTGGCGCCGTTGAGTCGCTCGCCGAGGAAAAGCACGCCGAATACCGCGACCAGCACCACGCTGAGCTTGTCGATCGGCGCCACCTGCGCGGCATTGCCGAGCTTGAGCGCACGGAAATAGCAGATCCACGATCCGCCGGTTGCCAGGCCGGACAGCAGCAGGAACAGATAGGTCCTGCCCGACACCGATCCGGGCGCCTGGAACTGGCCGGTGGCGAACAGGATCAGCGCCAGCGTCGCCAGGATGACGATGGTGCGGATGAAGGTGGCAAAATCGGCATTGACGTTCTCGACGCCGACCTTGGCAAAGATCGCCGTCAGGGCGGCGAACACCGCCGACGCCACCGCCCAGAACTGCCAGGACGACAGCGCGCCGTCCATGTCAGGTTTCACTCATGTAGCCGGGCTTGCCGCCGGCGAGAAAATCGGCGCGCGGCGGCGAGAAAATGTCGATGACCTCGGTGTCCTCGTGGAACCAGCCCTCGTGCTCGACGCCGCCCGGGATCACTACGAGGTCGCCGGGGCCGCACACGCGCCGCTCGTCGCCCACGCGGAACTCCATGCGGCCCTTGAGCATCCAGACGATCTGCTCGTTGGCGTGCTGATGCGGCTCCACGTGCACGCCGCTGGCGATGCTCCACCACACGATCATGCCCTGCTCGCCGGATACGATCCGGCGCGAGACTTTTTCGCTGAGCTGCTCCTCCGGCAGCGATGCAAACGCGCTGAAGCCAGTGAACCTCGGCATGCCGTCCCCTCCTGGCGTGCACCCGCGCCAAACACGCGGGCCCCCTGCTACGCGAGGGTTCCGAGCAGGCATCCAAAACGTGACTTTTCCGCGGCTTTTTTCGGCCCGCGGCTCAACCCGAAATGGCGAATTTGACGGCAAACAGCAGCGCCAGCACCACGACCGCCGGCGTGGCCTCGGCCAATTTTCCCGACAGGATCTTGGCCAGCGCATAAGTGATGAAGCCGAGCCCGATGCCGGTGGCGATCGAATAGGTGAGCGGCATCGACACCGCCGCCACCACCGCCGGCGCGTATTCGGTGATGTCTTCCCAGTCGATCTCGGCCAGCCCGCGCGCCATGACGCAGGCGACGAACAGAAGCGCCGCCGCCGACGCATAGGCCGGGATCATGCCGGCGAGCGGCGAGAAGAACAGCGCCAGCAGGAACAGCGCCGCCACCGTCACGGCGGTCAGCCCGGTGCGACCGCCGGCCGACACGCCGGCGGCGCTTTCGATGTAGCTGGTCGTGGTCGAGGTGCCGATCAGCGAGCCGAACATGGCGGCAAAGCTGTCGGAGATCAGCGCCTCCTTCATGCGCGGCAGGTTGCCGTCCTCGTCCAGCAGCCCGGCGCGATGGGTGACGCCGATCAGCGTGCCGGCGTTGTCGAACACGTCGACGAACAGGAAGCTGAACACCACGATGATGAAGGTGAGCTCGAACGCGCGCGAGAAATCGAGCTGAAGGAAGGTCGGCGCCAGCGACGGCGGCAGCGAAACGACGCCGCTGAATTGCGCCAGCCCGAGCGGAATGCCGATCACGGCCACCACCAGGATGCCGATCAGGGTGCCGCCCATCATGCGGCGATGGTTCAGCGCCGCGATCAGCACGAAGCCGACGAGGCAAAGGATCGCCGCCGGATTTCTCAGGTCGCCGAGCGTGACCAGGGTGGCCGGATGCGCCACCACGATCTTGGCCTCCTCGAGCGCGATGATGCCGAGGAACAGACCGACGCCGGCCGAGATCGCGAGCTTCATGTTCCGCGGAATGGAGTTGATGATGTATTCGCGGATGCGGAACACCGAGATGAGGAAGAACACCACGCCCGAGCAGAACACGGCGGCGAGCGCCTGCTGCCACGTGTACTTGTACGAGAGCACGACCGTGAAGGCGAAGAAGGCGTTGAGTCCCATGCCGGGCGCCAGCGCGATCGGATAGTTGGCGTAGAGGCCCATCACCAGCGTGCTCACCGCCGCCGCGATGCAGGTGGCAACGAACACGGCGCCCTTGTCCATGCCGGCATTGCCGAGAATCTGCGGATTGACGAATACGATATAGACCATGGTCAGGAACGTGGTGACGCCGGCGACCAGCTCGGTGCGGACGTCGGTGCCGTTCTCGCTAAGGCGGAAATAGCGGTCGAGGAGCGGCCGCTCGGCGGCCGGCGCGGTCGTGTCGGTCATGCCCGATCCCCCATGGTGTCGTGCTCATCCCCGCCCGCAGCATAACGCGCCGTCGGGCACCGTTCTCGGGTGGGCGCCAAGTTGTCCACCGCGCCCGCCGCCGGCCGGGAACCTGGGGCGACGCACTGCATTCAGGTCCGGGGCAGCGGCGAGCGGTCGCCCTTCAACCGCGCCATCATGGCCTATAGAGTACAGGTCGGCAGAGTGAGGGACGCAACATGGACCTCGATCCGGTTCTCCTCGCCCGTGTGCAGTTCGGCTTCACGATCTCGTTCCACATCATTTTCCCGAGCTTCACCATCGGACTGTCGGCCTATATCGCGACGCTCGAGGTCCTGTGGGGTGCCACCGGGGCGGAACGCTACAGCCGGCTGGCCGGCTTCTGGACGAAAATCTTTGCCGTCTCCTTCGGCATGGGCGTGGTCTCCGGCATCGTGCTGTCCTACCAGTTCGGCACCAACTGGAGCCGGTTCTCGGTTGTGGCCGGCAACATCATCGGCCCGCTCGCCGGCTACGAGGTGCTGACCGCGTTCTTCCTCGAGGCCACCTTTCTCGGCATCCTGCTGTTCGGGCGCAACCGCGTGCCGCGCTGGCTGCACGTGTTCTCCGCCATCGCGGTCGCGGTCGGCACCGCGATCTCGGCCTTCTGGATCCTGGCGGCCAACAGCTGGATGCATACGCCCGCCGGCCACGAGATGCGTGACGGCGTCGCCCATGCCAAGGACTGGCTGGCCATCATCTTCAATCCGAGCTTCATCTACCGCTTCGCCCACATGCTCAACGCCTCGTTCCTGACCGCCGCCTTCGTGGTGATCGCGGTCGGTGCCCGCTATGTGCTGGCCAACCGGCATATGGATGAAGCCAGGACCATGCTGCGCATGGGCATCGGGCTGGCCGCGATCCTGGCGCCGCTGCAGCTGTTCATCGGCGATCAGCACGGGCTCAACACGCTCGAGCACCAGCCCCTCAAGGTCGCCGCCATGGAGGCGCACTGGGACGGAGCGAAGCCCGGCGATTTCCACATTTTCGCCTGGCCGGACGAGAAGGCCGAGCGCAACTGGTTCGAGATCTCCATCCCGCGCGGATCCTCTCTCGTCCTGAGGCACGATCCGAACGGGCTGTTTCCCGGCCTCACGAGCGTGCCGCCGCAGGACCGGCCGCCGCTCCTAACGGTGTTCTTCGGCTTCCGCATCATGCTGGCAGTCGGGTTCTTCATGATCGCGGCCGCCCTCTACGGCGCCTGGCTGATGTGGCGGAAAACACTATTCGACACGCGCTGGTACCAGTACGTGGTCGCCAACACGTGGTGGATCGGCTTCGTCGCCGTGATCGCCGGCTGGATCGTGACCGAGACCGGGCGACAGCCGTGGATCGTTTACGGCATCCAGCGCACCGCCGACGCCACGTCGCCGGTGCCGAGCGGCAGCCTCGCCACCACGCTGGCGCTGTTCGTGCTGGTCTACGCCGTCGTGTTCTCGGTCGGCATCTACTACATCAATCGCCTGATCGCGAAGGGACCGCAGGCACGCGACGAACCTCCGGCAGGGTTCGGCAGCCGCCCGCTCCCCACCGCGATCGCGGCCGAGACGGTGCAGGCGGAGGGCTGATCATGGAATGGGATCTTCCGCTCATCTGGGCCGGCCTGATCGGCGTTGCGGTCGCAATGTACGTGATCCTCGACGGCTTCGATCTCGGTCTCGGGATCCTGTTCCCGTTCGCCCGCAACGACCGCGACCGTGACCAGATGCTCGCCTCGATCGCGCCGTTCTGGGACGGCAACGAGACCTGGCTGGTGCTCGGCGGCGGCGGGCTCCTGGCCGCGTTCCCCAAGGCCTATGCGGCGATCATGCCGGCGCTCTACCTGCCGGTCATCGTGATGCTGCTCGGCCTGGTGTTCCGCGGCGTGACCTTCGAGTTCCGCGGCATCGCCCGCCGCAAGGGGCGCTGGAATTTTGCCTTCGCGGCCGGCTCGACTGTCGCCGCCTTCGCGCAAGGCGTGATCCTCGGCGGCCTCATTCAGGGCATCCGCGTCGAGAACGGCCAGTTCGCCGGCGGGCCGTTCGACTGGGCGACGCCGTTCGCACTGCTGTGCGGCCTTGGCGTCGTGGCCGGCTATGCGCTGCTCGGCGCCACCTGGCTGGTGATGAAGGTGGAAGGCGAACTCGCCGATCATGCACGGGCGCAGGCCAAGGTGCTGCTTGCCGCCGTGCTGGCATTCATGGCGATCGTGAGCCTGTGGACGCCGCTCGCCGTGCCGCGCATTTTTGAGCGCTGGTTCTCCATGCCGAATATTCTTTATCTCTGGCCGGTGCCTATCGTCACGGCGCTCACGGCGTTGGCGGCCTGGCGATGGCTCGACCAGGGACCGGGCGCGCGGCCGTTCGTTGCCGCGATCGTGCTGTTCCTGCTCGGCTATCTCGGGCTGGCGATTTCCACCTTCCCGTACCTCGTTCCGCCCACGCTCACGATCTGGGACGCCGCCGCGGGGCCCGCCTCGCAGGCCTTCCTGCTCATCGGCACGCTCATCCTGCTTCCGATCATCTTGGGCTATACCGCCATGGTGTATTGGATTTTCCGCGGGCGCGTGCGCGCCGGCGAGAGCTATCACTGAGCCGGCGCGCCCGCCTGCGGGCCGGATCTCGTAGGGCAACCGCATCCGATGGCCCGTGCGATGCGGCTTGCCGTCTACTGCGCCTGCGGCCGGATCATGGCCCAGCCCACGCGCATCAGCGACAGCCGGCCCTGAACGGCGCGCTCAAAGGAGCGCGGGACTTCCGGTACCAGCTCGGGAAAGCGCGCCCGGATGTTCGTCGGCGGCGCGCCGGCGGCGTCGGTGATTGGCCACACCACGATGGCGCCCTTCTGGCGGATGTCGGCCTCGGTCACCCAGGGCGCGCGCTCGGTTGACCCGTCAATCAGCAGGCTCGGCCGCTGCGGCGAGGCCATTGCCACCAGCCCGCCGAGGCGGCCGTCGCCGACCACGATCGCCAGCGGTCTTCCGGTGCGGCGGTTGAAGCTCTCGGTGAAGAAACGGCCCATGGCGGCGGTCGGCTCGTTGATCTTGAGATCGATCGCCAGCGTCCACGGCACTGCCAGGATGATGACGACGGCGAGCAGCGGCGGCCCGACCAGCAACGCGAACCAAGTCCAGCCGACCGCCGTCTGGCGGTAGAGCCGGATGACGTTGCCGGCGAGCACGATCACGGCCAGCCCTGACAACAAGACGAGAGCGGCTTCGCCGCCCAGCGGATCGCCCTGCCGGCGGATCGCCGCAATGAACGTGGCCAGCACGGCGGGCGCGATGGCAAACACATAGACAAAGAGTTTTGCGAACGGATCGACCGGCGCGCGCACCAGTTCCGGGACCGCGGCGCTGCGGTCGACGGCAAACGTGCTGCCCACGATGACCAGCACCAGCAATCCGGCATGCTCGCCGACCAGGCTGATGAGCTGCTTGAGCCATTGCACCACGCCCGACACATTGCCCGCCTCGCCGGCCGCGAACACGGCTGAGCGCAACAGCCAGATCAGGTGCGGAAACGCGACGACCAGGGCGATCCCCAGGCAGATGTAGGGGTACATGGTCATGCCGGTGGCGCGGCCACGCTCGGTGGCGGCCGTGAAGGCGGCCAGCATCACCAGCAGCAGCACGGCGAAATAGGTGGTGAGCAGCAGGAGCCCGAGCACGGCGCCGAGCCAGAACCAGGAGCGCTGATCGCCTTGGCCGACGGCACGCCAGTAGAACAGGAGCGCCAGCGCGGTGAGCGGCGCGGCCAGCACCGCCGGACCGAAATCGGGCGTCCAGGCCGCGAACACCGACATGCCGGTCATCAGCAGCACCGCCAGCGCCGCATGGCTCAGGCCGACGATGGCAGTGCCGAGCGTGAAGACCGCCCAGAACGTGACCACGACGCAGGCCTGCGCCAGGATGTAGACGCCGATCACCGAGCCGCCGGTCAGCCGGAACGCCAGATCGGCGAGCCAATAGGCGAGCGGCGGCCCGTAGACCGAGCCGAGCTGCCATTCGTGGCCGACCGCCAGCACCAGCGGCACCTCGCCCGGCGGGCTGGTGTAGAACACCGACGGAACCAACACCCACAGCAACGCCTGGGCGAGCGTCGCGAACCAGAACACCAGCCGCGGCCGGCCGCGCAGCGCCTCGACGATCGGCGAGACGTAGAGCATCGGTGCGGAGAGGCTGACGGCGGACGGGAGCATGTTTCGTGCAAAGGCTTGAATTTGATCCGGGACTTGTCGCGGATCGGATCCGGGATGGATACCGTTTTGTCGCCGGAAATGCGACCCGGGATCAGATATTTGTCACGTCAAGACGCAAACGTGGTGACGGAGCACGCCAACCGGACGCAGCAACGCGCGGAAGCCTAAGGAGATTGCAGCGGCAACGGGACGACCGGATCAAGCTCCGCCGCCGGGTCGCCGAAGCAGGCCGCGACCGGGGCAAACGAACGGCGGTGATGGATGGTCGGCCCGAGCCGCTCCAGCGCGGCGAAATGCTCAGGCACGCTGTAGCCCATATGGCGCTCGAACCCGTAGCCCGGATGTGCGAGGCCGAGCTGCGTCATCAGCCGGTCGCGCGTGACCTTGGCGACGATGGAAGCAGCCGCTATGGACAGCACCAGGGCATCGCCGCCGATCACCGCCTGGCATTCGCAGTCGACCTTGATGCGGTCGCGGCCATCCACGAACACGAGCTGCGGTTTCCGTGGAAGCGCCGCCACCGCCCGCGCCAGCGCCCACAGCGAGGCCTGAAGAATGTTGTCGCGGTCGATACGCGCCGTGCAGCCGAAGGCGATCGCCACCTCGGCGGTGGCGCAAATCTTGGCGTAAAGCTTCTCCCGCTGCTCGGGCAGAAGTTTCTTCGAGTCGTCAAGGCCTTTGGGGATCCGGCCGGGATCGAGAATCACCGCCGCCGCGACCACCGGACCGGCGAGCGGCCCGCGCCCGGCCTCGTCGCAGCCCGCGACCGGCATGATGCCGCGTCGCATGGCGGCACGTTCGCGCCGGAAGGAAGGCCGGACGATCGGCTCGTCCAGCGGCAAACGGGCGGCGGCAGCGGTGCGACTCATCGGGCCGCATGTTGGCGGCAGGAGTCCGGTCAGGCAACGGAAGATTTTTCTCCTGTGGACGGAGCCCGACCCGGTGAAGAAGTGGGCGCGGCGGCGCGAGCGCGATCGGCGCGAGACCGGGAACGTGATGGAGGTCACATTCGGACGACCGCGGCGCCACGGCATTGAACCATTGTGCCGTGTCACGACACCACGCCACGACCGAACCCAGGAGACTGCCATGAAGGCGCTCGTGTTCGCTGCCGCGATCGCCGCCGTGCTCGGCACCGCCGCGACCGGCAACGCCAGACCGTTGGCCATCGACTGCGACGACTTTTTGTGCGGCTCGAACGGCTCGCAGCTCACCGGCATCGCGCTGTCGGACGTCAAAGCGAGGCGGCCAATCATCAAGGCCGTGACGCTGCCGTCCGGCGACCGCGTCGACTTGCGCTGAGCCACAACTACCGAACCCGAGGAGACGGCCATGAAGACGCGCTTATTCGCCGCCGCGCTGGCCGCCGTGCTCGGCGCCGCTGGGACGGCCAGCGCCAGACCGTTGGGCATCGACTGCGACAACTTCGTGTGCGGCGGGAACGGCCCGCAGCTCACCGGCATCGCGCTGTCGGACGTCAAAGCGAGGCGGCCAATCGTCAAGGCCGCGACGCTGCCGTCCGGCGAGATCATCGAACAGCGCTGATATCAGGCAAGGCAAAGGAGCAGGATCATGGTGCACGACAGCGAAAGCCGCGAGTTGACGGCAGCCGAAGTCGACGTCGTCGAGGGAGGAATGGCGGAAAAATTGAAGCAGGAAACGGAGAACAAGAACGAGCGGCCATCCGGGAAAGGGTTTGGCCCCGCCGACTTCCTCAAGTGGTGATCGGTCGCCGCGGCCAGAACAACAAACCCACGCCTGAACCCAAGGAGACAGCCGTGAACAAGTTCGCCCTCGCCGTTGCCGCCGCCGTCCTGCTGGGCACCGGCGCTGGCGCGACCGCCGACGCCAGGCCGTTGCTCGGCTACGCCCTTGCCGGTGCGGCCGCCGGCGCTGCTGCCGCCGCCTCAAGCTCCTACACGAACTGCGACGACGGCCCATGCCCCAAGAACGGCCCGCAACTCACCGGCATGGCGCTGCCGTCCGTCAAAGCCAAGCAGCCGATCGTCACCGCGGTGACGTTGCCGTCGGGCGAGACCGTTATTCTGCGCTGACAAGCTGCTCGTCACCGCATCATAGGAGACTTGCATGAAGACGCTTGCATTCACCGCCGCTATCGCCCTCGGTCTCGCCGCTGTCTCGACCGCCAGCGCCCACGAGTGCGAATTTCTGTGCACCGGGAACGGCCCGCAGCTCACCGGCATCGCGCCGTCGGCCGTCAAGGCGCAGCAACCGATCATCGAGGCCGTGACGCTGCCGTCCGGCAAGACCGTCGACCTGCGCTGACGGGCCTATGGGCTGACCGCAGGTCACACTAGGTCGTACGGCGGTTGAACCGAGGGGCGTGCCGGTCCGACAGAGACGCGCGTTCGCACTTGAAGCACCCATCTCGAACACGGGAGCAGGATCATGGAGCCCAGCACGGGAAACCGCGAGTTGACGGCAGCCGAAGTCGACGTCGTCGAGGGCGGAAAGTTGGAACAGAAGACGGAGAACAAGAACGAGTCCGGGGAAGGGTTTGGCCCTGCCGACTTCCTCAAGTGGTGATGGGTCGCCGCGGCCGGAACAACAAACCCACGCCTGAACCCAAGGAGACAGCCGTGAGCAAGTTCGCCCTCACCCTTGCCGCCGCCGTCCTGCTGGGGACCGGCGCTGGCGCGACCGCCGACGCCAGGCCGTTGCTCGGTAATGCCCTCGCCGCTGCGGCGGCTGGCGCTGCTGCGGCCGCCGCGAGCGTTTCCGCGGGCTGCCAGGATGGCCCATGCCCCAGCAACGGTCCGCAGCGCACCGGCCTCGCGCTGCCGACCGTCAAGTCCCAACAGCGGATCATCAACGCCGTGACGCTGCCGTCCGGCGAAACTATCGACCTGCGCTGATCCGCAACGACCGAACCTCGACGAGACTCTCATGAGGAAGCTCGCTCTCGCCACCATGGTGGCGCTCAGCCTTGCTGCGGCCGCGACCGCCGACGCCAGGCCATTGCTCGGTGACGCTTTCGCCGCTGCGGCACGCGCGGCCGCGGCCGCGGCGGCTGCCGGAGCCGCCGCGGGCGCGAGCATCAGCGGTGGCTGCCAGGTCGACGACTGCCCCAGGAACGGCCCGCAACTCACCGGCATGGCTCTGAAGACTGTCACGGCGCAACAGCCGATCGTCAACGCCGTGACGCTGCCGTCGGGCGAGACCGTTGTTCGGCGCTGACCTCACGCAACGCAATCGAAGGAGGTTCGTGTGAAGAAGCTCGCTCTCGCAACTGTGGCGGCGGCCGCGCTCGGCACCGCCGCGACTGCCAGCGCCGGACCGGTGGTCCACGACTGCGACGAATTTTTGTGCACCGGGAACGGCCCGCAACTCACCGGCATGGCGCTGCCGTCCGTCAAAGCCAAGCAGCCGATCGTCACCGCCGTGACGCTGCCGTCGGGTGAGACCGTTGTTCTGCGCTGGCCTCACGCAACGCAATCGAAGGAGGTTCGTGTGAAGAAGCTCGCTCTCGCAACTGTGGCGGCGGCCGCCCTCGCCGCTGCCTCCACCGCTGGCGCCGTGCAAACCGCCAACGGCCCGCAGCGCACCGGCCTCGCGCTGCCGACCGTCAAGGCCCAGCAGCCTATCGTCAACGCCGTGACGCTGCCGTCCGGCGAAACGATCGACCTGCGCTGACAAGCTGCTCGTCACCGCATCATAGGAGACTTGCATGCAGACGCTTGCATTCACCGCCGCTATCGCCCTCGGTGTCGCCGCTGTCTCGACCGCCAGCGCCCGGCCCGACTGCGACAACTTTCTGTGCACCGGGAACGGCCCGCAGCGCACCGGCCTCGCGCTGCCGACCGTCAAGTCCCAACAGCCGATCGTCAACGCCGTGACGCTGCCGTCCGGCGAAACCATCGATCTGCCCTGACAAGCTGCTCCGTCACCGCATCGTAGGAGACTTGCATGAAAACGCTCGCATTCACCGCCGCTATCGCCGCCCTCGGTCTCGCCGCTGTCTCGACCGCCGGCGCCCGGCCCGACTGCGACAACTTTGCGTGCGGCAGCAACGGCCCGCAGCTCGTCGGCATCGCGCAGCCGGCGGTCAAGGCGCAGCAGCCGATCATCGAGGCCGTGACGCTGCCGTCCGGCGGCAGGGTCGATTTGCGCTGAGCCGCAATTACCGAACCCGAGGAGACTGCCATGAAGACGCGCTTATTCGCGGCCGCGCTCGCCGCCGTGCTCGGCACCGCCGCGACCGCCAGCGCCGGACCGTTGGGCATCGACTGCGACGACTTTTTGTGCGGCGGGAACGGCCCGCAGCTCACCGGCATCGCGCTGTCGGACGTCAAAGCGAGGCGGCCAATCATCAAGGCCGTGACGCTGCCGTCCGGCGAGATCATCGAACTGTGCTGACATCAGGGAGAAAGCCGTGAACAAGTCCGCCCTCGCCGTTGCCGCCGCCGTCCTGCTGGGGACCGGCGCTGGCGCGACCGCCGACGCCAGGCCGTTGCTCGGTTACGCCCTTGCTGGTGCGGCCGCCGGGGCTGCTGCCGCCTCGAGCTCCTACACGAACTGCGACGATGGCCCGTGCCCCCACAACGGCCCGCAGCTCACCGGCATCGCGCTCCTGACCGCCATAGCCAAACAGCCAATCGTCAACGCAGTGACGTTGCCGTCGGGCGAGACCGTCGAACTGCGCTGACCGAAGCCGCGCAGTAGCGCAAGCGAAGGAGACTCGCATGAAGCTGCTCGCTCCCGCCATTGTGGCCACGGTCCTCCTCAGCCTCGCGGCAGCCTGGACCGCCGACGCAAAGCAAAGCGGCAATGGCCCGCAGCTCACCGGCCTCGCGCTGCCGCCCGTCAGGTCCCGACAGCCGATCGTCAACGCCGTGACGCTGCCGTCCGGCGAAACTATCGACCTGCGCTGATCCGCAACGACCGAACCTCGAGGAGACTCTCATGAGGAAGCTCGCTCTCGCCACCATGGTGGCGCTCAGCCTTGTGGCGGCCCCGACCGCCGATGCCAGGCCGTTGCTCGGTAACTTCCTTGCCGCTGCGGCGGCTGGCGCGGCTGCGGCCGCCGCGAGCGCTCTCACGGACTGCGAGGACGGCCCATGCCCCAGGAACGGCCCGCACCTTACCGGCATGGCGCTGGAGACCACCAAAGCCAAACAGCCGATCGTCAACGCGGTGACGTTGCCGTCGGGCGAGACCGTTGTTCTGCGCTGACCTCACGCAACGCAATCGAAGGAGGTTCGTGTGAAGAAGCTCGCTCTCGCAACTGTAGCAGCCGCGGCCGGCGCCGCCGTGCTCGGCACCGCCGCGACCGCCAGCGCCGGACCGTTGGGCATCGACTGCGACGACTTTTTGTGCGGCTCGAACGGCCCGCAGCTCACCGGCATCGCGCTGTCGGACGTCCAAGCGAGGCGACCAATCATCAAGGCCGTGACGCTGCCATCCGGCGAGACCGTCGGACCGCGCTGACCGGGCCCGCGCAGCAGCGCAAGCGAAGGAGACTCGCATGACGAGACTTGTCCTCGCAGCCGCGGCCGTTCTGGCCGCGACCGCGACCGCCGACGCAAAGCAAAGCGCCAATGGCCCGCAGCTAACCGGCCTCGCGCTGCCGACCGTCAGGTCGCAACAGCCGATCATCAAGGCCGTGACGCTGCCGTCCGGCGAGACCGTCGACCTGCGCTGACCCGCAACGACCGAACCTCGAGGAGACTCTCATGAGGAAGCTCGCTCTCGCCACCATGGTGGCGCTCAGCCTCGTGGCGGCCCCGACCGCCGACGCCACACCGTTGGTCGGTTACGCCCTTGCCGCTGCGGCCGCCGGTGCCGCTGCGGCCGCCTCGCGCGGCACTGGCTGCCAGGACGATTTCTGCCCCAGGAACGGCCCGCAGCTCACCGGCATCGCGCTGCAGACCGCCGAACCCAAGCAGCCGGCCGTCAACGCCGTCACGCTACCGTCGGGCGAAATCGTCGATCTGCGCTAGGCTGCTGCACGGTGTGAGATGGATGATGGCAACGCGCGCGCCACTCTGTCTTTCTGTTGCGACCATGGTGTGGTTGGCCGCAATGCTGGCTATGCCTGCCTCCGCCCAGACGGCGTTGACTGTCGATGGCACCGAGTTCGTGCTCAGCCTGCCGGCCGGCCGCACCCTGCGCAGCGCCGACCTGGTTGGTGCGACGCTCACCATCGCGGCCGGCAGCGCTCCGGTCGAGATCACCATCAAGCGCGTCGAGGACGATTCGGACGCAATCGGCGGCCGCGTCGTGCTGCATCATTTCGTCGTCATCGACGCCACCGGCCGGCAAGCCGACCTGTGCACGCCCGACGCCACCGGCCGCAGCCTCGGCTTTCCGGTGCCGGACGGACGCGGCGGCTTCGATCTCGCCTGCACCAGCGGCGCGGTGGCCAAATGCATTCGCTGGGGCTATCGGCCGTGGGACGAGCAGCCCTTAGGACCACCGCTCAAGGCGCTGCACCGGGCCTGCATCCACATGACGCGCGCCGACTATGGCGGCGACGACCACCCGACCGCGCGCGAGGGAACCCTGGTCCACGTGTGCGACCGCTTCGGCGTTCGGCCGTGCCTGAAGGATGTGCCGCTGGTATTCGAAGCCGCATGGGGCGCGAATGGTGCAACGTGCGTCGCGCGCCCGCGCATCGCGGACAACATGTCGCTTGAAGAGCTCGGGGAACGCTATCCTGCACTCAGGCCGCATCTCGGCCCGACAGCGTGCAGCCAGGAGAGCGCCCCGCAAAATCCCGACGCGCTGCTGTTCAATCGCTCGCCGCAATGAGGCGCCGAATTCATCGCGATATGCTATGTTTCCTGGCGCGCGGGCGAATTTGGCCGTAGTGTCACGATGTTGCTTTAGTTGGCGATCAGACAGGGCGAATTCTGCCCATAGGCGGGGTTGGACCTAATCGGGTGAATGAATGGCCGCCGACAAGGCCAAGCTGCTGCATAGCCTTAAGATCGACAGGGGCGAGAGCGAACCGCGGCAGACCGCGCGCCGGCGCTGGCCGGCGCTGCTGGCGGCCGGCGTGCTCGCGTGCGCCGGTGTCGTCGTCGCAGCGATATGGCTGCCGGAATTCCGCATCACCCAGTCCGCCTCGCAACAGGCAGCCCCCTCCCCGCCTGCTGCCGCACCGGCAGCGCCGGCCGCGGCCGCGGCGCCGGAGGCGCGCCGCGCCGGCAGCCTCGCGGCCTCCGGCTACGTGGTGGCGCGGCGCAAGGCCACCATCGCGGCAGAGATCACCGGAAAGGTCACCGAGGTGCTGATCGAGGAAGGCATGGTGGTTCAGGCCGGCCAGGTCGTGGCGCGGCTCGACAGCGTGCTGGCCGAAAAGGATCTGGCGCTGGCGCAGTCGCGCGCCGCCTCCGCCGAGGCGGCCATCGCCATGATCACCGCGGACCTCGAGGACGCGAACCGC
>Ga0126380_10000093_pt1 | contig 21543 bp, 23 predicted proteins | sample PanSoiMetPlot_26_FD_92544 | JGI IMG/M metagenome (GOLD analysis project Ga0126380, IMG submission 92544) | Tropical forest soil microbial communities from Panama - MetaG Plot_26 | ecosystem: Environmental > Terrestrial > Soil > Tropical forest > Bulk soil | place: Panama | collected 2016-02-17
CATCTCCAACACTTGCTCGCGCTTCCTTCGAATTTGGCATCTCACCTAGCGTCAGAGTGATCGTCTTCTCCGCGCTCTTGCGAAGGACGGTCAGCTTGACCGAGGTGTTGGGAGCCATTGCTCCGATCTTCTTGGCGAGATCACGAGCATCCCTGACCTCTTTGCCGTCAACTGAGGTGATGATGTCGCCCGCTTCAATCCCGGCCTTCCGGGCGGGGCTGTTTGCCTGCGGCTCGGCGACAAGTGCGCCTTCCGCTTTCTTGAGACCAAGGCTGTCAGCGATCTCTTGCGTTACAGGTTGAATTTGAACGCCGATCCAGCCGCGGGATACTGAGCCGCGGTCCTTGAGTTGGGCAATAACGCTGTTCACGGTGTCGGCGGGAATTGCAAAGGCAATACCGACCGAGCCGCCCGAGGGCGAGAAGATCGCCGTATTGACGCCGATCACATTGCCGTCGGTGTCGAACGTGGGCCCGCCAGAGTTGCCCTTGTTGACCGGAGCATCGATCTGGATGAAGTCATCATAGGCACTTGCGCCGATATCGCGACCACGCGCAGACACGATGCCAGCGGTAACAGTGCCTCCCAGGCCGAACGGATTGCCGACCGCAAGAACCCAGTCCCCAATGCGAGGGGTCTTTTCAGAAAGCTTCACGTAAGGAAACGGCCCGTCTTCGACCTTGATCAATGCCAGATCCGTACGAGGATCGGTGCCGATCACTTTGGCTTTGTGCGTCTTGCCGTCGTCGGTGGTAACCTGAACGCTCTCCGCTTTGTCGACCACATGATTGTTGGTCACAGCGTAGCCGTCAGCCGAAATAATGAACCCGGAGCCTTGACCCGTAACAAAGTTGCGGCCACGGCCCCGCGGCATACCCTCGGAGCCATCCGGAATATCAGGCATTCCAAACCGGCGGAAAAAGTCGCGCAATCCAGGAGAAACGTCGCTGCCGCCAAGACCACTGGTTTGCCCGCCGCCGTCGACCTTGACGCGCACGGAAATCACTGCAGGTTTGACTTTCTCGACAATGTCGGCGAATCCGACCGGCGTTTGCACCTTGCCGGCCTGCTCAGAAAGATTCTGCGCGATCGCGGCGGGATAGGTGCCTTTGAAATTAAGGTCCGGCGAAGCGATGAACGCTGCGGTACCGAGGCTGGCAATGGTTGTGGCGAGAAGGATGAACCGGCGGCCATTGAGCACGCGCGGCTTCTTGGGATTCTCAGGAGCGGCATTAACGCTCGGCTTCATCAGCAGGTCTCCATTGGATTCTTTGGTGCGCAACCGCGCGGTTCGAACCCTAAGATGGTGCGACGAGCCTTACAGGGTCCTGTCGGCAGGATTAAACTTTTGTAAGATTCGGAATCGGGAACGTTTTGAAATTCCCAAGATCATTCAAGGTTTGGGAAGTCTGCCATCGACCAAAGTCGAAAGCCTGCGCTCCTCGTCCTGACTGAGTGCTTCGGTTGCAGAGGCTGTTGGCTCTTTTCGACGCCCTTTGAGAATCAGGCCCACGAGCCCCGCAATCAGCGCCGCAGGCGGCAATCCCCATAAGAGAATCGTGTGCCATTCGAGCGGCGGCTTTAGCAGCACGAAGTTCCCATAACGAGATACCAAAAAATCAAGCACCTGCTGGTCAGTGTCGCCCTGGGTCAACCGCTCGCGCACAAGGAGCCGCAGGTCCCGGGCCAGTGGCGCCTCGGAGTCATCGATTGACTGATTCTGGCAGACCATGCAACGCAACTCGCGCGACAAATTTCGCGCCCGACTCTCCAGGACAGAATCCTTCAGGATCTCGTCGGGCTGGACGGCTGGCGACGGCCCTGACGCGAGGAGCAAGACGAACAGAGTCATTAATGCCTGGCGCCACATGCCCTACTCTGCTGGTTGCATTGTTGTTTTCGTTGCCGGCTTAGGTATTCCAATTCGAAGTCTACGATCCGACAACGACAGCGCCGCGCCAAAAGCCATGACTACCGCGCCCAGCCAGATCAAAAGCACCAATGGCTTATGATAAAGCCGGACGGAGATTGAGCCGTCGCCATTGACGTCGCCAAGTGACAGATACAGTTGGCTGAACCCCCGCGTCAGTAACGCCGCCTCTGTCGTTATAGTCGCACGGGCGGTGAAACTGCGTTTGGACGGCTCCATGGTGGCGATCGGAACACCCCCCTCACGAACAGTAAATCTCGCAGCGGCTTCGCGATAGTTTGCTCCGGTGCGTTGCACAAGGCCTTCGAACGCTAGCTCATATCCGGAGAGCGACACGGATTGTTTTGGCTTTATCGCCGCGATGAGTTCGCTCGCCCACGTGCTCACGCCCACTATCCCTAGCAATGTGACCGCGATCCCGAAATGTGCCAGCGCCGTGCCCCAAACAGAGCGTGGCAAACCGATCGCGCGTTGCCATGCGGCCAATAATGGCAACCGAAACAATCCCATGCGTTCGGCAATGTCGGTCAACGCGCCGATCATTATGAACGACGCCAGGCCAAGGCCTAAAGGTGCCAGGATTGATCTTCCGCCTTCCGCAACGAAGGTCAGCGCAACGACAACAATACCAATGCCAAACGCGGCGAACAGGCGCTGGGCAACGCCGAGAATGTCGCCTCGCTTCCAGGCCATGAGCGGGCCGAATGGCATGACAACCAGCAGAGGGATAAAGAGCGGGGCAAAGGTGAGATTGAAAAACGGTGCACCGACGGAAATCTTTTCGCCGGTGAGCGCCTCGAGCGCCAAAGGATAAAGTGTGCCGACAAAAACAGTCAGGCAGGCAGTCGTCAGGAATAAATTGTTGAGCACGAGGGCACCCTCACGAGAAATCGGAGCAAACAAGCCGCCCTGCTTGAGCGCGGGAGCGCGCCACGCAAACAAGATCAAACCACCGCCGATGAACAGCATCAGAATGGCCAGGATGAAAACACCACGTGCCGGATCATTGGCGAAAGTATGCACTGACGTGAGGACACCTGATCGAACCAGGAAGGTGCCTATCAATGAAAGCGAGAATGCGAGAATGGCGAGAAGAATGGTCCAGATCTTCAGCGCGCTCCGCTTCTCCATCACCACGGCCGAATGCAAGAGAGCGGTGCCGGCAAGCCATGGCATCAGCGAGGCATTCTCCACTGGATCCCAGAACCAGAACCCGCCCCAGCCGAGTTCGTAATAAGCCCAATACGAGCCCATCGCGATGCCGATGGTGAGAAACATCCAGGCTGCCAGCGTCCACGGCCGAACCCAGCGCGCCCAAGCAGCATCAATGCGCCCTTCGATCAGCGCAGCTATTGCGAACGAAAACGCAATCGAGAACCCGACATAACCGAGGTAAAGCAGCGGCGGATGGATGGCCAGGCCGATGTCCTGGAGAATTGGATTAAGGTCACGCCCCTCGAATGGCGCCTGTGACAACCGCACGAAAGGATTGGATGTAAACAGAATGAACAAATAGAAGGCGCAAGCGATCCACGATTGCACGGCAAGCACATGCGCTTTCAGCACAGAAGGCAAGTTCGTGCCGAAACTGCCAACAAGCGCGCCAAAAAGCGACAGTATCAACACCCACAAAAGCATTGAACCTTCGTGGTTTCCCCATACGCTGGTGATTTTGTAGATCAGCGGCATCATCGAGTGCGAGTTTTCGTAAACCGTCGCAACCGAAAAATCGGAGGTCACATAGCAGCCCACCAACGCCAGGAAGGCGAGCCCGACAAACACGAACTGCATGATCGACGTCGAGGCAGCAAGCTGGATCAAGGTGGAATCATTGGTGCGCGCACCAACAACCGGCGCAATCGCCTGGATCATTCCAAGCGCAAGAGCCAGCACCAAAGCATAGTGCCCTAGCTCTGGAATCATTTCGCGGTGCTCCCCGCACTTTTGGCTTCACCCTCCTGCCATCGTGCGCTTTTCTTCAGCGCGTCTACAACCTCACGCGGCATATACCGCTCATCGTGCTTGGCAAGCACTGTGTCGGCGGCAAGCATTCCGTCAGATTCGAGTTTACCTTCTGCCACAACTCCCTGCCCTTCCCGAAACAGGTCCGGAACGATGCCTCGATAGTGCACCGGGATGTCGGTCTTTCCGTCGGTCACCGAGAACCGCACCAGCAAATTGTCGCCGCGTTCCACACTTCCTGGCTTCACCAGTCCGCCAATCCTCATTCGCGTGCCTGGCACGACATGTTTTTCGGCAACATCAGTCGGCGAATTGAAGAAGACGATTGAATCACGCAATGCGCCGAGCACCAGCGCCGCAGCGATCGTAAGCACACCCAAGCTTGTGCCTATTAGAACCAGTCGTCGTTGCTTGCGGGTCATTCCGTCTCGTTCAGCCTTCAAGCCCCAGACTCTTGATCATATCTTCTATCCGGCGGAGCTTATCGGGATCATTGGCGAGCGCGCGCTTGGCATCGGCGGCGGCTGCGTGCGCTTTGTCTCGTTCCCCCAGCACCATATAGGCGCGCAACAGTCGTTGCCAGCCTTCAACATCGTCTCCATTTTCCTTCAGGCGATCCGCGAGACGGGCAACCATGCCGCGGATCATTTCTCCCCGATCCTTTTCGCTCATGGCCCGCGCGGCGGCAACGTCTTCGCTACTTGGCCCTGGGGCCGACGCTCCGGGTTGGTCGTCTCCTACCCGCGCAAGTGCGTCGCGTACTACCGGTAGCCAAGGCGCATCGGCCGGCGCTTTGTTGATCATATCGCGCCAGATCGCAGTCGCACGCGCGCGGTCGCCGTCCTGCTCAGCAGCCATGCCCATGTAAAACTGTGCCTTGGATTGGCCGGGGTCGAGCGCCAGCGAGCGCTCGAACACCGATTTAGCGTCCGCTGTGACGATACCATTTGCAGCCGCGGTCAGGGCTTCACCGAGATCAGATTGCCGGTCGGCATTTTCGCCGTTCAACGCGAGCAGCTTACGCCGGGCATTCACCACGTCTTCGAAACGACCGAGCCGGAGATAAACGGGTGCCAGAACTTCGTAGCCCCTAGCGTCGTCCGGATTGCGCTCCAGATGCGCCTCGACTTTCGACACAAGGCTGGTGATCGATTGATCCTGGTGGATGACTTGTAATCGAGCGTTCAGCGGCTGGCCCGGCAACTGTGGCGAACCGAGCACAAGATAAAGCGTCAGCGCTACGACCGGCAGCACGACGACAGCGCCAATCGCTGTCGCTCTGCGACGCCAGAGCACTGACCCGATTGGAAACGAATGGGCGAATTCAGCGGCATCGGCTGCGGCAATAAGACGCCGGGAAACTTCCGCTCGCGCGGCTTGGGCTTCGGCCTCTCCGATCCGCCCAGCGCTGCGGTCACGCTCAATTTCGTCGAGCTGATCCCGGTAGACGGCAATATCGCTTCCCGCCTGCACAGCAGCGGCGTGGCCCAGAGGCCATAAAACAGCGAAAACCGCAGCCGCTGTCATCACCGCAAATAGGAGCCACAGGACCATAAGGGTGTTCCGTTTGCCCGGCAAAAAGGGGGCTGCCGGACGAGGGCATACATCACGCCCGATCATGGCGGCAATGCGCAAATTCCGCTTTGGCGCCAGAAAAGCAGGTTTCAGGCGCGCGCTGCTTTGCTTTCTGCGGCGCTGGCCACCTCGGCAGCTTTGCCCAGCAGCGCGGCGTATTCCCGCCCAAACACCTTAGCGCAAAATCGGACTGCGGCGTCGACCTGAGATTGCCGGAAGCTACGGTCGGCGTCACCGGCATGCCGCAACCCCTCGAGCAGCGCGTTCGTGCCGGTGTCAAGATAGTGTCGCAACTCGCCCAGCGCGCGCTGGGTCATTTCATCAATGGCGAGCTCGCCAGCAAAATATCGGCACACGCCGACAAATTCGACCAACGCCTCGACTTCAGGGACTTCATTTGGATCCAGAACCGAATTCGGGCGTATTTCTCGCGGTGCTCGCGGCCGCAACAAGCGCTGTACACGGCCGGGCATGGACTCTATTTCGGCGCGAAGCAAATCGGAAATTTGCGTTCTCTGCGCCGCGAGCGCGCGACCCCATGTGCTGTCTACCGGCAGCGCCAACTCGGTGCGCAAGCCTCGTGCCGAATCGTGGATCGTCTTGAGTAACGAGCCGACCGCATTGCCCTGGCCAGTGCGCAAATCTTCTCGCAACTCAGCAACCATTCGTTCAAGTTCGGCGAGAACAATGCTGACGGCAACGCCATAATTTGTTTCCGCGACACGCGCAGCGGTGTCGCTGCCCGCAACTTTCACTCCAAGCCGGATCAATTGCCATGGCGCAGTCATTCGGCTCATCACTGTCAGCAATGCGTACAGAAACAGCTCACCATCACGGGCGGCGGCGCCCTCGATCAATGCCTGGCATTTGTTGAGCTGGTCATTGGCCAAATTGCCGATCTGCAATGGCAAACGGGAGGCAAGCGATGCGAGAACGTCCCGCCCCTTGAGAGCGCATTTGAGTGCGGCGAGTTCTTCGGCTGCACGCGGCGTGCCGATCTGTTGCAAAACCCGCCTTCGAAGTCTTCCATCCTCTGCGGCATCAGAAAAATTCGCCTCGATTGCCGCAGCGACCCGGTCTTGAAAAATGCGGGTGAGCCGTTCGATTTTTGCCTGATCACCCTCGAGCATTGCTTTGTTGACATCCGAGGACATGGCATTGGCATCGTCCGGCAAGAGATCGCGCCGAACCCAATTCCACAATGCTTCGAGCGAGGAGCGCGCGACGCGACCCGGATGCTGGTGATCGCCGCGATCGTCGACGATACATGGCTCCAGTGGCTTGAAGAGGAGTTGAGCGGACTGCTCGATGTTATGAGCGTCGTCACGCTGCTCACGAAGGATGCGACGCAATTCCCGCAAGACCAGATCGGCGCCCGCGACCTCATCGCCGCGAAGCACGCTTCGCTCGAGCTCGCTGACCAGCATCGAACACGCGCCGGGTGAAAGTTCACGTAGAAATTGCCGCAGCCGCTCGACGGTCGTGTTGCCGCCCGCCATCCCGATTGATCCGTATTCAAGCCTTTTGGCTTGATACGGCGCGGCGCGTTAAGGTTTCATTAAGTGTATCGAGAAAGGTCAGCCGACTGCTGTCCAGGTGCCGTCCGGGTTGCGGCAGGCCGTGCCGCGAGCGGTCTGTGGCTGGCCCTCAATATAGATCGTATGGGTGAAAGAACGACAATTGCGACCAGCCTGCTGGTATGCCGGTCCAGGGACGACGGTGCCATAGCGACCGGAATCTGGATTTCGCCAGGATACTGGAGCGCCTGATTGGCCACGTTCCAGCGCATCCATTTGCGCCGCGTAAGCGCGTTGCTTGTCCTCATCGTCGAGAGCCGCCCCGATGCGATTGCCGATCAATCCGCCCAAGACCCCGCCAATCGCCGCACCAGCGATTCGACTTCCCGTGCCCCCACCTGCCACCGCCGCTCCTAGCAAGGCACCGGTGCCGGCCCCGACCAGGGTTCCTCCGGTCTCCTTTGGACCTGCCGCTGGCCCTGGCCCCGGGCTCACGTCCGGGCCCGAAGCGCAGGCAGCGAGCGTAAAACCGACAACGGCGATGGCAGCGAACCTGGGCGTGGGCATTTCGATCCCCGAAACGGCTTGAGAAACAAAACGAAACAGCGTCAGGACGTTAGTCTATCGAGAGAGGACGAATGGGGCAAAACTCCGGCGCATCACGCGATACGACTACGTCGGGGTTGCCGGCAGGACCAGTTCGGCGCGCAATCCGCCAAGTGGCGCGGTGCCGAGCGTCAGGCTGCCGCCATAGAGCGCCGCGAGCTCGACCACGATGGAAAGTCCCAGGCCGGAGCCGGGCTTGGTCTCGTCGAGCCGTTGGCCGCGTTTTGCAACTTGTTCGCGTTCGGATGGAGAGAGGCCGCGCCCATCGTCATCAACGATGATTCGAATAGTCTGACGGTCATTGCCCCCATCCATCGCCTCGCGGACCACCTCGATCGAAACGCGAGACGTTGCCCATTTGCAGGCATTGTCGACAAGATTACCCATCATCTCTTCAAGATCGGGGCGCTCGCCTTGAAATTGGGCGCTTTCATCGGCGTGCACGTCGATCGTAAGATTCTTGCCCCGGTGGATTTTTTCCATCGTGCGGGCCAGTGCAGTAACGACAGGCTTAACTTCAGTGACCGAGCCGACAACGGTGACGCGAGCGGCAAGATGTGCGCGCTCCAGATGGCGCGCGACCTGGTCGCGCATGATGTCAGCTTGCTCGAGCACCTTTTCGGCAAATGGCTCGCCGCCTCGGGTCGCAGCTTCGTTCACCATCACCGACAGTGGAGTTTTGAGGGCGTGAGCCAGATTGCCCACGTGCGTGCGGGCGCGCTCCACGATTTGTCTATTGGCTTCAATCAGTGCGTTGGTTTCGCGTGCCAGCGGAGCAATTTCTTCGGGGAAGGTCCCTGTGAGGCGTTCCGAGCTACCAGAGCGTATGGCCGCCAAGTCGTCAGTGATCCGTTTGAGTGGGGCAAGCCCGAAACGAACCTGAAACACAGTGGTGAGCAAAAGCACAGCAGCAAGAATGGAAAATGTAACAATGAGGGCCTGGTCGAAGGAGCGCATTTCGTCGGAAATTTCCGCGGCGTCGCCCGCAACCGCAACGAGATAACGGCCTTCGTCGCCGAGGTCTATGTTTCTCTCGACGAGCCGAAGCCGTTGATCCTCAGGCCCGGGTACATACCCCTCGCGGGAGCCATTGGGGCCGGCGGCAATACCATAGTCTTGCAGGTGCGGCAGACCGCCATCCCAAAGCGATCGCGATGCCCGCACTTCGCCTTTTTGACCATCCAACCGAGTGACTTGCCAATACCAACCTGACAAAGGCAGTTCGAACAATGGTTCGCCAAGAGACTGCGGAAATTTTTCGCTTCCCTCTTCCGGCGAAGCAACGTCTGCGACCAGCGTACGCAGGTAAACGCCGAGGCGGCGGTCGAACGCGCGTTCGACTGCCTGCCGGTATAATGACGACAACACAATTCCAGTGATCAGAAGAATGGTCACAGCCCAAGCGGTGGCCGACAGGAAAAGACGCAGCGCAAGAGAGTTGGCTCGCATCCCATCAACGTGCGTCAGGTGGAGTGAGCAAATATCCCAGGCCGCGCACGGTCTGAATGATCTCAACCCCGAGTTTCTTGCGGATACGCCCGACGAATACCTCGACCGTGTTGGAGTCACGGTCGAAATCCTGATCGTAGAGATGCTCGACTAACTCGGTGCGCGACACGACGCGGCCGGTGTGATGCATTAAATACGCGAGCAGCCGATATTCGTGGCTGGTGAGTTTGACCGGATTGCCGTTGACCGACACGCGGCCAGTACGCGTATCAAGCCGCACCGGCCCGCAATTGAATTCGCTTTTCGCGTGACCTGCTGAACGGCGCAGAAGTGCACGCACGCGGGCCAGAACTTCCTCCAGATGAAAAGGCTTCGCAACGTAGTCATCGGCCCCGGCATCAAAGCCCTGCACCTTGTCGCTCCACCGATCGCGCGCGGTAAGCATGAGGACAGGCATGGCGCGTCCGGTTCGACGCCAAGCTTCCAATACTGAGATGCCATCCATCTTGGGCAACCCAATATCAAGGATGACGGCGTCATAGGGTTCGGATTCACCAAGATAGTGGCCCTCCTCGCCATCGAAGGCGCGGTCGACGACGTAGCCGGCGTCGGTAAGCGCAGTGGCGAGTTGGCGATTCAGGTCTGGGTCGTCCTCGATTACGAGGAGGCGCAAGGCATTTTTCTCCACTCACGAGCCGGCATTGAACTCGCCATTTATGGCGTCAATGGTCACGTCGACCACTTTGCCACTGCGGCCGAGCAGAGTCAGCACGTAGACGAGCTTATCCTCCTTTCGGCAGAGGCGAGCACGCACGACTTCGGAGTATTTACGATGTTGGCGCAGCGATTTGATGGCCTGGCCGAGTGAAATTGCCCGGTGGTCGTCCACCGCGGCGCGCTGCTCGGCCCTTGTCAGGCACGCGCCGTGGGAGGCCTCGGCCCCAATAGCTGGGAAGCCGATAGAACAGAGGAGCAAGACGGCCGGGGTGAGTCGGGGAACCGGCATGGGGGGGTGTTAGCGACGCGCTGGTGAACGGTGCCTGAACGCCCGTAAAGGCCTGTTTTTCCGCTAGGTCCCGAAGCCCTCAAACGATGCAAAAGCATCCAAAACAGCGCGCGGAGAGCGCCAAGAATTGATTGGTGCGACCCGATCTTCATAGCCGAGGGCCATGCCCGAATAGATCATTAAATGGTCGGGAAGCTTCAGGAACGCCCGCACAGTGCGGTGAAAAGAGACCCATGCCTGTTGTGGACATGTGTGCAAGCCATACCCGCGCGCCAGCAGCGCAACCGTTTGAAGAAAACCACCGATGTCGGCCCATTGGGCGGGTCCATGGGCCTTTTCGCGGGCGAAGAATAGTGCGACTGGCGCTCCGAAAAACTGATAGTTGCGCGCATACTGTTTATACCGCGCAGACTTGTCTTCACGCGATACTTTGATCGACCGATACAGCAATTCCCCTACCGTGAAACGGCGTTCCCGATATGGCTCGGTCAGCGGCTCGGGATAAATGGCGTAGTCGGTACCCTCGCCTTTCGGCAATTCGGTCACCATTCGTGGAGCCAGCGCAGCCTTGAGATCCTCAACGCGTTTGCCCGCGATCGCATAAACACGCCAAGGCTGCATGTTGCCGGCGGAAGGCGCGCGCGCGGCGCGCTCGATGATGTCGCGGACAGTTTGTTCGGGGATTGGGGTCGGCAAAAAGGCGGACAAGAATAGCGAGATGAAACGGCTTCGAGGACGTCCATGGTCAGACTCCGCAAGAATCGTCACAGTGTGGCAGGAGAACGCGGGGTGCCAAGAGGAAGCGTCAGGGCTATGGCCGGCGCAATCCAGAACTATTGATCGGAGTCTCGTTGCCCAATCGGATATCGGCCAACATCACCCAGAAAAGGCTGAAGCATCATGCGATCCATCCTGAGGTCGCGCGGATCGCGGAACTGCTCGACGCCGATCGCCATCGCTTCGTGTCCGGCAGCGGGCTGCGCTCGGTAGGTGCCAAAAAGTCGATCCCACCAAGGCAGGTTGAATCCAAAATTGCTGTTGGTCTCACGCACCAGGATCGAATGGTGGACGCGGTGCATGTCCGGCGTCACAACGAACCAGCGCAAAACGCGGTCGACTTTGCCCGGGACACAAATGTTCGCGTGATTGAATATCGATGTAGCGTTGAGCAGCACTTCGAATGCCAGAACCGCGAGCGGCGGCGCGCCCATGGCGGCGACCACGGCGAGCTTGATAAGCATCGACAGCAAAATCTCGATCGGATGAAAGCGCAACCCCGTACTGACATCTAATTCGAGATCGGAGTGATGCATCCGATGCAGGCGCCACAGGCCAGGAACGGCATGAAAGAGCACGTGCTGCAGATAGATCACGAGGTCGAGGACAACCACTGAAACTACCACGCTCAGCCAAGTCGGAACCGAAAAAGCATTGAAGAAGCCAAAGCCGCGCGTTTCGGCGAGGAAAGCGAGCCCAACAGCTGTGGTTGGAAAAAGAATTCGGACCAATACCGTGTCTACGACGACAACGCCAAGATTATTAGGCCATCTCCATCCGCGCCCGATCGCTTGTTTGCGCAGCGGCAGAGCGAATTCCAAAACAGCGAGGGCGGCAAACACTCCGCAGAATGCGATCAGACGGATAATTGGTTCATAAGCAAACAGAAAGTCACGCACACTGCACCGGTTCAGCAGTTGCCGCCGAACCGGTAGCTTATCCGATTTATACGGCGTCGAGGAATTTTTTCGTGGATTGCGGAACGCACCCGAACAACGGCGCGCGTCTGTACCAAAAAATCAGACTACTTCTTCATGAGAACCCGGACAATTTTTTCCAGACTACGTCCGCCGAAATAGGCGGTAAGTACTATCGTCGCCCATTGGGAAACGTCGCCGGTCAGCGCATCGGTGGTGCCAAGCCCCAAAACCTTGTCCCAGACTACGACCTTCCACACGTAAATAATGAAAGCGCTGGCAAACAGCGGCCGGGGAACCGCCGTGTACCAACGACCCTGCTCCGCGAGCACCATTTCATTCGCCAGCTCCCGCTCGCGCTGCTCAACCGCCAATTCGCGGGCGGCAAGATCGGCGGCAATTTTTTCGCTGGTGTTTTCGGCTGCAAGTTTGGTGCGATACGCGTCAACCGCCGCTCTTGCAAACGGGCCGCCGAGCAGGTTGCCCAACCACGCTAAAAAAGCGGACAACATTTAATTCGAGCTCCTCGCGGTGCGCCGCCGTGCGATTTCAGTGATGAGCCCTATCGCGATCACGTAGTACGGAACGTATTTCGGCTGCAGGGCAGCCTGGATTGCGCCAGTTACATTTGGATCGGAAGCGAGCGCCAACAGGCACGCGACAACAAGACCCACGAGGACCTGCACACGCGCGCCCAAAAGATTGTCACGGAGTTTCTGAACCAGAATCTGATCTTGTTCCACATCGATGCAATGTCCGAATTGTTTGATCAAATTTACTTGCGGGCCATGACGCCGCGCTTGGCGGCATCTGCGGCCATCTCCAAGGCTCTTGATTTCACCTCCGCGACGCGGCGGCTCCAGCCACGACCGAACACCGGCCAGGTTTTCAGTGATTGGAGGAAGTGCAGTCGCTCGTCACAAATAGCGGTAACCAAAGCCCTGGGATCGATCGCCGATGCTGCGGCAACAACTTCATCGGTGACGACGCTGGTGTTGTCGGGCAGCCTGAGAATTCGCCGCAGCACTCTGCCGCTGCGGCCAATGCCGGAATTCACGCCATACCTGCGTGTCGATCGCATGGGCATTGCTGTTCAAATCATAAAAGCGCGCGGCGTGGAGCGATTTGAATGGCCCTGGCCGCACGACAATGCGACCACGCTGCGGCCAGCAATCGAGCACAATGCGCCAAGCCTGGGTTATCAGCGCGACTTGTGATTGTGTTTCGATATGCGTCCGCGCGCCGGCAATCAACGCGCTGATGACCTGATCATCTTCGCTATGTTCGACGCGAAGGAATGCCTTTGCCTCACTGAGCGATAATGGCTCGATTGCAGGTCCTGTTAGCAAAAAAGAGCTCATGTTCTGTCCTTTGTGTTAGTTTCGGCAGGAATGTCCCGCGGTCTTCCCATCATTGTTTGCTTGATGCTCGGCACGCCCGCTTTCGCCGTAACGGGCAATGCGCCGCCTGCCACCGGGTGGGCGGTGCGTCCGATCGTGATGGTTGTCGATGCGCGGGATGACCTCTGCACCGGAACTGCACTGGCGCAGGATTTGGTACTTACAGCAGCGCACTGCGTCGTTCGGCAGATTCAATATACGGTCAAGCCGTACCAGACCGGCACACCCGTGCCGGTGCGCTCGATCGTGCGCCATCCCCGCCTTGACTACGCAAGCTATGCCGCCAGCCGGGCCACTGCCGACATTGCTCTGCTTAAGCTTTCGGCACCCTTGCCGGATATTGTGGTGCCTGCGGCGTTGGCGGCACCGCGGCGTGTTGCGGCTGGTGAGAGCCTCACGATTGCCGGCTTTGGCGTCACAATTCCCGGTACGGCGCGAGGACTCGGGCTGCCGCGCATGGCGACGCTCACCGTGACCGGTACCCCTACGTCGTTGCAGATTCGGCTATTCGACGCAGCAACACGAAATCAAACAATCGGAATGGGCGGGTGCACCGGACACTCGGGCGCGCCGGCATTCGATGGCGACAGTCCGCTGGTCATAGGCGTGGTCAGCTGGTCGACGGCTCCGGGCGACGAAGAAGGTTGCGGCGGCTTGACTGGGATTACACCATTGTTGTCATACCGCGACTGGATCGTTGACAATGCGCGCAAGTTCAATTCGCCAATTGCACCTTGAGACAAAACCGTCGATAGCGCTAGATTCTTAACGTCCCACTTTTAATGTTTTGCTTTTAATGTTTTACAAGCAAAGACCCCGGCCCGAAGCTCGGGGCCTGCAATTTTGAAGTTTGGTTGTTTGAAGTTTACCAGCACTGGCGGATCTTCCTTATCCGCCCATTGAAATCCTCGCGAACGATTCGGCAATGCCGGCGATACCTGAACCCATCATCGTAGGCGTAACTACGATAGCCAGGACCATAACCGTCATAATAGCCCCAACCCGGACCCACGCCGACGCCAACGCCTACCGGCCCCGCTCCTATCCAAACGCCCTGCGCACTCGCGGGCACCGACAATGCAACGCCCGCTGCCGCGAGAAGTGCGATTGCAAGTTTCTTCATAGGAACCTCCTTGTTGCCGCGTCATGAAAACGCTCGGGGTGTGGAGGCGTTCCTGTAAAATTGGATCTTGTGTTGCCGGAAACCGAATGAACTTTGTCGCCTGAGTTCTTCGAGCATATTTCGTTCCATAAATCTTAGTCACTTTGTCTCTAGGATAATATTCCGTGCTAAAACAGACCGACGGATGACGTCAGTGCTGCCGTAACAAGATACCAAACGCAAAAGTTGTGACCGATATCACAGGCGCCACCCGCTTCACTGGCGTACAAAATAACTGGCGGAGACACCCATCAACAAAAAGGCGCAACTGCCATGATTGACGCAAGCATCAGATCTCAGGAGGAAGAAAACCTCCTCAGCTACGATGTCTCCGACGAGGCCATCGAGGCTGCTGCAACAAAGTGCGCCGCGGCGAACTATACCCTCGCGGCTTGTACCGGACTCTCTGTTTGCCCTGGTTGACCAGTGGAGGCGCCCCATGCCCAACAGCTTCCTGAACTGGACCAGCCGGACCGCTATTGCAGGGCGTGTCGCTGAACAGCGTCGCCCCCAGACTGCGGACGAGCAAACAACCCCAGGCGATTACCACCTGCCCTTCGGCAAAGTTGACGCTGAAAGAAAAGCGGCGAAGTGGCTCTGGCAGGTCTACATCATCTGAGCTTTGACCGCGCTCCTTGCCTCGAGCGCGGTCAAATGCACGACCGTCAAGCACGTGCGAAAAATCGCCCGTGAAATCGATCCCTTCTCGGTTTTCGGCGAAGGCATTGAAGCTGATGCCGCGCTCAGCCTTGCCGCTCGGAAGCGCCGGAATGGCAAATTCGGCCAAAACAATGCCACCGGCTTGCTGCCCTCCCGCCTTGGTCTTGTCACATGATGGTGGCCTGTTTTCGCGCCATCGGGCCAAAGGCCGGATACCCCGCAACGTTTCTCAAATGGAACGCCAATGGTTTCCTCGCAGAGCCTCCTCAGTGAAATGCGTCACAAGAACGATGCGCCGCTTGCGCGCGGAACGACACCGGTGACGGCTCGACTCGGCTGGGCCGCCGCCGATGCGGAAACGCCTCAGCAGGTTGACGTCACCGCTGAAGAAACGTGCCCTTCACCTTCTGTGAAAATGCCCGATGAGACGCAGGAAGCGGCGCCTGCCATTCCGGCAGCCTCGGTTGCTTCGGAAAAAACGTTGGCGTTGATAAATCAGCTTGATGCCTTGGCGGGCGATTTGGCGGCGGAAAGACACGCTTCGTCCGATGAACGAGCGGGAAGCGTGCCCGACGAACCTGGTGTCCGCGCCGAATTGCCAGGCGTGGAGCCGTCAATTCGCGTCTCGCCCCCTCCTTCCAGTTTCCAAAAAGATTCATTCGCCGGCGACAAGCCATTGATCGGAAGGCAAACGATATTCACCCTTGCCGGTTGTTGCGTGGCTGCTCTTATTGGAGTTGCGATCGCATCCCAATCGCACCGCCTCTGGACCCCATCCAGCGAGGTCAGCGCGGGGGCCGCACAAGAGCGCGCTTCCTCAACGGGTCAGGCGCTATCCGATACGGCAGTCCAGCAGTCTGTGCCCGTCGCACAGACAGCATCCCTTGCGGCCACGGCCACTCCCGAATTGGTGAAGCAACTTGAAACAATGGCTCAAGATCTCGCCGTCGTGCGCCGCAGTCTGGAGCAACTCTCCGCCAAGCAAGAGCAGCTTGCCGCCGCACAACAACAACTTGAGCAGCTTGCCACCAAGCAAGAGCAGCTTGCCGGCAAACAAGAGCAGATGGCCCAGAACATTGCGAAGCTCCAGCCTCCCGAGCAGAACATCAGACGGAGGATCTCGTCTCCACCACCACCACAAGCGCGATCAGCCCCGGTCCCGCCCCGCGTTCAGGAACCGACGGCGCAGGTATCGTCTGTGCCACGCCCGGCGCCTTCTCATCCGGTGCCGCCGTTGCCTATCCCTCCACCATGAGAGGCCTGTAGGCGCTAGGCACGTTTGTTCGTCAGGGTCGTGACCAGACAGACCGAAAATCGGTCATCACGCGTCACTTTCCAAGGTAATCCCGCGAAGTCATCACTTTGAAGGACCAGTTCGCAGCTGGTGGCCTATTCATACCTGCTTGCGAGACTGGCCTGAAAACAGGATGCTCGAGAAGACAAGAGCGTCCAGGCCGTTATTGGAAGTCCGTCGCAAAGGGAGGCTATGATGCTAACGCGACGCAATGCATTGATGGGCGCAATCGATGCCGGAGCCGTCATGCGTACACGGACAGGATTTGCCAAAGCCTCCCAGCCTGCAACGCCAATCAATTTCGACGTTCCCGAAAATGCGTGCGATTGCCACACGCATATCCACGCCGACCCGCAGCAATTCCCTTTTTTCTCGGGCCGCGTCTACACCCCCGAACTGGCGTCTCCTGAAGAAATGGCAGCGCTGCATCGTGCGCTGCAAATCAAGCGCGTGGTGATTGTGACTCCGAGCGTGTACGGAACCGACAACTCGGCCAGCCTTTTCGGCATGAAAGCGCGTGGCGCAGACGCTCGCGGCGTGGCCGTTATCGACGACAGGACTAGCGAGAGCGATCTCGATTCGATGGGCAGCGCCGGCATGCGTGGCATACGGCTCAATCTCGCGATCGGTGGCGGTAATGACCCCAGCGCCGGGCGTCAACGCTTCCAGGTCGCGGTCGATCGGATGAAAGGACGCGGCTGGCATGTCCAGATGTACACCAACCTGGCGGTGATCTCCGGGACAAAGGATCTGGTGCTAGTATCGCCCGTTCCGGTGCCGTTCGACCATTTTGGTGGCGCTCAGGCGGCACTTGGGCCTGAACAGCGAGGTTTCGCAGACCTTGCTGAACTGGTCCGCTCCGGCAAGGCTTATGTCAAAATTTCGGGCGCCTATCGCGCATCGAAGCAGGCGCCCGGCTATGAGGACGTCACCCCGCTCGCCAAGGCATTGATTGCCGCCAATTCGGATCGGATCGTATGGGGTACGGACTGGCCTCATCCCAACTCATCGTCTGGCAATAAGCCGACGGAGGTCACTCCCTTGTTCCAGATCGACGACGGGCGCCTCCTGAACCAGTTGGCTGTCTGGGCACCCGACGCCGCGACACGCAAGAAGATCCTGGTCGACAATCCCGGACGGCTCTATCAGTTTTGAGTGTACGCTGTAAGGTTGGGCGCAGAGGAGCAGCGCTTTGACCGATACTCTGAGGGTGGGTGATCACGACGTCTTTCTGGTGGTAGATGTTCAAAATGACTTCTGCCCCGGCGGCAATCTGGCGGTGCCGCGTGGACATGAGGTTGTACCGTTGATCAACACGTTGGCGGAAAAATTCACCCACGTGGTGTTGACGCAGGATTGGCATCCCCATGGTCACTTGTCGTTCGCATCGTCACACTCAGGAAAAAAAGAATTTCAGGCGATCGAGGCGAGCTACGGCCCACAGATTCTGTGGCCCGACCATTGCGTGCAAGGAACTGCTGGTGCTGCGTTCCGTGATGACTTGGAGATTCCTCATGCCCAGTTGGTCTTGCGCAAGGGATACCATCGCGAAATCGACTCCTATTCGGCGTTTTACGAAAACGATCGCAAAACCGGGACTGGACTGGCTGGATATTTACGTGAGCGTGGCTTAGCCAGAATTTTTGTAGCCGGCCTCGCCTTCGATTTTTGTGTCCGCTACTCGTGTGAAGACGCGCGGCGCCAAGGCTTCGACGTGGTTGTGATCGAAAATGCCTGCCGCAGCATCGATGTGGATCGGTCTGCGGCCGCAACCAAAGATCAATTCAGATCCCTCGATATACCCTGCGTTCTGGCGGAACACATAACGCAAGGAAGATAGTTCATCATAAATCAATAACCCCGAGCCGAGGCCCAGGGTCTGCTCGTCTTCTGATCGACTTTGTTACTGTCTAGAATTTATAGTTCACGCCAGCCAGAACGTTCTGGATATCCGCTTTGCCGCTGAAGGCGCAGGTGCCGCCACAGCCCACAACGGTCGCACTTCACGTGCCGAAGCCCATGAAATTATACTCAAGAAAGACCGACCAGTGCGGCACGAACATCCATTCGACGCCGCCGCCGACCGTCCAGCCGGTCTTGTTCTTGGAGAGTTCGCCAATTTGCACGCCGGTACCATCGAAAAACGTGAGATCCGCTTGTGTCCATGCCGCGCCACCCTGCGCGTAGAACATCCTCCCGCGCGCTCGTTACAAACGGCGCGCGGCCAATTCATTCCCCGGAATTGGAAAGCTTGGCTGATCAGCCCCGGGTCTGAACGACCGGCGCCTTGCCTTTGCCAACAGGAGCTTTCCCTTTGCCCATGCAGCCACCGAGGCCGACGGCAAGAACCAGAGCACAAATGAAAGACAGCACTTTTACCATCGCGCACCCCACGAATCACTGGTCGCGATTATCGCTATTGCATGGTTTACAAGTCGTGTATGAGCGACCAAGGGGCTTACCTAGACACCCTTTTTGTTCGGCTTAATTCGCAAGAGATAAGCGACTTTACTTGGTCAATCGGCGCCAACGGTCCAAGAAACGCCCCCTGCCCTTCCGAGGCACGAGATCAATGTCACGCACGAGCTTTGCGCCGCCCTTGCGGCGCGCCAGCACGATCTTTCGGCTGTGAAATGCTTCGAGTTCGGCGCGATGGGCGACGCTGACCAGCGTTGCCTTCGGCAGCTCGTTGATCAGGAGCTCCATCATCTTGTCCTGACTTTTGGCGTCGAGCGCCGACGTTGCTTCATCAAGCACAACGATGTCGGGGTTATGCAGGAACAACCTTGCGAATGCGAGTCGCTGCTTTTCGCCGCCCGACAAGGTCTGGTCCCACGGCGCCTCCTCCTCGATCTTGTCCTTCAGATGCGCGAGCCCGACCTTGTCGAGCACATCCTGGATCTCCTCGGCACTCCAGTCCTCGGCGGCTCCGGGATACGCGGTGGCTCGGCGCAACGTTCCAGAGGGCACGTAAGGCCGCTGCGGCAGCATGAACAGCCTGCGGTCTGGATGAATATCGATCCGGCCGCTCCCCCACGGCCAGAGACCCGAAATTGCACGCACCAGGGTGCTTTTGCCGCTGCCTGAGTCGCCCGCAACGAGCAAACGCTCTCCAGGTCCGATCACCACCTCAGCCTGATCCACCACCGCGGTGCCATCGCCAAGGGTCACCGTCAGCTCGTTGAGGTTGAGCACGGTATCATCCGTAGTTTCGCCGCGCGTAATACGGCCAATGTCATCGCCAGTCTCGGCGCGCTCAAGCGCGTCGATCGACACCATCAGCGAAGCGATCCGCCGCGCGCACGCGTTCCAGTCCGCAAGGCGCGGATAATTGTCGACCAGCCAGCCGAATGCGCTCTGCACGATAGTGAAGGCCGATGCCGCCTGCATCACCTGCCCCAGCGTCATGCTGCCATCGAGGAATTTGGGCGCGCACAGCAACACCGGAATCACCGGCGCGATGATGCGGGATCCGTGCGACACAACCGTGGTCCGCATGTGCTGGCCGCACAACAGTGCCCATTGCTTGAGCACACTGCGCAAGGATTTGTCGATGCCGTCGCGCTCCTCCGCTTCACCGTCAAGAAGCGCGATGCTTTCGCCGTTTTCACGCACGCGAGTCAGCACATAGCGATATTCAGCTTCAGCCTGGTTTCGACTTTCGGAGATCGCGACGAATCTACGGCCGATCACGGCCATGGCCGTGCTGGCGATGACCGCATACGCAATCGCCGCAACGACGAGGAATCCGGGAATAACCAGCGTCGCACCGCCAAAGGAAACCGTGAGTGCGCCACCGATGGTCCAGAGCACGACAATGAAGGTCGCCGCCGAAAGTAGCGCCGATGTGACGCCGGCGACGAAGTCGACGGGTGCATCAGTTGCGATCCGCAAATCCTCTGCAATGCGGTATTCCGGATTCTTGTGGTCCCCGGCAACGAGATTGAGCTGGTAGTAGCGTCCGTTGCTCAGCCAGCGCGATAACACATTGTCGGTCAGCCAGGCGCGCCAGCGCCGCTGGATGCCCATACGTGCGAAAACCTCCGTGACACCGAGGCCAATGCTCGCGAATGCCAACGGGAAGAAAACAGCTGACAGCCAGAGCACGACCGCCGAGTCACGCTTCTCGATGGCATCGAAGATCTCTCGATTCCAGACGTTGATGCCGTATTGCACAGCGACGTTGACAACGATCAGCAGAAAAAGCCCGATCGTGGCGATCCAGGCGATCCGGTCCCCGCTTTTTCCCCAGAATCCGCGAGCCGAGATCCAGAATCGCTTCAGCAGATAGCGCTTGCGCGCCTGTTCAATTTCTTCCGCCGACATTGTCTCGTCGGGCTCGGCAATCTCCGGCGGCGGTGGTTCGATTTTTGCGGATTCAGCGACATCGGGCTCGGCCTCTTTGTCCGATTGAGTGCCCGAATTCTTGCCGGACTTTTTGAGCCTCCTGTCGGCCGGCTTTTTGGAGTTGTCGTCCGGAGATCTGGTGTTCGGCCTGCGTCCCGACTTTTTCTCGGGTGATTTGGATTTCGCCCCGGATGAGGCTCGCGCGGATAGCTCTGCGTCCGAACTCGTTTTGGCACTAGACTGCTTGTTCGAGGATTTTATCTTGGTATTGCCCATGCCTAATAACGGCAATGGGATCAACGGGTTCCTATGTCGTAAACGGCTACGTGGTCGCGATCTTCGGTCCTGTTAGGCTCGCAAGTAAAACGGCGAGAATGCCGACCAGAAATATCCCGTCGAACGTCCCAGCTCCGCCGATCGATGTCACCGGTGCCCCGAGTCCAGAAATTTTCCCGAGATTGAACACATCCGCCCCGATGAGAGTGCCGAGGCTGCCGCCGATATAGGCGAGTTGCGCGGCGTGTATTCGCGACAGGATCAGCGCCACGATGCAGGCCACCAGCGCGGGAACGAGGACGGGCATGGCGATACCAAGGCCAGGTATCGGCTCCGCCAGCGCGTAGCATGCGATTGCAACAACGGCGACGGCGATAGCGGCATGGCCCCAGAGATTGTATTTAAGCAAGAGGTACGCCGACATAATGGTCGGAATGACCGCCCCGCCGACGTTCACAGCAAGCACGGTACCAGGCCACTGCACGACGTAAGGAACGGCGTAACGCATCCCGAAGAAATCGATCTCGCGGCCCATTATTACCTGCTCTTGCGGAAGCTGCGCGATCGGAATGTTGAAATAGCTGCCGATCAGGGAGCCAAAGAGCAGGACAAGAGCCGTTCGTGAACTCACTCCGAGCCGCATATACGCGTAGCGCAGGGCCCTA
>Ga0126380_10000094_pt1 | contig 21461 bp, 20 predicted proteins | sample PanSoiMetPlot_26_FD_92544 | JGI IMG/M metagenome (GOLD analysis project Ga0126380, IMG submission 92544) | Tropical forest soil microbial communities from Panama - MetaG Plot_26 | ecosystem: Environmental > Terrestrial > Soil > Tropical forest > Bulk soil | place: Panama | collected 2016-02-17
ACCCTTGTCAGCGTTGAACCACTTCACAACGCCCTGAGCCATGTGCCTTCTCCTCATGAGACGATCTTCGGGACGCGCGGACGCGCGACCCTGGCTGGTGCGGACCGCCTGCCCATAAGGCTTAGCTACGGGGTGCCAACGGCGCCCGCTGTCAGAATTCGCAGGCGCTGTGACACGTACACGAACTTCGACTCCAACCACGCCCATTAAACACCATCGCGCGGCCCCCGGCTTGGCCGATGCCCGCAACCTGGCCCACACGGTGATGGCGGCTCGCAGGCCTGCGGCCACGCCGGAAACCACAGAGCTATTGCCAAGAGCTGTGCGGTCAAGGTCGTCCAGGATGCTGCTGGCCGGGATTTCAGTCGGATCTAGCTGAGGTTCCAGATCCACCGGGAGTGCTGTAGTGCTAACGATGAAGGGCGGCCCAGGGCCCTGAGGCGATTTATCGCAGTCGCACCTCCCTTTTGCCGGAGCTCTCCGGCCGGCCGCGCAACATCGGCGGAGTTCTTGCTGTGCTGGGCGTGGACGCCGAGGACAGCGGCGCCCGCGAATGATCTTGACACCGGTCATACCGCGGCATCGTACGGCGCGCTCACAGGTGGCGCGCGGCTTCCACGCCTGGTCGGGGTGCACTGTTTGCTGGCGCGGTCGTGCTTGTCCTGGGCATAAGCTGGGCGGTGAGGGCGGGCGCTGGCAGAAGCGTTCCCGCCTAGGGTTTCAACGGAGGGCACTGTGCCGCTCTCTGAGCACGAACGGCGCCAGCTTGAGCAGATCGAAGCGGCGCTCCGCGCCGGTGACCGGCGGTTTGTCGGCGCCGTGCGCGCGGCCGACCCGCGGGTGCATTACCGGCGGCGGGTCGTCGCGGCGGCGGTGGGATTCCTGGTCGGTGTCGGGCTGTTGCTGGCCGGGGTCGTGGTCAATGTCATCTTGATCGCGGTGGCGGGCTTTGTGGTCATGCTCGCCTGCACCCCGTGGGCGGTAACCAGCTACCGGCGCATGACCGGCAGCGCCACCGGGCGCGCCCCCGCCAAGGACAGGGGCCCGGGCAGCAAACGGCGCGCCGCCAGGGGCCGGCGGGCCGGCACCCGGGCGGGACCGGGGCTCATGGCGCGGCTGGAGGAGCGCTGGCGGCGCCGCCAGCAAGGCGACCGCTGAGCCCTTGCGGTGGGATCAGCGAACATGGTCCCTGAATCACGCGGCTATCCGGGCTTAAACAGACAATGCCTGAGCAGGTCGGGCAGTCCCGCGGGGCCGAATCGAGGTTCTGGGGCGGGCCGGGATGCGCTGGGGCCCGACTCTGCTGGTGCCCGTACCGATCCGCCGCCGCGCCCAGGCTCTTGCCACCGTGCGTCGTGGGGCTCGCTGTAACAGATCAAGGCTGAGCAGCGTTCCGTATCAGGTGGTGTGTGGCTCGCTCGCGGTCTCAGGCCTGCCCCGGCGCTGCCGGGCTCATCCGCCCAGGGCGCCGGGTGGCCGCGCGGGGATCATATCGGGGAGGCCAGCGTGACGGCGAAAACCATCCCCCGGCACGCCCGGACGCTACCGCGGCAACGCCGGGTTCCCGGCCCGGACGCGGGCGGGCTCCCCAGCACGGCGGCACCCGGCGCCGCACAGCGCCCGCCGGCGGATGAGCGGGTGCACACCGGCCCGCTCGCCGGGCCGGTTGTCATCACCGAGCGGGCCGTGTTGGGCGATGCGATCAGACGGCCCATCGCCTGGTGCGAGATGCCGGGCTGCATCTCCCTGCATGAGCACCCGGCCGCGCTCGGCGAGGCCGACATCCGCGCCCGCGCGCTCGCCGCCGGGTGGTGCCACGATGCCGTCGGCCGCCTGGTGTGTCCCTCCTGCCAGCAACGCCATCCCGGCCTGTGGATCACCCATCGCCTGGCCCGGCAACCCCGCGCGCTGGCCGCGGGCACCCGCCAGGACACCGGTCACGCGCGCGCTGGCCGGCTCCGCGGTGCGTGGACCGCGGCATCCGGCCGGGCCCGGGCTCTCGTCGGCGGCCCGGACCGGAGGCCGCGATGGCCGCACCTGCTCGCCGCGCTGGCCAGCGCCGGCAACGGCTGGAACACCCCGCCACCCGTCCCTGCCCGCAGCGCGGCCGGCCGCTGGCACCGCACCGGGCCGGCCGTTCCCAGCCAGCCCGCGGGACGCCAGGCCGCTGCTGTTGCACCCGCCATGCGCGGCGGGGGTGGCCACCGCCGCGACCAGGGGCAGCAGGGCCAGCAACGTCACGGCTAGGAACAGCCCGGTGCCTGGCCCCGGCACCGCATCCCGCCCGCCGATCGCACCCTTCCTCAGCACCACCGCCGGTAATGGCGCCACAGCGCGCGGTCCGCGACCCCAGTGTTCGGCGCGCCAGGTTAGGACGGGGAGCTCATTTTGCCGGATCAGGTGATCAAAAGCTTGCCGGGCTGGATGTTCTTGTTGTTGTGGAACACGTTCTCGGGGTCGTACTTCGCTTTGACGTCGGCGAGCCGCCGGTACGTGTCGTCGCCGTAGGCCTCGCGGACGCGGCTGGTGTCGTCGTCAGAGTCGAGGAAGTTCACGTAGACGCCGGCGCGGTGGGGTTGGAGGGCAGCGAGGAACTCCCGCGCCCACGCCGTCTCGGCGGCGCCGACGGTGTCGTTCTGCTCGGGGAGCCATACCGCGTCGATGATGATGTTGTGCTCGACGTCGCGGCCGGGGTAGGCGGTAGCGTCGCGCGGGGCCCGGGCGACCGCGCCGCCCAGGTGGAACATCGCCGCGTACGACCTCGGTGAGCTGGCGCGATAGGCGTGCTCGGCGATGATGTCGATGACCCCGTCGGACAGCCCCGCGAGGTCGGTCGCCTTCCAGTAGTAGTGCCAGCCGTGCGGGACGGTGTCGTCGATGCTGCTCTGGAGGTCGACGTAGTGGGTCGGCCCGACCAGGTCTGCGAGCGGGGTCCCGAACTCGCGGAGCGCACGGACGGCGCGCTCTCCGTCCTCGACGGGTCCGGCATAGCAGCTGGCGACGGCGATGGCCGGCCGGAAGTGCAGTCGTTCGCCGATCCCGGGCAGCGGTGGGATCGTGCCGAGCCGGATGATGTTGCCGAGCTCGTCGGGTGCGTCGGCGGCGAACTCCCGGTAGAAGCACAGTACGTCGGTGGTGTGCTCGGCCGCCCAGAACACCGGTCCGGCCATGACGGTGGGGCCGACGGGGTGCAACGTGAACCGGAACGAGCTGACGGCGCCGAAGTTCCCGCCGCCGCCCCGCAGCGCCCAGAAGAGGCCGGGGTGATCGTTGGCCGATGCCCGGAGGATGTCGCCTGCCGCGGTGACCACCTCGGCCTCGATGAGGTTGTCGACGGCGAGCCCATGTTTGCGCATGAGCCAGCCGATGCCGCCACCCAGACTCAGGCCGCCGACGCCGGTGTGGCCCACGATGCCGCCCGTGGTGGCCAGGCCGTGTGCCTGCGTCTGGTGGTCGAGGTCGCCCCACAGGGCGCCGCCCTGGACGTGGGCCGTGCGCTCGACGGGATCCACGGTGACGGCGCGCATCGCCGAGAGATCGATCACGACCCCGTCGTCGCAGACCGCGGTGCCGGCCACGTTGTGGCCTCCGCCTCGCACGGCGATCTCGAGGTCGCGGTGGCGGGCGAACCGTACCGCTGCGGCCACGTCGGCGGTACCGCTGCAGCGGGCGATCAGCCGGGGGCGCCGGTCGACCGTGCCGTTCCACACGGCGCGGGCGTCGTCGTATCGATCGTGGCCGGGGGCGATCACCTCGCCCCGGAACCCGGGGATCTGCGTTGTGGCTGGTGCTGTCATCGTTCCTCCTCTGGTCGATGGGCTCATCGCAACATCGGGGCCCACCGGGGGAGAAGTCAGCTATCTGGACTTCGAAGTAAAGAATCTGGACTTCACGGCGGTCAGGAAGCGCAGGACACTGTGCTCATGAGGGCCTACGGCCAGTACTGCCCGATCGCCCGTGGCGCGGAGATCTTCGCTGAGCGCTGGACGCCGCTGATCATCCGCAACGTGCATCTGGGCTGTGAGACCTTCGGAGAGATCCTCGAGGGCGCGCCCGGGCTCTCCCGCACGCTGCTCACGCAGCGGCTCAAGCAGCTCGAACGCCTCGGCATTGTCGAGTCGGCACCGAAGGCCCAGGGGCGCGGTCAACGCTACCAACTCACCAGCTCGGGCCACGATCTGTTCAAGGTCTGCCAGACCCTCGGCGAATGGGGAGCCCGGTGGCTCGAGATCGCCCCCGAAAACCTCGACCCGTTCGTGGCGCTGTGGTCGATGTGCAACGCGCTCCTATGGAACCGGCTCCCGGACCAGCGCTTGGTCATCCGGTTGGATTTCACCGGCTTCCGGCCCCACGAGCGGTACTGGCTGCTGCTCGAGCACCGCGAGGCTGAGATCTGCAAGACCTACCCCGGACTCGACGAAGACCTCTACATCACCGCCGACGCGGAAGCCTTCGTCAGGTGGCACGCCGGCCAGCTCACCTGGACCGAGGCAACCCGCGACTCCCGCATCCAACTGCACGGCCCCACGTGGCTCGTCCGGGCCTTCCCCACCTGGAACGCCCGCAGCATGTTCGCCCACATCAAGCCCGACCCGACCGTTGCCACCGCGACATTGACATCCTCATAGCTCGGTTCTTCCGGTGGCTAGCTGCGGCGGGTTGCGGTAAAGCAGAACTGGGTGACCGTGAAAAAGAACTCGCCACGGTCGCCGAGTTCGCGCTGCTCATTGGCCCAGGCCTTAGCCTCTTCCTGGCTCATCCCGCCCTGCTCAGCTACGTAGTGCTCGAGCAGCGGGACGAGCGAGCCGCCGTAGGCATCGGGGATCAGCTCGGTCGTCGCGAAGGCGTGGGCGCCCATCTGGACGTCTTCGAAGCCCGCGTTGCGTAGCTGCGCTGCGAGTGTTCGTGGCAAAGAGGGATGCGTCAGGTGCTTGTCCCACGCGGCGAGCACCCGTCGTGTTAGCTGCCGGTCGATCGCGTGCCAGGACACGGTGGCCCAGTCGACGTCCCATACCAGCACCCGGCCACCCGGGCGAAGCGCTCGGTGCATTTCTATGAGCGCGGCCGGCACGTCGCGGACGTATTCGAGCACCTGGACGCAGAGCGCCCGATCGAAGCTGGCGTCTGGGACCGGGAGCGAGGTCGCGTCCGCTTCATGGAACGTGACGTTGTCGTGCCCTTCGGCACGCTTCGCGGCCACTGCGAGCATGTCCGCGCTGGCGTCCAGGCCGACGACCGAGCCCTCGCGCCTGACCACCTCAAGCAGTTCGGTGACGTAGAAACCCGGGCCGCAGCCCACATCAAGGATGCGGTCGCCCGGTCGTGCGCCGAGCACGGCTCGCACCAGCTCGCGCCGGCGCAGCACGTCGCGCGTCGAATAGAGCCTGTCCAGCCGCTCGGCCAGGTGCCGGTCGAACTCCAGCTGACTCACTTCACCGCCCCTTTCACGTAACGGGAGGCCACCCTTCCGCGCGAGAGCGGAGGGCGTTGCCTCGCCTCGCTACGCGCGTCCCGGGCCCCCGATGTGCCTGCTCGGTAGAGCGGGCCGAGCGGGACCAGGGCGGCGACCTTCGGGTGGATTCATTGTGGCGTGCACGCGGTCGCCAATATGGCAGATGTGGCGCGTCCGGTGGCCGCCCGTGACCCCTCGGCCCTTGTCACAGAGCACGGCAACTCGCGCGTGTCGCCGGTCTCGTCCGAGCACGGCTCGCCTCCCTCACGCAGGACACATCTAACGGCGCCTGCACTTTCGCGCCCAAGGCGCAGCGCAGATGGGCGGGGCTGCGCATCGGGCGGTGTGGCTTAGCGTGGCCGGCCCGGGTGGTCTATTTCGAAGCTGGCGGTGTGGTGGAGGTCGGCGGCGGAGGTGCCGGCGAGCACGGTGTAGCGGCCGGGGGCGACGGTGAACTGGTTGCTGCGTTGGTTGTAGTAGGCCAGGTCGGCTGGGTGCAGGCGGAGCCGGATGTGCTTGCTTTGCCTGGGTGCGAGGTGCACCGTGGTGTAGCCCTTGAGTTGTTTGGGCGGCTCGTGTGCGGCCGGGGGGGAGGCGAGGTAGAGCTCGAGGGTGGCCGGCCCGGGCCGCGGGGAGGTGTTCTTGACCGTGGCGGTAACGGTTGCGTCGCCGCTGACCGGGTCGTAGGACGCGTGCACCCGGGAGAGCGCGAAGCGCTGGTAGGACAGGCCGTAGCCGAAGGGGAACAGCGGCCGCTGCCCGGTGGCGTCATACCAGCGGTAGCCGACGTCGAGCCCTTCGTCGTACTGCACGGCGCCGTGGGCTCCGGGGTAATGGCCGGGTTGCGTGGTCGGTGCGGGTCCTTGGGCGTCGCTGGCGGGAAAGGTCACCGGCAGGCGGCCGCCCGGGTCGGCGTCGCCGAACAGCACGGCGGCGATCGCGGTGCCGAATTGCTGCCCGGGATACCAGGCCTCCAGCACGCCGGCCGCCGAGTGCAGCCACGGCATCAGCACCGGGCCGCCGGTGTTCAGCACGACGATGGTGTGGCGGTTGGCGTCCGCGACCGCCTGGATCAGCTGGTCTTGGTCGCCGGGCAGTGACAGTGAGGTGCGGTCCATGCCTTCGCCCTGGGCGTCGTTGGCGAACACGATCGCGGCGTCGGCGTGGCGGGCGGCGGCGGCCGCGGCAGGAATGCCCGATCGCGGAGGTGTTTGCCAGCCGAAGTGGATCTCCTGGCTGAACAGGCCGCTGATGCTGGAGTAGTCGATCTCGACCGGGACCGGCGTGCCGGCGGTCAGCCGCACGGCCCCTTGGAGGACGTAGGGCGGGCCGGCGACGAATTGGGTGGCCTCGCGGTAGGCCGGGCCGAACGTGTGGCCGGCGATTTTGAGCGTCGCGATTCCGGATTCGGCCAGCGAGAAGCGGTACAGGCCGGTCCGGTGGGGGGTGAGCGTCCCGGTCCACCTGGCCGACCACAACGCGCCGACTTGGGCCGGGGGGCCCGGCAGGTCGACGGCCGGGTCGACGCGGGTCAGTACCGGGGCCCCTTTGAAGTGGCCGTTGCTCCAGTAGGTGCCCAGCAGCCCCGGGCCGGTGCCGCTGCTGGGGGTCAGCGCCGAGGACGGCACCAGGATCGGGGAGGCCACGTCGCCTGCCGAGCCCTGCGCCGAGGTGACGTGCACGCCGGCGGCGGCGGCACGCGCGGTGATCCCGGCCAGCGGCGTGACCGCCTGCCCAGGGGCGAGCGGAACTCCCGCCGAACCACCGGTGACGAACATCGCGTCGGTGCCGGCCGGGCCGATCACCGCGACCGAACGGGCGTGCCCGAGCAACGGCAGCACGTGGTGAGCGTTTTTGAGCAGCACCATGCCCGCCTCCGCCACCTGGGTCGCCACCCGCCGGTGCCCGGGCGTGGAGACCTCGGCCGAAGGCGCCGCCGGGAGCGGGTGGTCGAACACCCCCGAGTCGAAGATCGCGAACAGGATCCGCAGGTCCATGTCGTCCAGGCGGGAAGCAGGGATCTTCCCCGAGGTGAAATCGGCGGCGGTCAGGCCCGAGGGAAACCCTGGTATGGCCGGCAGGTCCACCCCCGCCAGCGCGGCGGCCACCGGGTCGCGCACCGCGAAGAAGGCGTCGGGGACCACGAACCCCTGCAGGCCGCCACCGCGCTTAAGGTCGCCAAGCGTGGCCGGGTTCTCACAGCTCGGCAGGCCGCTGATCTGGTTAAAGGAGCACATCACCGAGTCCAGGCGGCCCTGCTGCACCGCGGTGCGGAACGGCGCCTCGTAGATCTCCTGGAGCGCCCGCTCGGACACGGCCACGTTGGTGGCGGGCCCGCGGGCGCCCGGGTCGGGGCCGTTCTGGAAGCCGAGCCGGCCCCACTCCTGGTTGTAGGCGGTGTAGTGCTTGAGCGTCGCGATCAGGTGCTTACTGCGGGCGCCAAGAACCACCCGTGCCGATGTGCCGCCGGCCAAGAACGGATCCTCGCCCTCAGCCTCGGGCTGGCGGCCAGCCAGCGGCGTGCGAGCAAGATCCACCGCCGGGCCCAGCCACTCGTTGAACCTCTTGCCGCGCGCCTCCGCCCCCACCACCTGCCCGTAAGCGAACGCGAGCGCGCGGTCGAACGTCGCCGCCAGCGCCTGGCCGGACGGCATCGCCGTCGTCCCCGCACTACGCACCCCGTCCGGGCCGTCGTTAGGCCGCAGCACAGGCACCCCGAACCTCCGCAGCGCCGCGAAGTGGCCCAGCGCCAGCTGGATCTTCTGACCGGTGCTGAGCGCGGCCAGCAACTCGTTGGCGCGCACCCCCGGCGGCTGGTGCGGGTTCCGCCACGGCTGACCGCCGGCCGCGGCATGCCGCGCACCACCCCCCAGCTGCGATCCGTCCCCGGCCGCAAGCGGCGCGCCACCCCGTGTCTGCGCGGCCGCCGACGAGGCGCCGCCCGCGGCGAGCAAGGCGAACAACGAAACAGCCACCACCGGCACCACACCGCGGCGAGCGAACGCAAACATTGTTCCCCCCCACCCGCGATGGCCGGTCACATGCGGCGCCGGGCCATGCGGCGACTCCGAGCCAATCTCCTGGTTGTATCACCCCCGGCTAACCAGGGTCAATGAACCCTTTAGCAGGTAAACCCGAACACAGGTGCCCCGGCCGGCCTGCCCGGGCGACGCGCGCAGCCGTGGCCCCGGGGAGCTCAGGCCACGCTTGGTAACACCCCGCAGCCTCCGCAGGCGCCAGCACTAGTTACAGAATGTGATTCGGCTCCTGGGACCCGCGCCCCCGCCCATGCTGTGCCACCACGCCGCGGTGGGGCGAAGGTCCTGGCAGGGAGAGCGGATCTGGGGAAAGCGGGATGGTCCTGGCCTGCCGTTTCCATTCCGGGTTACGTTGACTGCACCGCCGGCGCGAGCGGCGGCATCCGCGGCCGCGGGACGGGGCAGCCTGGGCCGGGCGGGCAGCCCGGGCAGGAGGCTCTTGATGACGGCGGAAGGAGGCAGAACCGATGTACGACAAGATCCTGGTGGCGGTCGATCAATCACCGGTGGCCGAGCGGGTGCTCGCGGCCGCCCGCGACCTGGCCCGGCTGTCTGGCGGTGAGGTGCGCGTGCTGCACCTGCGGGAACGGGAAATCATGGGCGGGCGGGGCGGCGTGCTGGACTATGAGACCGGAGACGAGGCCCGCGCGACGGCCGACCGGGCGGTACGGGCGCTGGCCCAAGACGGGATCAAGGCGGGCGGGGAGGCACGGAATACGCCATTCGGGCATGCCGCCCGGGAAATCGTCGGGGAAGCCCGGGATTTCGGTGCCGCCGTCATTGTCATAGGCTCCCGGGGCCACGGCGATCTGGCCGGGCTGGTGCTAGGCAGCACGGCGCATAAGGTGATCCACCTGACCGATCGGCCCGTGCTGGTGGTTCGCTGAGCGAACGCCTGCTAGTCGTCGGCGCAGCCGGGTGGTGGCGCACCCGCCGGGCGGCTCGCGGGTATGGCCCGGGCGGCCGGCGGTCAGGGCGGCACCACTTGCCCGCGGCCGGCCACGGTGATGCCGCCGGCCGACACGACCAGCACCCGGCTCACCTGGCCACTGGGAGACATGCAGGCCCCCGCCACCGCTTGACGCCGCACTTCCTTTCCCGCCACCGCTCCGGTGCCGGGCAGGGCTCCTCGGCGGAGGCCGCGCGGGCCAGCTGTGCTCATCAGGATGTCGCGGAACGGAGGACGGCGATGGATCGGGGGCCGACGGTCACCTGATCGCCGGCGCTGCGCACGGCCGCTTGGGCCGCGGCGGCGGGGTCGTAGCTGTCGATCTCAGCCTGCCACCGTGCGCCGGAGCGGGTGGGCGGCAGCACGAAGCCGAGGGGCTCCCACCAGGAGTTCACCAGGACCAGGAAGTCGTCGTCGGCGAGGAGCGTGCCGTCCTCGGCCCGGTCGGGGTCATCGGATCCGTCGAGGTAGATGGCTATGGCCCGGGCGTTCGGGTCAGCCCAGTCGCCGCCGCCCATCGGCGTGCCCGCGGGGGTGAACCACTGCAGCTGGGAGGCCTCGATGCCGGTCAGGAAGCGGCGGCGGCGGAAGACCGGGTGGGCCCGCCGGAACGCGATGAGGTTCTTGGTGAAGTCCTTGAGCGCGGTGTCGGCGTTCGCCCAGTCGAACCAGGTGATCTCGTTGTCCTGGCAGTAGGCGTTGTTATTGCCGCCTTGGGTCCGGCCCATCTCGTCCCCGCCGAGCAGCAGCGGCACCCCGAAGGACAGCATCAGCGTGGTGAGCATGGCGCGGGACTGCCTGGCCCGCAGGGCGACGACGTCCGGGTCGGCCGTGGGACCCTCGGCCCCGCAGTTCCAGGACCGGTTGTCGCTGGTCCCGTCGTGGTTGTCCTCGCCGTTGTCCTGGTTGTGCTTGTCGTTATAGGAGACGAGGTCGCGAAGGGTGAAGCCGTCGTGGACGGTGATCAGGTTGACTGAGGCGGTGGGTCGGCGGCCGGTCGTGCCGTACAGGTCGGAGGAGCCGGCGAACCGGGTAGCGAACTTGCCGATCCCGATCCGATGGCTACGCCAGAAGTCCCGCATGCTGTCCCGGTATTTGCCGTTCCACTCCCGCCATAGCGGCGGGAACCGGCCCAGGTCGTAGCTGTCCATCTGGCCCACATCCCACGGCTCGGCAGTCAGCTTGACCCGCGATACCACCGGGTCCTGCGCGACCATGTCCAGGAAAGCCGAGACCTTGTCGAAGGCACCATGCTGGCGGGCCAGCGTGGGGGCCAGGTCGAACCTGAACCCGTCGATGTGCATCTCCAGGATCCAGTAGCGAAGCGAGTCCATGATCAGCTGGAGCGTGAGCGGATCCCCCGTGTTCAGCGCGTTGCCGCAGCCGGTCGTGTCGATGTATACGCCGGGATCGCCGCGCCTGGTCCGGTAGTACGCGGTGTTGTCGATGCCGCGGAAGCACAGCATGGGGCCGTCCGGCCCGCCCTCGGCGGTGTGGTTGAACACCACGTCGAGCACCACTTCAAGGCGGGCCCGGTGCAGCGCGTCCACCATCGCCTTGAACTCGGCGACCTGGCCGCCGGGCCGGCCGGCCCGGACCGCCGCCGAGTAACCGTTGTGCGGGGCGAAGAACCCGATCGTGTTGTAGCCCCAGTAGTTGGTCAGGCCCCGGCCGATCAGGAACGCCTCCGGTACGTTCTGGTGCACTGGCAGCAGTTCGACGGTGGTGACGCCCAGGTCCGTCAGGTGCGCGATGGCGGCGTCGTGGGCCAGGCCGGCGTAGGTCCCGCGGAGCTCTGGCGGAATGTCCGGGTGGCGCATGGTGAAGCCCTTGACGTGGACCTCGTACACGACGGTGTCCGAGGTGCGGTGCCGGATCCGGTTGTCGTCCTGCCAGCGGAACTCCGGGTCGGTGACCAGGCTCCGTGGGACGTGCGCCGAGGAGTCCAGGGCGCTTGGCCCGGCCGGGGCTCCCTCATCCTGGCCGAGCACCTCGGGGCCGAACGAGACCGATCCACTGATGGCCTTGGCATACGGGTCGAGCAATAGCTTGGCCGGGTTGCACCGCAAGCCGCGCGCCGGGTTCCAGGGGCCGCTGACGCGGTACCCGTAGGCCTGCCCGGGGCCGACACCCGGCACGAAAACATGCCAGACGTCGGCGTCGTTGTCGGTCACCGGGATCTGGGTTTCCGCGCCGGCCTCATTGAACAGGCACAACGCGACGCCGTTGGCAATGGTGGAGGCGATCGCGAAGTTCGTGCCCGCGAGGCCGGCCTGCTGCCCGGGCGTGGCGCCAAGGGGGAACGGCCTGCCCGGGAGCGCCGCGGTGGTGTGGGCACCCGGGGCGACCCCGGCGGCCGGGACCGCGCCGGCCGCGGTCTCGGTGGCTTGGTCGCTGGTCATGGCTGTGCCCTTCTGCTAGGGAGCCACGTCTCGCAGCACGTCGCCGAGGGCGCGGACCGCGCCGTGGTGGCGCAGGATGAGGTCGGCGACCAGGCCGGTCCAGCCGGTCTGGTGGAATGCCCCGATCGCGGCGCCGTTGTCGCCGTGGAAGTACTCGCTGAAGATCAGGTTGTCTTTCCAGGCGGGGTCGGCCTGCATTTTCTCGGTCCCGCCGAAGCAGGCCCGCCGGCCGTCAGCATCCCTGGTGAACAAGGAGATCAGCCGGTCCTGCAGGTCGGCGGCGATCAGGTCGAGGGTCAGCGTCTTGCCCGACCCGGTCGGGTACTCCAGCTCCAGCTCATCGCCGTAGAACCGGTGGTAGCGCTCCAGCACCTCGACCAGCAGATAGTTGACCGGCATCCAGATCGGGCCGCGCCAGTTGGAGTTGCCGCCGAACATGGGCGTGGTCGACTCGGCTGGCTCGTAGTCGATGGACGCCCGGTAGCCGTCGGCGTCGAACGCATACGGGTGATCGCGGTGGTAGGCCGACAGGGCGCGCAGCCCGTGCGGGGACAAGAACTCGGCCTCGTCGAACAGTTTGCCGAACAGCCGCTCGATCTGGTCGGGCCGGGCGACCGACAGCAGCAGCCGCTCGTGGCCTGGCTCGCCGCGCAGCTGGGGCCTTTCGCTCAGCCGCTGCATGTCCCCGATCCCTTCACGCCGCAGGAAGTGCGTGAACATCTTGTTCATGCTCATCGCGTTCTGCAGCGCCTGGCCGTCGACGACCCCGGCGGCCAGCGCTGGGATCATCCCGACCATGGAGCGGACCTTGACCGAGACGGCCGCCCCGGAGGGGAGGACGAGCCGGTCGTAAAACAGCCCGTCGGCATCGTCCCACAGGCCCTGCCGGTCCAGGGCGTCCCGGATGCCCGCGAAATGCTCCAGGAACTTCACCACCAGATCTTGTGACCGGCGCTCGCCGGACCAGCCCAAGACGCCCGCGATGCCGATCATCGCCAGCGCGTAGGCCCCCATCCAGCCGGTGGCGTCGGACTGCTCCAGCAGGTACCCGGCCGGCAGGTGGGAGCGGTCGATCGGGCCGATATTGTCCAGGCCGAGAAACCCGCCCTGGAAGACGTTATTGCCGTCGGTATCCTCCCTGTTCACCCACCAGGTGAAGTTGACCAGCAGCTTGTCGAACACCCGGGACAGGAAATTCAGGTCGCGGCCGCCGTCGATGGCCCAGACCTGCAGCGCCGCCCAGGCGTGCACCGGCGGGTTGACGTCTCCGAAATCCCACTCATACGCTGGCAACGCCCCGTTCGGGTGCTGGAACCACTCCCGGCACACCACGATCAGCTGGTACTTGGCGAACGCCGGGTCCAGGTGGGCGAGGGGGATGCAGTGGAAGGCCAGGTCCCAGGCGGCGAACCAGGGATACTCCCACTTGTCCGGCATGGACATGATGTCGAACCCGTCGAAGTTGCGCCACTTCGCGTTCCGCCCGCCCTTGCGCGCCTCCGGCGGGGCCGGCTGGGCCGGGTCGCCGTCCAGCCACCGGGCGACGTCGTAGTAGAAGAGCTGCTTGCCCCACAACAGGCCCGCGCAGGCCTGCCGCAGCACCAGCGCCTCATCCGCGCTGGCGCCGGCCGGGGTGAGCTCCACGTAGAACTCATCGGCCTCGGCCCGCCGTAGTTCCATCACCTGGTCAAAGCCGGCGCCGAGCGCGGCCGCGGGCTCCTCGCCGGCACCAGGCGGGCGCAGCCGCAGCCGCAGCTCGGCTGTCTGTCCCGCGGGCACGGTCACCCGGTACCAGAACGCGCATTTGGTGCCGGCCCGCCCGGGGTTGACGGTGGCCGCGCCGTGGACCACATGGTCGTTGATGCCGTCCTTAGGGTAGGGAGGACTCGGGTGGACGCCATACAGCCGGGCCAGGTTGGTCTCGTTCTCGCAGAACAGCAGCTCCGGCTCCGCGCCGTCTGGGCCGGCCGCGCCGATCAGCTCCATGGTGCCGGTGATCGGGTGCTCGAGGGTGACCGACCGCTGCCCTGAGGCCCGCAGGGCCGGCTTGGGTTCGCCGGGATCAAGGTCCCATGCCCAGGTGTTGCGGAACCAGGCCGTGGGCAGCACGTGGATGGTGTCGGCTTCCGGCCCAGCGTTGGTGAGCTGGATGGCTATCAGCAAGTCATCCGGCCCGCCCTTGGCGTAGTGCACCTCGGTGATCCAGTACCGGTCCTCCTCGAACGCGCCGGTGTCCAGCAGCTCGTACTCGGGCTGGTAGCGGCTCCGGCTGGCGTTGGTGTCGATCAGGTCCTGGTACGGGAACGCGCCCTGCGGGTAGTGGTAGCGCCACCGGTTCCAGGCGTGGCTGGGGATGGCATCCAGGTACCACCAGTACTCCTTGACGTCCTCGCCGTGGTTGCCCTGCGGGCCGGTCAGCCCGAACGCGCGCTCCTTCAAGATCGGGTCCCGCGTGTTCCACAGCGCCAGGCTCAGGCACAGCCGCTGGTGGATGTCGCTGAACCCGGCCAAGCCGTCTTCCCCCCACCGGTAGGCCCGGGACCGCGCGTGATCATGCGGCAGGTAATCCCACGCGTCGCCGTCGGCGCTGTAATCCTCCCGGACCGTGCCCCACTGCCGCTCGCTGACATACGGCCCCCACCGGTACCATTCCCCCGCCTGCAGCAGCCCGTCCTCCAGCCGGGCGAACCCGGCGACCCGATCGCGCTCCGCGCCCATTACCACTCCTTAACCGCTTCCCGTCCCTGCGGAGCGAGTACCCGTCAGGCGCTTCCGGGGAGCTCACGCCGCCAACATGCCTGGCCGAAGGGCGCCGGCGCATCACCCGGCTGGGTGAACAAACGCATCCGGTGATGTGCGGCGTGTCGGCGTGGTCGCGCGCTGCGGGTGGTCTATGCCAGAAGCATGAGGGATCCGCGGGATGGCCGGCTGGCACCTCGGCAGCCCCGGGACCGGCAGACGCGGCGGCATGCCGCTGACGGGTTCCGGGGGAGGAAATCAGGTTGCCGCCGGCCCGGGTGGGCGCAGCGGGGTCACCACACTGCGGCCGCCGGCCGCAGTCGGCAACCTTCCATTCGGGCAGCCCGCTTCAGCGGCATTTCCCGGTTGTGCCGGGCAGCCGTTCGAAACCGTGCCGGCCGGAAGAACGACCAGCACGCCCAGCCAGACCTGCTGGGGAGGAGTGGACTCATGCAGCCAGCAGCCACCAACGCCCGCCGCCACCGCCGCATCGCGGCGCATCTGCCGGTGGAAGAAAGCACACCAGAGGGGAAGACCAGGATAAGTTGTGCCGGCCCGGGCTGCGTGGCCTGGCATCCGCGGCCCTGCGAGTCGCGGCGCGAAGCGCAATTCTGGTTCGACCGGCATATCTCCCAGCCCTTGACTCACCACCTGTGAGGTGCTGCGCGCCTCGCAGAGGCCAGATGCCAATCACACAGGGTGAGGTGAGGGGCGGTCGCGTAGGTCCAGCCTGCCGGCGCGGGAGGTTTGGCCGGGCCCGATGTTGGCCTCCAGCAGGGCGGTGACGCCGGCGGGGTGGGTTGTGACGTCGGTGCACCGCTCCCGGAGTCGGCCTAGTGTTTCGCTGTCGCCGAGCGGGAAGGCGGCTTCCAGGTGGGCGCCGCCGTGCAGCTCGGGCAGGTCCAAGACGGCATCGACCAGACGGGCGCGGACGCCTGGGGCCAGGTGCCCTGCAGTGGCGCGCAGCGACGCCCGGGCGGTCCGGGCGGTTTGCTGTGTGATGGTCACGTCGGCGGAGGCGACGGTGCCGTGGCGGTCGCTGATCTCGAGGTGCCGGTGCAGCTCACGCTCTGCCATTCCCTGCCTCCGGCGCTGGGGGTCCCGGATGGCCGCCGTGGGCAGCCGGGTCCGTGGTTTCCATGCGGGCCGCGGTCGGCCCGGGCCGGCGATCGCGGTGCGACGGTGCGTCTCCGCCGGTGGCCGGGGGCAGTGGTGAGGTGAGCATGTCGGCTAGCATGCGCAGGTTGCCCCGGAGCATGGCGGTGGCTTGGGCAAGCCGGGCAGGAGCGGCTCCGGTGGTGTCTTGGCCGGCCAGTTCTTGCGCGCGAATAAGGGCGGTGCTGGCCAGGTCAAGCGCCTGTGCGACATCGTGGACGTGATGCTCAACGCGGGTGACGAGCGGGGTGTTGGTCATGGTCAGGTCGTGCCGTCGGTGTGCTGCTAGGTGCGGGTAGCCCAGGCGGGCGGAGTGGTCGGCTGGTTAGGTGCGCCCGGCTCGCGCTGAGCGGGCACGCCCACGATGGCGGCCGGGGGCGTGGCATGCGGAGTGCCGGGGTGGCGGTAGATGACCGTGCGCGCCCGGCTTTCGTTGCGCGGTCCGTACGGGCCGACGGGCAGGTCCACGTGCTCGACGTGTACCCGCTGGGCCATGTCGTCTCCCCACCCGAGTCCTGCCGCGCCAGTGCGGATCCGTTAGGCAGGACCGGTTGCCTAACTCCCGCTATAGACCCACGCTAGGCGCCTGCGGCCAGCAGCGGAAGGTGCCGTTTCCAGTCGGCTGTCCCTCAGGTGACGGCAACGAGCTCCGCCTCCTTCGCGAAGCCGTTATTACGAATCTGCGTTCGATGCAGTTCAGGCGAAAATTGTTACATTCTGCCCGGTTCCGCCCGCGCTGGCCCCTGCCTTGACACCCGCCCCGATCGCGGGCGGAAGGCAAACCCCTGACTGGGCGCTGGCTGTGGCGTGGGGTGGCCGGAGGAGCTTGAACGGCTCGGCGAAGGCGAGGAGCCTCCTGCCCTGTTCGTCCCATTCCCCGCTACCATAAGGCAGCGCCCGGGCTGAGTCTCCGATAACGGATCCCGGGCGCCGCAGTGTGGACAGTTCCGTATTGTCAGCGCACTTCGCGGCGCAGCGTGCGGACCAGGCCGAGGGTGAGGGGGAGTGCCACCCACAGCAGGGTGGACGTCGCGATCTGGGCACCGTGGCCGCCCCACTTCCCTTCGATCATCCATCCGTAGGTCTGGCCGGTGTTGACCCAGCTCCCCACCTTCTCAAGGGCGGGGATGGTGAACAAGTTGAAGGCGGCACCGAGCGCGAAGTAGGTCACGATGGCGGCCGCGGTGTTGTGCAGCCAGGCGCCGAACGCGATGCCGATGGTCCCGGTGAGCACGATGAACACGGCACAGCCTGCCAGCCGTGGCCAGTTCCAGTCGGCGGCGACATTCCGCCCCGCGGCGTCGGCGGCCGCGGCCGTCAGCTGGCCGGCGAGGAAGGCGAAGCAGGCGGCGAACAGGCTGATGCCCAGCCCGGTGACGATCTTGGCGGTCAGCACCCGCGCCCGCCGTGGCTCTTGGGTGAAGGTCGTCATCGCGGTCCGCTGGCTCCATTCCGCGGTCATCGCAAGGATGAGCACCACCGGGAGGAGCCTGGTCAGGCCGAGCCCGGCCCAGGTCACGTACGAAGCCCTGGACTGTGCCACGTTGTGCGGGAACAGCAGCGGGATCAGCAGAGCGCCGATGGTCGTGATGGCAGCGGCAGCGAGCAGCCACCGGGCGGCCCTGGTGTCAATGGTCTTGTGCCACTCTGCCCGCAGCAGCCGGGCGAATGAGATCGGGGGCAGCTGCTGCCGGGGCATCGGCTGGGCGCGCACAGCCGTGGTCATCGGGTCACCTCTGAGGCAGGGTTCCCGGCGCTCGCGCCGGAGCTGGTCAGGGAGAGGAATAGCTCTTCCAGGCCGGCGTCGTCGGCCGGCCGGAGTTCGGACAGGGGCAGTCCTGCCCGCACGGCGAGCGAGGCAAGCCGCGTGGCGTCTACCCCCGTGCTGGTGTCGACGCGCAGGGCACCGCCAGAGTAGGCGCTGAACGGCACGGCATGCTGGGTCAGTAGCCGCCGCAGCGCTGTTTGGTCGGCGGCCCGGACTATGAGGCCGGTGGTGGTGAGAAGGTCGGTCAGCGCACCTTGCGCCACGATCTTGCCGGCGCTGATGACAACCAGGTGGTCGACGGTGGCCTGCACCTCGGCGAGCAGGTGACTGGACAGCAAGACGGTGCCGCCCTGGTCAGCGAAGTCCCGCAGGAGCGCGCGGATCCACGCGATGCCCTCCGGGTCGAGGCCGTTGGCGGGCTCGTCGAGGATCAGCACACTGGGGTCGCCGATGAGCGCTTGGGCCAGCCCGAGCCGCTGCCGCATGCCGAGCGAGTAGGTGCCCACGCGCCGGCGGGCAGCGCCGTTAAGCCCGACGGCATCCAGCACGGCCTGGACCCGGCTCGGGGGCATTCCGGCCATGGTGGCGGCAATGCGCAAGGTGGCTCGTCCGGTGCGCCCGGTGTGCATGGCGGACGCGTCCAGCAAGGTGCCGACGACCCGTGCCGGGTTGGGCAGCTCGGCGAAGGCACGCCCATCAATGGTCGCGCCGCCCGCGTCGGGCCGCGCCAGCCCCGTGACCACGCGCAGCGTCGTGGACTTGCCCGCCCCGTTGGGGCCGAGGAACCCGGTGATTGTGCCCGGCTCGCAGGTGAACGTTACGTCGTCCACGGCCACGACCGGCCCGTAGCGTTTGGTGACAGCGGTGATAGAGATCATGCCGTCAGCGTGACCCGGGCGGGCGCGGCGGCACATCGGCCATACGGCCACCGTGCCCGGTCCAGGCGATGGCCGGCGTGGCGACCTGACCCCCGACTTTCGTCGATGCACGGCGAGCCGATCGGCGGTATCCCAGGCCGGCGAGTTGGCTCTAGCTTGGGCTCATGGCAGTTCGCGGCGGGCGGACCAGGCGCGAGCAGGCCGCCGACGTGGCCTGCGTGGCGCTGTCTGCGGCTGGCGGCCTGCTGTTGCTGATCACCAAGGCCGGGACGCACGGCGCAGGGTGGATTAGCGGGCCCCGCGAGCTGGCCTTCGCGGTGGATGCCGGCATCGGCTCGGCCGCGTGCGTGATGATCTGGTTCCGGCGCCGCTGGCCGGTGGGCGTCGCGCTGGCAACCATCGCCCCGCTCATTTTGTCCTTGTCGGCTGGGGTGGCGAGCCTTGTCGCCGTGTTCAACGTCAGCTACCGCCGGCGGCCGGGTGTCGCGCTGAGCATGGCAGGGCTGCACCAGGTCGCGATCGTGGGCTACTACCTGCTGTGGGTCAGCCAGTACCCGTTCTGGGCGGTGTGGCTGTGGGCGCTCACCGAAAACGCCGCACTGGTGGCCTCGGGGCTGTACCTGCGTGCCCGCCGCCAGCTGCTGGAGTCGTTGCGCGAACGGGCCGAGCAGGCCGAAGCCGCGCAGCACCGGCTGGCGGACCAGGCCCGCCACGCGGAACGGGCCCGGATCGCCCGGGAGATGCACGACGTGCTCGCCCACCGGGTGTCGATGATGGCCCTGCACGCCGGGGGGCTGGAGGTCCGGCCGGACCTGCCGCCCGCCGAGGTCCGCGCAACCGCCAGGCTCATCCGGTCCACCGCCCGCCAGGCCCTCGAAGAGCTGCGGGGCATCATCGGGGTGCTGCGCGACGGCGACGCCGGCAATGATGAGGCGCCGCGGGCGCCGCAGCCATCCCTGCCCGACATCGCCCGGCTGGTCGAGGACTCTCGCCGGGCCGGGATGAAGGTCGAGCTGGAAATGCGGGTCGAGACACCGGAGGCCGCGCCGGCGGCGCTGGGCCGTGACACATACCGGATCGTGCGGGAGGCACTCACCAACGTGAGCAAGCACGCGCGCGGCACCACGGCAACCGTGTCGGTATCCGGCAGCCCCGGGCACGGGCTTGAGGTCACCGTCCGCAACCGGCTGCCGCTGGACCCGGCCGCCGAGGCGCCCCTTCCCGGTGCCGGTGTGGGCCTGGTTGGCCTGGCCGAACGGGTCGCCCTGTCGGGAGGAACGCTCTCGCACGGGCCAGGCACAGACGGGGATTTCGTGGTGAACGCCTGGCTGCAGTGGCAGGAGTGACTTCTGCGGTGCGCCCCAGTGACAACAAAGACGGCCCGCCGCTCCGGGTGCTGCTTGTCGACGACGACCCGCTGGTCCTCGCCGGTCTGCGGGTGATCCTGTCATCGGCGGACGACCTGGTGGTCACCGGTGAGGCGCCCGACGGCGCCGCGGCCGTTGCCGCGGTCAGCGCCCGCCGCCCAGAGGTTGTCTTGATGGACGTCCGCATGCCCGTGATGGACGGGATCACCGCAACTGAGCGGATCTGTGCCCTGCCGGACCCGCCGAAGGTCATTGTGCTGACCACCTTCCACCTCGACGAATACGTGTTCGGCGCGCTGCGGGCCGGGGCAAGCGGATTCCTGCTCAAAGACACCCCACCGGCCGACATCGTCCGCGCGGTCAGGCTGGTGGTGGCGGGCGACGCCATGCTGTCACCCGCGGTCACCCGCACGCTGATCGGCCACTTCAGCGCCGGCACCGCCGCCTCCCGCCAGGCAGCGGCAGAGCAGTCGCTGCGGGCACTGACCGGCCGGGAGCGCGAGGTCGCCATGCAGGTCGGGCGCGGCCGGTCCAACGCCGACATCGCCGGGCAGCTGTACATGAGCGAAGCCACCGTGAAGGCCCACCTATCCCGCGTCCTGGCCAAGCTGAACGCGGCCAACCGCGTGCAGGTAGCCATCATCGTGCGCGACGCCGGCCTGGACTGAGCCACCCGAACACCGGGCTCTCTGCCCGGCCCGGCGCTAGTGGCGCGGCGTATCTCAACGCGGCAGGTGCGGGCGGATGAGCTCGCGCACAGCCAAATCGATCGGTGGTTGGCCCAGGGCGGTGCGCCGTCCTACTGGCGCGCGGGCCGGGGCCGGCGACCGGACAGGTCCTGGGTGGCTATGCGGCCGGATCGCCGACTCGGGTCGGCGGGCTATCAGCTCTTCTGGAGGCGAGTGCCGTGCGCGGACGATCCGGTTCTGCGCGCGGGACTGTAATTTGCGGCTGCCGGCAAGCCGGGCTTAGTACCTGGCGCGCTGCCCTAAGCACCAAACCGGGGAAATCTAAACACTCGCAGCCCCAGATCCTGGGTGATCGCCCGATCCGCGCCGCCTGGCCTTAGCGGCATCCTCGGAACCAAGGTCAGTTCCGCACCCGAGGAGACCACGATGATGCACACCACGGCGCAGGCCCTGGGACGAGCCCACCTGGCCGAACTGCACCGCCAAGCCCAGCGCGAGGCGCTGGCCCGCGCCGCCCGCCAGCCCCGCCGCCCCCGACGGCAGGAGCCCGGGCATCGCGCGCCCGGAATCCTGAACTCCGTGACCGCCTGGGCCCGCCGCCCCAGGCCCGCGCCTGAGAGTTCGTGATGGCGCCCGGCGGGGACCCCGGCCGCGCGACGACCCATCCGGGTGCCCCGGCCCGGACGGCCGTGACCGGCGCTCGCCGCGTGGCGCTGTTCGCCTCCGGGCTCCAGCAATCGGACGTCCCGACCGCCGCCATGGCAGCAGAAGCAATCACAGCCACCGTGCGGCGGTTCGGCATCCATGGCTGCCTGAGCCGGATGGCTCAAGAGTTCGGCGACCATCCCGACGCGGCCGCGGCGCGGATGCGGTGGATCTGCCAGCTCGCCGCCCAGATACCCACCTGGCCGCAGAGGCCATCCGGTGCTGGCCGCCCGGGCAGCAGAGCCAGCAATGAGATTCAAGCCAACAGCGACCGTTACCGCACGCCGGCGAGAGGCGCAGCATGAACCAGACCTGCGAC
>Ga0126380_10000095_pt1 | contig 21410 bp, 13 predicted proteins | sample PanSoiMetPlot_26_FD_92544 | JGI IMG/M metagenome (GOLD analysis project Ga0126380, IMG submission 92544) | Tropical forest soil microbial communities from Panama - MetaG Plot_26 | ecosystem: Environmental > Terrestrial > Soil > Tropical forest > Bulk soil | place: Panama | collected 2016-02-17
CCGCGCTCGGGATCCGGCACACTGCGGAAATGCTCGGTCATCAGCCGGATCTTGTTGTTGCGGCCGTGCTCGAAGGCGAGACGGTCGAGGAGGGCGGCGAAGCGGTTCATGCCGTGACCTCGCCGTCCTGCGGCTCGGCGCCTTCCTCCTCGTCGCCATAGCCGACGATGCGCAGCGGCCGCGCTTTCAGGCCGCGCTGCTGGCACCAGTGCACCAGCGCGTCCTCCTCGCCGTGCGTCACCCACACCTCGCTTGCCGCCGTCGCCGCGATGGTGGCCGTGAGACCGTCCCAGTCGGCATGGTCGGAGATGACCAGCGGCAGGTCGATCTGGCGCTGGCGCGCCCGCGCGCGCACGCGCATCCAGCCCGACGCGAACGACGTGACCGGATCGGGAAAGCGCCGCGACCACAGTTCCTTCACGGCTGAGGGCGGGCACAGCACGATGGCGCCGGCCAGCTCGGATTTCGCCGCGTCGCGCGCCAGGCGCAGGTCGCCGAGGTCGATGCCGCGCGCTACGTAGTAGCGCGTCAGCCCCGCGAGCGCGCCGTGCAGGTAGATCGGCCGCGTGTACCCGGCCGCGCGCAGCAGCGCGACCACCCGCTGCGCCTTGCCCAGGGCATAGACCCCGACCAGGTGCGCGCGCTCGGGAAACAGCGCCACCGATTGCAGCAGTTTTGCAATTTCCCCGGTCGGATCGCCGTGGCGGAACACCGGCAGGCCGAAGGTGGCCTCGGTGATGAACAGGTCGCAGGCAATGGGCTCGAATGGCGCGCAGGTCGGATCGGCCACGTTTTTGTAGTCGCCCGAGGCGACGACGCGCCGCCCGTTGCGTTCGATGCAGATCTGCGCCGAGCCCAGCACGTGGCCGGCTGGCCGGAATGTCACCGTCACGCCGTTGACATCGACCGTCTCGCCGTAGCCCACGGCCTGCATGGTGCCGGCGCAGCCCTCGCCGCAGCGCAGCCGCATCAGGTCGAGCGTTTCGCGCGTCGCCAGCACGGCGCCGTGGCCCGGCTGCGCGTGGTCGGAATGCGCATGCGTGATGAGCGCCTTGTCGACCGGACGCACCGGATCGATATAGAACCCGCCCGCCGGGCAGCACAGGCCGGTGGGCGTCGGAACCGCCAGATCTTCCATCGGCATGCAGGCTACATAATCATTCCCCCGCATGGTGACGAGTTCTGCACCGCTGTTCGTCTCCTCCGGCGACCTCGTCGCCGACCGGCGCTACCGCTGGGCGATCGACCATGCCCGGCGCGGAGATTTTCTGGCAGCCGCCGACATTCTGGCGCAGACCGTGGAACTGGCTCCGGGCTTCGCCACCGCGTGGTTCGCGCTCGGCGCCATCCGCGACCAGCTGGGCGACCGCGCCGGCGCGGTCGCGGCCTTTTCCGCCGCGCGCGACGCCGATCCCGAGGACTACCACGGTGCCAAGTTGCACCTGGCACGCTTGGGCGCCGGCGAGGCCACGCCGGAGATGAGCGAGACCTACGTCCGGCGCCTGTTCGACCAGCACGCGCCCGACTTCGACACGACCATGCTGGAGCGCCTCCACTATCGTGGGCCGCAGCTCCTGCTGCGTGCCGTGCAATCCGTGGCTGGCGAGCGGCTGCGCATCGGCAGCTTGCTGGATCTCGGCTGCGGCACCGGCCTCGGCGGCGCCGCATTCCGGCCATACGTGGACTGGCTCGTCGGCGTGGATCTCGCGCCCGCCATGGTCGCCGCGGCACGGGCCAAGGGCCTGTACGACCGGCTGGCCACGGATGAACTGGTGCGCTTCCTGCGCGCCGAGGCGGACAGCCAGGCGCACTTCCATCTCGTGCTGGCGGCCGACGTGTTCGTCTATTGCGGCGAGCTGTTTTCCATCGCGGCCGCGGTCGCCCGCGTGCTCGCGCCCGATGGCTTTTTTGCCTTCACGGTCGAGCGCCTCGATGGTCCAGGCGTGCAGTTGCGCGAAACCTTGCGCTATGCCCATTCGTCCGAGCACGTGCGCGACGCGCTCGACCGCGCCGGGCTGGCCACAAAAATTCTCGAATCGGCCGCAACCCGCAGCGAGAAGGGTGTTCCGGTCGCCGGCCTCGTTGTCGTGGCGCGCCGCCAGGACGCCGATCGGAACGGGAAACCATGACCACGGAACTGAAGCTGCTCGCATTGAGTGTCGTGCTTGGCTTCGTGCACATCGTGCTGGCGTCGCACGCCGCCAGCTTCAAGTACGGCTATCGCTGGAGCGCAACTGCGCGCGATCAATCGATGCCGCCGCTGGAAGGTGTCGCCGGCCGGCTCGAGCGCGCGGCGCGCAATTTTTTGGAGACCTTTCCCTTGTTCGCCGCCGTTGTCCTGCTCGCCCATGTGGCGGGCAAGGAATCCGCGCTGACATGGTGGGGCGCCAATCTGTATGTCTGGGCGCGCGTTGGCTATTTGCCGCTTTACGCGTCGGGCGTGTTTCTCGTGCGTTCGCTGGTGTGGAATATCGCGGCCTTCGGCATTTTCCTGATCCTGGCCGCATTGTTCGTCTAGCTTGGCAGGGCCAGAGCGCCTACGTCTCGTGTTGATGCTCGATCGCGCCGAAAACCCGCTTCTTCCCGAAACATTCGCGCGCTGGTTCGCGCAGCGCGGCTGGACGCCGCGCGCGCACCAGCTCGAGCTGCTGGCCAAGGCGCGCGCCGGCCGCTCGGTGCTGCTGATCGCGCCGACTGGCGGCGGCAAGACACTGGCCGGATTTCTGCCGACGCTCGTCGAGCTGAGCACAGCCGCGGGCGCGGCGCCCGCCGCGCGTCCGCCGTTGCGCGGGCTCGAGCGCGCGCCGCGGCCCGGCGGCCTGCACACGCTCTACATCTCGCCGCTGAAGGCGCTGGCGGTGGACATCGCGCGCAACCTGGAGCGCCCGGTCGCCGAGATGGCGCTGCCCATCCGCGTCGAGACGCGCACCGGCGATACCCCGGTGTCGCGGCGCCAGCGTCAGCGCCGTGATCCGCCCGACATCCTGCTCACCACGCCGGAGCAGCTGGCGCTGCTGCTGGCATCGCCCGACGGGCCGTTCCTGTTCGGCACACTCCGGCGCCTCGTCCTCGACGAGCTTCATTCCATCGTCATGTCGAAGCGCGGCGATCTCCTCTCGCTCGGCCTGGCGCGCCTGTTCCGGCTGGCGCCGGGCCTTACCACCGTGGGCCTGTCGGCCACCGTGGCACAGCCCGACGACCTCCGGCGTTTTCTCGTGCCGCAGGGCGCGCCTATGGGCGCGCAAGCCGATCTCGTGGTGGCGCAGGGTGGCGCCGCCCCGCAGGTGACCATGCTGGAACCGGGCGAGGACCTGCCCTGGGCCGGCCATTCGGCGCGCCATGCCTTCGCCAGCATCTACCGGCTCATCGGCCAGCATCGCACCACGTTGGTGTTCGTCAACACGCGCAGCCAGGCCGAGGTGATCTTTCACGAGCTGTGGCGCATGAACGACGACAATCTGGCCATCGCGCTGCATCACGGGTCGCTCGATGTGGCGCAGCGCCGCAAGGTCGAGGCCGCCATGGCGGAAGGGCGGCTGCGCGCCGTGGTGTGCACGTCGTCGCTCGATCTCGGCGTCGACTGGGGCGACATCGACCTCGTGATCAATGTCGGCGCGCCCAAGGGTGCGAGCCGTCTCATCCAGCGCATCGGCCGGGCCAATCACCGGCTGGAGGAGCCGTCGCGCGGCGTGCTGGTTCCGGCCAATCGCTTCGAGGTGCTGGAATGCCGCGCCGCCATCGATGCGGTCGCCGAGAACGCCCAGGACACGCCGCCGCTGCGCACCGGCGCGCTCGACGTGCTGGCCCAGCACGTTCTCGGCTGCGCCTGCGCACAACCGTTCCGCGCCGATGAACTCTTTGCCGAGGTCATCACGGCGGCGCCCTACGCAGCGTTGACGCGACAGGACTTCGACGCCGTCGTCGATTTCGTCGCCACCGGCGGCTATGCGCTGAAGAGCTACGAGCGCTTCGCCAAGATCCGCCAGGGACCGGATGGGCTGTGGCGCATCACGCATCCGCGCGTGGCGCAGCGCTACCGCCTCAATGTCGGCACCATCGTCGAGGCCGACATGCTCAAGGTGCGGCTGGTGCGCGCGCGCGGCGGACGCGCCGGCGCCTCCGGCGTCATCCCGCGCGGCGGCAAGCTCCTGGGCGAGGTCGAGGAATATTTCGTCGAGACCATGGTGCCGGGCGACACCTTCGTGTTCGCCGGAGAAATTCTCAAATACGAGGCGCTGGTCGAGGATGAGGTCTATGTGTCGCGCACCAGCGCCACCGACCCGAAAGTGCCGGCCTACGAAGGCGGCAAATTTCCGCTGTCGACCTATCTGGCCGATCGCGTGCGCCGTCTGCTCTCCGATTCATCCACATGGCTGGCGTTGCCGCAGACCGTGCGCGACTGGTTGCGCATCCAGGCGTGGCGCTCCACCGTGCCGGAGCCGCGCGAGCTGCTGGTGGAAACCTTTCCCCGCGAGAGCCGCCACTACCTCGTATGCTACCCGTTCGAGGGCCGGCTGGCGCACCAGACCCTCGGCATGCTGCTGACGCGGCGGCTGGAGCGCGCGCGCTTGCGGCCGCTCGGCTTCGTCGCCAGCGAATATGCGCTCGCCGTGTGGGGTCTCGGCGACATGGGCCTGGCGATCAGGCGCGGCGGCCTCTCACTCGCCGCGCTGTTCGGCCAGGACATGCTGGGCGACGACCTCGAGGCCTGGCTCGCCGAATCGGCGCTGATGAAGCGCACCTTCCGCAACTGCGCCATCATCGCCGGCCTGATCGAGCGCCGCTTCCCGGGCGAGGAAAAGTCGCGCCGCGAGCTCACCATCTCCACCGACCTCGTCTACGACGTACTGCGCCGCCATCAGCCTGACCACGTGCTGCTGCGGGCGGCGCGCGCCGACGCCGCCACCGGCCTGCTCGACGTCCGCCGCCTGAGCGATGCGCTCTCGCGCATCCAGGGGCGAATCATTCATAAGGACCTGGAGCGGGTCTCGCCGCTGGCCGTGCCGGTCATGCTGGAGATCGGCCGCGAGACCGTTACGGGCGAAGCCTCCGACGAGCTTCTGCGCGAGGCCGCCGAGGCGCTGGTGCAGGAGGCCATGGGGTGACGCAGCAAGATCGTCGGGCGGTGGCGTGAGCGAACAACGGAACGATTGGACTCGGCCTGCTCCCTCTCGCCAAGTGGGAGAGGGGTGGGGTGAGGGGGGCACGGGTTCGGGAGAGGATCTCCTCGTCGCCGGCACGTCGCTCGTGCTCGAACCCGCCGGCGCCTTGGTCTGGCCGGAGGAGGGCGCGCTCGTCGTCGCCGATCTCCACCTGGAAAAGGGCTCGAGCTTCGCGGCACGTGGCGTGCTGCTGCCGCCCTACGACACGGCGGCGACGCTGGCGCGGCTGGCAAAAGTTATTGCGCGCTACGCGCCGCGCCTGGTGATCGCGCTCGGCGACAGCTTTCACGACGGTGAAGGGCCCTCGCGCCTGGCAGCGACGGACCGCGCGGCGTTGCTCGACCTCCAGCGCGGCCGCGACTGGATATGGCTCGCCGGCAACCACGATCCCGCTCCGGCCGACGGAGTCGGCGGAAGCTGCGCGGCCCTGCTGGCGCTGGGGCCGCTGGTCTTTCGCCACGAGCCGTCGGCGGTTGGCGAGGGCGAGATTGCCGGCCATCTGCACCCGATGGCGCGCATCGCGGCGCGCGGGCGCCCCATCAGCCGCCGCTGCTTCGTCACTGACGGAAGCCGCATCGTCATGCCGGCCTTCGGCGCCTATGCGGGCGGGCTCAACGTGCGCCATGCCACCTTCGCGGCGCTGTTCGCCGGCCGCTTCGTGGCGCATCTGCTCGGCGTGCGCCGCACCTATGCGTTCGCCGCATCGCGCTGCCTGGCGGATTGAGCGGTAGCCGCAGCCGACCACATCGCCGGTCAGTTATGCTGGACGCCGCTCGCCAGCACCGGCTCGCGCCAGCGCTTGATCTCGGCGGCGACGAACTCGGCCAGATAGGCGGGTGTGCGCCGCGACGCGTCAGGCACGTCCAGGCCGATATCCTCCAGCCGCGCTTTCAGCGCCGGGTTGTCCAGCGCCTTGTTGATTGCGGCATTGAGCTTCTGCACCATCGGCGCCGGCGTGTTGCGCGGCATGAACACCGCGTTCCAGGCCGAGATGTCGAGACCGGGGAACCCCTCTTCGTCAGCGGTGAGAACCTCGGGCAGCAGCGGCGTGCGCCTGCTGCTCAGCGCCGAGATCACCTTGGCGGTGCCGGCACGGTGCGACGGCAGCGCCGTCGAGATGTAGTTGCAGATGTAGTCGACCCGGCCGGCGAGCAGGTCCTGCATCGCGGCACTGGCGCCGCGATAGGGAACGTGGGTGACCTTCACGCCGATCGCCTGGTTCACCAGCACGCAGCCGATATGCGAAGAGGTGCCGGCGCCGCCCGAGCTGTGCTGCATCTGGTCGTGATGCGTCCTGGCGTAGGCGGCGAACTCGCGGAGATTGCCGGCGGGAAAGTCCTTGCGCGCCAGCAGTACCTGGGGCGCGTCGGCAACCAGGATCACCGGAGCGAAATCGGTCAGCGCATTGTAGGGCGGGTTCGTGTACATCGACTGGCTGATGGCGTGGGTGCCGATCGAGCCGAGCGTGAACATGTGGCTGTCGATCTCCGCATTGGCGACGCGCAGCGAGCCGATCGTTCCGCCGCCGCCGGCGACGTTCTCGATGATCACGTGCCGGCCCAGCGTCTCGCTCAAATAGGGTTGCAGGTTGCGCGCGAGCCCGTCGAGCGGGCCACCCGGCGCAAACGCCACGACCATGGTCACGTTGCGGCTCGGCCAGTTGCGCGCCGGCTCCTGCCCGGCGGCGCTGCAAGCGAGCACGGCCATGGCCGCAAGCGTGAGCAAAACGTTGCACGCGCGCATCATTGCCCCAAGGGTTCGTTGGCGCCGTGATTTTTCAAGGAGCCATCATAGCGGCATCCGGTTGGTCGGAAAGGTGTGCCGGCGGCTGGCCATATTGGCATTGCTGGCGCGGGCCTGCGGTTCTAAGGTCGCTCGTTGCAGCCAACACCGCACGCGAGGTCGATCATGTCGCGGTCCGTGGCCGGTTCGCTTGCTTGCGGCATCGGGCTGCTGGCGCTGACCATCGCGTGTGATCCTTTCCCGCTCCACGCGCAATCGGCCGATCTCGTGCTGTGCGACCGGATCGCCGCCGACCCCACCGATCCGGACAAGCCCGCCGACGTCAAAGGCGTCGCCGAGATCGCCCGCTCCGACATCGCGACGGCGATCAGGTTCTGCCGCATCGCGGCGTCGTCGTCGCGCAGGGCGCTCTACCAGCTCGGCCGTGCCTATGCGGCCAATCAGCAAATGGTGGAAGCCATGGACGCCTGGCGCAAGGCGGCCGAACGCGGCAGCACCTCGGCCATGGTCGAGCTCGGCGTGATGCTCGTTACCGGATCCGGCGTCGCCAGGGATGAAGCGCAGGCGCGAAAACTGTTCGAGCGCGCCGCCAAGGCCGGCAATGCCCGTGGCGTCACCAACCTGTCGGCCCTCTCCGAGAAGGAAGGTGCACCGGTCGATCCGGTGGGGGCCAGGGCCTTGCTGGTGAAAGCGGTGGAGACGAATTCGGCGGAAGCGCAGTACCGGCTGGGATTGATGATGGCGGACGGCGTCGGCGGGCCGAAGGACGATGTGGCGGCGCGGGCGCTGTTCGACAAGGCCGCCGCGCAGGGCCATGCCGGGGCGCTGGAGCGCATGGGCGCCTTTGCCCAGGGCGGGCGCGGTGGACCGCAGGATGCCGCCGCCGCCAAGGTCTATTACGAGAAGGCCGCAGCCCTCGGCAACGAGGAGGCCAAGGCCGCCCTGAAACGCCTGGAATGTCCCTGGGTGATCCGCGACAAGCGAGGAAATTTCGTCAGCAATCTGTGCTTCTAATTTAGCACCTATGGCGCTGCATTGGGCACGTCTTGTGCACGAGAAGCTGGCGTTGATTGCCACATTTGCCTTCAGGTGCCGTTAGCTCGAATGTGAGCGGAAAGGTTTTGAGGAAGGCGGTTCTGAAAAAAATCTTGCACGAGATAGCGCAAGAGGAAGCAACTAAAGCTCTGATCGAACCGGCTCTGTATTATCGAACCGGCTCTGTATTTTCGAACTCTCGATGATTGTGCCGGCGTTGCATGTCGGCAACAACTCTCGGCCAATTAACGGCGCGCGCTCGATCCGTCACGCTTGCGCCAAACAATGCCATTATGTCGCCGGCGCAGTGCTTCGCGGGGCTGGGGGGCTGGTGCGACTGTTGTAGCGCCTTTTCTACCTTGATCCACGTCATGCCTGCTGCGCCGATCACGGTGCGGTAGCGGTCTTGCGCGTCGTGATAGCGACGACAGGCCGCCGCCATGCGTGCTTTGTTTTAGCGGGGGAGTTGTCATGGCAGGAATTCCGTCTGTCCTTGATCTCAAAACCATCAATGGATCGAATGGCTTTACGATATCGGGCTCGGGGTATTATGAGCTCGCCGGTTCGTCAGTCGCCTCCGCCGGCGATGTCAATGGTGATGGCTTTGCCGACGTCATTGTCGGCGCACCCGGCAGGTCCATAGGTTGGTACACGGACTACGCCGCCTACGTGGTTTTCGGCCGTGGGACTGAGGACACCCCCGGGCCGTCCCGCATCGCGACCGAAGACCTGCGTCCCCCCGCGGGATTCCGCATCATCATGGCCGGCGTCCTGGGCGACTATGATGGCCCTGGCTTTGCGGTCTCGTCCGCAGGCGACTTCAATGGGGATGGATTCGGCGATTTGATGGTGTCTGCGCCGTCCTACTCATCGGCCGGCGCGGAACACAAAGGGGCGACCTACATCGTCTTCGGCGAGGCCAGCGGGTTCACGGATGTGACGCTGGGAACCACGGTGAGCAGCGATTGGATACGGATTGACGGCGCGGCGGCCGGCGATTCCAGCGGGCACTCCGTTGCCGCTCTCGGCGATATCAACGGCGACGGCTTCGACGATGTCCTGATCGGCTCACCCTATGCAGATGCCAACGGGCGCTGGTCGTCGGGCGTCAGCTACGTGGTCTACGGCAACGCGTCGGGAGCGAACATCGATCTCGCCAATTTCGATGCGAGCCGCGGCTTCCGCATCATTGGCGAAGAGTTTGCGTCTGCCGGCTATTCCGTCTCCACGGCCGGCGATGTGAACGGCGACGGCGTCACCGATCTGCTCATCGGTGCGCCCTACAACGACGTGGGGGTGTATCGTACCGGGTCGACCTATCTTGTTTTCGGGAGCAATTCCGGCGCTGACGTCGATCTTGCCAGTCTGACGCCAACCCAGGGAGTTCGCTTTGACGGCGGAGAAGTGAGCGAAAGCGGCTTCTCGGTCGCTTCCGCCGGTGACATCAACGGCGACGGGCTCGCCGACCTCGTCGTGGGCGCGCCCGACGCCAGCCCGGTTGGCCGCGAAGGGGCGGGCTCCGCCTTTGTCATCTTCGGCAAGACCAGCGGTTGGCCGAATATCGACTTGGCCAACCTGGCGCCCGGCGACGGCTTCCGCATCGATGGCGCCGCTGCCGGTGATAATGCCGGTTACTCCGTTTCATCCGCCGGCGATTTCAACGGCGATGGCTTCGCCGACCTGATCATCGGGGCGCCATATGCCGATTTCGGCGGAGGCACGAACCCCGGCGCCGCCTACGTCATCTTTGGCAAAGCGTCCGGCTTCGGCGATATCGATCTCGCCAACCTGAGCGCGGCTGACGGGTTCCGGATCGATGGTCCGCTTGGCGACCTCATCGGCAATCTGGTGGGCTTCTCTGTTGCGTCGGCTGGCGACGTGAACGGCGATGGGTATGGCGACCTGACGGTGGGAATGCCGGGCTCGGGCTATCTCAACGGGGCGGCCTATGTGATCTACGGCGAAGCGTCGGCCGCCGTGCACAAGGTGGGGACGGCCGGCGACGATCGACTCTTCGGCGGCGATTTCGACGACACGCTGTCAGGCGGCGACGGCAACGACCTCCTCGGCGGCAAGGAGGGCAACGATGTGCTCACCGGCGGCGCCGGCAGCGATGCCTTTGTCTACTCCCGTATTGGCGCGCAGCACGACACGGTCACAGACTTCCAGCAAGGTCAGGATGTGATCGACCTGAGGTCGGCAAACATCGGTACCTTCGCGACCCTTCAGCAGCTCTTGTCAACCGACGCGGATGGCAATGCCGTCATCACCACTGTCTTCGACGGCGTCATCTCGACGATCACGTTGACCGGCGTTCCCGCGGCGGCGCTCACGGCCGCCGATTTCGTATTCGCCAGCGACAATGCGGACAACCAAGGGCTCGGCGGCACGGACAATTCTGACGACGTGTTCGGCGGAGCCGGCAGTGACAACTTGCAGGGCAACGCCGGCGACGACCGCCTGTTCGGAGAGCAAGGAAGCGACTCGCTTTATGGCGGGGCGGGAGCAGACCTTCTCGACGGCGGGGAGGGCACGGACCGTGTCGGCTTTACTCTTGCCGCGGGCGGCGTGATCGCCAGCCTGGCCACCGGCGGCGTCTCCGGAGAGGCCGCGGGCGATATCTACGTCTCGATCGAGGACCTGTACGGGACCGAGTTTGACGATGTGCTCGAGGGCAACGACAAGGCCAACGTCATTCTTGGAATGGGAGGGGCGAACACCATTCGCGGTCTCGGCGGCGATGACCACCTGTCCGGGGGCAACGAGAACGACACGTTCTACGGCGGAGCGGGTGCGGACGAAATCAACGGCGCAGGGGGCTTCGACTATGCGCGGTACGACGACGCGACGAGCGGGGTGGCGGTCAGGTTTGGGGCGGGGAGTGGCGACGCGGCGGGCGATGTGCTGACCAGTATCGAGGGTGTCGTCGGTTCCGCTTTCGCCGACTCCCTGGGAGGCATCGGCGGAGCCGATGACCTTCAGGGTGGCGGCGGCGACGACCTGCTGCAAGGCCGGGGCGGGAATGACACGCTTGACGGCGGCGAGGGCAGCGATCGCGCCGTATACACCGGCGCACGCAGCCAATACTTCGTCACCTTCGACGCCGCCACGGGAACCTATGTTGTCGACGATCTGCGGGAGGGTTCCCCGGACGGCACCGATCAGGTGCGCAACGTCGAAGCGTTCGTGTTCGCTGACGGCGCGATCGCGGCCGAGTCGGTCCTGGACGGCAATCCCGGTCCCATCATCGGCGCCGATGGCGACGACACACTGTCGGGCACGTCGCTCGGCGAGGAGATTCGCGGACTGGGCGGCAACGACACGCTGAGCGGCCTCGGCGGCGAGGACCTGCTCGATGGCGGGGACGGCGACGATGCACTCGACGGCGGAACGGGCGTCGACACGGCGACCTATGCGTCGGCAGGATTGGGCGTGGTGGTGAGCCTCGCGGTTGCGGGCGCACAGGACACGGGCGGTGCCGGCAACGACACCCTGGTGTCGATCGAGAACGTGACCGGCAGCGCCTTCGACGACAAGCTGGCGGGCAACGACATCGCCAACCAGCTCAGCGGCCTCGCCGGCAACGATCGGCTCGATGGTGCGGGCGGTACCGACACTCTTCTCGGCGGCAGTGGGGACGACATCCTGATCGGCGGATCGGGCGCAGACGCCATCGACGGAGGCGAAGGATTCGATCTCGTCAGCTACGAGACGTCGACGACGGTGGCGCCGGTCCTCAACCTCATGGTCATCGACTTTTCGGATTCGCGGAACAGCTTCGGCGACGCCGTATTGGACACCTTCGTCAACATCGAGGGCGTGATCGGTTCCAACAACAACGACTTCATCCTCGGGAGGATCGGCGTTGACGACACGCTCATCGGCGGGGGCGGCAATGACATCCTGTTTGGACAGGGCGGCAAGGACACGCTCATTGGCGGCGTGGGCAACGACTTGTTCCTCGGCATAAGCGGGAATACCCGCTTCGAGGGCGGCGATGGCCTCGACACTGTGAGCTACATCCACGGCACCGTGGACATCAGCACCGGCATCACCGTCGATCTCGAGGATCCCTCGCGCAACACTGGCATCGCCGCGGGCGACAGCTATGACGGCATCGAGAACCTGCTGGGGTCCATCCTCAACGATAGTCTCGCGGGCGACGAAGGAAGCAACATCATCATGGGCGGCCTTGGGGACGACCGCCTGATCGGCGGCGCTGGTGCCGATGTCCTCAACGGCAATTTATTCTTCAACGGCGATATCACCAACTGGTATGAAGGCGTGGCCATCGACACCGGTGACGGCGTCGATGTGGCGAGCTACGAGACCGCGACGAGCGGCGTCGTCGCCAGCCTCCGCAATCCCGCAGCCAATACCGGCGACGCGGCGGGCGACACTTACATCCTCATCGAGGGGCTCGCCGGCTCCGCCTTCGACGACACCCTTGAAGGCGACGACGGCGCGAATTCGTTGGAAGGCGGTGCCGGCAACGACACGCTGATCGGCCACGACACGTGGTTCAACGACGAGCTCGACGGCGGTGAAGGGAACGATACGGCCGTCCTGGACAGACGCCGCGCGGATTATACGATCACGTTCGATGCCGCGGAACAGGCATTCGTTCTCACCTCGTCGTCCGGCCTTGCGACCCGCGTGAAGAATGTCGAGACGCTGCAGTTTGCAGACGGCACGGTGGCGTCGCCCATTGCCGGGGACGACAACGATAACAATCTGAATGGAACGGCGGGGTCGGATGACCTCAGTGGCGGCGGTGGCAACGACGCGCTGTTCGGGCTCGGCGGCGACGATCGGCTCGACGGGGCCACCGGCGATGACATGCTGGACGGCGGGGACGGGAACGACTCGCTGTTCGGCGGGGACGGCAACGACACGCTCCTGGGTGGAGGGGGCGTCAATACGCTCACCGGCGGCGCTGGCCGCGACGCGGCTTCTTATGCGCAGGCCACCGGCGCCGTGCGCGTCGACCTCGGAGTGAGCGGCCCGCAAGCCACCGGCGGTGGCGGCACGGATACGCTCGTCGGCATCGAGGACGTCGTTGGCTCGGCCTTCGACGATACGCTCACCGGAAATAGCGGCGCAAACCGGCTGTTCGGCGGCGGCGGCAACGATGTGCTCATCGGTTCCAGCGGCGATCTTCTCGACGGCGGGGCGGGGAATGATACCGCGTCCTACGCCATGACGGGTTCCGTCACGGTGGATCTTACCGTCAGCGGTCCGCAGTCCGGCGGCACGCTGATCAGCATAGAGAACATCATCGGTGCCGCGGGTTTCGATACCCTCAAAGGCGACAGCGGGGCCAATCGACTCGTTGGCGGCGACGGTCATGACACATTGATGGGCCGCGGCGGTGACGACATCCTCGACGGCGGCAACGGCTCCGACACGGCGTCCTTTGCGGACGCGTCGGCGGGCGTCACCGTCGACCTCGCGGTTGCCGGCCCGCAGAACACGGGCGAAGGGGCCGACACTCTCATCGGCATCGAGAACCTCACCGGCTCTGCTTTTGCGGACACGCTGCGCGGCACGAGCGGGGACAACTACCTGATCAGCGGGGGCGGCGACGATACGCTTGTCGGCCTCGGCGGGAATGATCGCTTCGACGGCGGCGAGGGCAGCGATACGGTGTCCTATGCGGGCGTAGCAACAGGAGTGTTCGTCGATCTCAACTTCACCAGCCAGTACACGGGCGCCGGCTCAGAACAGCTCGTCGGCATCGAGAATCTCACCGGTTCGGCATTTGCCGACAGGCTCACCGGCAATGCCGGAGCGAATGCACTCAGCGGCGGCGCCGGCAACGACAGCTTGATTGGTGGCCTCGGCCGCGACGTGCTGACCGGTGGCAGCGGCAACGACCTGTTCGACTTCAACGCGGTCGCCGAGAGCGCAGTCGGCGCCGGCAACCGCGATGTCATCACCGACTTCCAGCCGGGATTGGACGACATCGATCTTGCGGGTATCGACGCCAGCACCGACCGCTCCGGCGACCAGGGGTTCAGGTTCATCGGCACGAAAGCATTCAGCGGCAAGGCCGGCGAGCTTCACTACCAGACCTTCGACCAGGACGGCACCGCCAACGACATCACGGTCGTCAGCGGTGACGTCAACGGCGACCGCATTGCGGATTTCGAGATAGAGATCGTCGGCATCGTGCAGCTGTCGTCGGGCAACTTCCTGTTGTGAGCTGCCTGCCGCGCGGGCATGGAATCGAAACGAGCCACGATGTCATCGATTGAAGCCATGACAGAACTGTTCCTGGAAGTTCGCAGCTAGCGTCAATCCCGGCGGAACACCACGCTCGCCAGCCAGCCGACGAACAGCGCCAGCCCGGCGGTGGCGAGCCCGTAGGCGAGGCCGTGGTAGCGCGCCGCGTTGGCGACGACCTGCTCGAAGCCGACCTTGTAGAGCTCGAACGCCGTGCGCTCGCGCCCGACCAGCGCGCCGTCGGCCAGGAGCTTCACGTCCACCTCGTAGGAGCCGATCGGCGCATCGGCCGGCAGCGGGATCGCGGCGCGAAACAGTGTCGGCGTCAGGAATGTGACCCCGTTGGTGCGTTCCAGGTACAGGCCTTGCTCCGTGCGCAGCCGCACGAACGCCATGCGAAACGGATCGTCGCGCACCACGTCGGCCACGTCGCCGCCGATGTCCTGCGGCAGCAGCACGTTGGTGAGGCCGATCTGCAGGCGCCGCTGCCGATCCGGCCCGGCGATCATGTCCACCGGCCGGTTGGTCAGCACGGCGAGATAGCTCGGCGCGTCGACGAAGGTTCGCGACTCGGCGTTGACCCAGATGCCGAGCACGCGATCCTTGCGCCAGGTGACCACGGTCTGGCGCGGGCCGATCACGCTCACCACCAGGTCGTAGCCGCCGCGCCGCGGCACCGTCGTGGCGTCGCGATCGACCGTGCCGAACAGGACCAGTTCGGCGCCGGTGAAGTTGGAGGCGATCTGGACGCGGTAGTTGGAGAGCGAGGTGACGAGGCGCTCGGCGCGCGCCGGCGCGCTGGCTGCCGCCAGTGCAGCGGCCGCGAGCGCCAGCACGACGGCGAGGACGGAGCGCGCGCGCGTCATATCGTGCCCTCGGCCGGCCGCACGGTGAACAGTTCGTCCGGCGGCACCACCAGGCCGAACGCGAAGCGCAGGCCCACCGCCAGCACCAGCAGGCCCAGAAGGAGTCTGAGCTGCTCGCTGCGGATCTTCTGCCCCGCGCGGGCGCCGAACTGGGCGCCCATCACGCCGCCGACCATCAGGATCAGGGACAGGACCACGTCGACCAGGTGGTTTGTGGCGGCGTGCATCACGGTGGCAAAGGCCATCGTCACCAGCGTCAGCACCATCGAGGTGCCGATGACGATGCTGGTCGGCACGCGGAGGATGTAGATCAGCATCGGCACCAGCAGGAATCCGCCGCCGATGCCCATGACGGCGCCGATGAAGCCGATGATGACGCCGATGCCCCACACGGGAATCGCCGAGACGTAGATCTTCGATTGCTTGAACCGGAGTTTGAACGGCAGGCCGTGGATCCACATGTGGCTGCCGCCGCGCCGGATCTCCGTCGGCTTGCCCTGGCGCGCGCGGATGATGGCCTGCAGGCTTTCCCCCACCATGAGCGAGCCGACGGTGCCGAGCAGGATCAGGTAGGAGAGGCCGATGGTGAGGTCAAGCTGGCCGATCGAGCGCAGCAGCGAGAACAGCCACACGCCGGCCGTGGTGCCGAATATGCCGCCCACCAGCAGCATCAGCGCCAGCGCCGGATCGAGCGCCCGCCGTCGCCAGTACGTGATCGCGCCGGTGAACGAGGAGGCTGCGATGTGGGTGGTGACGCTGGCCACCGCCACCGCCGGCGAGATGCCGATGAAGATCAGCAGCGGCGTCATCAGGAAGCCGCCGCCGATGCCGAACATGCCCGAGATGAACCCGACCGCCAGCCCCATCACGAAGATGAGGAACACGTTGACGGAGAGGTCGGCGATCGGAAGGTAGATTTGCACGGGCGCGTCTTCCGCCGGCTGGTGCGGACCGGCTGTTCTTGGCAGATGCCGCCATCGAGTGGTATCGCAGCGATTCTGCAAGCACCAGACAGCCTTTATGCCACTAACACCATCAGCTGTGTGGCGAGTTCAAGGAACTTGGTTGACGTACGCGCGGCGGTTAAGGTCGTTTCAGGATCGAACTGCGGCGCGTCCGCGCATCAGATCCGCTTGGGCGCCGCGGCCTTGGGCTTGGCCGGCGGGGGCGCCGGCGCTGCGGCCGCGGACGCCGGCTGATCCCAGCCGCCGGCCGGCACCTTAACGGTCGTCGCCTCCTCCGGCTGCGGCTCAACCGTAAATGTCTGCGCCGCGAGCTTTGCCGCCACGAGCGATTGTGGATCGAGGCGCTGGGCGAGGTCGTCGCGCTTGCGGCCGGCATCCTGGTCGCCCTGCTGGGCCGCCAGGGCGAACCACTTGTACGACTCGGCGAGATTCTGCTCGGTGCCGATGCCGCGCGCGTTGAGGATGCCCAGGTTGTACTGGCTGTCGGCAATGCCGTGCGCCGCGGCCCTGCGGAACCACTGGTAGGCGGTCTTGTATTCCGGCTTACCGTCGATGCCTTCGGCGTAGAGAACCGCCAGGTTATGCATGGCGCGCGCGTTGCCCCTCTCGGCCGCCGCGAGATAGAGCCGGCGCGCCGCGTCGAGGTCCTTCTTCACGCCATGACCCTTCTCGTAGAGGCTGCCCAGCCGGTATTGCGCCGGCGCCAGTCCCCTGTTGGCGGCGCGCTCGAACCACTGCGCGGCTTCGATGAAGTTCTGCGCAATGCCACGCCCTTCGGAATAGCGCAGCGCGATCTCGTATTCGGCGGCAGCATTGCCGGCCAGCGCGGCGGCGCGCAGGCCGGGGCCGCCGATGGCGGCCGGCAGGCCGTCGGCGGGCGGCGCCGCCGCCGGCGGGTCCCCCTGCTTCGGGAGCGAGCCGGTGATGTCGCCGGCATTGGCCACTGTGGCATTTCCCGCCGCGGCATTGGCCGCCGCGGCATTGTTCGCCGCTGGCGCGGCGTCCTGGCGTGGCGCCGGCGCCGGCCCGAACAGGTTCGACACTGAGGTGGGCGCCAGCAGTTGGCTGTTGGGAACCGGCGCGCCCGCCGGCCTGGCCGCCGCGTCGATGGGGGGGATGGGGAGCTTGCGCGCCGGCGTGGCGTCCGCGTGCGCCGGCGTTTCGACCGTTGGGCTCCCCGAGGAGCCGAGCATGGTCAAGGTGACGTGGGTGGCGCCGATCACCAGGATGGCTGCGGCCACGCTGAGCAGCAGCGGGCGCTTGAACTTGCCGCCGCCATCGTCGGCCTCGTCGGCCACCGGCGCTGCCGGCTTGTCATCGGCGCGCTTCGGCTGGCCGGCCTCGGCGGCGGCGGCCTGCGCGGCGCGCCTCGCCGCGGCGATGAAGTTGGCCTTCTCGTTGGTCTCCGGCGCGCCCGCCCCGTTTGTGGACTTCAGCGGCGCCAGCGCGGCTTGCGAGGCGGCAATGCGCTCGGCCGCCGTCGCCGGCCGTCCGCGCGGCACGATCGAGCCGGGCTCGAGCGGATGGTTGGCCGGAAGCGTCGGATCGATGGCCGGACGCACTGGGGGGCCTGGTGGGGGCGCCAGCATGGGGGCTTCGGCCGCAGGCGGCCGCGGCGCAGCCACGGGCGGTGCAGCTGCCTGCGGTGCAGGGGCCAGCGGCGCTGCAGGGAGCGGGGCAGCCGCCGGCGGCGCGGTCATCGGCGTGCGCGGCGCCACGGGGACGGCGACCGGCATTGGCGCGTGCGGGCGGGCGCGCTCGGCGCGATGCTCGGTCTCGATCGTGGTCAGGCGATCGGCCAGGCGGTCGATGGTGTCCTGCACCGCGCCCAGCATCTCCTGGGTGCGGCGGTCGGCCTCCGCCTGGGTCAGGCGCAGGTCGGCGAGATCGCGCTTGAACGCCGACGCCTCGCCGATATTGGCGCGGATGTCCTCGATCTGATGGAACAGGTCGGTGAGGCCGCGCTCGATCACCTCGACATGGCCGAACCGCGCCTCGGACGTATCGATCTTCTCGCCCAGCCGCGCGATCTGCGCCTCGATATGGTGCAGCGCCGCCCGGTTGCTCTCGCCGAGATCGAGCCGCTGCAGCTGCATGGACAGCGCGCCGATCATGGCTTCCACCCGGCTCGGCACTTCCGCCTCGGCCGCGCGGGCGTTGATCAGCTCGTTGAGCTTGTCGATGCGCCGCTCGATCGACGCGAAGGCATGGCGATGTTCCGGCTCGTTGACGCGCGCGTTGATCACGTCGTTGAGCGAGTCGATGCGCCGCTCGAGCGAGGCGAGCGCATCCCGGCTGTCCGGCTCGGCAAAGCGGTCCATGCGCTCGGCCAGCGTGCGCACCTCGTCGGCCAGTGTCGCCAGCGCGTCGCCCGACGCCACGCGCTCGGTGATGTGGCGCAGCTCGGCAATGGCCGCTTCGAGATGATGCAGCGCCGCGGTGTCCGGCCCGTTGGCGGCGAGGACGTCGATCTTGCGCGACAGCGCCTCGACGGCGGCCTCGAAGCCGCCGATGTTTTCCGCCGGGGTGAGCCCGGTGAGCGACTCGTGGATCTGGCCGAGGCGCTGCTCGATGCTGGCAAACGCCGCCATGTCGGCGGCTTGGTGGTCGCGCACGGCGCGGTTGGCGAGCGACTCGACCTGCGATTCAAGTTCATCGAGGGCGCAACGCGGCATGGCCTTCGCCAGCGCATCGCCGATGCTGCCGAGGTCGCTGCGCAGCGCCGCCACGGCATCCTCGAATCCGCACGGGCGGTGCATCGTCTCGAGCTGACGGGTGAGCGCGCGCAGATGCTGGTCCAGGTCCGTCATGCGCGGTCCGGAAGGCGGCGCCTCGGAGGCCTTCGCGGCGTCGTCGACACGGCGGGCAGCGCGTCCGGTGTCGAGCGCCTGCTGCCGCGACCGGATCTCGTTGACGGCGGCCGCCGTCGGATCCGGGCGTTCGGGGAGCGGCGGCCGGCGCGTTTCGCTGTTGACGATCAGGTGATCGAGACGGTCGTTGAGCTTGCGGATGGCGTCGGCCATGCGTTGCGGGGTTTCGTCGCCGCGCCGCGTGAACTCGCGGGTGAGATTGGAGAGCCGGTTCTCCAGGGCGCGCAGGTCGGGGGCGTTGTCGCGCATGGGCCGGGGGCGCTCGCGCGAGGGGGGCGCCGCCATGGTGCCGACGCGCGCCGTCAATGCGTCGAGCTGCTGGCGGATGGCGGAAAAATTCTCGGCCTCCTGGTCGGTCAGGTGGCCGTCCTGGCCCCCGTCGGCGGAATCGATGATCACCGAGTTGAGCCACTCGCCGACCGAAAGGCCAGCCCGCCGGGCGGCTTCGCGCGCGGTCTCGCGCGCATCGATCCCGACCCCCTTCACGTTCCAGGCAGCGGCAGTTTTCATGCTCGTTCCGGATTCTCGCGCCGGGAGGGGCTAAAAACCCGCGTCGCGGAAAGTGCTTGTTAAAGCCAGGTAAAGGCAGCCCTCAGGCCCTCGGATCCCCGCACCGACTTTTCCGCTTTACGGTAAATAACTCGTTAAATCCGCGGGTCTGCGGCCGCTTTTCGCCTCCCCGGCCGGGCGCGGCCGGGGGGCCGCCGTCGCGTTACGAGGTGTTCCGGATGCGGACAATCCCGGATTACGCCGGCAGCTGACGTACCGTAACTTTCCCGGGGAGGCGGGATTTGGCGGCCAGGAACAAAGAGCGGCAAAAGATGACCCATTCGACCAATGAAAATGCGCTTTCCAACGTGGTCTGGATCGAGGAGGGGGCCCGCAAGGCGCCGCAGCTCCCGGACCAGGACGAGTTCACCATCGGCGAGATGGCGCGTGAATTCGGCGTGACTCTCAGGGCGCTCCGATTCTACGAGAGCAAGGGCTTCATTTCCCCCCGTCGCGAGAAGAACCTGCGGCTTTATGGCCCGAAGGAACGCGCCCGCCTGACCGCGATCCTCGGCGGCAAGAAGCTCGGATTCACGCTGGCGGAAATCCGCACCATGCTGGCCGGCATGGACGGCGACAGCAACGGCCTCCAGGTCACCAAGGAGAAGTGCCTCGAGCAGATTCACATGCTGGAGAAGCAGCAGCAGAATCTCAAGGAAGCCCTGGCCGAGCTGCGGCGTATCCACGCCGGGCTTTCCGGCGACGTCGTCCGCGCCTGGAACGAGGCCGGCGCGCCTCAGGCGGGCGGCCTCTGAGGCGAGCTTAACCTGCTGAAAAACATAAGAAACGTGCTCCTCTGGCGCCGCCGGCGGTTCCTGCGGCGTCTTTTTTTTGCTCGCTGATTTACGTTTACGTAAACTGGTGATACCATGCTTTCCTGAGCCAACGAGGTCGATCCATGGCTGACAGCAATGGCGGAGCCGGACGTGCGGCTGTCGCCTACTATTCGGGTACCGGCGACCGCGACTTCTTCACCATTGGCGAACTCGCCAGAGAATGCGGCATCACGGCGCGCACGCTGCGGTTCTATGAGGAAAAGGGCCTGCTGTCCCCGCGCCGGGACGGTCTCGAGCGGCTTTACAGCCGCCGCGACCGCGCCCGGTTGAAATACGTCCTGATGGGGCGGAATGTCGGCTTCTCGCTCGACGAGGTGCGCGAGATGCTCGACCTCTATGATGTCGGGGACGGGCAGGAGACGCAGCTGCGGGTGGCGCTCACCAAGTTCGGCGAGCGCATTGCCCGGCTGGAACACCAGAAGACCGAGATCGAGCGGGTGATCGGCGAGCTTCGCCGTGCCAGCGAGACGGTGGAAAGCATGCTTGGCGGTGGCGCCAAGCCGCGCGTCCGCATGAAAGCCGTGCGCAGCGACGCGGAGCGCGAGGACAATCGGAGGAGCTGATGCCGACCTACCATGCCCCCGTGGACGAGGTTCTGTTCCTGTTGAATGACGTCTTCCGCGTCGAGCGCTACAACAACCTGCCGGGCTTCGCCGACGCGACGTCGGACACCGTGGAAGCGATTCTTAGCGAGGCGGGCAAGTACTGCACCGAGGTGCTGCTGCCGCTCAACCAGGTCGGCGACACGCAAGGCTGCCGCCGCCATGACGACGGCAGCGTCACCACGCCGCCCGGGTTCAAGGACGCGTTCCGGCAGCTGGCCGAAGGCGGCTGGATCGGCATTTCGGCGCCGGCCGAGTATGGCGGCCAGGGCCTGCCGGGATTCCTCACCACCGTCATCAACGAGTTCCTGGCATCCGCCAACATGGCCTTCACGATGTATCCGGGCCTCACGCAGGGTGCGATCGCGGCCATCCTGGTGCACGGCTCGGCCGAGCAGAAGGCCACCTACGTGCCGCCCATGGTGGCCGGCGCCTGGACCGGCACCATGAACCTGACCGAGCCGCATTGCGGCACCGATCTCGGGCTGCTGCGCACCAAGGCGGTGCCGCAGCCCGACGGCAGCTACAAGATCACCGGCACGAAAATCTTCATCTCG
>Ga0126380_10000096_pt1 | contig 21281 bp, 20 predicted proteins | sample PanSoiMetPlot_26_FD_92544 | JGI IMG/M metagenome (GOLD analysis project Ga0126380, IMG submission 92544) | Tropical forest soil microbial communities from Panama - MetaG Plot_26 | ecosystem: Environmental > Terrestrial > Soil > Tropical forest > Bulk soil | place: Panama | collected 2016-02-17
CGCCCAGGTGCGGGACGATGCCGAGGCGCTCGGCTGCGCCGACGAGCTGACGCATTGCCGCGCAATCGTCGGCGAAGGCACCTCGGCAGATGCGCAGTTGGCCGTGTTCGAGGCGGCGCAGGGCCGCAGCGACAATCGCGGCGACGCGCTGCGCGCGGTCACCGACTGGATCGCCGAGGCGACGCTGCGGTGGCAGACGACCAACGACGACGACAGACAAGCTCACAATTCCGTCGTCTGTCCCTCATCCTCCGCGCTCTGAATCGGCGCCTGCACCACCAGCCCGCGCGCGCGCGCATCGACCACGCCGAGCGCGCGCAAGGCGAGCAGCGTGAGCGTCTGCGCCGCCGCGCGCGCCTTGGCGGGATCGTCAGGAAGCTCGGGCGCCAGCGGCCCCACCAGTCCCTCGATCAGGGCCCCCACCACGGCCGGCGCCGCCAGGGCCGTGTCCTGCTCGGGCAGATGGCCGGCGCTGATCGCGGCCGCGAGCCGCGCGGCGATCTCGGCCGCCAGTGCGCGGCGATAGGCGATGCGAACCGCTGCAACCTCCGGGTCGGCCGGCTCCGCCAGCACCGCCCAGGCGAGACGCCGGGCAGCCAGCGCGCGTGCCGCAAAGGTGGCAATGGCCGCCACCAGCGCCGACAGCGGCCCCGGTGCCGCGTCGGCGGCCCGGCGCATGGCGCCGATCTCGCGCTCCGACACCGCGGTGACCAGCGCCGTCACCATGTCGCCCTTGGAGGGAAAGTAGCGATAGACCGTGCCGGCCGCGATGCCGGCGCGTTCGGCCACCGGCGCAATCTGCATGCCCGCCATCCCACGCTCGGCCGCAAGCGCGCGTGCCGCCGCAATGATCGCGGCGTGACGGGCGGCGAGCCGGCGGGCCACTTTTTCGGTGCGGCGATAAGCCATCACACATCCTGACCGGGGAAAAAGTGAACCACGGTTCATTGCCAGCGGCAAGTGGCGGCGCGCTGCACACAACAGTCAAGTGGAGCTGACGCTCGACATCGGGCTGAAAGCCGACGACGATGCTGCGCGGTGATGCGCGAAACTCATCAGGGGAACGACATGCGATTGTTGAAGCTGGCGGCGGCGAGCCTGTGCGCTTTCGCCGTCACCATCGTGGTCGCGTACGGCGCCGACCCGGTCAAAATCCGCGCGAGCTGGATCGTGGCCCCATCGGACTGGACGCCGATGCTCCTGGAAAAACCGGAGCTCATGCGCAACCAGGGCAAGTCCTACGTGTTCGAGCCGGTGCGCTACGCCGGCACACCGGCCGTGATCACGGCCATGGCCAACAACGAGGTCGAGCTCGGCAACCTCGCCTTCTCGTCGCTCGCCATCGCCATCCAGAATGCCGGCCTCGACGACCTGCGGGTGATCGGCGATCAGTTCCGCGACGGCGAAGGCGCCTCCTACTCGAATCAGTACTACGTCCTCAAGGACAGCGCGATCCAGCGCGTCGAGCATCTCAAGGGCAAGATCGTCGCCACCAACGTGGCTGGCAGCGCGGTCGACATCGCCATGCGGGCGATGCTGCGCAAGCACGGCCTGGAGGACAAGCGCGACTACACCATGGTCGAGGCGCCGTTCCCGACGATGAAAGGCATGCTGGTGCAGAAGAAGGCCGACCTCGCCTCGTTCGTTGCGCCGTTCTCGTTCGATCCCGAGCTCAAGCAGATCGCGCGGCCGTTGTTCAGCCAGAAGGAGGCGATCGGCACCACACAAATGATCGTGTGGGTGGTGCGCAAGCCGTTTTTGGACAAGAACCGCGCCGCCATGCTCGATTTCATGGAGGACGCCTTGCGGGTCGTGCGCTGGTACCTCGATCCGGCGCATCACGATGAAGCGGTGGCGATCGCCGCCCGGCTGACAAAGCAGCCGCCGGACCGCTTCGCCGGCTGGCTATTCACCGACAAGGAATATTCGCGCAGCCGCGACCTCCTCCCCAATATCGCGGCGCTGCAAGCCAATGTCGAGGTCCAGCGCGAACTCGGATTCCTCAAGGGCCCGATCGACATTCAGCGCTATACCGACCTCAGCCTGGTGCAGGAGGCGGCGGCGCGGCTGAAGTGACGTGCCGGCCCGCAAAGCGGTGCCACGATAGGCGGTTGGGCGGCGAACAGGTCGTGACGTGTTGCCGGTCGCGGTTTGGTTGTGCGCACACGACGCTTCCTTACGCAAATTTAATCCCGAGGCCGATTGCAACCGCGGCGGAGCCCGGTGTCAAATGGACATGGTGAAAACACCGGAGGGTAACGCATGTTTTGGGATGGGATTTCGGACTGGCGCAAGAAGCGAAAGCTGCATCAGATGCTCACCGATCCGCGCGCCACACGGGGGTTCAGGTCGACCGTGCAGCTCGAAAAGGGAATCGCTTCCGATCGCGCCACCACGGAGCGGCTGCTGCGCGCCATCGGCGCGACGAAAGCCGAAGCCGCCGAAGAATGGACGCTCAATCCGGCGCGGTGAACTGAGCGCCGGCGCTCGCGGCCAAACGCCATGTACCCTGGTCCTTCGGCCGGGGTTTTGTGGGTCGTCCGGCGTCCGCCCGATCGTGATCCGCCATCGTCACGTCGGCCGTCAGGACCCTTTGCCGGCCAGCGCCTTCTCGCGGATGGCGGTGAGCGACATCGTCGGCGTCACCGCCTCGGGATCGATCTTCAGGTGCACGATGGCGGGCTTGCCGGATTTGACCGCCGCCTCGTAAGCCGCACCGAAATCGGCGGTCTTTTCGACCGCGATGCCGAAGCCGCCGAAGGCGCGCGCATAGGCGACGAAATCCGGATTCTTCAGATCGGTGGCGATGATGCGGCCAGGATATTCGCGCTCCTGGTGCATGCGGATGGTGCCGTAGATGCGATTATCGGCGAGCACCACCACGAACGGCAGATCGTGCTGCACGGCAGTGGCGAATTCCTGCCCGTTCATCAGAAAGTCGCCGTCGCCCGCAATGCATATGACCGTGCGCTGCTGGTTGATCCGCTTCATCGCCACCGCGGCCGGCACGCCGTAGCCCATCGAGCCCGACGTCGGGGCGACATGCGTGGCGAACCGGCGGAAGCGGTAGAAGCGGTGGATCCAGGCGGCGAAGTTGCCGGCCCCGCTGCACAGGATCGCGTCGGGCGGCAGATGCTCGCGCAGCCACACCATGACCTCGCCCAGATTGACGGCGCCCGGCTGCTGCGTCGGAGTCTGCGTCCAGGCGAGATATTCCTCGTGGGCCGTACCGGAGTCGGCGCGCCAGCGAATCTCATTGGGCGGCTGCACGCCTTCCAGCGCGGCCGCGAAGGCAGTGGGCGCGGCATTGATCGCCAGATGCGGCCGGTAGACCCGTCCGAGTTCCTCGGCCCCGGGATGCACGTGCACCAACGTCTGCCGCGGCCCCGGAATGTCGAACAGCGTATAGGATTGCGACGGCATCTCACCCAGGCGTCCGCCGACCAGGATCACCAGGTCGGCGGCCTTGATCCGCGCCAGCAGTTTCGGATTGGGCCCAATGCCGAGATCGCCGGCGTAGCACGGATGCAAGGCATCGAAGAGATGTCCGCGACGAAACGTGGTGGCGACCGGCAGCCCGCAGCGCTCGGCAAACCGCATCACCGCCGCTGTGGCCGTCTCCGACCAGCGGCTGCCGCCGAGCAGCATGATCGGCCGTGCGGCTTCCCACAGCAGCTTTTGCAGCCGCGCCATGTCACTCAAGCCAGGCCACGTCTCGACCGGCTCGAACGGTGGCGCGTCGGCCACCACCACGCGGTCGGTGAGCATGTCCTCGGGCAGCGCCACCACCACCGGACCGGGCCGGCCGCTGCTGGCCGTGTAGAACGCGCGCGACACGATCTCGGGGACGCGCGCCGCATCGTCGATCTCGGTCGCCCACTTGGTCAGCGAGCCGAACACGGCGCGGAAATCGATCTCCTGGAACGCCTCGCGGTCGCGCATTTCGCGCCCGACCTGCCCGACGAACATGACGAGCGGCGTCGAGTCCTGGCGCGCGATATGGATGCCGTGCGCCGCATTGGTGGCGCCCGGGCCGCGCGTGGTGAAGCACACCCCGGGGCGGCCAGTGAACTTGCCGACCGCTTCCGCCATGATTGCGGCGCCGCCTTCCTGCCGGCACGTGGTCACGGCGATGTCGCGATCGTAGAAGGCATCGAGCGCCGCCAGATAGCTCTCGCCCGGCACGCAGAACACGTGGCGCACGCCGTGCGCGATCAGTTGGTCGACCAGAACCTCGCCGCCGCTGCGCGAGCCGTCATTGGCACGCATGTGCTCACCTCCTCGCGGCTCACCGCCTGACCGGCGCGAATTTCGCCGGCAGCATCAGGTTGTTGCGCTGGTTTTCGAGGAAGCCGGCCTCGCGCTGTAGCTTGACGAACTGCTGCCATTCGGGATCGGCCTGCATGGCGGCACGCTTGGCGCTGCGGTCGGCGGCGTCCTCGAACGCCCACATGTGGACGAGCGTGTTGATGTCGCCGCTCTCGGTATAGAGGTAGGCCAGCGGCTTCCCGAGATGACGCGTCTGCGGCAGGAAGCCGTGCTTCTCATAGAGATCGAGATGGGCGTTCATCGTGCCCGGCTTCACGCGATAATAGCGATGGTCGACCAGCACCCTTGTTCTCCCCCGTTGCGGCGCCGCCAGCCGGCGCGAGCGCGATCTTTCGGCGATGGCGTGCAGGGGTCAATAGGGTTTGGCGAATGGCAAAACGGCGAATGGCGAATGGAGCCTTCGTGGCCCAGCCTTCGCTATTCGCTATTCGCTATTCGCTATTTGCTAGGTGGCGGGCTCCACCGAAACGACCTGGAACGTGTGCATCTCGCCGTCCTCGTCGCGGATCGACACATATTCACCGGGCACGAACGCATGGCTGGCAAATCGATAGCCCGCCTCGTCATCGTCCTCCGCCGTCTCGTCGTAGTCGAACACCCAACGCGAGTGCTCGTTGCCGCCCGGCTTGTGGACCAGCTTGCCGAACTCCTCCTCGTTGCCCCAGAACCGGCGCACGCCGCAATGCTCGCGGTGCATACGCCACAGGCGCGGATCGATACGGCCGCTGGAGTCCAGCGGCGCGACGAACTCGTAGCCGTGGCGCGCCGAGCCGGTGGGAAACTCCTTCGAGCGGGCGAGGTTGAGCCGAATGCGCTTGAACTCGTGCGGCAGCTTGGTCATGGAACCGGCCTCCTCGAAACTCCGCAAGCGCCCTCGCGCCGAGCATATGACGTATGACAGCGCAGATATGCCGGGCATTGACTTGGCTCAAGACCGCCCGCTGGTGTAACGGCCATTGTCAGGAAATCTCGACCGGAATGACTCTTCCCGATCAGCTCCAGCAGGAGGTTTTTGCGTTCCTGGCCGACCCCGCAACCCATGGCGGGAACGAGGTCAAGCGCATCGACACCCATGCGGCGTCGGTATTCCTGGCCGGCGACCGTGCCCTCAAGGTCAAGCGCGCGGTGCGGTTTCCTTTCCTCGACTATTCGACCCTGGACAAGCGACGGCGCGCCTGCGCCGCCGAGCTCGAGGTCAACCGGCCGTTGGCGCCGCAGCTATATCTTGGCGTCGTGCCGGTCACGCGGGCAGCGGACGGACGCCTGGCGCTCGGCGGCGCGGGCACACCGGTCGAGTGGGTGGTCGAGATGCACCGGTTCGACGAGGCGCAGACGCTCGACTGCCTCGCCGATCAGGCCCACATCGGCGCGGCGCAGGCCGACCGGCTCGGCCGGGCGGTGGCGGCGGCGCACGCCAAGGCGGCGGCAGTCGACGCCGAGCCGTGGCTTGCAGCGCTCGCGTCCTTCCTCGATCAGAACGCGGCGGCATGGCGCGAGCGGCCCGACCTGTTCGGCCCCGACCAGGCGGCCGACCTGGACCAGCGCAGCCGCGCCGCCTTGCGCCGCATCCAGCCCCTGCTGCGCGCGCGCGGGACGCAAGGCCTCATCCGGCGCGGCCACGGCGATCTTCACCTTGGCAACATCGCTCTCATCGACGGCGAGCCCGTCCTTTTCGACGCGATCGAGTTCGACCCGCTGATCGCGGCCGGCGACGTGCTTTACGACCTCGCCTTTCTGCTCATGGACCTGGTCGAGCGCGGGCTGAAACCGGCCGCCAACGTGGTGCTCAACCGCTATCTCGCCGAGACGCGGCGCAGCGAAGATCTGGACGCGCTCGCGGCACTGCCGTTCTTCCTCTCGCTGCGCGCCGCGATCCGCGCCAAGGTGACGGCGGCACGGCTCAAGCATGCCGCCGCTGCGGCGCGCCCGAACATCGCGCAGGCGGCGCAAACCTACTTCCGGCTCGCCTGCCGCGCGATCGTACCGCCGAGGCCGGTTCTCGTCGCCATCGGCGGGCTGTCGGGAACCGGCAAATCCGTCCTGGCGCGCCACATCGCGCCCGATCTTGCGCCCGATCCCGGCGCCGTCATCCTGCGCTCCGACGTCGTGCGCAAGGACCTGTTCGGGAAGCACGAGACCGACAAGCTTCCGGCCGAGGCCTATCAGGACACCGTGACATCGCGGGTCTACGCCACCGTCGCTGACCAGGCGCGCCGTGTGCTTGCAGCCGGCCACGCGGCGATCGCAGATGCCGTGTTCGCCCGCCCCGAGGAGCGCGCGGCGCTCGCCGCCGCGGCGCGCCAATGCGGCGTCGGCTTCCGCGGCTTCTTCCTGACCGCCGATCTCGCCACCCGTCTCGCCCGCGTCGGCACGCGCGAACGCGATGCATCCGATGCCGATGCCGACATCGCGCGCCAGCAGGAACGCTACGATCTCGGCTCCGTCGATTGGAGCAGGATCGACGCCGGAGGCACGCCGGAGGCAACGCTGGCGCGCGTCAGAAACGAGCTGCCATGACGCCCGGAGCCCGAACACTCGACGGCCGCCGCGTCGCAGTCGGCCTGTGCGGGTTCTGCGCCTTCGTCAATCTCTACATGCCGCAGGCGCTGCTGCCGGCGTTGGCGGCGCATTTTCGCGTCGGCGCCGCCGAGATCAGCACCATCATCACGGCGTCGACGCTGGCCATTGCCATGACGGCCCCGTTTACCGGGGCGCTCGCCGACGTGCTCGGGCGCAAGCGCGTGATCACGGCCGCGATGGTCGCCCTGATGGTGCCGACCGTGCTGGTGGCGTTTGCCGGAAGCGTCCCGGCGCTGATCGTGTGGCGTTTCATTCAGGGCCTGCTCCTGCCGCCGATCTTCGCCGTCGTGGTCGCCTATATCGGCGACGAATGGCCGCGGCGCGAAGTGCCGGGCATCGTCGGTCTCTACGTGGCGGGCGCGAGCCTGGGCGGTTTCGCCGGCCGCTTCGTCACCGGCGTGCTTGCCGACCTCGTCGGCTGGCGCGGCGCGTTCCTCGCCGTCGCCGCGATGACGCTCGTGAGCGCCGCGGCGGTCGCCTGGCTGCTGCCGCGCGAGCACAAATTCGTCCGCTCGGAAGGGCTCACTGCATCGCTGCGGCAGATGCTGCGCCACCTGCGCAACCGACACCTGCTGGCGACCTATGCTGTCGGCTTCGGCGTCCTGTTCAACTTCATCGCCACGTTCACCTATGTCGGTTTCCACCTGGCGGCACCGCCCTACGGCTTCTCGTCGTCGTGGCTCGGCGCCATCTTCGTCACCTATCTGGTCGGCACCGTTTGCGCGCCGATGGCCGGATGGGCGATCAACCGTTTCGGTCGGCGCACATTCGCGGTTGCAACGATCGGCGTCTGGATGTGCGGCGCGCTGGCGATGCTGGCGCCGCAACTGCCGGCGATCATCGTCGGGCTGACATTGTGTGCCGGGTGCGGAATGCTATTGCAGGCGATCTCGACCGGTTACGTCACCGCCACCGCCGGCCAAGGTCGCTCGTCGGCGGTGGGGCTTTATGTCACGGCCTTCTATGTCGGTGGGGCATTCGGCGCATTTTTGCCCGGCCTGACCTGGAAGAGCAGCGGCTGGCCGGCCACCGTGCTCATGGTGGTCGCCATGCTGGCCGTGATGGCGCTGATCGTCGCGGTGGCGTGGCGGCGCCCGTCAGCGTGACCGCCGGCGCATCTTCTTTTTTTCCTTGTCGTCGGCGTCCGGCGTCGGCGTCGGCTGCGTGATGGCGGGCGGATCGGAGGCGGGGAACGAATCCTGCAGACTCTTGTCGAGTTCCCTGTCTTCCTTCCGACGCTGCACCTTCGCGTGCTCGTCGTCGTGCTTGCGTTGCGGCTGTGCGGTCATGAATTCCTCCTGGTCGGCACATCGCGCGACGCGCCGGGTCCTGGATAACGGCTAACCCCCCGTTTTGGTTCCGTTTTTGGCCGCAGCCAGTCAGCCGCCGGTGACCACGATCACGTGCAGGCGGCGCGGCCCATGGGCGCCGAGGATCAGCGTCTGCTCGATGTCGGCAGAGCGCGAGGGACCGGTGATCCAGTTGACGGTGCGCGGCATCTTGCCGGGGCCGTAGCGTTCGCGCAGCCGCCGCCACAGCGTCTCGTAGTCACCGGCGATGTCGTCGGCCTGCACCACCACGACATGGGTCTCGGGCAGGAAGTTGAGCGTGGTCGGATTGTCGGGACCGGAGGTCAGCATCAGCGTGCCGGTCTCGGCGGCGGCGCCGAACGCATGCGACACGGCGACCGCGTCGCCGCCGTCGGAAGGACCGCTGGCGACATCGAGCGTGCGCTCGCGCCCCCACAGCATGGCGTCGAGCCGCGGATCGGCGCCGCGGCGCAGCGCAGGGGGGAGATTGTGCGCGCGCAGGAATTTTGCCACCGCGCCCGGCACCTCGTCGCGGCGCGCGACCATCTCGACCGTGCCGGCCGCCAGCTGCATCATCGAGCGGAACAGCGCGAGCCGCTCCGATTCGCGCCGTCCGCGCGCCGGAATGATGCCGGCCGGATGTTTCGCCAGCCGCTCGGCCACGGCGATGCGGCGCGGCGCTTCGTCGCCACGCACGCCGAGCGAGCGGCGGATCGAGGCCAGAATGGTATCGCGCGCCGTCATGGGTGCGGCCGAGTCCGGCGCCGCCATTGCGCCTGGAACGTTGCACCCTCAGGCGCCGGGAAGTCGCGATGGCGCGTCCAGCCCTGCGCCAGGGGCAGCCGGCGGAAGCGGCCGCGTGCAGCGCCGAGCAAACCGAGCGCGAACGCCGCGGCGGCGGTCGCGGCGCCGTAGAGACGCGGGCGCCTGACGAAGAAGGCCCAGAACGCCAAGCCGGTGCGCTGGCTCGCCGGTGACAAATGCCGCTCGAACTCGCGCTCGCGCCACGCCCGCATCATGCGCGGCAGCGGGATGCGCACCGGGCACACGGCCTCGCAGCGGCCGCAGAAGGTCGACGCGTTGGGCAGGTGCCCGGCCTGGTCGATGCCGACGAGGCTCGGCGTGAGCACCGCGCCCATGGGGCCAGGATAGACCCAGCCATAGGCGTGGCCGCCGACGGCGTGATAGACCGGGCAATGGTTCATGCAGGCGCCGCAGCGGATGCAGCGCAGCATATCCTGGAAGGCGCCGCCCAGCATGGCAGAACGGCCATTGTCGAGAATGACGACGTGGTACTCGGCGGGACCGTCGGGATCGCCGGCGCGGCGCGGTCCCGTGGAGAAGGTGGTGTAGACCGACATTTCCTGCCCCGTGGCCGAGCGCGCCAGCACGCGCAGCATCTGCGCGGCGTCCTCCAGGGTCGGCACCAGCTTCTCGATGGTCGCCAGCACGATATGTACCTTGGGCAAGGTCTGGGTGAGATCGCCGTTGCCCTCGTTGGTAACGATGATCGACGTGCCGGTCTCGGCGACGAGAAAGTTGGCCCCGGTGAGGCCGACGTCGGCGGCCAGGAAGCGCTCGCGCAGCACGTTGCGCGCCTCTGTGAGCATGGTGGTCGGCTCCACCAGGCTGCGCTCGGGCGGCAGGTGCGTATGCACGCGGCGGAAGTCGGCCTCGACCTGCTCCTTGGTCAGGTGCACGGCAGGCGCGATGATGTGCGACGGCATCTCGCCACGGATCTGGATGATGTATTCGCCCAGATCCGTCTCGATCGGCGCGATGCCATTGGCGGCGAGGAACGCGTTGAGCCCGATCTCCTCCGACACCATGGACTTGCCCTTGGTGACGGTTTTGGCCCCTGCCTTGCGGCAGATATCGAGCACGATGTTGCGCGCATCCTCGGCGGTGAGCGCGAAGTGCACGTGCCCGCCGGCGGACCGCACCCGCTCCTCATAGGCCTCGAGATAGAGGTCGAGGTGTTCGAGCGTGTGATTCTTGATGTCGCGCGCGGCATCGCGCAGCGCGTCGAACTCGGGCAGGCGATCGGCCACCTCGCGCCGCCGCGCGATGAAATTCACCTCGACGAATTTCAGCGCCTGCTGCAACGGCGCATCGGCCAGCGCCGCGCGCGCATTCTCCTTGAAGCGCGGCGAGGTGAGCGGGGCCGTCATGGCGCTTTCGTCCCGGCGCGGCGCGGCTCGCCGATCGCCGGCGTCTCGCTCATGCCGGCCAGGACCTCAGCGACGTGGCGCGCGCGCACCGCGTGGCCGGCGCGCTGCAGCTTGCCGGCCATGTTCATCAGGCAGCCGAGATCGCCGGCGAGCAGCGTGCCGGCCCCGGTCGCCGCGATATGATCCGCCTTCTTGGCGACGATCGCATTGGATATGTCGGGATACTTGACGCAGAAGGTGCCGCCGAAGCCGCAGCACACGTCGGCATCGCGCATCTCGGCGAGGTCGAGCCCTTCGACGCCGGCGAGCAGGCGGCGCGGCTGCGCCCTGATGCCCAGCTCGCGCAGGCCCGAGCAGGCGTCGTGGTAGGTGACGGTGCCGGAAAAGCGCGCCGTCACGCTGGTGACGTTCAGCACGTCGACCAGGAACGAGACCAGCTCGAAGGTTTTGGCGCAGAAGCGCTCGACGCGCGGCAGCCAGTCGGCATCGCCGGCGAACAGCTCGGGATAGTGCACCTTGAGCATGCCGCCGCACGAGCCGGACGGCGTCACCACGTAATCATAGGGCTCGAATGCCGCGATCACGTGTTCGGCAAGCGCCCGCGCGGTGGTGCGGTCGCCGGAATTGAAGGCAGGCTGGCCGCAGCAGGTCTGGCGCGGCACCTCGACAATGCAGCCGGCGTCCTCGAGCAGCTTTACGGCGGCAAAACCGACGGACGGACGGATGAGATCGACCAGGCAGGTCACCAATAGCCCGACGCGCCTGTCCGTCCCGCTTTGCTGCTCGACCTCGACCACGATTGCTCCTCGCTATGGCGACGCCAAGGTGGCGGAAAGGCGGAACGCCCGCAAGGGTGGAAACTCTCTCGCCAAACGCGATCCCAGGACGCGCGCGATACGCATGATACCAAGCCGGCGGCAGCGCGATACGGTGACGCACCCCAGCGTCCAAGCATTAGGCAGCCGCGTCGGCGCGCCGCAGGCCGGCAAACCGCGCGAGCATATTGCCGTGTCCCCTAAATGGGTGACGCCGGCCGACCGCCAACTTGGCACGGTCCTGGCAACATGCAGGCAACGGATCCGTGCGCTGGTTGCACGGTCTCGTCAATGCCCGCCGGCGTACTTGTGAGCTGCTTCACCCGCGCCGAGACCGAACCTGTGGAAGATGGCTCGCGACCCAGGGGAGATGACCATGGCGACGTTTCCTGTCTTCGGCCGGTGGCGGCGGGGTGCGCTCGCGCCGGCGCTCGTTGGCGCGGCGCTGGCGCTGCTCGGCAGCCAGGCGTGCGCCGAGACCGAAGCCGTCATCCCCGGCGCCTACACGGAACCGGCCGGTCGCGCCGAGCCGACGAAGACCGTGCCGGACTTCCCGGTGTGGAAACGCATCACGCTGGGCACGCACAAGGGCGTCAACACGGTGCGCGACGCGCTCGACGCGCACAACATCCGGGTCGGCGAATCGGCCGACGAGATTCTCGGCCGGCCGGCCTTCCGCTTCAGCAAGACCAGGACGCCGCTCGATCTCGTCGTGCTCACCGCTCTGGACCTCGGCTTCGCCAAGGGCAGCTGGTCCCTCGCCGAGATCTATCGGCGCGCCGCCCAGCTCGGCCTCGAACTTTGCCCGGCCGAAGCCGCGCCGCAGCTGCGGCTCGAATACCTGAACCAGCCGATCGGCGAGTTCCTGCATATCGCCATGCCGCCGGTCGCGACCTATGGCGGCGATCTCGTCGACCTCACGGTGGGCAACGGCGGCGCCGGTTTGATCCTGATCGGCGGCGACGGCAGCCCCGACCTGAAACTGCACTCGAGCGTCAAGTTCGTGTTCGTGCGTCCAACCCGCATTGCGCTTCCGAATAATCCCTGAAGCGATCCCGCGCGCTTCCCGAACGGAGCCGGAAACGACGCCGCGCCGGGCGCGGCTCGCCGCTTGCGTAAATCATTGATAAGACGTCTGACGTTTTTGTTATCGCGAGTTGACCGCCTCGCGTCAAACTTTTCGCGGGTTTCTCCGTCGAACTCATTACATCGGCCGCGCGATCATGGCCGATGTCGCGGCGGTCGGGCACACCTTGCACGTCGATGAGCTGCGCGACGCATCATCGGAATGCGCCGCCGGGACGATATCGGGTTTAGGACGGACGGCCATGAAGTTCACCGACATCCGCGGCAACGCCTTGAGCGGCGCGACTGGCCCGGGCCTGGTCGACTACGAGGATGCGCTGTGGCAGCTCAACCTCTATGTCGGTGATCCGGTGGCCGGCGCCGACGCCGCCATCGCCAAGAGTCCCGATTTCGTCATGGCCTACGCCCTCAAGGCCTGGCTTCACCTGCTCGGCACCGAACCGGCCGGCGTCAGCGTTGCGCATGACGCCGTCGAGGCGACGGCGCGGCTGCCGGTGACGGACCAGGAGCAGCGTCACCTCATCGCCATCCTGCACCTGATCGACGGCCGCTGGCACATGGCGGCGCGGGTGCTCGAGGATCTCGCCATCGAATATCCGCGCGACCTCCTGGCGCTGCAGGTCGGCCACCAGCTCGATTTCTTCCGTGGCGACGCCCGTATGCTGCGCGACCGCATCGCCCGCGCGCTGCCGGCGTGGTCGACCGAAACGCCGGGCTATCACGCCATGCTCGGCATGCTGGCGTTCGGCCTGGAAGAGGCCGGCCACTATGCCGAAGCCGAGCGGGCCGGCCGCCGCGCGATCGAGCTGGAGCCGCGCGACGCCTGGGCCCAGCATGCGGTGGCGCACGTCATGGAGATGCAGGGCCGGCAGCGCGACGGCATCGCCTGGATGCGCAGGAATTCCGACCACTGGTCGCGCGACAGCTTCTTCGCCGTGCACAACTGGTGGCACCTCGCGCTCTACCATCTCGATCTCGGCGAGATCGACGACGTGCTCGAGCTGTTCGACGGCCCGATCTACGGTTCGCGCTCGCGCGTGACGCTCGACATGATCGACGCCTCGGCCATGCTGTGGCGGCTGCATCTGCGCGGCGTCGACGTCGGCAGCCGCTGGGACGCGGTGGCCGACGCCTGGGAGCCGCTGGCCGACGCCGGCCTCTACGCCTTCAACGACGCGCACGCCATGATGGCGTTCGTCGGCGCCGGTCGGTTCGAAGCGGCGCAGCGCGTGCTCGCCAGCCAGGTCGATGCCATGCAGCGAAGCGGCGACAACGCGGCGTTCACCCGCGAGGTCGGCCACCCGGTTGCGCTTGCTATCCGGGCGTTCGGCGACCGCGACTATACCGAGACGGTGCGACAGCTGCGCGCGGTGCGCAACATCGCCCATCGCTTCGGCGGCAGTCACGCGCAGCGCGACGTGCTCGACCTCACGCTGATCGAGGCGGCGCTGCGCTCCGGCCAGCAGGCCCTGGCGCGGGCGCTTGGCGCCGAACGCGCCGCCGTGCGGCCGACCAGCCCGCTCGCGCGCCTGTTCGTCGAACGCGCCGCGCGCATGCAACAAGCAGCTTGACGACGGTTGCCTCCCCACCCACCGTCGTCTCGGCGTCGCGATCTTTCCTGTGGATCGCGACGCCTTCTTTTTTGCGGGCTCTCGCTTCAAAGGCGTCGGCGCCGACCTTGGCGACCTGGCCGTCCTGCCGCGCCGTCGCGCCGGATGCGCCGATAGCGCCGATGATCTTGCCGTCCTGCACGATGGGAATGCTGCCCTCGACCGGCGACGCGTTGCGTAACGCCGGCCGAGGGTGCATGGGGGTGGACCGCACAACGTCTGCTCGCCCCCCGACAGGGCGTTTCGCAGACATCTGCCGCAGGTGCGCGCCACCCCACAAGAGCATGATTCCGAAAAGTGGGTACCGGTTTTCGGAAAAGATCATGCTCCAAAGCATAGGTTGGATCGAGATGACGATTCGAAGAAAAGTCATCTCGATCTAGTCGGTACAACGGACAATCCGGTACAGCGCAAAAAAGCGTGGAGCAGGATCGCCTCGTTCGACGGCTGGGGCGGAATTCTCGACGCCACGTCACGCCCTAGAAGTACCCGTCACACACGAATATCCGCCGTGGACCCCAGGGGGTGTAGCGAACCACCCAGCATGAGTCGTAGTATGGCGCTCCAACGACGAACGGCACGGCCGCGAAGGCGAAGCGGCCGTGACGGAAGCGGTGGAAGCGCGCGAAGCGGTGGCGGAAGAAATGCGAACGCGCCGCGAAGCGCGGTCCCACGAACCCGCCGCGGAAACCATGGAAACCGCCGCGGAAACCACCGCCGCGGAAACCACCGCCGTGGAAACCACCACCGTGGAAACCACCACCGTGGAAGCCGCCCATGCGGGCTTCAGCGGTCGTGGACGCAGCCAGTGCTCCCAGGAAGACGACACTTGCCAATGCTATTGCAGTCCGATGCGACATAGCCTCCTCCATCTGAAAGGCATGAGCTCTTCGCAGCTCTGTGCTGGTTTCGCGTCAGCTTCGCCGGCACTGCCCCAGCCCACGAGGTGATGACGGGAAACCACCGATGGAGATCGAGATAAGCAATGAAAGCACAGTAGTTCAAATGACTAATAGGACACTTCCTGACAAAGAAGTTAGTTTTTGCGCTGCCCGTGTTGTGACAGGATCGAATGGCGGCGGGCATCGTTCTGGAAATTCCGGCATGGCAGGAGGTCGGCGCCGCATACTCGTCATCGAGGACGACCGCGAGACGGCCCAGCAGCTCGTGGATTCGCTGGCGACGAGCGGTTATCAGGTGGATCTGGCGGTCGACGGCGACGACGGACTGCGCCGCGCCCGGTGCGGCGAATACGCCGTCATGACGATCGATCGCATGCTTCCCGGCATGGACGGAATCGCGATCATCCGGCAGCTGCGGGAAGAAGCGATCGTCACGCCCGCGCTGATCGTCAGTGCGCTCGGCGAAATCGACGACCGGGTGCGCGGCCTGCGCGCCGGCGGCGACGACTATCTGGTCAAGCCGTTCGCCTTTGCCGAACTGCTCGCCCGGGTCGAGGCGCTCGCCCGGCGCAGCGACACGGTCGTCAAGGAAACGGTGCTGCGCGTCGGCGATCTCGAGCTCGACCTCGTGTCACGCACCGTCAGCCGGTCCGGCCGTGAGATCGAGCTGCTGCCACGGGAATTCCAGCTGCTCGAGTACCTGGTGCGCAACGAAGGCCAGGTCGTTCCGCGGGCGATGCTGCTGCAGCACGTGTGGGACCTGCATTTCGACCCGACCACCAATATCATCGACGTCTATGTCGGGCGGGTCCGGCGCAAGGTCGACGATCATCAGGCCTATCCGCTCATCCATACCGTCCGCAGTGTGGGATATTGTGTCCGTGCTCCTCGCTAAGACGCTGCACTCCTCCACGTTCAAGCTGGCGCTGATCTGCATCGGGATTTTCGGCGCCGTGGTCGTCGCGCTGCTCGGCTATGTCTACTGGTCGACCGCTTCCTTCGTGCGCAGCCGGTCGGACCGTGCCATCACGGCCGAACTGGCGGTCCTACACAAAGCCTATGCCAGCGGCGGACGCGCGGCGCTGATCGCCGCGATCGGCCAACGCATCGCCGACCCAAGCTTCGACGACGGAATCTATCTGTTGGCCGACGCCGGTTTCACTTCCGTCGCGGGCAACATCGACGCGTGGCCGCCAACTCTGAAGGGCTCCACCGGCGGATGGGGCAACTTCGAGGCACCGGAACGCAAGCCGGATGCGCCGCGCCGGCCGCTGCTGCGCGCCACTGTCGCAACGCTCCCAGATGGCAGCCACCTGCTGGTGGGAAAGGAGATCGAGGATCTCGACGAGTTCGTGGACAAGATGAACACGGCCCTGATCGTGGCCATGTCGTTGATATTCGTGCTGGCGGGCGTCGCCAGCGTCTCGGTGACGCGACGCACGGTGGGGCGGATCGAAGCCATCAACCTGACCAGCCGCGCCATCATGCAGAGCGACCTCACCCAGCGGATACCCCTGTGCGGGACGCGCGACGAGTGGGACGAGCTCGGCGCCAACCTGAACTCGATGCTCGACCGCATCGAAGCCCTGATGGGAGAGGTGAAGCAATTCACCGACAACGTGGCGCACGATCTGCGCACGCCGCTGACGCGCATGCGCGGGCGGCTGGAGAAGGCCTACCGGCGCAACCACAATGTCGATCAATCGCTGATCGGCGACACCCTGGCGGACCTCGAGGGCGTCCTCGGCATGTTCTCCTCGCTGACGCGGATCTCCCAGATCGAGGCGAACGACCGGACGGCGGCGTTCCGCGCCGTCGATCTGGCGCAGATCGCCCGCGAGGTCGTCGAGCTGTTCGATGCCGCCGCGGAGGACAAAGGCGGGCACATCGACGCCGTCGCCAATGGACCCGCGCTGGTCACCGGTGACCGCGACCTCCTGTTCGACGCGGTCGCCAATCTGGTGGACAACGCCATCAAACACGGCCGCGAAGCGGGCCGGGTGAGCGTGGAGGTCCGGGAGAGCAATGGCGGCCCCGTCATCTCGGTCGCCGACGACGGCCCGGGAATTCCCGCCGACCAATGCCAGCACGTGTTCCGGCGCTTCTATCGGCTCGAGCACAGCCGGCGCACCCCCGGCAACGGCCTGGGGCTCAGCCTGGTGGCGGCGGTCGCCCGTCTGCATGGGGCGCAGATCGACATGCTCGACCGGGCGCCGGGTCTCGAATGCCGCCTCTCGTTTCCCTCCACGCGCTCCGGCGGCGACAAAGCCGGCACGGCAGCCAAGCCCAAGTTTGCGGAGGCGTGATCTGCGGATCACCGCGACGGTCGTGGCGCCGACGATTCGGTGTCGAGGTCGGCGCCAGACCTAGTGCCCCTCAGGCCGCCGCATTTCCCGCGCCGATGCGACCACGAGCGCGACGAGCGGGGCGAATCCTGAACGCATGCAGCAAGCAGCTTGACGACAGTTGCCTCCCCGCCCGCCGTCGTCCGGCGTCGCGATCTTCCTGCGGATCGCGACGCCATCTTTTTTTCAGGCCTCACTTCATGGCGTCGGCGCCGGTCTTGGCGACCTGGCCGTCCTGAACCGAGGTCGCGCCGGAGACGCCGATGGCGCCGACGATCTTGCCGTCCTGGACGAGCGGAATACCGCCCTCGAGCGGCGATGCGTTGCGCAGCACCAGCGTGCGCAGCCCGATGCCGCCCTGCGCCACCAGATCCTCGAACACCTTGGTCGGGCGGCGGTAGTACAGCGCGCTGCGCGCCTTGTCCTCCGACACCCCGATCGAACCCAACTGGGTGTTGTCCATCCGGTGCAGCATCACGATGTGGCCGGTGGTGTCGAGGATGGTAATGGCCATGCCCCAATTGTTCTTGCTGGCCTCGGCCTCGGCGGCGGCCATCACCTTCCTGGCCGCTTCGATGCCGATGGGCGACCCATAGGGAATCGTTGGCGGGGCTGAGGGCTGGGGTTGCTGCGCGCCGGCCACTGCGGTTGCGATGGCAAGCACGACGAGCGCGGCGAATCCGGTCTTGGCCTGCATGTGTCTTCCTCCCTTGATATGAATGTGTTGGCTTTGGCGGCAATGAGCAGCAGCGAAGCCTACCTCACTCTGCCGGGCCGGCGAAGCGGGCGTCGGCCAGGATGGTGGCTCAGGACGAGGGCGAGCGTCTGCTCAGCAGCTCGGTGAACGCCTTGACGTCAGTTATGATCGCGTCGCCGGCGAAGCGCAGCGACTCGAGAGAACGCTGGGCTGCATCCTTGTGCCCGGCGCCGCAGGCATCAGCGACCAACACCGGAATGAAGCCCAGATCGGCGGCGTGGCGCGCGGTCGGCTCGATCCCGATCTCGGTTGCGATCCCGACGATGGCGAGGGCCAGAATTCCGCAGTCGCGCAATGCAAACGTCAGCGGTGTTCCTTCGAATGCCGACATCGCGAGCTTGTCGAATACGGCATCTTCGGGCGCTGGAGTGAGATCGGACACGATCTGAAAGCCGGGCGAGTCGCGCAGGAACCAGGGAGCGACGGCATCGGGCTCGTCCTTGTGCTGCCAGGCCATGGCCATGCGAAATTGGGTCACGCCCATCCATGTCTTTGGCAGCGACAGATGGCGCGTGAAGACGACGCGCATGCCGGCGGTGCGCGCGGCCGACAGCACCTGGCCGACCCGCGCCATGATGTGGCCGGCCGTCTCGACCTGGCTGCAGATGCCCACCTGCATGTCATAGACCAGCAACGCCATGCGCCGCGGATCGCACAGGTCAGGCAATGCCGTTGGAATGTCCAAGCCGTGAATGTGTTTCATGGTCCCATCCGGGCAGCGGGTTGATCTTAGCCCCTGCCAGCGTGCGGCGCACGATCGATGCCTTTTCTGTACTAAGACCAATTCCGCCTTGCTAGACTGCCCGGCATTGCCAACGCCCTGCCTGTCTCCATGGTCGTCCGTGATATGCGCGCGGCCCACCTGGCGCAGGCAAAAAGGGCAATGGGCTAGGGAGGTCACATGGTCTCGTTCACGTTGAACAGCAAGCGCGTGACGGTCGAAGCCGATCCGTCGACGCCGCTCCTGTGGGTCGTCCGCGACCACGTCGGATTGACCGGTACGAAGTACGGCTGCGGCGCCGGCCTGTGCGGCGCCTGTACGGTGCACCTCGACGGGGTGGCGGTGCGCGCGTGCCAGACGCAGGCCTCCGCGGTCGAGGGCCGGACCGTGGTCACCATCGAGGGCTTGGCGGAAAACTCCTCGCATCCGCTGCAGAAGGCGTGGATCGCCGAGCAGGTGCCGCAATGCGGCTACTGCCAGTCGGGCCAGATCATGAAGGCGGCCGAGCTCCTCAAAAGCAATCCCAGGCCGAGCCGGGCGCAGATCGTCGAGCACATGGACGGCAACATCTGCCGCTGCGGTACCTACAACCGCATCATCGCCGCCATCCAGCGCGCCAGCCGGGAGGCCTGAGCCATGACCATGATCGACACAAATATCTCCCGCCGCAGCGTGCTGGCGGGCTTAAGTGGCATGACGTTCTGCCTCGCGCTGGGCACCGACGGCGCCCGCCTCGTCTCCGACGCCGAGGCCGACACGCTTGCCAATGCCCATATCACGCCATGGGTGCGCATCGCGCCCGACGGCACCATCACCATCTACACGGCCGGCGCCGAGATGGGCCAGGGCTCGATGACCTCGCTGCCGCTGATCGTCAGCGAAGAGATGGACGCCGACTGGTCGAAGGTCGTGCTCGAATGGGCACCGGCCGACGAAAAAGTCTACGGCTACAAGAACCCGTTCGCCGACAATCGCCTGATGTGGATCGTCGGCAGCCGCGCGGTCCAGCTCTACTATCCCGACCTGCGCATGGCCGGCGCCCAGGTGCGCAAGGTGCTGCTCATGAACGCGGCGCAGAAGTGGGGCGTCGACGCCGGCTCCCTGAAGACCGAGCCGAGCGTGGTGATCAACCCGGCCAACGGCACGCGTCTCAGCTACGGCGAGATCGCGACATTCGGCACGATTCCCGCCACGCTGCCGGCGGTCGATCCCAAGGAGCTCAAGGCACGCAGGGATTTCCGCCTGATCGGCAGGCCGATGCCGCGCCGCGACGTGCCCGCCAAGGTCAACGGCACCGCGCAATATGCGATCGACGTCAAGCTGCCCGGCATGGTCTATGCCTCGACCCTGCACTCGCCGGTGCACAGCGCCGGGCCCGGCATTTGGGATCCGGGCAAGCAGGAGCAGCACGCAGAGCCGGAAAAGTGGAACGATGCCGAGGTCAAGGCGCTCAAGGGCGTCATCGACGTCGTCAAGCTGAGCAATGGGCTTGCCGTGGTGGCAGACCACTTCGAGACCGCCAAGGCCGGCCGCGATGCGCTCAAGGTCACATGGACGAAAGCCAAGGCCGACGGCTACAACTCCGATCGCGCGCTGGAGGACTATGTCCGCATCCATGCCGACCCTAACGCCCAGACGCAGACGCTGGAAGCCAAGGGCGATGTGAAGGCGGCGTTCGCCGGCGCGGCGAAGACGTACCACGCCGAGTTCCGCAGCGATTACGGCTACCACGCGCAGATGGAGCCGCTGAACGCAGTGGTGCGCATCAGCGAGGACGGCCGCTCCGCCGAAGTGTGGGAAGGCAGCCAGGCGCCCGACGAGTCGCGCAAGGCGGTGGCCAAGGCGCTCGGCCTGGCGAACGAGCAGGTCACATTCAACCAGTGCTACCTCGGCGGGGGGTTCGGGCGGCGCTCGCTCGGCGACTACGCGGCCGAGTGCGCTACCATCGCCAAGGCGGTCGAGCGCCCGGTGAAGCTGATCTGGACGCGCGAGGAGGACATCGCCCAGGGCATGTTCCGCCCGCAGTCGTTCCAGTGCCTCGAGGCCGCCACCGACGCTTCGGGCAAGGTCACGGGATGGAAGCACTGCGTCGTCGGTGACGGCGAGTTCCTGCTCATCACCGGCATCAAGATCCCCTACTACGGCGTGCCCAACCAGCACATCGAGCGGCGTGGCGTCTCGCACGGCGTGAAGCTGAAGCACTGGCGCGCGGTCGGCCACGTGTTCAACACCTTCGCCATCGAGAGCCTGGTTGACCAGATGGCGGTGGACCAGGGCATGGACCCGATTGCGTTCCGCTTCGAGCGCATGGGGCTCGTGCCCAAGGGCCGAAACGTGTTCGAGAAGGTGGCGGAGATGTCCGACTGGCACGCCAAGCGGCCGGACGGGCGCGCGCTGGGCATTTCGATCACCGAGCGCTCGGGCTCGCTCGGCGCCGGCGTCGTGGAAATCTCGCTCGACCGCACGAGCGGCAAGATCCGTGTGCACAAGGTGTGGGCGGCGGTCGACGGCGGCATCGTGGTGCAGCCGGAGGCCGCGCGGCACAACGTGGAGAGCGCCATCATCTACGGGCTCTCCAGCATCCTGCACGAACGCGTGAGCATCAAGGACGGCGCCGTGGAACAGTCGAACTTCCACGACTACAACCTGATGCGC
>Ga0126380_10000097_pt1 | contig 20921 bp, 18 predicted proteins | sample PanSoiMetPlot_26_FD_92544 | JGI IMG/M metagenome (GOLD analysis project Ga0126380, IMG submission 92544) | Tropical forest soil microbial communities from Panama - MetaG Plot_26 | ecosystem: Environmental > Terrestrial > Soil > Tropical forest > Bulk soil | place: Panama | collected 2016-02-17
ACTGAACAACCGCCTGACACGGCTTTTCCAGAGCAGGCCGTTCATAAACATGAATTAAGCCGACGACGTTCGCTGCTTGCTCGGCCACCGCAGCAAAATGAGCCTCGGCGTCCAAAACCCGCGCAATCCGAGCTGCCAATTCCTTGATCGGCATATCATAACCAAGCTGGCGGAGCAGATCGTTTGTGACCTCGACATCGGACGGATGTAGCGATCGAACTTGAATGTTCTCTCCTGCAGCCATGATCGGGTTCATAGGAGCAAGCTCATCAACTGCGTCCGATTCGGCAACAGGTCGTACGTAGGACAATCTGATCACGTGCCAGGGTGGCACGACGCTGTCAACTATCGGCCTCCCACTGGGTGCGCGCGTTGGCAGCGGCAGCTCAGGTCGGCGAAGCGGTAGGCGAAGGCGTCGAGGCGTTGAAGGTGAAAGCGATCCGCGTCGAGATGAAAATCGGTGGTGCCACCGCGCCGTTCGCCAATGGTCGGCGTGGGAGATTTCGGCGCTTCTGCCGCTCGAATGACGTGCGCGTTGCGGGCCTCGACCTCGGCCCGGTCGGCTGCCCGCTCTGGTGTCTCGCCCGAGATGAAAGCATTGCCGGACGCCGGCCCAAACGCCGCACTCTAGATCCGTTTGATTGTCGCAAACCCGGCCGGTGCGCCGTGGTCGTGGTATCTCGTCTGAATCCGGTCCGGTTCGATGGAGGCGACATTCCATCCATTGCCGGGGTTGAACGCCGCTCTCAGCTCTTCCTGACTGATGGGGGGCGGGCCAGTATCGGGACCATCGTCACTGAAGCACAACACATACAGGGTTCTATCGTGCTCGGTCACCGACGCTAGACTCGCCACGTATCCTGGTCGCTCGTCGCCGTCGAACGTGTGAAACAGTCCGCAGTCCAATACGGTCTCAAACCTGCGCCCCAATCGCTCCAGCTGGAAAGCGCGCCGGCGAGCAGCAGCCCTGGATGTGCGAAACAAAAGCCGGCACGCCGATAACATCCTGCTTTGCCGGCCGGCGCACGTGTCACCAAACAAGAAGGGGACGCCAGGGCGCCCCCTTCCCGCAATGGTAGTCTATGGGCCAAGCAGTATTGGGTGGCCCCCCTTTCCCTCAGGACCTTAGTAGTCGATCCTGCTAGCGGGCTTACTCTGCCCGTAATTCCGGCGATCGGGGAATAGGTGATTTCGTTATCTATATATAGGCACGATCTGAATTGGGACGAGCCACGCTCTGGTTCATTTGACCGATCACATCGGCCGTGTGTCATCAATATCTACCGGCAGCGGAACACGTATTGCCGCGCGTAGATCGGGCGCGTCGCGGGCCACGACGGCCACGTCGATGTCGACGTCGTGAACATACACGGTGAACACACCACTGCTGGCCGTCACTGGCCTTGGTTCGCACTTGCGCAAGGGCCGTCGATGTCGAACGTCGAGAGCGGGTCCAACTCCATGGGCACGACGCCGCCGCCTTCGACTCCGAAGACCTCTTCCCTGAAGCCGGCGGAGCGACGTCATCGGCATTGGCATCGAGCACCTGCAGCTGATACTGCGTATCCACCGGTGTGCCGATGTCCCCCTCTTCCCAGTAACACCGGCACATGGACTTGCGCGCGTCGTCCGCCACGACGAAGCCGGCCACGATCTTACGCGTCGGCATCCGATACTTCAGCGCGGAGCGCGACTGGCCAGCGGGTGATATCGAAACCGTGCTGCGTGAAGACTGCCAAGACCCATCGCTCAAGGCCCCAGCATGCGCAGCCGCTGAAGGCAGCCTCTCCTGATTCGCTTCGGATGTCGAATGCATTGCCGAAGAAGGGGCCGTGCAGGTTGAAGGAAGCCGCAGCCACCGTGCGGGGCTTGCCATTGGGGCCAGGCTCGACCGGCACCCTGAGCTCGAATTTCAGATCCTGAGCACGCTGCCAGAAGCTTTTGGCCGTGGCCACGGAGGCGAAAAACGGATCGCTGGCCGTCTCGATGGTGCAATCGATGTCCCAAGCCTCCGCCAATTCCATTGCGACATCGATGGTGCGTTCCCGCCTTTCTTGACAAAAGTCGTCCTCCCCCAGCCAGATAATCGAGCGCTGGGTGAATTCCCAAAGCCGATCGAGTCCGACCATGCTGGTGGATTCGTAGCGGGCGACTCGGCCGATCGCAGTCTCGACGTGGCCGTGGGAGCCGAGCCGTCGGCCGGCAAGGATCGGATAGCAGTGATAGCACAAGGCGGGACACAGGCAGGCTTTTGGGTCGGCAAAGACCGCCACATCCGGCACGTTCAGCCGCTTGCGATCGCTGTTGGAACGCCGGAATCTGTCCAACGCATCGAAATCCTCATGCATATGCATGACGACGGACAGGTGCTGCGGGAACGAATCCAGATAGCCGCAGCGCGCCAATGCGCTTGCCGGAATCAGAGTCGGATAGGCACGCTCGACGGCACCGAACCGTGTCCGACCGATGGCGGCCACCTTCCGCTCGATCGCCGCGGTCAGCGCCAGAGCCGGCCCAGCAAGTGCGACCTGACCAGGGCCGAGTTCGAGCACCCAGCCGCGGTCCACCAGCTTGGCGAACACATCGGTTTCGTATGGCATCCGCTGTCGCCGCTGATGGCGGCGAATAACCTTGTACTCGACCGGCCGGAAGCCCTTCAGCATGGTATCGATGAAGCGCTCGACCCTGCCACGCAGCGCGGCTTCGTCGACCCCCTCATACTCAGCGACCAGCTCGGTTCGGTCGGACGACGCGATCATCTGGCGCAACCCGGCGGAGACGTAGATCGATTGCTTTTCGATCTCCTCTGCCAGATCCGGATGAAGCGGGCGCTCAAAGGAGAACACGGCGGTATTCATGAGCGACTCCTTGTCAATGAAAGGTGCCTAGAAGCGGTAGTAGAGGAACTCCGTCGCCTTGGTAAGCGACACGACGGACGCACCAAACGCGACGGCGGCGAGAAGCGGCGTCCATTTTTCCTGAAGCCGGGCGAGGTCTCGCCGCAATGGCGCGACCTCCCACGGCCCTTCGAGGACGACCGGAACCTTGGCCAAGATTTCGTGGGTATTGGGAGCCATCAGCACGATGGCGCCGAGGATTCCGGTCCAGGCCAGGGCCGATTGGACGTCGAGCAAACCGGCCCCGCCCCCGGACAAGCCCAGCATTGACTGCAACACGCGCAGCGCAGTGTCCAGGTTGTCGGCGCGGTTGAGTATCATGCCAGGGATGACGACCGCCATGGTAAGGGCCCAGCAAAGAATGCCGGGAGGCGACCAGAGCTGCAGCTTCTGCCAGGCATAATTGGCCCCGAGAGCAAGCGCCATCATCAAAGCGAACGCGACGAAATTCTCGCCGCCGCCATGCCACATGCCGGCTACCAGAAAGGTGACCGCCAGGGGAACGACCATCCCCAGGGCGATCTGAGGCAGGCCACGGAACCGCCGTCGCACGATCAGGCGCATGAAGACGAGTGCGAGCGGCAGGTAGATAAAATCGGTCAAGAAGCGCGTCATGGACATGTGCCAGCGTTGCCAAAACGCCATGATGCTACGGGCCTTATAGGGTGAGTGAAAATTCCGCGGCAGATGGATTCCGAACAGTCCGGCAAGGCCGGCTGCCATGTCCGAATAACCGGAGAAATCGAAATAGAGCTGGAGCGTGCACAACAGCGCGCCGCTCCAGGCATCGAAAGCTCGCAGCTCCAGCCCGCTATAGGCGGCATTGAAGACCTGATCGACAGCGGGAGCGATGGAGTCGGCCAACACCACCTTTTTGAACAGGCCCATGGAAAAGAGCATCACCGATGGGACGAATACCTTGCCGACGCTGCGCGCGGACAAGGCTTTCATCTGATGCAGCACTTCGTCCCTACGGACGATCGGGCCCGCGACCACGTAGGGAAAGAAGGTCGTGAACAATAGGTACTGCCCGATCGAGGGCCTGCCACTGTCCTGATCGTAGGCGTTGACCAGATAGATGATCTGCTGAACGGTAAAGAACGATATTCCGAGCACAATTGCGGCGTCACCGCCAGGCTGCGCCCAAGGCCGAAGGTACTTAATAAAAACAAAGAGCGAGACGTTGAGCGCAATGCCGACCCACATCATCGCCGCGGCCATGGCGCGGCTTGCGTGGCGATAACGGTCGATGCTGCGGGCGACAGCGAAGTTAACGATTGCCGAGGCGATGAGCACGAATACGTTGGCACCATCAAGGCTGGCGTAGAAAAGCAGGGAGGCAACCGTAAGCCAGCCCACCGCCCAGGAATGGCCAATGCGCGTTGCAATGAAGAGAAAACCGACGAGGACCGCCGGCAGGAACAGAAAGATGAATTCGTAGGTGTTAAAGAACATATGGTAAACCCCGCCTGTGCGAAGTGCCGGGCGCGAGCGCCTGCGCAACGATGCGTCGGAGGCATTGCATGCGAGCGTGGTTGAAATCCCGGTAATCGGCCTCGGTGCATCCTTCTTTCACGGCATCGAAGCTGCCTACGACCGCCGCGCCTGCCGTCGTGGCCACCCGGTCGAGCTCGGCCTCAATTCGTTGCAGGTCCTCGTGATAAGGCGTGCCCTGAATCGCCGCGAAATAGACGGGGTGGAACGGGGTCTGGGCAAAGACGATCTTAACGCCCTGCCGCTTGACGAATGCGATCAAATCGCCGAGTTGCACAACCAGCGCCGGATCGACCTTCAGCCGCGTGGTACGATGCAGCGCCGCCATGGTCGTCGCGTTTCGCCGGGCGTAATCGGCCGTCTCCGTTGCGAGACGCGCCTCGGAAAAACGCAACGCTCCGTCCGATCCGACAACGTCGAGGGTGCCATCCGACAAGGCGTCCGTAACCCGCCACAGGGTCTGACGATCCCGATATTGCTCGAGCTTGCCGAGCAGGGCATCAAGCGACAGGAGATGGGCCCACTTGCCGGCGGCAATCGTGTCGTACCAGGGATGCGGGGTAACCCCGAGGCGCTTCGCCATTGCGCGATATTCGGGTGCAAAGGTCTTCCACCACCAGGCGCCTCGGCGGTCGAGATATTCGAAAGTGGAGAACCGCACGCTCAGTATCAGCGTCTTCGGCAGGCGATGGTTGGCGTACAGCAGCTCAGTGATCGCCATCATGTCTTCGAAGTGGTCATTGGAAACGAAGGCGTTGTAGAGCTTCTGCCCGGGCGCTACATCGCTTGATGCCTCCTGCCAGCGACTGCCGCCGAAAATCACGATGTCAGGCGTTTCGCCCAGTCGGGCGATGTTTTCCCGGCGCAAGGCGCGCCAGTCGATATTGGAATCCGCAATGGCGATATTGTGCCCCGCCGCCAAGGCATCGGCGGCTGCGACCTGCTGTGCCCGGCTGTAGGTCAGCGGGTTGAGGACGAAATTGCCGAGCGCGGTCGTCGCCATGGCCAGCACGAGGATGCCCGCGAACAGGGCACCGTAGTTCCATGCCGAACTGGCCAAAAAGGCCCGATCGACCGGTGCCTTCCCTCTAACAAGCCTGTCGTGCTCGATGTCTGGTGTGCTCATTTAGTACAACTCCGTTGTGCAATCGGCTGCCCGCGGCCTCCGTCCTCCGCGGCGCTGCGCGCAACCGTTTCGGCCGGCTCGGCAAGACACGCGCGCAAGCGGTTCGGAAGGATAGGCTGTCAGCCGATGCAAGAATGTGCCTTAACGCACAACGTCACTATTTTTTTGCAGCGAACAGGACGGACGATGGGCATCAGCGCCGCCGTTGCCGTTGGCTGTCGGAAAAGCTCGGTCGCTCTGCGTCTCTGCCGTTCAGTCGGCTCGCGCGGACGCTTCCAACCCTGCCATCCTCTTCGTGATCGACAGGTTCGATGGCCGAGCGGATTGGCGATCGTGGGCACGCCAGGTACCAAGCCGGCTCATATACAAATAAACGATCGGCGTCGTGTAGAGGGTAAGCGCCTGGCTAACCAGCAATCCGCCGACGACGGCAAATCCCAGCGGCCGACGGAACTCGGAGCCAACCCCGTGGTCCAGCATCAGCGGCAGCGCGCTCAGAAGCGTCGTCATGGTTGTCATCATGATCGGGCGGAAACGCTGGAGGCACGCCTGGTAGATCGACTGTTCGGGGGAAAGCCCATCTCGCCGCTCCGCCACCAGCGCAAAGTCGATCATCATGATGGCGTTCTTCTTGGCGATACCCATCAGCAGGATAATGCCAATCAGCACGATAATGTTGAACTCCTGGCCGAAGCCCATCAGCAGCAAAAGTGCGCCGAAACCGGCAGAAGGCAAGGTCGAAAGGACCGTTATCGGATGAATGTAGCTCTCATAAAGGATGCCCAGGACAAGATAGAGCACGACAATGACCGCCGCGATCAGGTACGGCTGCGTCGCCAGCGATGATTGGAATACCTGGGCCGAGCCCTGGAATGTCGCGACCAGGCTTACCGGCTTGGCGATCTGCCTCTCGACGTCTTGGATCGCTTCGATCGCCTGACCGAGCGCGACTCCCGGAGCCAAGTTGAAGGAGAGAGTCACCGATGGAAACTGACCCTGATGGTTGATCGACAGATATCCGGTCTTTGTCGTATCGACTCGTATGAAGCTGCTGAGCGGCACCTGTTGGCCGGTAATGGGGGACCTGACATGGATTTTCTCAAGTGTCGCCGGATTCGCCTGCAGTTTAGGGTCCACCTCGAGCACAACGTGGTATTGGCTCAGCTGAGTAAAGTATTGTGCGACCTGCCTCTGCCCAAAGGCATCGTAGAGCGTATCGTCGATGACTTGCGACTGGATGCCGAACCGGCTCGCGATATCGCGGTCGATCGTCATCGTCACGGTTGCGGCATTCGTCTGCTGGTCGCTGGCTACGTCCTGAAGCTGCGGAAGCGATTTGAGCTTCTCCAGGATCCGCGGTGCCCACTCGTTCAGCTCGTCAAGATTCGCGTCCTGCAGCGTGTATTGGTATTGCGCGCGCGCAAAGCGACCGCCCACCTTGACGTCCTGCGCCGTTTGCAGGAACAGGCTGATTCCCTCGACCTTCGCAAGCTGTGGCCGCAGTCGACTGATGATATCGGCCGATGAATGCTGACGCTCGCTGTGGGGGCGGAGCCCGATCCAGAACCGGCCGGTGTTGGTCGTCTGCGCGCCGCCCGTTGCTCCCACGGCGGCAGCGAAGTTCGCTACATCGGGATCCGCTGAGACGATCTTGGCAAGCGCCAGCTGCCGTTGGGCCATGGCGCTAAACGAAATATCCTGTGCTGCCTCGGAGGCGCCGAAGATGAAACCGGTGTCCTGCTGCGGCAACAGACCCTTCGGGATAGCCAGGTAAAGGTAGAAGTTGGCTACGATCACGAGCAGCAGCACACCCAACGTCAGCCGTTGGTGCTGCAGCACCCATTTCAGCCCGCGCTCATATCCCTTGAGCATCGCGTCGAAAACCGCTCCCGCAGTCCAGTAGAGCTGGGCGCGCCGCACGTCCCTCGGTTCGCGAAGGAACTGGGCACACATCGCCGGCGTCAGCGTCAGTGACAGGGCCGCCGAGAGCAGGACGGCGACCGTGATGGTCACTGAGAACTCGCGAAATAGACGGCCGACCATCCCTCCCATAAGGAGGAGCGGAATGAAGACGGCAACGAGCGACAGGCTGATCGAAATGACCGTAAAGCCGATCTCCCCGGCTCCCTGCAGCGCGGCTTCCAACGGACTTATTCCCGACTCCACACGACGGTAGATGTTCTCGAGCATCACGATCGCGTCGTCGATGACGAAGCCTATCGCGATCGTCAACCCCATCACTGACAAGTTATCAATGCTGTAGCCGAAAAGGTGCATCACGGCGAACGTTCCGACCAACGACATCAGCATGGTGATGCTCGGGATCATCGTGGCCCGCACGCTGCGCAAAAACAGGAAGACAACCAGCATCACCAGGCCGATCGCCACCGCCATTGTCACCTGGACGTCCTTGACCGCGGCGCGGATCGTCTGGGTGCGATCGATGAGGATGGTGACATCGATCCCCGGTGGCATGGCGGCTTGCAGCCGTGGCAGAGTGGCGCGAATGCGATCCACCGTATCGATGACATTGGCACCGGCCTGCTTGAAGACGATGAGCTGTATTCCCGGCCTATTGTTCTGCCAGGCGGCCACCCGCGTATCCTCCGGACCGTTGATCGCGGTGCCGATGTCGCGGATGCGCACCGCTGAGCCGTTCCGGTAGGCGACAATGACATCCTGATACGTTTCGGCCTGCAGCAGTTGATCGTTGGCGTAGATCGAGGCGCTGCGGGCAGGACCATCGAAGCTGCCCTTCGGGGCATTCGCCGTCGAGGCCGCCAGCACCGTGCGCACGTCCTCGAGGCTGATTCCCAGCGACGCAATCTTCGCGGGGTCGATCTGAACGCGCACGGCGGGCTTCTGTGCGCCTACGATTGCAACTTCTGCGACCCCGGAAATTCGCGAGATCTGCTGGGCGAGAACGGTGTCCGCATAGTCATGCACCACCGTGGGCGGTCGGGTGGCCGAATTGACTCCCATCACCAGGATCGGCACGTCGGATGGATTCACTTTGCGGTAGATTGGCGGCGTCGGCAGATTTTTCGGCAATTGTCCTGCGGCCGCATTGATGGCTGCCTGGGCGTCTTGCGCGGCAGCGTCGATGCTGCGGCTGAGGTCGAATTGAATGGTGATGGAGGTCGTGCCGAGTGCGCTAGTCGAGGTGATGTCAGTTACCCCGGCAATCTGAGAGAATTGCCGCTCCAGGGGCGTGGTGACGGACATCGCCATCGTCTCACTGTTCGCCCCGGGAAGATTTGCCGTCACCTCGATGGTGGGGAAATCGACTTGCGGCAGCGGCGCCAGGGGAAGCAGGGGATAAGCGACGAGGCCCGCAAGCAGAATGCCGGCGCCCAACAATGACGTGGCAACCGGACGCTCGATGAAGGGGGTCGACAGCGACATGGACGAACCCCGCTCGCTCACAAGGACGCGTTGGCGGCCGAGCTCGACGCATCCACCGAACTCGGATCCACGCGAACTCCGGGCTGCAGTTTGTACTGTCCATCGATGACGATGTGCTCGCCGCCGCCAAGCCCTGCCTCAATTACGGCGATGTCGTCCCGCACCCGCCCCACCTTGATCGGCCGTTGCTCGACGGTTTGATCGGCCCTGATCACGTAGGCATAAGCTCCGCCTGGCCCCCGCTGCACAACCGCAGCCGGTACGGTTACGACGTCGGACAGGGTCGTGAGCAGCAGACGCGCATTGACGAATTCGCCGGGCCAGAGCCGATTGTCGCTGTTGGGGAAAGTCGCTTTAAGCCGTATTGTGCCCGTGCTTTGATCGATCTGGTTGTCGATGCCTGCCAATACGCCCTCTCCCACCTGGGTGACGTCGTCGCGCTTGAACGCCAGCACCTTGAGAGGTTGATGCGCCATCTTCTGAACCAAGTCATCGACCACATCCTGTTGCAGCGTGAACACCACTGAAATCGGCTGATGCTGGGTGATGACGACCAGCCCGTTGGCGTCATTAGCACGGACGATATTGTGCTGGTCGACCAAGCGCAGACCGGTCTGCCCGTCGATCGGCGATGTGATCGTCGTATATCCAAGCTGCACTCTCGCGTTATCAACCAAAGCCTGATCGCCCCGGACGGCGGCCGTCAGCTGCGCGACAAGAGCCTCCTGCGTCTCGACGCTCTTTTTCGTCGCTATGTCGCGAGCGGCGAGCTTCGAGATGCGCTCGAGATCGAGCTTGGCTATGGTGAGCTGCGCTTCATCGCGTATCTGGGCGGCCTGCGCCTGCGCCAGCTGCGCCTGATAGGGCCGCGGATCGATTTGCGCCAGGAGATCGCCGGCCTTGATGCTCTGTCCTTCAGTAAACGCGATCGTTTCGATCTGACCGTCGATACGCGCTCTTATCGTCACGGTATTGAAGGCCTGCACGGTGCCGATCCCACCCAGGTAGATCGGCACGTTCTGTCGCTTGGCCGTACCGGCAACGACGGGCACCGCGGGAGCCATTGCGGCGCCGGACGGCGCTCCCGAAGCCGGCGCCCGCAGAAAATGCCAAGAGGTAGCTGCGAGCGCCGCAACTGCAAGGGAACCCACCAGAACTGCCGACCGAAGCCCCACCTGGATCTCCTCAAGCGGGCTCGACCGCGCCAATTTTGCGCGCCAACATGTCGCGGAAGCCGTGGAAGGTGTTCATCCCAAACACTTCCGTCGCGGAAAATGACACGCCAAAGCGAGTTTCGACCTCGATGATCAACTCGACGTGGCGCAGGCTATCCCACGACAACAACGTCCGAGGACTGGCGTCGTCGGTGATGCTTTCGAGCGGTTCATGCAGGACCGAAGCGAAGATCTCCTTCAATTGGCCGATCACTCGTTCCATGGTATTGCCATCTCCTGTCAAACGAACGGGTCCGCCGCGAGTTTGCCGAGAGCCCGTTTGCAAAGCGTCCTGCGGCGTATTGCGAGCTTCCTCCGAAGGAAGATGCGGTCTCAAGCCACCCGGCAAACCGTTTCGGATGTCTTATTGACGCCCGCGTGAATGTCCGCATTGCCCAGGTCTGCCAGATAGGCTTTGAGGCTCGACAACGAGCGGCTACGGAGCAGCTGGTGGCCGATCCGGCGGCTGACGTCGAATCCGAGGCCCGGGCGGCTATGGTTTGCGGCTTTGTTCCGGCTGTCGCGCAGTATCTCGATGTCCGACGGCACACCGGCATTAATGTTTTCGCTGAACAGATACTTGATGCCATAGTAGTAGTCGGTGGAGTCGATCGCCTCGCGCTGCAGCGCGGAAGCGATCGGTCGCCGCGCTCGCAAAAGCAAAAGACATTCTTCCAAACTGATCCCGTGTTTCAGTTCGACCAATTCGGAGATCATGTCGCCGCCGATTCGACAGGCGCCCTCAATGACTTTGACGCTCCCGCCGGATATCTTGTACTCGATGTGCATGACGGCCGCCTCGAGCGACCAGGCGCGCACGATGCGCCCGACGGCATCGACGACTTTATCCGCAATCGGCTCGGCCAGAAGTTCTCCCGACAAGTGGCCGATTTCGTCGCAGGCGGGAAACGGGGTGACGAACTTCGTCGTCGGGAACAGCCTGACCAGCCGACCATCCTGAACGATGCACTCGGCACTGAATTCGGGGCCGAAAACCACCTCTTCGACCAGACCCTGTGCGCAAAAGGATAGTCCGGAAAACGACTGGCTATGCTTGAAGATTCTCCGCAAGACCTGTTTTGCTTCGCTCGCACCATCGCATAGGCGAACATGCAGGCTGGCCGACATGTCGACCGGCTTGACGATGACCGGGAACTTCAGCGAGTTCCAGTCGAAGCGCTCCGCCTCCTCCATCGAGTCGAACTTCGCCAGAATCCGCGGCTGGTCCACGCCATGCTTGGCAAACGCCATTCGCATCAGATACTTGTTGCGATAAGCCGGCACGCATTCCAAAGGATTGTGAAACAGGCTCATCCTTTGAGCGAGTGTCTCAGCGAGAATGACGGTAAATTCGCCGCCCGGAACAACGGCTTCGAGGTGCGGGAGAAACGGCAGTATACTGTCACCATTCTCCTCCGGCGCCGGCAGCTCGATCACATTTTCGAATGTGTCGTCGACATAGGTCAAAAGGTAGCTCTTTGACGGCGGCTTAGGCAGCAGCAGGACAGTCGGATCAACATTCTGCCGCCGGCAGGCCTCGGCAAAACGCGCCGTGATATAGAGGGCTCTGGGATTCAATAGCAGGGCCTGCATTGACGCGTCCTCCAAAGCACAGCGAATGCGGGGCTTCCGCCAGCCTGCAAATAGATGAACGGCAGTATGGACGGACTCCCGCGCCCGCAATGGTTCCTGCACCGAAACTGCACCATACACTTCGATGACGCGCCAATCTGTGGTTTTTCCCACATCGACCGCGATTCATGTCTCCGGGTGGGTAGCGCGCGGCCTGCGGCACAAAGACTTGGTCGTCCCCCGCGCAGCTCCGCGCTCAATCCACGCAGGCATGCCAATGGTCGAGCGCCGCTGCCGCGACGATCACTTCGTCGTGCGAGCGGCCGCCAGTGAAAAACCGCGGGTCGGTAGGACAGGCCGAGCCTGGTTGGTGACCTAACTACGATCGACCATAGAATTGAGGGCAGTGATGTCGCGAATGACCATCGTCCTCCCTCGCTTCTCGATCAGGCCTCTACGGATAAGCTCATTGAGGGCCCGCGTCACCGCCTCGCGATGGGTACTCACCCTGCTGGCAATGTCCGCGTGAGTGGGTGCCGGCAAAATGATGGCAACCTTGTCCTGCCCGATCGGGCTGCTTTGCTGAGCCAAGCGCAGCAATTCTGCGTATATGCGCTTCTGAACCGTCAGGGTGCTCATTTCGATGACGCGTTTTTCCAGACCTCGTATTGTCTCGGCAAGGCTGGCGATCAAGGCGCTGGCAACTTGACTATTGTCGCGCACAATTGCCTGGAAGTGTGTTCCCGCCATGACGGCAGTCAAGGTCTCGGTCACCGCAAACACGCTGGCCGATCGCGGCAGGCCATGGATGCCTACTTCGCCGAACAAGTCGCCTTCCCGATAATCGCCAAACGTGACCTCCCGGCCCCATTCTGAATAGTAGGTCACCTGTACTCTTCCTTTGATGATAAAGAACACGTCCGTGCTGACTTCGCCAAATTCGAGAATCATTGTCTTGGGATGGTAGCGTTGCAGGTGGCAGCGCTTGGCAAATTGCTCCAGCGCCTCCGAGGTAAGGTCACGGAAGACCTTTATGGTGGCGAGTGGGTTGCTCTGTTCAACAGATCCCAGCCTGGGTCCCGCCTGATTTGCCGATTGAATGTAGCTACACATGGTCTTTTCCGAACGGCACTCAAATTAGCGAAATACCCGCGGTGGCTGACCAGGCATCGCTGTTCATAACGAGCGCGATGGAGCATTCGTCCCGAGCACTTAAGATGTTCTGGGTTGAAGCACATCGGCGCTGCCACGCGCTGCGGACTCTTCTCGCTGGAACATCAGGCGCACCCGCGCCACGATGGCGTCGCGCGCAATCGCGTAATCATCACTTACCAGCGGCATGTCTTCCCATTGCGCAACCCTGCCGCCTGGTGCCAGGAACTCATCAAGGCCGGGGCCGAAGGAGACAATGTGCTCAGCCCCGGCGACAAGGGTGGCCGTCACGCGCTGAGGCCGATAATTGATGACGTCGATACCGTCGGCGTGCAGCCCCTCAACCACCTCGGTCGGCACTGTGTCGTCCGGTTCGATGCCGGCCGAGAAAGCCCGGGACGCGAGGCCGCGCTCGGCTGAAAAACGATTGAAGTACTGCATTGCGATCAGGCTCTTCGCCGATCCATGCACACACACAAAAAGCACGTAACCGTTCCCATCCATGGTTATCCCTTCCATTTCGATCACACGGTACCATTCTGCACCTGCTCTACTAGCCTCCGATTGCATGTACCTATACATGGTCTTCGACCATCACCTTCGTCCAGTCGACGCTCGCCTGCGGCGATATACCTATGCGGGTAACGAGGCGTCGCCTTCGCTTTCTTAGTGCAGCGCCCTGAGCTAGATGTTCATCGAGGCTGTAGCCGAAGGAGCGCTCGTCATCGGAGATAAGGCCGCGGCACGCTGACGCGGGTCATTGCTTGCATCAATGCCGCCGCCGCGCAGCCCCTCTCGACATCGGCTGAGACCTATAAGATGAAACCTAAAGATTAAGAGGTCTGATTACTGAGCTCAACATCTTCGTGACCGCCTGATAATTAACGAGATATGGTCGGAGACCGGGTCCGTAATCTTCCAGGTCTTTCGAAGCGAAACGAGCCCCCAAGGGCGGGCGATACAGTAGGACCCGTAGCTCTGCACCATCCCGCCGGGCAGACCCTAAAGCCCCAGCACGCGTTTGGTGTAGGCGTTGTGGAAGGCACCCTCTGGATCGATAGTCCGGCATAATTGCTTGAAGGTTTTCGAGCTGAGGATAGGCCTGCTTTCAGTCGCATGCGGCGCCCGAAGTCCTGGTCGGCCGTGTGTCATCAATATCTACCGGCAGCGGAACACCTATTGCCGCGCGTAGACCGGGCGCGTCGCGGGCCACGACGGCCGTTCGGCGGACCCCAGGCCGAAGCGCCCGCGGCAGCTCAGGTCGGTGAAGCGGTGGGCGAAGGCGTCGAGGCGCTGCAGGCGAAAGCGATCCGCGTCGAGAAGAAAATCGGTGGTGCCGCCGCGCCGTTCGCCAATAATCGACTTGGGAGATTTCATCGGCGCTTCTGCCGCTCGAATGACGTGCTCGCGTTGCAGGCCTCGACCTCGGCCCGGTCGGCTGCCCGCTCCAGTGTCTCGCCCGAGATGGAAGCACTGCACCACGGCGCTCGCGCCGGACGCCGGCCCAAACGCTGCACTCTAGATCCGCTTGATTGTCGCAAACCAGGCCGGTGCGCCGTCGTCGTGGTATCTCGTCTGAATCCGGTCCGGTTCGATGGAGGCGACATTCCATCCATTGCTGGGATTGAACGCCGCTCTCAGCTCTTCCTGACTGATGGGGTGCGGGCCAGTATCGGGACCATCGCCGCTGAAGCACAACACATACAGGGTTCCATCGTGTTCGGTCACCGACGCTAGACTCGCCACGTATCCTGGTCGCTCGTCGCCGTCGAACGTGTGGAACAGTCCGCAGTCCAGTACGGTCTCGAACCTGCGCCCCAATCGCTCCAGGTGGAACGCGTCAGCCGCAGCGAACTCAACCTGGATCCCACGGTCGTCGGCCTTCTCTCGGGCGATCGCCAGCGCCGTCTCGGCCACGTCGACGCCCAGAACCGACAATCCCAGCGAGGCGACGTGAAGAGCGTTCTCCCCAGTCCCGCAGCCCGCATCGAGCACCGCTCCGGCGAATCCGCCTTCGGATGCCAAACGCACGATTGCTGGCTGCGGCTGGCCAATATCCCAAGGCGCAGGGCCATCGTGGTACGACGCATCCCAGGGCAGTCCCGTCAGTCGTTCGTGACTGGTTGGGTGCCGACCACTGAACGGATCGTCAGCGCGGGTTCCTGATCGCTTCGACAACTTCGTCCCCTTTCCGGGGTGGCAAGATCAGTTACATGCTGGCCGGGCTGCTGCAGGGGCAGGACGATATTGGACAACAGCCGCTTTGATGCATACGGACAATGCAACGTCGGACAGCAGCGGTCCGATGGGGTGATCTACTACACGAGGCCACGACCGAGCCTGATGCTTATTCGCTTTCGTGGGCTGGGTTCAACCCTGTTCCGGGAAGCCAGGAATAGCGCGGCATGTCGCCCGGATCGGGCGGCGCGCGCGTTGAGTGTTTTATAAGTACGCGGCCTGGCTCGCGCCAACGCCAGGGCTCCAACATAAAAGAAATCCGGCCATCGACGCTTCCGCCGCTCGAATGAGGTAGGCGCGGTGCGGACTTCGACTTCCGCCCGGTCGGCCGCCTGTTCCGGTGTCTCGCCCGAGATGAAGGCGTTGCGCCAAGCGCGCTTAAGCCGGACGCCGGGCCAAAGTCCCCTGCGTTCCAGCGGTGCTGCGATGTGCCGACGCCATTCCGCGTGAGCACGCTGCGGCGCTCCGCTTCGCTGCACTCAGCTGATTCTCAATCGACCGGCCACCACGAACATCAGACTGAAGGCGAACACTACGGCACATTCCAGTGGATGTTCGATGACGTAGTTGGAGAAGCCAATGGCTCCCTCATAGATCATCATTGGCTCTATCCCTTATGGTGCCGACGTGCACCATGAGGGGGGCTCTGTCTTGCTCCCGGGCGCCAATCTTTTGCGTTGCGGTTACGCACGACACCCGCCGCGCGGTGACGACCAAGCTCAGTGGTGAGTGACTGTCATCCGCGCTTTCACTTACGCTCGCCGTGCGCGTCTAGCGATCGTCGCCTGGGCCGGCACCGCCCGCCTGAGGTGATGATCAGGTGGTCAGCGCAACGGCACCGACCACACCAAGTGATCAATCGCCTGACGGTTCGTCAGGCGCTCTTTTCGAACCTGCGCCCGCGCCTGCCCGTTCAGCCTTTGGTAACGAGCGGCGCAGGCGCCGTCGGATATTTCCCAATCGGTGCTTTTCCGACCGGAGGCGGTTCGCGGCGAGGAATATATCTGCGGCGGCAGCCGCGCCGATCAGTTTCCATATCCAGTTCGCACCGGGTAGACGCAACCGCGAACCGATTTCATGGCGTCGCGCGCCGGCTTGGCGCACCGCCCGGGAAGGCGCCGTCTTCCACCCGGTCAGAGGAAAAACCAGCTGGCGTCAGGGGTGAACCCGGCGAAGCTCACGGCAATGCCTGCGTCCGCCTGGGCATCGCTGTCTGTGTTGATCCAGATGCGGATGTCCAGCGTGAACGCGTCCTGCTCGAACCGGACCTGACCAGGCGCGGTGAAAGTATTGGGGTTGTGATTGCTGGCATCGAACGTGAGTTGCAGCAGCCCGGCTTCGACCGCCATGCCATGCAGGTCGATCTTGTCGCTCTCCGTCGGATTGAAGTCGTGGATCACATCCATGGCGCTTTGGTTGTTCGGCGAGGCCGGAGTTTCCGATGTGCCGCTCCACACGAAGATGTCCGTCCCGCTGCCGCCGTACAGATTGTCGAGGCCGGCGCCGCCAATGATCAGATCGTTGTCGCCATCGCCGTAGATCCAGTCGTCGCCGCCGCCGCCGGCGAGCTCGTCATTGCCGAGTGCGCCCGAGATCAGATTGCCTGCATCGTTGCCATAGATCTTGTTGTCCAGGTCGTTGCCGAAACCGTTCAGCGCCGACACTCTTAAGTACAAGTTCTCCACATTGGGGCCCAGGGTATAGGACGGAAGGAACGACCAGACATCGTCAAAACCTTCGTTAACGTTTTCGATCACCTCATCGTGGACATCGTCGACGTGGTAGGTGTCGTCACCCAGGCCGCCGGCCATGACGTCGGCGCCGGTTAGGCCGTCGAGTTCATCATTCCCGCCATCACCGAAGAGATGATCCTGGCCGCCGTTCCCGAACAGGTGATCGGCGCCGTCACCGCCGTGGAGCTCATTGTCCCAGGCCGAGTTGCCGTGGATGCTGTTGTTGCCGTCATTCCCGAAGCCGACCTTGGCGTTCCCTTCCAGAGAGAGATTCTCCACATACTGATCCAAGGTGTAGTCGAAGAATGCCGAGACGGAATCGATGCTGACGTCGGTTCTGCCGTTGACGCTGAAGTCGGGGTATTCATGGACCTCATCGTATATATCGTCGACGACATACGTATCGTCGCCATTACCGCCGATCATCACGTCGGCGCCCGAACCGCCATCAAGAGAATCGTTGCCCGATTGGCCGAACAGCCAATCGTTGCCGTCTTCACCAGAGAGCTTATCGTTACCCCAGCCTCCATACACGATATCGTCGCCCCGGCCGGCATGGACCGTATCGTTGCCCTTGCCGGCGAAGATGTGGTCGCCGATCAGCAAACGGTTGGTGCCAAACAATGTGTCTTCGGCATCGGTACCCAAGATTTCGATAAAATCCAGGGTGGACGGCGGTTCCATAGGCATCGTGTCCTCCATTTGAAAGGGCCTTGGCGCCGCGGTACACCCCCCGCCGCCAACGGGCATGGGATTGCCTGCGTCAGGGTGTCGGGCGACGGCCGCGCCCGGTTCAACAAAAGGTAAAAATGTGAAGAGGTCGGCGGCGGGCCCGCCGGGGTGTCGGACCAGCGAAAACGGGCAAGCCGCGCCTGTGAAGCGGCAAACCCATGCATGCACGCTATCCGCAGATCTGTGAGAGGCCGAACTGGACGCCTGTTACGGCCTCGTCTTGCGACGGCCTGTTGGCCTGCACCCAGATAAATTTCGCAATCGCGTGACGATCCTCGCCTGACCTAACGCGCCCCCTCGGACGGCACGTTCATGGACTTGAACTCCATCAGCCCACTTCGTCGGCGTCGTCCCATTCGGGCGGCTCACGTCCCTGTCGGGCAGAGGGCAATTTCCCTTTTGCCCTGCAATATTCGTCGTACTGCCGCGCCACCTCCGGATCGATGCTTCCCGGCGGCAGGCGATCGAGAATGTCACGCTCGCGTCCAATATCGAAGTTTTTGCGGTTGAACGTCAGTTGAAATATGTCCTTCAGCACGCTTTCGACAATGTCATATTGTTTCATTTCCAACGCGATTCTAGCCTTGGTAGCGAGGGCGTGCCTTCGGAAAATACCCGAGCGGTATGCTACCGGGATCGCTCTATCGATGATCGACATCGCCAGCTCGGGCTGCTCTTCACCATAGAGCTTTTGTCCTGCCAGGCTGATCAATGGCATCGGGTCGTCTGGATCCTCTTCGAACTCCTGAAGACGGATGGCTTCGGCCGCCGCGTAGTTGCCTTCTCGGCTATGCTCCATGGCAAGCAGCGAGCGCAACTCCTCGAACACCATCCGGTTGGACTCGCCTTCCATTCGCTTCTCGATCATCGGTGTGATCTTGCGGCCTCGATTGCTCATGACCAGTTCGCGATACCACTGACCGATCTCATAGCGTGGATCCCGTTGACGAATCTCCCGGGCTGCTGCGGGGTTTCCTTACGCCGCGTGCTCCTCTGCCAGCACGTCATTCAAGTGCCAGCGTGTGACCGAGTCTGCTTCTTTGTCGATTTTTTCCTCGATGGCGCGGATGATATCGATCCCCGACCGAGTGCGTCGTAGCTCGTCGTGCCAATCCATGATTTCGTTGATCCGATCCTGCCGGCCCATTTATCGCATCTCATGCGATCCGCGGTACGTTCCTTACACCAGCCTACCACTTAACGGCTCTATTACAAATGCAGTCTTGTATAAATGCAGTCTTGTCAGATTACCGGGGGCAGCTTCCCTTTGGCCCGGCAGTACTCGTCATATTCACGCGCAACAACAGGGTCGATACTGCCTGGCGGGAGCCGATCAAGAAAGTCACGCTCGCACCCGACGTCGACGTTTCCGCGCGTGAAATTCAGTTCCATGATCTGTCGCAGCACGCTCTCGAGGACGCGATAATTCACGAGGCGTAGGGCAATCCTGGCTTTGACGCCCAAGGCGTGGCGCCGGTACGTACCCGAACGTAAGGCGGCCTCGATGGCACGATCAATGATGCGCACAGCCTCGTCTGGATGATCTTCGCCGAAGAGTTTGTGCTCTGCCAATATGATCAAGGGCATGGGGTCGTCCGGGTCCTCCTCAAACATTTTGAGATAAACGGCCTCGGAAAGCTCGTAGTTACCCCGAAGCCGGTGCTCTTGCGCCAAACAGAAGCGCAAGGTGCTAAGCTTCATTGGATGGGTCTCTCGCCGAATCCTCTCCTCGATCACCGGAACGATGTCGCTTTCAGGATTGGATTGTGGCCACGCGTCGTACCAGCTGTCGATTTCCCAGCAGGGATCCTGACGTCGGATAGCCTCCGCGGCGGCCTCATTGCCTTGTGCGATATGCTCGTCAGCCAGGAGAAAGTTCAAGATCCGCAACCTGACCGGATCGGATTCGTGTTCAATCCTGTTTTCGATGACGCGAATGATCGCTGATCCTGCGTGGGTCCGCCGCAGTTCGTGTTGCCATTCGTCTATCTCGTCGAAGGATTGTTGAAAATTCATCACCTTCGCTCATCTATTATAATTTCTCCAAACCTCTTCATCTTTGTCACCCCATTATGGCGGTTCATCAGGGCGTGGCGTTCCGCCGTTCTGCACACAGCCGACCCAACGCGTTGTGGCTCGCGCTTTACAGGCCCTATTTTGCCCCTTGGCTGTTGTTTGCCAATACCGATCATCGCACCTTTTTCGTTCGTCTTCATATCTCTTGTAGCACTCGTCATCTTCCCCCCTCCCACCTGATGTTCGGGAGCCGGCACCAGAAAAATATTTTATGGCGCCTTCGAACCCTTTGATGAAATGTTCCCGCCAGGGACCAAACACGTCCGGGACGGCTCCCCACAGCGGCGGCCGCATCCTATCGGCGTAGCCGACCGGCATGGGAGATGCCGAGGACGTAGACGAGTCGAATGCGGATGCGCCAGGCCAGTCGGCCGCCGGAAAGCCGCCGACGCTCGCCGGCATTGGCACTCGCGATGGCATGAAGTCTGACGCGGAACGAGGTAGGCCCGCAGTGGGCGCCGATAAGGCTGGCTGATCCGCGGGGGCTGACAGCTGCCACGAAGGCGTTTGCCCACCCCCAATATCCGCGCTCGAAGAAGGTGTCGGCCAAAAGGCGTTGCCGATGTACGCGCCATGTAACGCCGGCAGCGGCGGTTCGTGTGGCGGTGTCGGCCCCAAGCTGCCGTCGGCCCCCGGCCAATTTGGCGACAGCTGGCGCAGCGTTCGCGCCACTGGCGACTCGTATTCGGATACGGGTGACAAATTCGCGGAGGGCACTACCGATGACCAAGGTGTTTGGTTCGCTCCGACGTCGGTGCTCCGCTGAAGCATTGGCCATAAGCCATTTCCAATGGGAGGATCGAATATTTGCGGCGGCGGCTCGTCGGGTGCGCCGGGCCCCGAGTTGCCGGTGCCGCGCCACCAGTACGGATCGTGGGTGACCCACCAGTTGCGATTTGCCATTTGAGGCTCCTTCCTTTGATGGAGGGGGTGGAAAGAAAAAGCGGTCACGCCCGCGCGCCGGCGAGAGCGCAGCAGGGCTGGTGGAATTGATGGACGGACGATTTCAGGTGAACGCGTGTGGCCAGCGCTGGCCGCAGCGAAGGGATCGGGCCCGGAATGCCGGTCTTCGCGACGCTCCGGGATCAGAAGGCAGCGCCTCGCCGGAAAGGAAACGGGCCGCACTTCGGAAGTGCGGCCCGTGCGGAGCGCGTGGCTCTCAGCCAGTACCTAGTCGGGCAATTTCACCTCGGAATGCCGCCACCTGGCTTGATTCCCTTGCGCCTGCAGCTTGCCGTTCTCGACCAGGTTGCGGATACGAGAAGCAATGGCGTCCTCGCTA
>Ga0126380_10000098_pt1 | contig 20914 bp, 14 predicted proteins | sample PanSoiMetPlot_26_FD_92544 | JGI IMG/M metagenome (GOLD analysis project Ga0126380, IMG submission 92544) | Tropical forest soil microbial communities from Panama - MetaG Plot_26 | ecosystem: Environmental > Terrestrial > Soil > Tropical forest > Bulk soil | place: Panama | collected 2016-02-17
GTCGCTCTCCTCTCCGCCCGGCTGCCGGTGCAGACAACGCAGGTTGTCGACATCCTTCTCGCCTGCGGCCTCCACCACGTCGTCGAGAAGTTTCCGGATCACCTTATGGCTTAGTGCGGTGACGCCAATCTTCTTGCCCTGTTTGACAAGCTCGCAAATCATCCGCGCGCCGGTATACGTTTTCCCTGAACCGGGCGGCCCCTGAATGGCAAAGACCGAATCCTCGAGCGCCAAGGCAATGCGGCTCGCTGTGTTTGCGGGCTTTTCAGAAGCCAGTGGCTTCAGCGTCTCTCCTGCCAGAAGACGCGGCGGTTTGCGGAGCAGCAAATCTCGCCCCGCCCGGTATTTTCCCGCGGCGTCAATGCCGTTTGACGCGACCCACGCGCCTATTCGATAGAGAGAGCCTGCATGCGGAGCTGTGTTGAGCGGGGCATCCCACATATACACCGTCGGAGGATGGATTTCGGCCGTCTTTTTGGTTTTCTTGATGTCCACCATTCCCTTTACGTGGTCGATCACAATGACTTCGCCGAATCTCTCATCTCCGAAATACACATCCTTGCCGGCCCGTACGTTGGTCTTTTGCGGATCAAACGAATAGCGGTCGGTCGGCGCTTGCCAACCTGAATCAACTCTTTCCACAAAGCGCAGCCTGGTCAAGCCGACTCGCTCGTCGAGCAGGTCCTCATCGCCCATCTCCGCGAGGCGATAGCCTTCTTGCCAGGCACTCTTGTCCTCGCGGCGATGCCAGCTTAGAAGCTGCGCCAGCAGCCATTGTGCGGATTGCTCTTTTGACCGCCCTTCCGGATCCGCTGGAATTCCTTCGCAAAGCTGCAGGGTCAACGCCTCCGCTCGATCCAGTTTTTCTTGTAGCTTGTCTGATGGGGCTCCGCTCTTTTCTGGCGGCCGTGGCACGGCCATGCCACGGCTCACCAGCGTCCCCCGCTCTTCCTCGAGCCAATCCCGCAGTCTCGCCGTCGAAACGCAGTCCTCCCGGTTGTATCCCTCCATCACCTCGCGAATCTCCTCGGGCAACACCTCGTCGCCCCAGCCCAACTCCAACCGATGCTCGACGTACCTCATCGCGCTCCGCGAATTCTCCAGCGGAGTCTCGCGCTTGAATCCGTAAAACGCTTCAATCTTCTTCAGCGAATACTCTTCAACACTTGCTCGTACGCCCTGCTTGAACGCCCGATGCAAATCCACCAGCATCTGCGAGCGCAGCATGCGATCGACCTCGTCCTCCCGCGTCGCGTGCATACCCATCAATCGCTTCAGCGTCCCCGGCTCGTATCCGCCGAAATGATAGACATGCATCTTCGGGTCGGCCTCCCGGCGCCGCGAGATTTCATCCACCAGCCATCGGAAACCTTGCTTTTCCTCTTCGCGATTCAAGGCCCATCGCTTTTCGTAAACCAGGTCCCCGGCCGCATCGCGAAACGCAAACCCAAACAAATATTGCAGTCCCTGCTCACCCACGAACGGGTCGCCTTCGAAATCCATGAACAGATCGCCCGCCGACGGCTCCGACAGGCGGCAAAATCCCATCCCTTCCGCGACGGGCAAGAGCAGTTCGTGCACCAACCTGTTTTCGGTGCGCCCTTCTACTTGAACGCGCGCCTGCTCGCGCCTGTTTTCATGCGTTTGTTTTGCCCCCTGCCTCGGCCTTTCTTTCAGTGGGATCGGCAGCGCCGCCAGCTTGGCCATGGTTCCGGCGTTCCAAACCTCAAATTGATCCCGTTGCTGCCGCCGAATGTCCGCAACCAAAGACAAATGATCATCCGTACGCCTTTGGGCATCACACTCGCGAAACCATTTGCAGATGTTGCAGTGCTCCACCGGCTCCGGATAGGTCGTTTCTTCCGTTTCCGGCTCAAACGTAAACGCATACTGCCCGGGGGTTGCGGACACCGCTTTCGGAGGGTACCCGCGGCGGCGCAAACCCTTGAGCGCTCGCTGGCCATCCTCGCTGCAAGCGCAGCTGACCGCCTCAACCAAACGTCTCTTCACATACCGGTAGAACGCCGCATACTCGGACACGCGGTATTTTTCGCCAGCAAACCCTTCTCCAGGCGGCACCACCCACAAAAACTCTGGGGCCGTCCCCTGAATTTTGCAAAGCAGCTCCGAATACAGCGAAAGCTGCAGAATCGTGGTCGCCTTGGTTTCCCGCGCCAGCTTTGTGTCGGCCGCTTCGTAGGACCACGCCCACCGCTTGCTCGGCCTCGGAACACGTCGCAACACATCCGGCCGCCCAAACCACTCCCCGTCGCTCAGCGCTCCCTGTGCAATGACTTCAGCACCGCGCTCCATCAGCGCCAGTGTTTCTTCAATGAGCGGCTTTTCTTCCTTTTGGGGGATTTGGTTCAGGTTCTCGACCGTCAATCCTCGAGCGCACAAGTGCGCCAGATACTCTCTCTCGTGCCTCTCGCCCCGTTCTCGGATTACCACCAAGTCGGGGGCAGCCCAATCTGGTTCGGCTCGCTGCCCCTGAGCAACCTGCAGGTCCAGTGTCGTCAAGTGACGGCAAGCCAAGTGATTGCTCAGGTCCGTGGCGCTCAACCGAATTTGTTTCCCAACCAATTTCATTCGCAAAAAGTCTCCGACCACAACTTTCGTGGATTCTGGCCCATCCCAAGTGGCCAGTAACTATGATCCAGCGTCTGGGGAGCCGTGGACGCGATCACGAACAGGCGCATGACGCATGAACCGCCACCAATAACTTACAACGGAGAAGGGTATACTGCTGCCCCCGAGGGAGGGCAGTGTGAGTCCTACGAAAACGCAAACGGCAAAATTGTTACTGGCCCTGCTGGACGAGGCGTACGAGAAAAAAACATGGCATGGACCGAACCTGAAACAGTCCCTCAAGGGGGTTTCCGTGGTGCAGGCCGCGTGGCGGCCGGGACCTGGGCGGCACAACATCTGGGAGCTGGCGCTGCACGCCGCGTACTGGAAATACGTGGCTCGGCGCAGGATTGAGGGCAGCAAGCGCGGCACGTTTGCGTTGGAGGGCAGCAATTTTTTCACTCGTCCGCAGAAAGGCAACGCGACGGAAGCCGCCTGGGCCGCCGACAGGAAGTTGCTCGAGCGCGAACACCGCGCCCTTCGCACGGCGGTTGCAAAGGTCTTGCGCACACAGAGCGGCGCCAAGTTCCTGGGCCACGTTTACGGTGTTGCGTTTCACGACGTCTACCACGGCGGGCAGATTCGTCTGCTCCGGCGTTTGCAGGAACGCTGAGAAACGGGATGGAGACGGAGATCGGCCTAGCGCAGGTTTTTGAGGGCACGGACTACGGCATGCATCTCTGGCGCTTCCTGAAAAAGGCGAATGGCGGCGATGCCGGACGCACCGGCCGAAAGGCAATCTGCAGCATTTTCCGAGGTGATTCCGCCGATGGCCAGGACCGGAAGTGCCACCGCGCGGCAGACTCCAGCGAGGCACTCGAGCCCTTGCGGAGCGCCGTAAGCCGCTTTCGACGGTGTGGCGAACACCGGGCCAAAAAAAACGTAATTCGCGCCGCCGCGCTCTGCCGCTCTCGCCGCTTCGAGCGAATGGCAGGAAACGCCGATCAGAAAATCTTCTTGGCGAAGGGCTGTCACTAAGCGCCGCGCCTCTTCCGGTGGCAGGCTCTTGTCGCCGAGGTGCACGCCGCCACCTTGTGCAGCCAACGCAACGTCGAGCCGGTCGTTCACCAGAATGCGCGTGGAACCGCGCCCACGCGCCCGCGGCGCTTTGCTTGTTGCCGAGAGGGGAGCCTTCGCATCAGCGGCTTGGAGAGGGTTTGTCGCGAGATCCACGGCCACGCTGGCGAGCGAGCTACATTCTTTCCCAAAGAGATCCTTCTCTCGAATTTGAACCCAGTCGATGCCTGCCGCAACTGCCGCTGCGATTTTTTCGATGAGAATTTTGCGCGCATCGAAGGGCTGACGCGCTCCGGAGGTTTCCGCGAAAACAAGACTGCGCCGGTCAGTGACGTAACAAAGCAGCGGAACGCGCCGTGGGCTACTGATGCGGGACACGGTCCGGATCCTGGCGCGCGCCAATCCATCCGATGGCCAGAAGGATGTCCAGGACGCCGATGCCGCTTACCGCGCCGCGGAAAGTAGGATGGAGGACAACGTGCATGAGCCAGGGGTAGTGGCTGAGAAAATAGTTATTCTCCCAATAGATGGACCACGGCAAATAGAGCAGCAAAGCGCCCATTTCGAACGCGAGCACCACGAGAAGTGCGCGATAAATCCGGCTCATTGAGGCGTGGAAATCCGTCCCGCTGGATGCATCTCAGATCAGCGGATGGGCTTCTGAAGAGCTGCGATGCGTTCGGCTACGTCGCGGTAGTCGATATTCATCGCGTAAACCTGGGAGAAACTCTTTAGCGCCGCATCCGGCTCGCCCGCCGATTCCTGGGCAACACCCAAATCATACCGCAAGGCGAGCGTACTTTCTGGGTCCATTCCGGGAGTGCGCAACGCGCGCTCATACCAAATGGCGGCGATGGCTGGCTGGCCCTTTTCCATAAACGCCAGCCCCAGCAGGGTGTAGCACTGCATGGTGTAGCGGAACGCGCGGCCGTTGTCGCTGGCTTTGGCGACTTTCTGAAATTCGCTAATCGCTTCTTCGAGGAGGCCCATCTCTCGGAAAGCGATGCCAAGATTGTAGTGCGTTTCGAGATCTTCTTCTTCGCCGCCCATCTCACCAAGTTCGGCGCGAAACTCTTCGAAGACTTCCTTGAGTGGGCCTGACTCGGCAGGAGCCGCAGGCTTAGCGGGAGCTTTCGGCTTTGCCGCGGGTGGCTCCGGAGCGCTTGGTTTCGAATTCGAGAAAGACGGAGCCAGAGAGTCCATGCCGAGCTGATCGATTTCTGCGGCCAAGTCGGCCAGGAATTGGTCGGATTCGAAGCCGTCAGCAGGAAGAGCCGCTGCTTTATTTTGCGCCACGGGACGCTGCGTTGGCGGCGGAGCCACAGGTGGCTGAGGAGGCTTCTGATCGTAAGCGGGAACCAGCGGTTCCTGCTGGAGCACGAGTTCGTACTCTTGCTCCAATTCGAGTTCGGGTTCCGCCGGCTTCGGCAGCTTCTGCGGAACTTTTGCCGCAGGCTTTTCCTTGGGCTTGGGAGCGGGGACGTTGGCGGCGGGTTTCTCCAAAGGAATCGTCGGAGCCGCCGCAGCGGGCATTCCGTCGGCCGCAGCCGGGGCCGGTACTTCGGCGATATGAAATTCTTCGACGTGCGCAGGCGGTGCTGGGTGCGGCGGAGCGGCGGGAGGCTTCGCTGCCAGAGGAGGAGTCTTTACAGGTGGCGGCGGAGGCGCAGCGGCGGCTGGCTCGTGAGTTTCTTCGAGGAGGTTGGCCCATTCATCAGACAAGTCCACTTCGTGGACTTCTTCTTCCTCCGCTTCTTTTTCAACCGGGGCTGCAGCTTTCACCGGTTCCGGCTGCGGTTTCGCGTCGGGAGGAGCGGGCGACGCATTCACGGGAGCGGGAGCGGGTTCTGGCGCTGCGGGTACGGCTGTGATTTCCGGAATACCCATTTCGGCCGGTTCCTCGGCCGCCGGTTTCGCGGACGCAGGCTCCGCAGTTCCAACCACACTGGCCAGGTCCTCGTCGGACATGCCGGCGGCGCGCTGGAAACGGCGGCGCAACTCCGCAAAGCGCTCGGCGCTGCGCTTGTCGCCAGTATCGGTGTGAATTTTTTCTAACTGCGCGGCCAGCTCCGCGGTGCGGCGGTCGTCCCCGGCGCCGAGGACAAAGTCGAGCAGCTTTTCGAGCGTGGGTGTATGGCGCGGCGCGCGGCGGAGAATCGCTTCAAGAAGGCCAATGGCTTTCTGCGTGAGGCCGTAACTTGCGAACAGGTCCACATCCGTGAGCGACTGAGAGATGAATTTCTGGGTCTCCTCGTCCAGTTGAGGATCGGCCGTGAATGGCTGGGTTTCCGGACCGAAGCCGGTTACATCCGAGCGCAGTCTGGGAGTGGGAGCCTTAGGTATTTCCGCGCGCAAGTGGTCGTCAGGAATCTTGGGAGCTTCGCCAATTTCTTCAACGGAATGAGCCGGGGGCATGCCCATCTGGCGAAGAACGTTATTGAGTTTACGCTTGGCGGAATCACTGTCGGGCTGGCGCTCAACAAGCCGCTCGAAAATCTCTTTCGCGCGGTCGAGCTGCTCATTCTCGACCAGAGCATCACCCAATCGGGCCAGGGCATCGGGCATGTGGAAGGAATCGCTGGTGCGGCCGTAGAGCTCAACAAGCCACTCGAGCGGCTCCACCTGACCCGGCATCCTGTCGGCCAGGGCATTGAGCATTTTTCCGACGGCCTCCTGCTCGCCGGCATCGATCAAAGGGATGCGCGACTGCTCGAGAATTCCCTTGGCCTTTTGTGTTTGCCCGGCATCGAGTAAAGATTCGACCACTTTTTGTATCGGGCCGTAGTTTTTCGGGTCGGCTTCGAAGACCTGCATTGCCAGAGTGACGGCTTGGTCCCAACTCGAATTCTTAAGATGGAAGTCCAGCAGAAGTTCGGTCTGCTCGCCGCCCTTTTCAAGATCTGGGACCTTCTCGAGGAGGTGCGCGGCCTTTGCCGTGTCACCCTGCAAAGAATAAGAACGCGCCCGAACCACCAGCGCGGCCGCGTTGTTGGGCTCGAGTTTGAGAGCTTTGTCTGCCAGCTTTTCGCTTTCCGCCTGGTCACCACGGGCAAGCGCGCGCTGCGCCGCCGAAACATAGGCTTCGACCGCATCGCTTTTCTGCCCCATTGCCTGATACAAATCGGCGAGGCGAACCTGGATGCGGAGATTATCGGGTTCGGCCTGTAATAGCTTTTTGAGAAGGCCAACCGCCTCCGCCTGGCGATTTTGCTTTAGGTGAATTTCAGCCAACTGGAGAAAGAGAGGCCGCGCCTCGCTCATCACGCCCTGCTGGACGTAGAGGTCGGCTAACTTTTCGAGCGGGCGGATTTCTTCGGGAGCGAGTTTGGCAATGCGCTTGTAGACGGCGATCGCTTTCGTGAGAAACCCGTCACCCACAAAGATCTGGGCCAGGCGCTCGAAGTAATCGATGGCCTGGAAGGTTTCGCCCTGGCGGATGTACAGCTCGCCGATGGTCATCAGGGTGACCTGGTCGCGAGGTTCATACTTCAAAATGTTCTGGTATTCGGCGATGGCCTGGGCGACTTTGCCCTGATTCAGCAGCTTTTGTGCGGCTTCGACGTATTTGCTTTTGGTGTAAGCCATTCGCGAAAAGAGACAAATCTCCCCAGGGAGCGGTCCCCAACACACTCCCCCGGTTGGCCGCGGGCGGAAAATGGCCCTCGGAGCTACTCTGGTAACGCTAGCAGGCGAGAAAAAGGCAAGTCAACGAACCCAAAGTTTGTTGTGAGCAGGCAGTTATCCCCGTGCTGCTTAGGAACTACCAAGGCGAATACATAGCGAAAAAGGCAGGCACCGTTTAGCGAGAGGACGCGGCCCGGTAGAGGCCGGACGCGTGGGGCTGCAGAGTGACGGTAAACGATTCAAATGAACCCAAGTCCTTGCGCTCCCAGAGGTCGCGGAGACGGTACTTTCCATCGGGCAACTCGAGGTCTTTCCAGGAGTAGTGCAGTTCCTGGGAGAGGGCGTCAAGATTGAAGATGGCCAGGTAATACTCTTCGCTTTCAGCGGGGCGAGCGACCCAAGCAGCCGCCTTGTCCGTGGTAAGAACCGCGTGATTGCCGGTGGAGCGCTGGTCCACGGCGATGACCTCGGGGTTGGTGAGCAGCGACTCGGTCCATTCATCACACAGCGTTAGATTTCCACCCATAAGAAGAGGCGAGCGAAAGATGGACCAGAGTGTGAGCTGCGTGCGCTGCTCATCGTGGGTCAGGCGCGTGGCACGCGGCTTGCCCCAGCCAGCGGCGGGCTCGAGTCTGCCAATGGGAAGCATGTCGGCGTCGGGCCAATGACCGGGGCCGGAAAAAGTCGCCCACTTCGCGGCCCGCTCGAATTGGTTCTGAATGCCTGAGGGAAACTCCGTGTGGCTGTGCCAGAGGTCCCAAACGTCATCGGAGATGCGCCACATCTGTGCGTACTGGCGAACCTCATCCGCCTTTTCGAGCGCGGTGGGACCGGGGGAAAGGCTGAGCACGATGGGGCGGCCGGTTTTGCGGATGGCCCGGCTGATCAGCCTGATCTCATCGCCCTTGTAGGGATGATCGGAGATGCAATCCACTTTCAGGAAGTCCACGTGCCAGGTTGCGTAAAGCTGGGCGATGGAATCGTAATATGCCTGAGCTGCGGGCTTGGCGACATCGAGCCCATAGTTGAAAGGATTCCAGGGGCAAGTGTCGGAAGTATTCGCCGCATCCGAGGCATGGAAAGAGACACCGGCAATCGGAAGATTCTTGCGCACAGCTTCCTTTGGAATTCCGCGCAGAATGTGCAAGCCAAATTTCAAGCCGAGCGAATGGACAAAATCAGCGAGCGGCCCGAAGCCGGCACCTCGGCCAGCAGAAGGAAAAGTGTTCGCTGCCGGCGCGTAGCGCCCGAAATCATCCAGACTGAATTCTGCGTTCGCTGCGTTGGTCCCCGCGGTGTGATTCGTGACGTACCAGCCGGAATCGACAACGATGTATTCCCAGCCGAACTTGTTGAGATGCTTTGCCATCCATCTTGCGTTCGCGCGAATGTCGGACTCGCTGACCGTTTCTGCATAGGCATCCCAACTGTTCCAGCCCATGGGAGGAGTTGCGGCGAGTTCAGAAGTCTTGTCGGGCAAAGCAGGTCGAGTCACAAAGAGTATCGCAGCAACCGGCAAAAGTGTGATGCACGCTGCTCGTCGCATTTCCCTCTCCGGACTCAATGAAAGCATTGGCCGAGGAATGCTAAAAAATTGGAAGCGGAGTTTGCGTGGCCCCAACGGCCCAGCAGCCGGAATCGCGTACAGGCGCAAACGAATAGCGATGAAGCGGCGTGGGCCCGTGCAGGCGCAAAGCTTCCAGATGGTCCGGAGTGGCATATCCCTTGTGGCGCGCGAGTCCGTATTGCGGATAAACGGCGTCCCACTCTTCCATGCGCGTGTCGCGGTGCGTTTTCGCCAGGATGGACGCAGCAGCAATGGAAACGCTGCGCGCGTCGCCTTTGATCAGGGATTTCTGCTCGATCATCACATCGAGCTGCAGGGCGTCGATCAGCAGATAGTCCGGCGGGATGGAGAGCTGCTCAAGCGCGGCAGTCATGGCCTGCCGCGAAGCCTGATAAATGTTCCAGGCATCGATGCGCTGCGCGTTGATTTCCGCGACAGCCCAGGCGAGGGCGTGTTCGCGAATCCGTTCCCGCAGTTCGCTGCGGCGTTCGGCGGTGAGTTTTTTGGAGTCGTCGAGGCCGACAATGCGGCGCTTGGGATTCAGAATAACCGCGGCGGCAACGACAGGGCCGAACAAAGCGCCACGCCCGGCTTCGTCAATGCCGGCGATGCGCGTCCAACCCAACTTGCGCGCCACTCGCTCGAAACGGGAAGAGCAGAGCCGGCTCATCGGGTGGGGATTTTAGCACGATGTTGCGGCTCCGCTCTGGGCAGTTTTCTTGACGGAGGGAATTGCGCGTGACACGATACTGCCCCGCAAGGTGGGCGGGGCGACCGCGGAAATGGAATTCCCGGCAGGAGAGAACGTATGAACAAACACACGGGAAGAGAGCGGTGCGGGGCTGCGCATCATCGAATGGAACGATCGGCAAACTCCTCACGCCGGTCCCGAAGCGGGTTTTTGCTCCTGGCGGCGCTCGTCGCCGGAGCTTCACCGGTTTCCGCGCAATCGCGACACATCGAACTAAATGATCTAGCGAAGATCGTTTCGGTTTCCGACCCGCAGATTTCGCCGGATGGGAAGACCATCGTGGTCGTGGTGGGCCGGCAAAACCTCGAGCAAGACCGCACCGATCGCGAGTTGCTGCAAATTGACATTGCCAGTGGGGCGCAGCACGCCCTGACCTACGAACGGAAGACGGCTGGCTCGCCTCGGTGGTCTCCAAACGGGGACCGGCTTGCATTTACCGCCAACGACGGTGCGGGAAAAGACGCGAAGCCGCAAATTTTCGTGTTGCCGATAGGCGGCGGCGAAGCAAGGAAAATCAGTGACGCCCCGAACGGCATCGAGCAATTCGCGTGGCGTCCTGATGGACGGGAAATCGCCTACGTAACTTCGGACGAACCGGTGAACAAGAAGGAAATTGAAAAGCACAATGACGCGTTCGAAGTCGGCGACAACGATTACTTGACCACGGAAGCGCCGCAGCCCTCACACATTTGGCTGATTTCTGCTGATGGCGGAAACCCGAAACGATTGACGTCGGGGGTGTGGAGCCTGCCGAAGAGCGCACCTCCCAGTTCTCCCGCTTCACCGATTTCCTGGTCACCGGACGGAAAGTCGCTGCTTTTCACCCGGCAAGAACATCCGCATCAGGGCGACGCCGACCTGACGACGCTGCAAATTCTGAACATGGATTCCGGGGAATACCACAGGCTCACCAAACACCAAAAGTTCGAGAGTTTCGGGGCGTTCTCGCCGGACGGCTCGCGAGTGGCGTACTGGTATCCGCGCGACGGCGATCCCAACAACGAAAATGAGATTTTGGTGACGCCGACTGCGGGAGGAGATGGAACCGATGCAACTCGCGCAATTGACCGTGACCTTTTGCGGGTTATCTGGATGCCTGATGGCAATTCTTTGCTGGTGGGGGGAAATGACGGCACACAAGTCTCGATGTGGCTTCAGCAGCTAGACGGGTTCGCAAAAAAACTAGCGCTGGGCAACGTCAGCCCCTCCTGGCTTTTCTGGATTGATGCGTTCGTCGGACGAAAGGGCGAGATCGCCTTCACCGGCAGCACACCGAGGCAGCCTTCTGAGCTGTACTACATGGCATCCGCGAATGACACACCGAAACGGCTCACCAATTTCAATCGTGAGATTGCCACATTGGATTTGGGAGTAGCCGACGCAATTGCTTGGCAAGGCCCGGATGGATTCAAGGAAGACGGTGTGCTCGTCTATCCGCCGGATTTCCAGAAGGATCGGAAGTATCCGCTGGTACTGATTATTCATGGCGGGCCACAAGCCGCGTCCTCGACGGCTTTTTCTTTTCTGCCACAGCTCATGGCCACCCACGGATATGTGGTTTTTTCGCCGAATTATCGTGGCAGCGACAATCTGGGCAACGCCTACCAGCGCGCGATTTGGAACGACGCCGGGGATGGCCCGGGCCGCGATGTAATGGCGGGCATCGATGCCGTCAAGAAGATGGGATTCGTCGATGAATCCCAAATCGGCGTGACGGGCTGGAGTTATGGGGGCTTCATGACTTCCTGGCTCATCGGCCATTACCAGATTTGGAAAGCGGCCATGGCCGGCGCGCCGGTTACGGATATGTACGACGAATACAATCTGGCGGATGGCAATGTGACGGGGCGCTACAGTTTTCGCGGATCGCCATATATTGGAGACAACCTGAAAAACTTTCGCACGCAATCGCCCATTACGTACGCATCGCACATAAAAACGCCCACTCTCATCATGCACGATACGGGCGACGCACGCGTGACAGTCACACAAGGGTATTCGCTCTACCACGCCCTGAAGGACAATGGCATTCCCGTAAAATTCATTGCCTACCCGGTCGGCGGCCATTTTCCGAGCGATCCCCTTCGTCGTATGGATGTGAATCGGCGCTGGGTCGAGTGGATGGACCAATATTTGAAGTAGATGACGGAAAGATGAGGAGGTTCGATGTATCCGCGAACACGGCACGTGCGTTTGCGCCCTGATTGCTTTCTAGTTTGGCTGCTTGCGCTTCTAATGATTTCTCCTCATTGCATCGCGCAGGGGCTGGCCAGTAGCGATCTTTCGAGGCTGCGCTCCGTCGGCGGTGTGGCGCTTTCGCCGGATGGGCGGCACCTGGCGTATTCGGTGGCCATGCGCGACGAGCCGGGGCGTCCTTACGGGCAACTCTGGGTCATGGACCTCAGCACGCAGAAATCGATTCGCTTCGGCGGCGACAAGGACCGCAGCGGCGGAGCGGTGTGGTCGCCGGACGGAAAGTGGATTGCGTTTTTCGGCAGACTCGGGGACAAGCACGGGTTGATGATCGCGAAACCGGACGGCGCGGACGTCACGGTTCTGGCATCACCCGAAGGCACGAACAGCCCGCTGCCCGGCACGGGAAATGAACTGACATGGTCGCCCGACGGAAAGCAGATTGCTTACATTTCATCAAAGCCGGACAGCCGGGCGGCGGAGGCCAGCGCGGATCCGATGGTGATTACGCGCTATCTCTACAAGCCTGACGCGGGCGAAGGCATGACGCGGTTCAACGACAACCAGCGGCTGCACATTTTCGTGGTGGATCTGGCCACGACGCAGACGCGGCAGCTCACAAAGGGTGATTCGGATGAGCATTCGATCGACTGGTCGCCGGACGGCAAAGAAATTTTGTATTTGACGAATCCGGAGCCGAATCAGGATGAGTTTTTCAATTACGACGTTTTTGCGCTGAAGGTGGCGGACGGCAGCGTTCGCCGGATCACCTCGACGGAATTCAACGAATATGACCCGTTGTGGTCTCCCGACGGGAAGAAAATCCTTTTTCGCGGAACGCGCCGCGGGCTGACCGACCGAGAAACCACGATGGAAGACACACATGTGTGGGTGATGAACGCCGATGGAAGCGAGCGGCGCGAAATCGGCGCGGTGATTGATAACCGAGCAGGCTCGCCACAGTGGTCGCCGGACGGAAACTCTGCCTATTTCACGGTGCAGGAGCGTGGCAGCAACTATTTGATGCGCCTGCCGACTTCGGGAGGAAAACCTGAATACGTCGTCAAGGAGCCAGGGTTTGTCGGGTCTTTCTCGGTCGCGAAAGACGGTTCCGTTTTCTTCAGCTACGCCTCGCCGCGGGACTTGTCGGAACTTTACGTAAAGAGCGGGAGCGGAGCGCCGCGCAAGCTGACAGACTTAAACTCGCAAGTTCTCAGCGGAAAGCAAATTGCCGAAGTGGGATCGTTCACGTTTGTCAGCAACGACAATAAGTACGAGATCGAAGCGTTCCTCACCAAGCCTCTTGGGATGACGGCTACGTCCAAGCATCCGATGATCGTAAACATTCACGGCGGCCCGCACGGGCAGAATGGTCCTGCGTTTAACTTCAAGAACCAAGTGTATGCGGCGCAAGGCTGGGCCACGCTGAACGTGAATTATCGAGGTTCAACGGGCTACGGGCAGAAATTTGCGGATGCCGTCTTTGGCGATCAGAACGGAAATGAAGGGCAGGATGTTTTGTACGGCGTTAGCGCGGCGGTGCGGCGCAATCCGTGGATTGATCGCGAGAGGCTGGGCATCGAAGGCGTCAGCTACGGCGGGCAATTGACGGACTGGCTGATCACGCAGACAAACCAGTTCAAGGCGGCCATTCCCATCGCCGGGATCGCCAACCTGGTGAGCTACAACTACATGACGTATTACAACCAGTATGAAGAGATGGAGTTTGGGCAGTTCCTCCATCAAGGCAATTTGATGGACGTGGCGTGGGAACGCTCGGCGCTGAAGCACGTGGCCGCGGCGCACACGCCCACGATGCTGATGCACGGCGAAAACGACAACGACGTGCCGATCGCTGAAGCAGAGCAGTTTTTTATTGCGTTGAAAGACGTAGGGACGGAGGCGATTTTCGTGCGCTATCCGCGCGAGGGACACGGCCTTTCCGAAACCGGGCACAACATCGATTCCATTAATCGATGCATGGCGTGGTATGAGAAACATTTCCCGAAGCCGGGCGCAGAGGGGATCACGAACGTCCAACCATAGGCGAACAATGAAAACGTCCCCGGAAAACCGGGGCCTGCTTGGCCTTGTCCTGAACTCCGGAACACCGCTTAGGCTTTTGCTTCCGTGCCTGCGGCAGCGGTAGCCGCAACGGGCGTGGCTTGCTCTTCCTCGCGGCCTGCGCGCTTGATGCGGGCGGCCTTGCCCCTCAAATCGCGAAGGTAATAGAGGCGAGCGCGGCGAACCTTGCCTTTGCCGACGACTTCGATGGAACTAATCGTGGGGGAATGCAGCGGGAAGATGCGCTCGATGCCGATGCCAAAGCTGACGCGGCGAACGGTGAAAGTAGCGCTGGAGGCACGGCCTTTCTTCGAGATCACCACACCTTCAAAAGCCTGGAGGCGTTCCTTTTCCTTCTCGCCTTCGCCTTCTTTGAGTCGGACGTTCACGCGAATGGTATCGCCCGCGCGGAACTCGGGAAGGTCTTTGCGCAGCTGCGCTTCATGCAATTTACGAATTGCCGGGTTCATGTTCTTGCTTCCTTTTAGACCCACTCAGGCGGGGCCAGCTCTCTTAGGGCAAACTCTAATTATAGAGAAAACGCGGCAAAATGCCTAGCAGAATCAGCGTCGACCGTTCGACCCGCCTCATTCTTCAAGCGTTTAAATTACTGATTCTTAGCCTTCATTAAAAAACCGTGACTGCTATTGACGGCACCTTGTACCTGAAATTTACGGATGAATACGTAGAAATCAACACAAGCTCCTTCGCGTTAAGTCGCAAGAAGCTTGACGAGGGCGTAGTTCAAGGCGGAAAAGCCAGTGGATTGGCGATTTACGGATGATGGCAGGGTCTACGCGAGTTTCAGCGCTCACGGAATGGGTGGCCCGTCTGGACTAACGGGTTTGTACGAAATCATGGCCGAAGCCGGAAATCCAGTCGCTCGCCTTCTTCCGGTCATGGGTACGTTGAATTATTTTGATGGCAAGCAGAGAGACGACGGAACCTTCCTACTTCTTTGGGGAGCGGAGGGCCATCAATTGGCGGTCTGGCGCACCGGTGAGCGTGACGTGTCCTGGGTCGATGTGATTGGCGAGGAAAGAACCGACTAACCATTAAGCGATCGCTGAAGCCGAAGTATGTCTGCGGATGACGGTTTCCGCGAAACGTTCCATTTCTTCAAGTTGCGGGCTGAATTGCAGCAGGAAGAGATCCACGCCTGCTGCGTCAAATTGGGAGAGGCGCTCGGCAACTTGTTCGGGCGTTCCCACCAGACCGGAGCGCAACCCGCGGTTTGAAACGGAATAGTCTTCAAGAGAAACGCGCTGCTCCAGCTCCGTTCCTGCAAGCCATTGCTGGAAATTCGCGTAGCCCGCGGCCGTCTGCTTCACGTCCGTGATGCGCCGAACCTCGTCCTGCGCTTCGCGCTCGGTTTCGCGGACAATGGCGTAGCCGGCAACACCGAATTTCAGCGAGGCCAGGTTGTACTTCGCGCGGCGTCCGCAAAGATCCGCGATTTTCTCTCGTACGCGTTCGGGCGGATCGCCGTGCATCAAGTAGGCGTCGCACTTTGCGGCGATCAATTCCTTTGCCGCGGGGGACTCGCCCCCCGCATAAAGCGTGGGCCGCGGTTTGGCCACCGGCTTGGGTTCGAGAACGTTATCTTCCACGCGGTAATACTTGCCGGAGTACGAAAAATGATCTTGCTTCCACACGCCATCGAGAACGTCGAGCCATTCGCTGGTGCGCGCGTACCGGTCGTCGTGCTGCTCGAACACCACGCCGTATTTGCGGGCTTCGTCGGCCCACCAGGAAGAAACGACATTCAGCGTGAGGCGCCCGTTGCTGATGTGATCGATGTTGGCCGCTTGCTTTGCCAGCAAAGCGGGCAGATGGAACGTAGGACGCACCGCCACCATCAACTCAATTTTCTCGGTGACTGCAGCCAGCGCCGCCGTGGTCGACAAAGCATCGAGTGAGTCGGCCTCCACGCCCTTGATGTCATTCAAATTGAGTTCCGCGATGAGCGTCACGTCGAAGCCGATTTGTTCGCTGCGCTGCGCGAGCCGTTTCACGTACGGCCACGTCGCTTGCATGTTTTCGTTTTCGACGTTGCGCAGCCATCCGCCAAAAACAGGCAGCCAGTATCCGTATCTCATCGTGGGCCTCCCGTGGTGGCAACGCGATCCACGTCGCTGGCTGCGTGGCGCTGAGCTTCTGCAATCAGGAAATCTGCCAGCCGCGCGTAGGGATTGAATCCAATGACGCGGACCGGGTCGGCGACAAAATTCGAAAGTGCGTTCACGTCGTAGTAAAGCTGGCGGCCGGTCCGTTCGTCAAAAACGTATTCAATGCCGCCCACTTCCACTCCGGCGAGCTCGACGATGCGCTCGACATCTTCGATGACTTGACGCGGCGGCTCGTAACCCTCGACTTTCATACCGGTCTTGGGCGCGTCCACCGGGCAGGCGATGCGCGTCAGTTCGTCGCCGCGAGTGTTTTGACAAATGTCTGCCGGACAGAGGTTGAAACTCTCACCGGTGACGTGAATTCGAATGGCGTAGAGATACTTGCCGCCGAGCACTTCAACCCGCGTGATGATCCCGTCGCGGGCGGTGAAGGCCTCCTGTACGAGTGCGGTCGAATCGATGCCGAAGTAGAGGCGATCCTCTTTGACGGCGGCGCGCAACTGCTCGCGAGAACTAAACCTCTCAATTCCTGCGCCGCTCCCTCCAATGTTCGGCTTCAACACAACTGGATAGCCGACGGCCTCGGCCGCCGCCAATGTCTGCGAGGAGTGATGGATGACCCGAGCTTTGGGATAGGGCAGACCAAGTTTTTCCAGATTGGTTAGCTGCAGAGCTTTGGAAGTCTCGTGCAAAAAACAGCGATAGCCATTCACCACGCGCACGCCTTTTGCTTCGAGGTGCGCGAGATAATTCAGGGTATAGAAGATTCCGTGAGCCAGCCCGCGCTGCCACGCGGAAGGGCTCATGCGGTTGAAAAGCAACGAGTGTTCGCGTTCGGGTGAAGCCGCGTCGTAGTGATGATGACGTGCGTCAAGCTTGACCCAGTTCACGCCGCGCTCGTCGAGCTGCTGAAATAACGGACGGAACCAATCCGGATGCTCGTAATAAATGGCGATGGGCTTGTTCAACTTGAAGCCGTTGTCGTTCATTTTCGCACTCGTATTGACTGTCTCATTAGATAGGAAAGGACTGCAAGCCGTTCGTTTTTATTCCGCAGAGAGAAGATCGGGCCGGTTGCGGCGCGTCTTTTCGATGGCGGCGGCACGGCGCCACTTGGCGACTTCCGCGTGGTTTCCGCCCATAAGAATTCCCGGCACTTTCCAGCCCCGGTATTCGGCGGGACGTGTGTAATGTGGAAAGTCCAGGAGCATGTGACCCGTGACTCGTGACTCGTGACTCGCGAGTTGCGACTCGATCTCAGCCTTGCCCCGCAAGTCTTGGCGGGCACCAAAAGATTCGTTCTGCGAAGAGGCTTCATTGCCGAGCGCTCCTGGGATAAGCCGCGTGACGGCATCTAGGACAAGCAGGGCGGGCAGCTCGCCGCCGCTCAAGACAAAATCGCCGATGGAAATCTCCTCAGTGGCCAAGTGCTCGGCCACACGTTCGTCCACGCCCTCATAGCGCCCGCAGATCAACACGACGCGATTGAAATGTGCATACCTTTGCGCCCTCTCCTGATCGAAGAGTTTTCCCGCAGCGGACATAAGCACGATTGCGGTACGAGGATCTGGCGCCGTCTGCGCCGCCGCATCGCCGACACGGTGGCCCAACAAAGACTCGACGGCTTCAAATAGCGGCTCAGGCTTCAACACCATGCCTTCGCCACCGCCAAAGGGCCGGTCGTCCACGGTCCGGTGACGGTCTTTGGTGAACTCCCGCAGATCCTGAACATGCACGTCGATCAGCTCGGCTTCGCGCGCACGGCGGACGATCCCGTGCTCGAGCGGTCCCGTGAAAAACTCAGGGAAAACGGTTATAAGATCAAAGCGCATAACTGTTAAGAGTGTAGACAATTCCGGTCATCGCTCCAACCCTCTGGCAGCATTCGAGAATCCGCTTGCGCCATTACGCCGTAAACGCTTACGATGCCCGGAAGCGATGGCCCTATTCTGGACTTCCGGACAGCTTGTGCGCTTCCATGGTGCGGCTTAACCTCTTGTTTCTGTTGAGGATACCTGCTTGGGCAGAGACGTTTGGAATGGCGAGATCAGGCGACACACGCGGCTAGATTTGCAACCCTGCGGTTCCCGCATCTTGCAGCGGAGGCAATTTCCATGGTCTTCACGTCCCGTTTCCGCCGACTGATCGCGTTTCTTATCGTCACACCGGCTTCGCTCCCGCCCGTTGGATGTGGTGGCGCGTACGGCGGAGGAGGCAACGGCAGTCGAGGGGCCAACCCGCCAGGAGCGCCGACCGGTTTGACGGCGACGGCAGGCAACGCCGTGGTGAATCTCTCCTGGACCGCCGGTTCCACTGCGACCGGCTACTACGTGAAGCGCTCGACCACCGCAGGCACGGAGGCACAGATCGCCAGCGTCACCGCGACCGCTTATGCGGACACCTCGGTCAACAACGGCACGACCTACTATTATGTGGTCTCGGCCTACAATTCCTATGGAACGAGCGCGAATTCGAACGAAGCCAGCACCACGCCCTCTGCGCCAGTCAATCCTCCGTCCGCACCAAACGGCCTGCAAGCCATGGCCGGGCCTGGCCAGGTCAGCTTGAGTTGGACCGCTAGCGCCGGAGCTTCGAGTTATCACGTCAAGCGCTCCATTACGAACGGCAGCGGGTACGTCCAAATCGCTGCCCCCACCTTCACGAGTTATACCGATACTGGGTTGACCAACGGGACGACCTACTACTACGTCGTGTCAGCACTAAACACGGCAGGTGAAAGCTCGAACTCGACGCAAGTCTCGGCCACGCCTGCAAACGCCGCTGCGGACGTGACCATCACCATCGATCCCACGAATTCCAAGCCAATCTCGCCGTGGATTTACGGTACGAATTTCTATTCGGGAAACACCAGCCCGCAACCAAACTTCACTTTCGACCGTGCCGGTGGCAACCGTTGGACGGCCTACAACTGGATCAACAACGGTTCGAATGCAGGCAGCGACTACTTCTACGAGAATGACAATTATTTATGCAATGGGAGCTGCGATGCGAGCATTCCCGCGGAAGCCGTGCGCACGTTCATCGCCGGCGATCAAACTGCCGGGCTGGCAAGCTTGGTGACGCTGCAACTACAAGGCTATGTGTCGGTAGACACGACAACGGTTCAGGTGCCCCCACCCTTCCCGAACCTGACGTATTTCCGGCCGGTGGTTTCCAAAAAAAGTACGGCATCCCCGGCCCCTTTCACGGTTACGCCTCCGCCGGCAACCACCGATAACAATGTGTACATGGACGAGTTCGCCTGGGCATTGGATCAGAAGTTCCCAACCATGAACATTTTTGCGGCCAATGCGACGCATCCCACCTTTATCAGCCTGGACAACGAGGCGGATCTGTGGAATTCCACTCATCAGGAGATTCAGGGCTCAACCAATGTCTCGACGGCCAACTTCATCACCAAGACGGTTACCCTGGCAAAAGCTTTGAAGGATCTGCGACTACAGTTTCCGAACCAATTCTCCAATGTAGTGATCTTTGGCCCTGTGAACTACGGCTTTAATGGCATTTACAGTTGGCAAGGCGACCCTACATTGAGCCCGACTCCGACCGGAACGAACTGGTTCGCGGACAAATACTTAGCCGGTATCTATGCTGCTTCGGCCACGTATGGAGCGCCGCTCGTGGATGTTTACGACTTCCATTGGTATTCGGAGGCCACAGATGGCACAACCCGAGTGATTAACATGACTGGTTCTACCCTGACTGATCCTCAGGTCCAAGCTATCGTTCAGAGCCCGCGCAGTTTATGGGATACGACCTTCAAAGAGGACTCCTGGATCACCAACAATGTCCTTGGCGGTCCGATCTACATCCTGGGCCGTCTCCAGGCGAAAATTGGCGCCGCGAATCCAGGAATGAAAATCGCCATCACCGAATATGAAAACGGCGGTTTTAACCACATCGCCGGGACCATCGCCCAAGCCGACAATCTAGGCATCTTTGGCACCATGGGAATCTTTGCCGCGAACTTCTGGCCGCCCAGCGGCACCTATTCATATACTCTCGCGGGCTTTCGCGCCTATCGCGATTTTGATGGAGCTGGCTCAGACTTCGGTGACACTTCATTGGCAACAACTTCCAGCGAGGTCGCCGGCGTGGTTGTTTACGCCAGTACGGACACAACCGCTCCCGGGCGCGTTGTGTTTGTGGCGATCAACCGTTCCAATTCACAAAAGGTGACAGCCATCAACGGCCAGGTGCTATCTGGCACCGCCCACGTGTATCAAATGACGGCGGCTACAGCCGCAGCGCAAACCGTGGTCCAACCCGTCTCCCTCGGAACGCTGGCGGCAAGCGGCACGTCTCTGACGGTCACGCTTCCCGCCTATAGCGTCACAACCATTGACGTTCACTAACGCGCGCTGGATTTGCAACCGGCAAAGAGAAATCAATGTTCCGGTTGGTTGAGTTCGCGCAGGCCTTCCGGCAGCATCACATCGATGCGACGGGCGCGCGGATCGATTTTTGTGCAGATATCTCCCGCCAAAGGAATGAGCAGTTCCCCCTGCGAAGTGTCCACTTCGAGGAGCGGCGTTCCTGCGATCTCTTCGCCGGGAAACTGAACATCGCGGACCGTGCCGAGCAAGGCAGGAGCTTCGGCAAGCGAGCACGGTGAAGAGGCCGCGACCGGTACGTTTGAAGGCGTTTCAAACACGCTGCAGCCAATAAGGTCGGATACAAAATGCCACCCTTCCGGCAAACTCGCGCGTTGCTCGAGCGGCAGCAGGACTTCGAATCCGCGCAGCTTCTCCGCTTCAGAAATCGAGTTCACACCTGCAAAATGAAAAACCATCTGGCTGCGATGGTTCTGGTTCAACCAGCAGGATTTGAGCACGGTGCGCTGCGGCTTGCTATTGTCTTGGGGCGCACCAAGAAAAACTTCCTGTAATCTCGTGAGCCGTTCGGGAAAATCGGTGAGGA
>Ga0126380_10000099_pt1 | contig 20866 bp, 12 predicted proteins | sample PanSoiMetPlot_26_FD_92544 | JGI IMG/M metagenome (GOLD analysis project Ga0126380, IMG submission 92544) | Tropical forest soil microbial communities from Panama - MetaG Plot_26 | ecosystem: Environmental > Terrestrial > Soil > Tropical forest > Bulk soil | place: Panama | collected 2016-02-17
AATGCGAACCTACGACGAGCGCAGAAAGTGTGAAAGACGCCTGGCCATTGGCGAGATCTGTGGTGCCGAGGCTCGTGGCGCCGTCGCTGAAAGTGACTGTGCCTGTGGGAGTCCCCGCTCCCGGAGCCGTTGCACTGACCGTTGCAGTGAACGTCACGGCTTGGTTGAAGCTTGAGGGGCTGGCCGACGACGTCAGCGAGGTGGTCGTCGAAGCCTTGTTCACGGTTAGCCCGGTGGTGGCGGAATTTTGGCTGAAGCTGGTGTCGCCCGAGTAGGTTGCCATGATCGAATGCAGACCCGAGGATAGCGCCGAGATGATGAAGGACGCTTGCCCATCGACCAGATTCGAGGTGCCAAGACTGGTAAGTCCGTCGAGGAATGTCACGGTGCCGGTGGGCGTGCCTGATCCCGGTGCGGTCGCGCTGACGGTGGCCGTAGCTATCATCGGCTGGCCGAAGACGCTCGGATTCGGCGAGACGTTGATTGCGATCGTCGCCAGGTCGACATTCACGATTTGCGTGAACGGCGCTGAGTTGCTCGCGTTGAAGTTGCTGTCACCGGGGTAGGATGCCGAGATGGCGTGGTTCCCTACGGCAAGCGCAGAAGTCGCGAGAGAGGCAGTGCGCGTCGAGTCGAGCGTTGCCGTACCGATGCTCGATGCCCCGTCCAGGAAAGTGACGGTGCCTGTGGGTGTGCCGTTGGTTGCGCTGACGGTTGCGGTGAAGGTGACCGCTTGTCCGAAGACGGTCGGGTTCTTGGAAGATACCACACTCGTTGTTGCGCCAGCAGCGTTTACGGTCAACATGGCGGTGCCTGATGTGACCGACCCTGAGGCATTCGTAAAGACTGCGCGGTAGAGGTTGCCGTTCTGCGACATGTCTGCGGTGAACGTCAGCGTGGTGGAAGTTGCTCCGGGCATGTCGACAAAGGTCGCTCCGCCGTTTGTGCTGACCTGCCACTGCACGGTGGGCGCGGGGGACCCTGTCGCTGCAGAGCTGAACGATGCGCTCTGTCCTGATGTGACGGTGAGGTTGGCTGGCGATGCGGTTATCGTGAGAGTTGGGCAGGAAGACGTTGAAGTGGAAGACGAAGTGGGCGTGCCGCCGGTTGCGTTCGTGACGGCGAAGTCCTGGGGCAGAGCGGTGACGACGATCGCCGTTGTGGCTATGCAGCCTTGGCTGTCGGTGAGGGTAAGTGTGAAATTGTCGATCGCGGGCGCGTTTAGCCCGTGCAACACCGACTGGCTGACCTGATAGCTCCAGCGAACCACGCCGCCGGTGCCGCTCCCCGTGCTGTCTTTCGAGACGCTGGCCGTGACGGTTCCGAGGTTGCCAGTCTCGGCTGTCACCGAAGCAGTGTGCGTGTCGCTCGTGTCCGAATCAGAAAAGGCCAACTGGCCGGCGGTGGACAAGGTGGTTGCGAAGGAGTTGTCCGCTACCGCGCCAGAAGCGGTGAAGATGGAGCGAACGAAAATCTGAGACGTGAAGTTGGTCACGCCGAAATTGCTCGAGCCGGATTGAAAAGCCAAAGCGAGATGGTTCGGCGAGAACGTGGGCATCGAGCTATTGCCGTTACCTATGACTCCGGCGGCGCTGGTCGATACCAGAATTACGCCGCCGGTCAGCAAATCCTTGACAAAGACCTGGTTCGCGCCGTTTGCACCTGAAACAAGGTTGGTGGACGCCGATTGGAATGCGATTTTTGTGCCGTCCGGCGAGAACGCGCCGAGCTGGGTGGAGTTGCCATTGGCAGGCAGGCCGTTCGCATCAGCCGATGCCAGAGTGACTGTGCCCGTTGCCAGGTCTTTGACGTAAATCTCAGAGTTGAAGCTCGGGACGTTCGGCACGAGGTTGGTTGAAATGGAGTTGAACGCGAGTTTCGAGCCGTCGGGGGAAAACATTGGATAACGGCTGTCGTTGTTGGCCGCGTTGCCGTTGGCGTCCGCTGACGCCACGGCAACCGCCCCGGACAACAAATTCTTGACATAGACTTGAGAATGCGGGCTGGTTGCGCCGGGTGCAAGGTTGGTGGAAGTTGAAGCGAACGCTACCTGAGCGCCGTCCGGCGAAAATGCGGGGTACGAACTCGCACCATTGCCTGCCACGCCGTTCGAATCTGTTGAGACGAGCGTGAGCGCGCCGGTCGTGAGATCTTTGACGAAGACTTGATTACCAGCGGTGCCTCCGGGCATCAGGTTGCTGGAAGCGGAATCGAAGGCGACTTTCGTGCCATCCGGGGAGAACGTGAAATTCATGCTGTTGCCATTTCCCTGGATTCCGTTGGCGTCTACCGAAACAAGGGTGACCGCGCTTGTCGTCAAATCCTTGATGAAAATTTGCTGGTGCCCATTGGCGCCGGCGACGAGATTGGTGGCCGCGGACTCGAACACAATTCTTGTGCCGTCCGGCGAGAACATCTGAATCTGGCTGGAGTTGTTCGGGTTCGTGCTGTCACTGTTTCCTTCAACGCCGTTGGAATCCGACGATACGATCGAGACCGCACCGGTCTTCAAATCTTTGAGATAGAGCTCGGAGAAGCTGCTTGTGGCTCCCGGAACAATGTTGGTGGACCGGGACCAGAACGAGAGATGTGTGCCGTCAGGAGAGAAACCGCCCTGCATGCTGAAGCCGTTTGAGGGAACGCCGCTGGCACTGGAGGACGCGAGTAGTGGAGCGTCCAAAGTCCATTGAGTGGAAGTACTCATGACCGGCGGGTGACTGGTGTTGTTTTGAGCCTTGCCGAGCTCACTGGCCAACGTTAGGCCAAGCAACCCACAAACTGCCCACACGAAGCGTTTTTTGCCGCGAGAATGCTTACCAAACGCCTCTTCCAGAAAAACAGTAAGGCGCGATGCCATAAACATACCCTCCCAATCCCGTTACTGCTGTAATGCCACGCTCAGGAAATGGTCGGCTCGGCATCTGCGGTTGGCTATAGTACACGCGTACCGCAAGAATTTTCTGTCTTGGTACGTTGGTAGGGTTGTCCCAGAGTTCCAGACTGTTCACTGGAGCAGGCGCGATTTTTTCAAGCGGTGGCGAGATCTTTCAGAAGAGCTTTGCCTTTGCGGAACCATGGGCGCTCACGGCGCTGCATGTAGCGCGGGAGCGTGCGTTTTTTTGCTAGAAGTTTCTGGGCCCATTCGCGCGCTTCTTCGCGGCGGTTGGAGGTCTTCAGGAAACTAGCATAGTTGTAGAGCGTTTCGGGCGTCGTGGAGATTTGCGTGACTTCGGTGAACAGCGATTCAGCGCGGTCCATTTGTCCGGTGCGCGCGTAAGCGTCGGCGAGCAATCCGGCGGCACGGTAGTAATCGAATTTGCGGTCGCTCGCGACGACGTGCTCGAGGTCGGGAATCGCGGCCACCAGATCGTTGAGGGCCAGGGAACACAACCCGCGCGAGTAAAATGTGTAGATGGAATCGCTCCGCGCGGAAATCGCGTGAGTGAAGGCTTCACGGCCTTTGGCGTAGTCACGCTGATCTTTGTAGAGTTCGCCGAGTTCTTCATAATTAGCCGCCGACGGATTATCCAGGATGTCCGTTTCGACTTTTTGGATGCGCGACCGGCGGCCAAATCCTTGCATGGTGTCGCGGAGAAGCCCCAAGTCAGGAATGACTTCGGCGACGATGTACACGGCGGCGCCAAGCCATCCGAAGAACAGGATAACGAAAAACCAGTAACTTTCCGGGCGCCGGCGCAGGAAGTGAAGCAGCGCGAAGGCCTGCACCAGAAGTCCCCAGGAGAGATAGAAGTGACCCAAACCGTGCATGAACACCCCACCCTTTTGGGCAAACAGCATCGCTTGTCTGCGGCGGGTTGGTCAAATGGAAGTTGGGAGGTGGAGTTCGGCGAGTAATGTGACCGGATTTGCATCGAAAGGCGGGCTCAGCGACTTTGCTCAGTCGAAACAGGCTCCGACGATGCGAAGCCGTTGCAGGCTGCTATGATTGGTTCAAATGAATCCCATTCAGACGTTAAGCTTGGCGCTCGGCGCCGGATTTTCCTCCGGGTTGAATCTGTACGCGACGGTGGCCACGCTGGGGTTGCTGCAGCGTTTTGGAATCGTGCATCTGCCCGCAGATCTTCGGGTGCTTGCGCATCCGTGGGTGATTGCCACTGCCGCCGTGCTTTATCTTATTGAATTTTTCGCGGATAAGTTTCCTTACATCGACACGATCTGGGACTTCATGCACACATTCATTCGACCGCCAGCCGCAGCGCTGCTGGCTTATACGGCGGCGGGAGGCGCCGGCGCGGAGTGGCGCTGGGGTGCGGCCTTGCTGGCCGGTGGCGTGGCGCTGACCTCGCACGGCACGAAGGCGAGCGCGCGTGCGGCGGTCAATACCAGCCCGGAGCCATGCACCAATTGGACGTTGAGCTTAGGGGAGGATGTGCTCGCGGTTTGGCTGTCCTGGATGGCTAATGTTCATCCCCTTGCCACAACGATTGTTGTGGCTGCTCTTTTGGTTCTTTGCGCGTATTTGCTTTACCACCTGTTCCGCTTTGCCCGGCGCGCCATTCAAAAATTGCTGGTGACCTGAAACGCGGCCTACCTCAAGTAGAGCGCAAGCCAATCGAGAAACGTTTTGTACCAGAACTGGGAATTCTGCGGCTTCAGCACCCAGTGGCCTTCGTCGGGGAAGACGACGAGCTTCGACGGAACGCCTTGACGCTGGAGGGCGCTGAAAAATTCGAGCGATTGCGTATAAGGAACGCGGTAGTCGCGTTCGCCGGAAATGACGAGCGTGGGCGTCTTGAATTTCCCCAGTTCGCCGGCGTAGGTGACGGGAGCCCACTTGCGATAGCTTTCGGGATTCGACCACGGTGTGCCTTGCATGTCGTGCTCTTCGAACCACAACTCTTCAGTCGCGTACATCGAGACTTTGTCGTACACGCCCGCGTGGCTGATGATGGCTTTGAAGCGCCCCGTGTGAGTGGCGATCCAGTCGGCCATGTATCCGCCGTACGAGCCGCCAGCGGCGGCCATGCTTGAGCCATCAATGAACGGATATTTTTTCAGCGCGAAATCCACGCCGTTCATCACGTCAGCGTAGGCTTTTCCACCCCAGTCGTTCGTAATCTCATTGGTGAATTTTTGTCCGTAACCAGTCGAACCGCGGCGGTTGATCATCAGCGTGACGTAGCCCGCCCCGGAAAAAACTTGCGGATTCCAGCGGTAGCCCCAGGAGTTCGACCACATGGTTTGCGGACCGCCGTGAAGCAATACGAGAAGGGGATACTTTTTTGCGGCATCGAATTTCGGCGGGCGAATGAGCATGGCTTGAACTTTCGTCCCTTCGGCGCCCTCAAACCAAAAGGTTTCAGGAGGATTCATTTCGAGAGTGGCAAGAATCGCATCATTGTGATGTGTGAGCTGTCGGGCACCTGAGCCGTCGCTTGCAGCAACAAAAGCTTCTGCGGGCATTGTTAGACTGCTGCGTTCGAACGCCAGCGTCTTCCCGTCGCGACTGAGAGAAATCGCTGCGTTGTAAGTGTCGGCGAGGATTTTTTTCGGCTCCGCTCCCGGGCGCGCGGTCATCGCGTAGACGGGCTTCTGCGTCTCGTTTTCGGCGTTGAAATAGATCGTTTTGCTATCCGCATACCAAGCGAGCTCGTCGGCGCTGCGGTCGAAACCCTCAGAAAGATTTTGGCTCCTTCCGGTTTGCCGGTCGTAGAGCATCACGCGCCAGCGGTCGGACTCGTATTCCGGTGTGAGCTGCGCGCGGTAGGCAATGTATTTCCCGTCGGGCGAATACACCGGCGCGCCGTCAAAGCCCGGTTGCGTGGTGATGCGCTTGATTTCGCCTCCTGCCACGGGAACGGTGAACAAATCGCCGTTGGTGCTGATGGCTTCGATCTTGTCAATGACGGCGGCGAAACAAAGCTCTTTGCCGTCGGGAGAAAAATTGATGTCGGCGGGGCCGCCGCGCTCATCGGGCGGAACGTCGAAGTCCGCACCCGGAGTGAGGTCACGCGGAGCGCCGCCGCCGTCGGCGGGAACGACAAACAGGTGGCTGCGCTTGCCTTCGTTCCAGTGTGTCCAGTGGCGATAGAGAAGGCGTTCGGCGACGTGGGCCTTCACTTTGTTCTTTTCTTTTTCGGCGTCGCGCTTGCTGTTGCAGTTGTCGTCTTTGCAATCCGGATAGACAGAGGATGTGAAGGCAATGGTCTTTCCGTCGGGTGACCATTTCACGATGTCAGCGCCGGTCGATAATTTTGTGAGCTTTTGCGCTTCGCCCCCTTCGAGCGAAAGCAAATAAACCTGGGAATCACCGCTACGCGAGGAGAGAAACGCGATCGTTTTTCCATCGGGCGACCAGACCGGCGAGGAATCATGCCCGCTCTGCGTGAGTTGCTGCGGAGCGCCGCCTGCAGTGGAAACCATCCAGACGTTGCTGGCATTGCGGTTGGCGTCCATGTCGGGCGTCGCAACGCTATAAGCCACCCATTTCCCGTCAGGAGAGATTTGCGGCTCGGCGACGCGATGCATTTTGATCATGTCGTCAAAAGTAATGGGGCGCTTTGCCGATTCCTGCGCGCCCAGTTCGAATCCGAATGCGAAAACCAGCGCGCAAACCAGGCCACTTCGCGGAAAAATTTGTTTCATGCTCTCTCCTCTGAAATGACGAGTGTGCAAGCGCAGAAGTTCTTGCTGGACTTCGGATAATGTCACGTTTCCGGCGTGAATCCAATAGCGCGGTTTCGCGCCCAGAGCCAATTGGCGAAAGCGAGTGCGGCGGTCCCGGCGATTACCAGGAATTCTCCGCGGTGCATGCGCGTAACAAGGACGAGGATAAAGAGAAGGGCCAGCGCGGCAACAAAGACCCCGCCCGGCAGGCGAAATGCATCCGCGGCCGGATGTTTTTTGCGGAGAACCGGCAAAGCGGCCGCCACTGAGCCGTAGACAAATAAGCGCGAGACAATGGAGAGCATGGCGTTCCAGGGAAAGTCACGTGCGATCGAAAAGATCAAGAGGAGGGCTGCGAAAATCAGGATGGAGACATGCGGCGTGCGAAAGCGGGGATGAATCTTGGCAAAGAACGCCGGGAAATCACCGCGCTCGCCCATGGCAAGCGTGACGCGGGGCGTGTGCAGCATGTTCGCGCTGAGATAGCCGTAAGCGGAGATGAGCGTGCCTGCGGCGACCATTCGCACGGCCCAATGCGGCAGAAAGCACCGAGCGGAATCGAGGACCGGGGTAGCGGATGCACCTGCGTTTGGAACCGTATGGATCACGAGATATTGCGCGGTGATGTAGACAATCGTGGTTACGCCTATCGCCGTGAATAGCGCCACAGGAATGTCTTTGCGCGGGTCGCGAGTTTCGCCGGAAGCGATGAGGGCGGCGTCGAATCCGGCGTAGGAATACATCATGAGCAGAAGCGCTTCGAACCAGGCGGACGGGGTCGCATCGATGGGCGCCGAACTTACGCGAATTTCAGGCTTGAACGCCAGCGCCGCAAAACCCGCCATAACGAAGAAGGCCAGCAAGCCCACTTTGGTGACGGTGAACGTGTTGCTCAGGCGATTGCCGCCGGCGACGCCACGATAGTTCACGGCGGCTAGGAATCCGATCAGAAGCACGAGAGCGGCGGCGCGTGCAAGGGGTTTAGAGATTCCAGGAAGGAATTCGCTTGAGTAGAGGATGAAAAGATTTGCTACGGCGGAGGCCGCGGTGATGCGCGAGAGCCAAGTCAGCCAGCCATTTTGAATCGCCAGGAAGCGGCCGAAGGCAACTTTCGTGTACCAATACGGTCCGCCCGTGTCGCGGAATTGTGAGGCGACTTCCGCCATGCAGGCGGCGATGACCGCGATTACCGCGAAGGCTAGCAGGAAGCCGAGGGGACTCCACTTGCCAAGACGCGCGGCAATCAGAGCCGGCAGGCCGAAAATGCTCGCGCCAACCATGGTGTTGACCATGAGCGCGGCGAGGCTCCATCGGCCGATGGTGCGGACGAGGCCGGTTTTCGATTTCAATTGCGGATTCTGCGGGTCATCAGTTTTTTCGCGAACGCTCTCAGCCTTCCGTCGCCCCGTATTCTATAAGCAATTCCACCGCCCGAATGTGGTTGTAACGCTTGGAAAGCCCCAATGGGGTACGACCAGAATCATCCTCAGGTTTGGATCTGTCCCATGCTTCCAAAGGAGTTCCGTCATCTCTGCGGGATAAGGGCATGTGCCACTTTTCACCCGTTGTTGTCCGCCACAATCACCTTTTTTCCGGTCGATTGCCAAGAGCAGGGGAGTCCAGCCGCTCGCGTCCTTCTGACCAGGGTCTGCACCTTTCTCGAGGAGCCACTCTGCTGATTCTAGGGAGATTGTTCTCCACCGTAAAGTGGAGCACCGTCCAGCCCGTGGGCTGGTGTCCCTGGTTAATGTCACCAAAATCTGCGAGAAATGTCTTCGCCGATTCTAAGTCGCGGTCTAAAAGAGCCTGAACCAACTTGTTCGGAAGCGCCATCTTTTCGTCCTAGAATTCGCCGCACATGGTATCGCGACGACGAGGCAAGCGAGTCTGTTACAATCTTGCGGCGGACTCTCATGCCAACAAGCGGACTTTTCTCCCGAAATCTCAAAAAAACGTTTCCTATTGCTGCGCGCGGAGAAGGCTGCTGGATTGTGGATGAAACCGAGCGCCGTTTTCTGGACGCGGCGGGCCAGGCCGCGGTTGTAAGCATTGGCCACGGCGTTGCAGAAATCGGGCAGGCCATGGCGGAACAGTCCGCGCAAATCGCGTTCGCTCACACTTCGCAGTTCCACAGCGAGCCTGCGGAAAAACTGGCGGCACGGCTGCTCGCACTCGCCCCCCCGGGTTTTCGCAACGGCGGGCGCGTGTACTTCACCTCAGGCGGTTCAGAAGCGACGGAAACCGCCATCAAACTGGTTCGGCAGTATCACGTGGAAACCGGCCAACCGGAACGCTATCGCGTGGTGTCGCGGCGGCAGAGCTATCACGGAAGCACCCTTGGCGCGATGAGTGTGAGCGGCAATGTGGCGCGGCGCGCGCCCTATGCTCCCATGATTCCCGAGTGGGGCCACATTGCTCCGTGTTTCTGCTATCACTGCCCGTTCAACAAGACTTTTCCGGAATGCGAGCTGGCTTGCGCGGAAGATCTGGAAACTTTTGTGCGCGAGCACCAGACGGAAACGGCAGCGGCATTTATTTTCGAGCCGGTGGTTGGCGCGACGCTCGGTGCTGCCGTACCTCCGGAAGGCTACGTGGCGCACATCGCAACAACCTGCCGCCGTCATGGGATTTTGCTGATCGCAGACGAGGTCATGACCGGTATGGGCCGGACTGGAAAACCGTTTGCGGTGCAACATTGGGGCGTCGAGCCGGACATTATTTTGATAGGGAAGGGCGTGGCCAGCGGGTATGCGCCGCTGGGCGCCGTCCTTGCTTCGCCGCGTGTAGTAGAAGCGATCGGAGGCGGATCGGGGGCGTTCATGCACGGGTTTACGTATCAAGCGCATCCCGTTTGCACGGCGGCGGGGAATGCGGTCTTGGATTATCTCGAAGCGCACGGGCTTTTCGAGCGAGTGAACGCGGCAGGTAAGACTTTGCGCGAGTCGCTGTCTCGAATAAAAGAGCATCTGCATGTGGGCGATATTCGCGGGATGGGCTTGCTGCTCGGCGTGGAATTTGTGAAAGACAAAGCGAAGCGCGAGCCTTTTGCGAAGTCAGAAAATGTTGCGGAGAAAATTCGACAGGCTGCACTAGCGGAAGGCGTGCTGACTTATCCGACACAAGGCTGCGTGGATGGCCACCGCGGCGACCACATTTTGCTTGCGCCACCATTCATCATTTCCGAAAAAGAGAGTGCGCTGGTTGCAAACGCCTTGGCCGCGGCGCTTGCGAAAGTATTCCCGTCTTGATTCCCTCGAACGTTTGCGGGATTGGAGAGAGCGAACTGCGAATGCGAAGAGTTCTTTTGGGTGCGTCCACCGGTTTGTTTGCGATCCTCATTCTTGCAGTAACGCTTGTCGCGCAACAGCAAAAGGTTTCTTCTCCTCCAGTTTCAACTCCGATTCTGGGCTTTACCGCCGCGCGTGTTGCTTTGGAGCACAAGATCGAGACGGAATTTCAGGCGATTCCATCGCCGGAAAGAGCGCGGGAATGGCATCGGACGTTCACGGCGCAACCGCATCCGGCAGCTTCCGAGCGAAACAATCGGCTCGCGGACTTCATCGCGGACGAGTGGCGCAAGCAGGGCTGGGAAGACGTTCAGTTGCGGCGCTACGAAGTGCTGCACTCGCGGCCGCGAAGCGTTTCGCTGGAGATGACCACGCCGGTGCAGTACACCGCGTCGTTGCGCGAAGATCCGGTGGATGTTGATCCGGATACGAAAAACCTCGCCGTGTCGGGTGCATACTTTGGATACTCGGCTTCTGGTGATGTCACGGCGGACGTCGTCTACGCGCATAGCGGAAATCCGGAAGATTACGAGTTTCTGCAAAAACACGGCATCGGCGTTAGGGGCAAGATCGTTCTCGTGCGCTATTCGAATCCGTACAGCTATCGCGGATTCAAGGCGCTAACGGCGGAGCGCGAAGGCGCGGCGGCTCTGTTGATTTATTCCGATCCCGCGGAGGACGGCTTCACGCGCGGCAAAGTGTTTCCCGATGGACCGTGGGGACCGGAGAGCCACATTCAGCGCGGCGCAATTACCTACGATTACATCGTCCCGGGCGATCCTACGACCCCGGGATGGGCTTCCGTGGTGGGCGCGAAACACATCCCGCCGGAAGAAACACGGTCGCTGCCAAAAATTCCGGCGCTTCCGCTATCTTGGCGCGACGCAAAGCCGCTGCTCGAAAACATGAACGGCGCGGAAGCACCCAAAGATTGGCAAGGCGCATTGCCAATCAAGTACCGGCTGACAGGTGCAGTGACGGCGCACGTAAAAGTGGACATGGACACGAGCCTCCAGCCTTACACCGTGGTGGAAGCGCGCATCCACGGAAGCGAACTGCCGGATGAATGGGTTTTGATGGGAAATCACCGCGACGCTTGGGCCTTTGGCGGCGTGGATCCTTCGAGCGGCACAGCCTCGATGATGGAATTGACGCTGGCACTCGGCGAAATGAAAGAGCGTGGGACTCGTCCGCGACGGACGCTTGTCGTTTGCAGTTGGGACGGAGAAGAGTACGCGCTGACCGGTTCGACCGAATGGGGCGAACAGTTCGCGGAAGATTTGAAAAAAAAGCTGGTGGCGTATTTGAACGTGGACGAGTCGGTGGCAGGCGCAGCCACGACAGCAGGGCCGGAAGGGCTGAGCTTTTCGCCTGCGGCTGTGGCTTCGCTCGCGCCGATGCTCGTGGAGGCTTCGAAAGACGTGCGCGCGCCGTCGGGGAAATCGCTTTACGAAGCTTGGCGCGAGACAAGCAAGCGCGACGATAAGGCCAGCGCCCCGCCGCTGGACAGCGCGCTGGTGGAAACGCGCATTGGAAGCGGCTCAGACCATACCGTGTTTTTGAATCACCTCGGTCGGCCGGTGATCAACCTGGGATTCAGCGGCGATTACGGCGTGTACCACTCGATGTACGACGACCACTACTGGATGGAGAACCTTGGCGATCCTTCGTTCGAATATCACGTGGCCTTGACACGCATCTGGGGATTGGTTGCGCTCAGGCTGGCCAACGCGGACGTGCTGCCGTATGACTTTGGATTCAACGCCGCGGCGCTGGAGCATTTTCTGACGACGCTGGAGTTAAGAAATAAGGTCGATCCGCGCAAACTGAGGCTGAAAAAACTTCACGAACGCATAGGGGACTTTCAGAAGGCGGGGGAGGAACTGCGAGAGGCGGTGGACCATGGGCTTGCTTCTGGCAGAGATTCGGCGGAGAAGTCAGAGCGGCTCAATCGGCTACTTCTGCAAGTGGAATCGAACTGGCTCAATCCTGACGGCATTCGCGGGCGGCCGTGGTTTCGGCATTTGATTTATGCTTCGCGCTACACGTACGCGCATCTGGAATTTCCCGGGCTGACGGAAGCAGTGGAAAAAGGGGACTGGAAGCTGGCGTCCGAACAGGCAGAGCTGATCGAGCGGGCGGTCACAAAGAACATCGAGTTGCTGCGCAAGGCAAAGGCCTCTTGGGAGAAAGAAAACTGATGATTCGTTTCAGTACTTCTTGTGGGCTCGCCGCTTTGTGTTTGATTTTTGCAGTCGCTGCTTTCGCACAGCAAGTGGCGCATTCAAAGCCGCGGGCGCGCGATCTCGGCGTTCCGTTTGACGGAGCCCCGGGCGCGCTGAATGCGATTACAGATGTCGCCGGAGTCGCTGTTGGACAGGCGACGCTGGTTTCCGGCGAGGGCAAACTGGAAATCGGAAAGGGCCCGGTGCGGACGGGCGTGACCGCAGTGATGCCGCGAGGGAAAGATTCGATGAACAACCCGGTGTTTTCCGGATGGTGGTCGCTCAACGGCAACGGCGAAATGACCGGCACGACATGGGTCGAGGAATCGGGATTCTTGGAAGGCCCGGTGATGATAACAAACACACACAGCGTGGGCGTGGTGCGCGACGCTGTGATTCAGTGGCGCGTGCAGCACGGCCAGCCGGATCCGACGGGATATTGGTGGTCGCTCCCGGTAGTGGCGGAAACCTGGGACGGTTGGCTGAACGACATTAACGGCTTTCACGTCAAGCCCGAACACGCTTTTCACGCGATCGATTCCGCGCACGGCGGCGCGGTCGAAGAAGGCAACGTGGGCGGCGGTACGGGAATGATTTGCAACGGGTTCAAAGGCGGCATCGGCACGTCGTCGAGAAAAGCGGATACAAAGCTCGGCGCGTACACCGTCGGTGTGTTGGTGCAGTGCAATTACGGCAACCGGAAGAACTTGCGAATCGCCGGAGTGCCGGTGGGCTTGGAGATTCCCGAGGATGCAGCCTACGCAAATACTTCGTTTGCGCAGGAAGACCGCGGTTCGATCATTGTGGTCGTAGCGACGGATGCCCCGCTGCTTGCGCATCAGCTTAAACGGCTAGCGCACCGCATTTCGCTTGGCCTGGGACGAAACGGCAGTATTTCCGGCAACGGCTCAGGCGATATCTTCATTGCGTTTTCAACCGCGAACTCCGCCGCAGCGAAGCCTGACAGTCTCTCGCAACTTACGATGCTGCCCAACGATCAGATGAATCCGCTCTTTGAAGGTACGATCCAGGCGACCGAAGAAGCCATCATCAACGCGATGGTGGCCGCAGAAACGATGACGGGGATCGAGAATCACAAAGTCATTGCGCTCCCGCACGACAAACTGCGAGCGGTGCTCAAGAAATACAACCGACTGGTACAGTGAACTTTGGTCGGAGAATTGGCGCCCTTCCGTGAAACAAAAATGGGCCGTTTGATGTTTGACTTCAGTCGTGGCTCGACGGTTTTCCCTTTTTCATCGCTCGACTTCCAGTCCCGGCAAAACCGCCCCAAGTGCGTCTTGAAAGACACCCGAGAGATTTTGCGGCCTTCGATGCGAAACTCCCTAGAAAAAGAGCAATCCCTTGCAAAAAGAGTGATCGCCGTTCCGAGCCAGGTTAATCCCAGCCCGAAAGCGGTTCTCGCGTAGGGGTGGCGAAGTCCCTGAACTTTCATATCACCGGGACGGCGGTTTTGCGCGCGGGATTGAAGAAGGGTAGAGGGAAGACCTTGGCGGAAACCGTGTGGCGCACGGCTTCGACGGTCATTTCCATTCTGAGCAAAGTTCCCGGTCTCGAACTTCCCCGGCTCACCGAAGCGAGGGCGATCATTCTCTTCAGCGTGGGAGACCATGTGGTAGACGTCGCTTTGCCGACCTGGCGGCCGGCACGATAGACGGGCACGGCGACGCGCGACGCTATGCCAGGCACTTGCGGAGCCATTTTCAGTTTGTCGTAAAGCGTTTCGACTTCGTTCCAATTGATCTCGAGTCCAACCAGGGCGCGCTCTGATCCTTTTTTTGCTTCCTGCGCCAGCGCGTCGCGGCCGACGAAATTTTCTTTCTTAAGATCTACCAGCTTGCCGAGACCAATTTCAAATGGCGAATATTTTTGTGATTCGATCAAAGCCTTTTTGCTCGAGATGTAATCGACGTCGATGAGGATGAGTCCGGCTTCGATGCGCGCGATGTCCAGAGCGATCATTCCCGCGGGATGAATGTCGAATGCTTTGCCCTTGGTGATGAGCACATCCCAAACTTTGATGGCGTCGATCCAGGGCATCCAGATTTCAAACCCGAGGTCGCCGATGTAGCCAGTGCGGGAAATATCTACGGGAACGCCGGCGATTTTTCCACGCGTCACTCGAAAATATTTCAGGTTATCGACGGGCGCGTCAGTGACCGCACGCAAGAGACGGCCCGACATGGGGCCCTGAAGTGCTAGCGCAGCGGTCTGCTCCGAAATGTCCTCGATGCTTACGTCGAGGGCCAGGGCATTTTGCTGAAACCAACGCAGGCTGGGATCGGCGGCAGTCCAGCGATATTCGTTTTCGCTAAGGCGCGTGATCGTGCCGTCATCAATCACTTTGCCTTCGGGGTCGCACCAGCAGCAGTAGATGACCTGATCGACGGCAACTTTGTTAATGTCGCGGCAAATGACGCGGTTGACGAACTTCGTAGCGTCGCGGCCGGCGACGCGGTATTTGAAGAGTGGGGAAATGTCGATCAGCGCGGCCGAATTGCGGATGGCGTTGTACTCGTGCTCGTGGTGCATCTCGTAGACGCTGACGGTGTAATAGCCCGACCATTCGCGGTAGTTCAGGCTTTCGCATAGGGCCAGCGTGCGTTCATGAAAGGCAGTTCCGACCGGCACGATTCCTCCATTGGGTTTCAGGAGTGGCTTGTGCCACCCCGCAGTTTTTTGCGTAAGTGCGGATTCTACAGGAGTTCGTATTCCTGTAAATGCTTTAGCATCAACCCATCGGAGGGTCTCACAAGTGTTGATCCTAAAGGGGTTACGGACGCAACTCCTTCCGTGCAGACCTAGTTGTCTTGAACCGGGCGAGAGGGTTCCACTCCCAAAGCTCGGAGTATTATCCTAGATAGCTGCTCGTTTGCAGGAAATAAATAAGTCCTGTGGATTCTCGAAGATTACGTCGCCGCTCTGGGAAGTGCCGATACGAACTCAAGTGGAGCTTATTCCATCCCTTGTACCTCCTTCGGGGTGTCAGTAGAATGTGGGGTCTTTGCTTCCCGCATCTTTCTAGTCATACCGGAGCCAAACTGGATGGGGCAGCACTACGACGCCATCGTCATCGGCGGCGGACATAATGGGCTAGTCAACGCGGCGTACCTCGCCAAGGCGGGCAAGAGAGTCGTCGTTCTGGAGCGCCGTCACGTGCTGGGCGGAGCCGCGGTGACCGAGGAGATTTTCCCAGGCTTCTTTTTTTCTGAATGTTCTTATGTGGTTTCCCTGCTCCGGCCGGAAATCATCCGGGAGCTTGATCTGCCCCGACACGGACTGGAAATCCTTCCGCTGGACGGCACGTTCACTCCCATGCCAAGCGGCGATTACCTCTGGCGCGTGAACGATCACGCCAAGACCATCCGCGAAATTCGCCGGCACTCACGCGTGGACGCCGAAGCGTACGAAGAATTTTCAAAGATGATGGTGCCGATGTGCCGGTTCGTGAAGCCCATCCTCTCGATGATTCCGCCCGACCCGACGACGCTGAATCCGCGCGACCTGAAGCAGCTTCATTTTTTACTGCAGCGCTTCCGCGATCTCTCCTCCGACGAGCGCTACACGCTCGTTCAACTCATGACCATGAGCTCAGCGGATTTTCTCGATCAGTGGTTCGAGACCGATGTACTGAAGGCCACCATGTCGGCGTCGGGAATCATCGGCACGTTTTTGGGGATTCGTTCGCCGGGAACTGCGTATGTTCTACTGCATCACTACATGGGCGAAATTGACGGCGCGTTTCGCTCCTGGGGCTTCAGCCGCGGCGGTACAGGGGCCATTTCGAATGCCGTCGCTTCCGCAGCGCGCCAACTAGGAGCAGAGATTCGCACCAAGTCGCCGGTTGCAAAAATCTTGACAAAAAGCGGACGGGCTTGCGGTGTGGCGCTGCAATCGGGCGATGAAATTTTCGCCGATGTCGTTTCGTCGAGCGTTGACCCGCATCTGACCTTTGAAAAATTTCTTGGGCCCGGCGAGTTGCCATCGGATTTCCTGGAAAGCGTGAGGCATTACAAATTCCGCGGTTCTTCCGGCAAAGTGAATCTGGCCCTCGACGCGCTTCCCAATTTCAAATGCCTCCCTGGTCCCGGGTCACATCTTCGCGGAGCGATTTCTGTCTCTCCGGGCATGGACTACATGGAACGCGCCTACGACGACGCCAAGTACGGGAACTATTCGCGCCGCCCGTACATTGATATGGTGATTCCAAGCTTGACGGATCCGAGCGTGGCGCCTCCAGGAAAACACGTTCTTTCCTGTTTTGTGCAATACGCACCCTACAAACTTGCTGCCGGCACGTGGGACGAGCAGGGCGAAGCCTTCAGTAACAACGTCATCGAAACGATTGCCGAGTATGCGCCGAACATCAAAGACATCATTATCGGCAGACAGGTGCTGACGCCGCTCGATCTGGAGCGCGAATTTGGCCTCACGCAGGGAAATATTTTTCAGGGCGAGCTTTCTCTCGAGCAGCTTTTTTTTCTCCGACCGGTCGCCGGATGGGCGTATTACCGCACGCCAATCGAAAACCTTTATATGTGCGGTTCGGCCACGCATCCGGGCGGCGGCATCATGGGAGCAAACGGCCGCCTGGCAAGCCAGGTCATTCTGAAAAATTGGAAGTCTGGTGCGTTTCGTTCGAAGGCGGCGAACTGACATGCCGCTCGGACAGCGCGTCGTTCTCATCGGCGGCGGCCACAACGCGTTGGTCGCCGCTTTTTATTTGGCCAAGGGTGGATTCAAGCCCCTTGTTCTCGAACGCCGCGAAATGGTTGGAGGGGGGGCTATCACCGAAGAGTTTTATCCTGGCTTTCGCGCCTCCACGTTGGCGCACACAGTGGGACCGTTACGCGCGGATATCGTCCGCGACATGCAGCTACAGCGTTTTGGCTGCGAGATTCTTTCTCCCGACCCGCGCGTTTTTGCTCCCACGCCGGATGGCCAGGCGCTTTTTTTCTATAACGACACTGCGAAGACCGCGGAAGGCATCGCTCCGTTCTCGAAAAAGGACGCCGGAAAATACGCGCAGTTCGCGGGGGTTCTCGAATCCTTTAACGAAGTTCTCGCGCAAATTGCTTCGATGACGCCTCCGGCGATCGATAAGCCGAGTCCCGAAGATTTCTGGAATCTCTTCAAGACCGGGCGCGGAGTGCGGCAGCTTGGAAAAGAGGGCATTTTTAACCTTTTCCGATGGTCGCCTATGGCGGTTGCCGATTTTGTCTCCGAATTCTTTGACACGGAGTTGCTCCGGGCGGTGATCGCGGCGCGCGGAATTTTCGGGAACGCTCTGGGGCCGTGGTCGGCTGGATCGACGGCAGTGCTGCTTCTTCGCGCTGCTGCGGATGCTCATCCCGTTGGTTCCGCCGCTTTCCCGCGAGGTGGCCTTGGCTCACTGACTCGAGCGCTTGCCGAATCCGCTAAGGAAGCGGGAGCGGAAATTCGCACAGAGGCCGAAGTCGAGCGGATTCGTGTCAAAGATGGCGCGGTCGCTGGCATCGTGCTCAAAGACGGAGAAGAAATTGCTGCTCAAGCCGTCGTTTCCGGCGCCGATCCGAAGCGTACTTTCTTTCAGCTCCTCGATCCTTCTCAGCTTGACCCCGTGTTTGCGAATCGCATCAAGAATTTCCGCGCGTGGGGCAATGTTGCGAAAGTGAATCTCGCGCTTGGCGGTCTACCCAGTTTTTCTGCGCTGGAGACAGATGAGCGTACGCTCCGGGCGCTCTCGGGAAGAATTCATGTCGGGCCGGATATCGATTATCTTGAGCGCGCGTTCGACGATTCCAAGTATGGCGAATTGTCGCGCGCACCCTATCTGGACGTTACGATTCCCACGATTCTGGACGCGGCGCTTGCTCCCGACGGCAAACACGTGCTCTCCGCGTATGTGCAGTTCGCTCCATACAAGCTGAAGGAAGGGAATTGGAATACAAACCGGCGAGAACTTGGCCTCCGGGTCATCAACACACTCGCCGCTTATGCGCCGAATTTTTCGAGCCTGGTGGAAGGGGTGCAAGTCATCACACCCGAAGACTTGGAAACCTGCTACGGCTTTGCCGGCGGCCATATTTTTCATGGCGAACTGGCGCTGGATCAGCTCTTCACCATGCGGCCTGTGCTTGATTGGGCGCGCTACAAAACGCCGATTCGCGGACTCTTCCTTTGCGGTTCTGGCACGCATCCCGGCAATGGCTTGACGGGCGCAAGCGGCGCCAATGCCGCCCGCGAAATCATCCGCGAACTTCGCTGATTTCCATCGTTCGGCACACCAACCGACTCTTGTCGCAACTCCTTGGCGGTGTTATTTCTTCCAAGTCATGTGGCCCAGCCCCGGTGTCGGCTTCTCCTTGCTGACACTGACACTGGTCCTTTTCCCCGGTTCTCACACTGTGCCTGCACCGGACCCACCATGCACCACGCGCAGACTACCGGTGTCTTTCCGCGATGCCCAGAATCTGGCACTCCAGAACGTTTCGGTCGATGACCTCGAAGCAAAGATTCATGGAAAACCAGCCAAGATTTTTTCGTTAACACCTGACCCACGCCCGCACGGACTTGTTCTTATTATGGATGCTAGCGCCAGCCTGGGAATGAGCCAGGGCGAAACGCCACTATGGACATTGGAGTTGTCACTTGCCAGGCATTTCTTTGAAATGAACCGGGAAAGATTTCCGATTGCCCTCTTAATTTTCAACGAGCACGGTAACGACGTGGTTGACTTCGTGAAGGGGAATTCTGTAGTGGGTGAGAAGCTATCGCGGATTGCGGAGGACCGCGGCTACATCAAAAGCCATGTTAATGGCAGAACGGCGCTTCGCGATGCGATTCTTCAGGGGATTCAGTTGCTGAACCACGCAAGCTCGGCCGACGCCGTTTACGTTCTGACGGATGGGGGAGACAACCTCAGCCGTCAAAGTCCTTCTGAGTTTAGCCAGCGCCTTTGGGTAAGCTCGGTGCGCGTTTTTGCAGTACTCCTTTATCAGAGGCTTGGTTATCGGAATCGGACTCCCGAGGAGTTGAATGGTCCGACCGAACTTACGGAAATTGCCGGGAAATCCGGCGGCGAGATCTTAACCGCGGCCGAATGGCATGGCAAGAGTGTTGCCCTGAGTGCGAATGTCGAAGCCAAAGTGAAATCGGAGGAAACTCTTTATCGGCTTTATCAGGCGATCCTACAAGACTCCTTGTTGGAGGTTGAGCTGCCAGCTCCGCTTGCCAAAAATGAACGTTGGGAGTTGAAACTCTCGAATGCCGCCCGCCAACGATGGAAGAACGCTAAGATCACCTATCCGGATACGTTGATCCGTTGCAATGCGGGAAGTTTCTGGTTCGAGCCCCAATCAAGGCTTGCGGCCGCGCGCGCCGGATTGCCAGGCGCCCCAGTAGCCGAGCGCCTTCATCTGCTGGTCGAGGCCGGTTTCTTTCATCTGCGCTTCGATTTCGGAGTGCGTCAGGCGTTTGCCAATTGGTTCGGTACGGTCAGCGATGGCCCAGGCGGTGAGGGCGGCGAACATGGTGTGCAGCTTTAGCTCGCGTATGTCGACTTTGTCGAGCGTGTCCGATGCGGCGTGATAATTTGGCAGGTAGTTGGCCTCCTCCTGATTGGCCACCAGCGTCGGTACGCCTTCGAGAAGAAAATCGAAATTGTCCGTGCCGAAGGAAGCGTCGTAAGTGTGATTGTTGACGCCCCAGGATTCGAGTGGCTTTAGGATTTCGCGCAAGCTGGCTTCGATATCGCGGCGCCCGCCGAGCGAATAGCCCGTCACGCGCCCGATGCCAGCGTCAAACGTAATCATCGCCCGGATCTTGTCTAGCTCGGTGCGATGCGCTTTCACGTATTCGTAGGAGCCAATGGTGCCTTGCTCTTCGCCGCTGAAAAGAACGAATCGGATGGTGCGGCGGGCAAGCAGCCCAGTGGCTTTGATGGCTCGCGCAGCTTCAACAACCAGCGCCGCATTGCAGCCGTTGTCGAGCGCGCCGGTTCCGAGTTCCCAGGAATCCAGATGCCCGCCGAGTATCACCGCTTCGTCCGGTTTTTCATAGCCGCGAATCTCACCAACAACATTTTGCTGCTCGACAGGGCCGCCGATTTTGTTGGGCATCTCGAAGTGCGCACGGACTTTCCCGGGATACGCGGCAATGGCGCGTGCCAGCCGCATGGCATCTTCGCGCGCCAGGACAGCTTGCGGAATCTTGTCGATTGCTCCAGTCAATGAATTCGTGTGGCGATAGAGAAGCAATCGCTCTCGTGCCCCCATCCATAGAATTGCCGCCGCACCTTCTTTCACCGCGCGGTCGATGATCGCCGGCGGTCGCAGGTATTCATTGAAAAGGTCAGCCCAAGTCGAGCCGATGTCCGTGTGGACAAGCAGAAGGGTACCTTTCAGCGGTGCCGCCACTCTGGTGAAATCATCATCAGTCCCATAACCCACGTCGACGATGTTCGCGTCGATTCCGCCCGGCGGTGTTGCTGGCGACCAGCCCGTGGATTTCAAGCGAATGGGAAGTTTAACGGGACCGAGGAGTTCGAGCCGCGTGTCGCCTTCGCTCCAGGTAACCGGGAGCGTGTACTTCTCCGTGTGAACGTCAACTCCCGCGGTGCGGAAGGCTCCCACCGCCCACTCGACCGCCCTGGCCATTTCGGGGGACCCCGTCACACGTCCGCCGATTTCGTCAGTCAGGCGGCGCAGATTTTCTTCCAGCGGCGAA
>Ga0126380_10000100_pt1 | contig 20824 bp, 20 predicted proteins | sample PanSoiMetPlot_26_FD_92544 | JGI IMG/M metagenome (GOLD analysis project Ga0126380, IMG submission 92544) | Tropical forest soil microbial communities from Panama - MetaG Plot_26 | ecosystem: Environmental > Terrestrial > Soil > Tropical forest > Bulk soil | place: Panama | collected 2016-02-17
GCTGTGGGAAGAGGTGCGCTTCACGGTGATCTTCGTCACCCATTCGATCGAGGAGGCGCTGCTGATCGGCAACCGCATCCTGGTGCTCTCCCCGCATCCGGGCCGCGTCAAGGCCGAGCTCAACGCCGGCCATATCGGTTTCTCCGACATGGGCACGGCCGCCTTCGATGCGCTGCAGCGGCGCATCCACGACCTTCTGTTCACCGACAAGATCGAGACCGCGCTCGAGGCCCGTCATGAACGACATAGCTGAACGCACCCTGCCGCCGCTCCGTCCGGAGCGCACGGTTACCCTCGACGCCATGGGCGCCGTCGGCGACGTGGCGCGCCCGCTCGGCCCGATCGAGCGCCTCACCAACATCACGGCGGTGCGCCGGCTGGCGGTGCTGATCGTGCTCGCCGCCGCCTGGGAGGCCTATGCACGGTACATCGCCAACCCGTTGCTGTTCCCCAGCCTGACCGAGACTCTTGAGGCGTTCTGGGACGCGGCCGCGCACGGGCCGCTGATCGACCGCACGCTGACATCGCTGCAGGTGCTGGCCGGCGGCTATGCGGCCGGTCTGGCGCTCGCCGCAATCATCACCACGGTCGCGGTCTCGACCCGGGTCGGCACCGACCTCCTGTCGACCCTGACGGCGATGTTCAATCCGCTGCCGGCGATCGCGCTGCTGCCGCTCGCGCTCCTGTGGTTCGGGCTCGGCGCCAAAAGCCTGATCTTCGTCATCATCCACTCGGTGCTGTGGGCGGTGGCGCTCAACACCCATTCGGGCTTTATGTCGGTGAGCCCGACCCTGCGCATGGCCGGGCAGAACTGCGGGCTGCGCGGCCTGTCCTACGTGGCGCTGCTGCTGGTGCCGGCGGCGTTTCCCTCGATCCTCACCGGCCTGAAGATCGGCTGGGCCTTCGCCTGGCGCACGCTGATCGCCGCCGAGCTGGTGTTCGGCGCCAGCTCGCGCTCGGGAGGCCTGGGCTGGTTCATCTTCGAGAACCGCAACCAGCTCGAGACCGCGTCGGTGTTCGCCGGCCTGCTCACCGTGATCCTGATCGGGCTGGTGGTCGAGAGCGTGATCTTCCGCGCCATCGAGAACGCCACCGTGCGCAAGTGGGGCATGCAGAGCTGACCGCGACGCCGTCATGCAGCCCGGCGGGAGCGCAACGAAATCCGGGAACGGCTGCGCACCAGCACCGCCGCTCCCGCGTGCGGGCCGCAGCCCTTGTTACTAAGGAAAGGTCGTGAGCATCCTTCGGCGGGGGCAGGTCCGGAATACACTGCGCTATGCTTCGGTCCACCCGGGCTACGGGAGATCACGTCACGGTACCCGCGGTGCCGACAGAATCCTGTTGTCCATCAGCCATTTGACGCCGCGCGGCCAAGCGTAATTCGCTCCCATCCTAAGGCCACTGAAATCGTTGGACACGACTGCACCGCTCTCGGCGTCCCTGACGAGAATCTGGAGCGTGTATTCAGTCCTGTTCACTCGCGTGACCACGCCGACCATCGATTGCTCGGCGCCGAGTTTCCTGGCCAGCGGGCCATCGCATCCGTTGCAGTGTTGGATGCCCCCTACTGAAATTACTTCACCCGCGACGCTGCTGGTATCGAGAATGCGGTAGCGGCCCGAGGCCGAAAGCATGCGGCGCGCCTGTTCCGTTGATTCTCTCAGGCTCTCGGTGTCGATCGCATCTTGGCCAATGATGCCGATACCAGCGCTTGCATCATTGAGCTCAAAATCGAAGACGGCAATCTTGACTGGATCGGCTGCCTCACACGGCTGAATGGCAAGTACAATCAACGCGGCGGCCAGGCTCGTCACGAGACCGATCTGTTCGAGCGTGCTCCTGCAAATGTCGGGATCGTCGAATCCAAGTGCTGTCATGTTGCGCTCCCTCATCGGAGGTGATGAACAGCGCCACGCCAGCTTGTCGTTCAGACGCACGCGTTCCCCCATTTCACGGCGTCCCCACGACTGAGCCCAGCGGCACCACACCGTAGGGGCGCGCCCAGCCCAGGCCTTCCTCGGTGCGGCCGCGCGGCCGGTATTCGCAGCCGATCCAGCCGGCATAGCCGAAGTGATCCAGCATGGAGAAGATCGCGGGAAAATTCACCTCGCCCTCGTCCGGCTCGTGGCGCGACGGCACGGCGGCGATCTGCACGTGCCCGACCACGGACCGGTGCGCCTCGAACCGCCGGATGAGATCGCCGCTCACGATCTGCACGTGGTAGAAGTCGAACTGAATCTTGACGTTGGGCCGCTCGACCTTGGCGATGATGTCGGCGGCATGCTCGACGCGGTTGAGGAAATAGTCCGGCCGGTCGCGCGGGTTGATCGGCTCGATCAGCAGGGTGATGTCCTTGCCTCGCGCGAAATCCGCGGCGCGTGTCAGGTTGGCGATGAACACTTTCTCGGCTGCCGGCCGCTGCTCCGGCGGCACCTTTCCGGCGAGGCAATGGATGGCGCGGCCGCCGATGCCGACCACGTAGTCGAATGCCTGGCGAAACGCGAGGTCGAAGTCGCGCTCGCGGCCCGGCACCGCCGCCAGGCCGAACTCGCCCTCGCGGCCGAACGCCGTGTTGACGCCGAGCTGGGTAAGGCCGTGGCGCTTGAGCTCCGCCTGCACGTCCGACGGCGCGTGGTCGTAGGGAAACTGCAGTTCGACCGCCTTGAAGCCGGCCGCTGCCGCCGCCGCGAAGCGCTCGATCAACGGGCGCTCAGTGAAAAGATACGCGAGATTGGCGGCGAAACGCGGCATCCGAAAAGCCCCGATGGTTTGTGATCCGGTTGCCGCTAGTGTAGCTTTTTGCCCGTCACGCCGAGAAGCGATCTTCCAGCGCCTCTATCCCTCGATTCGCAGCCAGACAGCAACGGTCCGCCGGCCATCAATCATGCGCGCCAATGACAGTTTCCATATCGCGGTCCTGCCCGGCGACGGCATCGGGCCGGAGGTCATCGCGCCGGCGCTCGACGTGCTGAAGAAGGTGGCCGCCGCGGTCCCCCATCTCGACCTGCGCTTCACCGAGGCGCCGGCCGGCGCCGACCATTATCGCGCCACCGGCACGGCGTTGCCCGACGCGACGATAAAACTGTGCGAGCAGGCCGATGCCATCCTGCTCGGCGCCTGCGGCCTGCCGCATATCCGCTATCCCGACGGCACCGAGATCGCGCCGCAGGTGGAGCTGCGCTTCATCTTCGACCTCTATGCCGGCGTGCGCCCGGCGCGCCTGATACCGGGCGCGCCGAGCCCGATCGTCGGCGCCGCCGAGCGAGGCATCGACCTTGTCGTCATCCGCGAGTCGACCGAAGGCCTGTTCGCCTCCATGGGCAAGGGCGTGGTCACCGACGACGAGGCGCGCGAGACCCTGGTGATCACGCGCAAGACGTCCGAGCGCCTGTTCGACTTTGCGTTCCGCCTCGGCGCCCGGCGCAAGGCGCGCGGCCGCAGCGGCCTCGTCCACTGCGTCGACAAGGCCAATGTCTTTCGCGCCTTCGCGTTCTTCCGGAAAATTTTTGACGAGCAGGCCGAGCGCCACAACGGCGTTGGGCACCAGCATATCTACATCGACGCCTGCGCGGCGGCGCTGTTGCGGCGGCCGTGGGACTTCGACGTGCTGGTGACGGAAAACATGTTCGGCGACATTCTGTCGGACCTCACCGCCGGCCTGGTCGGTGGCATGGGCATGGCGCCCTCGGCCGACATCGGTGACCGCCACGCCGTGTTCCAGCCCTGCCACGGCACCGCCCCCGACATCATGGGACAGGGCCTGGCCAATCCCACCGCCATGCTGCTGTCGGCCGCCATGATGCTCGACTGGCTGGGCGACCGCCACGACCACGCCCCCGCCGTCGAGGCCGCCCGCCGCATCGAGGACGCCGTCGATCGCGCCTTCGCGCAAGGCGTGAAGCCGTGCGAGTTCGGCGGCCGCGACGGCACGGCGGCAGTGACGCGGGCGGTGCTCGGCGCGCTGCCGGCATAGAGCCCCATGTTCGCCGGGCGTGGGCGTTTGCCCACCTCCTGTGGGCAGGCCGGCACCCTCTTGCCATGGGCTTCAAGAAAAATTCATGACATTTCAATGAAAGGCCCTTCAAAAGGCGTGGGATTCCGCCCCAAAGGAGGCCCATTCCTGCGATGGGACGTTTTGTGGTTGACCGGACCCGGGCCTGTTGGTTCGCTTTGCCGACGTTCGCCGGGGTATTGAGTCGGCGCCAAGCCGCGATCCGGCGAACCAAGGAAACGCCGGGGGCATCGCATGAACGACGCCATTTTGCGGGAAATCTCCGATTTCTGCCGCCAGACCGGACTGGCGGAGTCGACCTTCGGCCGCCGCGCCGTCAACGACGGCAAGCTCGCGAGCCGCCTGCGCAACGGCGGCCGCATCACCACCGACACGCTCGACCGCATCCGCGCCTTCATGGCGGAGAACCGTGCGCCCGACGCCAGCCTGCGCGCGCCGGTGATCGGCAGCAGCAACGGCAGCGGCGACCTGGCGGCCGTGCCGGCACCCATGCCGATCGTGCCGGCGCCGGTGCTGGCCCCGGTGGCACCAGGGGGGGCGCGCGCCCCCAACGACCCGCAGCGCAATTTCCGCTTCTTCGACAACCGTCAGAAGTATCTGCTGTTCGTCAACACCTGCAGCGAAAAGTGGGTAATCGCCAACCGCGTCGGGTTGGAGCTTGCCAACATCCATCCGCGCCCGCCAGCGGTGCGCCTCTTCGACGCCGGCGTCGGCGACGGCACGGTGCTGTTGCGCGCGCTGCGCGCCATGCACGACCGCTTTCCCACGATTCCGTTCTACGTGGTGGGCAAGGAGATCAGCCTGGAGGACGTGCGCCTCGCCCTGCAAAAGATGTCGGACCGTTTCTATGAGCACCCGGCGACCGTGCTGGTGCTGACCAACCTCGCCTATGCGGACGCGCCCTGGCTGGCGGTGAAATCGCTGAGCGCCGCTTCCAGCCTGGTGTGGCACGAGGTGCCGCTCACCGGAAATTCGGCCTACCGCTTCGAGCAGCAGATCACCGACCTGGTGCCGTTCCTGGCACAGAACTGGCGCGCCGGCGTGAGCCCCAAGACCGGCAATCCCGTTTATGAGCGGCCGGTGGTGCTTGTGCTCTACCGCGAGGACCACAAGTTCCTGCTCGACCCGATCATTCCGCGCCCGGGTGGCACGATGGCCAACTACGACCTGGTCATCGCCTCGCAGCCCTATCGGGCGCGCGCATCGCTCGAGTTCAAGGCCAGGCGCGTGATCGCGCCGCTGTCCAAGGCGCTGGGGCCGGGCGGCCGCCTCATCGCCATCCACTCGCACGGCAACGATCCCGGGCTGGAGATCATCCAGAAGATATGGCCGGGCGACAATCCCTTCATCCACGATCGCCACCAGATCCTAAAAACCGTCAAGCACGAACTGGGTCCGGCCGGCCGCGATCTCAACTTCAACGCCTACGCCGATAACCGCTCGCTGTTCCGCTACGACATGCACACGCTGCCGTCGGAGATTTCCGAGTCGATCGGCACGTCCACGCTGTTCGCCGCCTGGAACGCCGCCATCTACGTGGCCCAGGTGGAAGACCATCGCCTGTCCGACGTGGTCGCCGACGGCCGCTATCTCGACGCCACGCGCGAGGTGCTGCGCCAGCGCGGCGCGCTCTGGTTCTACGACGAATCCTACGTGATCTCGCGGCGGCGCGAATGACGGGCAGCCTCATGACCATCGCCCCCTCGCGGCCGCCGGCTGCGGACGACGCATCAGCGGATGCGGCCCGCCGCATCGTCGCGCTGGCGCAGAACTGGTCGCTCGAGGCGACGTTGCCGACCGCGGCCGAGATCGCCGGGCTCGCGGCCGTCCTGAGGCCCGGAACGCAGGTCTATCTCAGCGCCGTCCCGACGCGCGATCCGACGACGCAGATCGAGCCCGCCGTGCGGCTCGCGGCGGCCGGGTTCGTGCCGGTGCCGCATGTGGCGGTCCGCAACTTTGCCAGCCTGGCCGCCCTCGAAGCGTTCCTCGCCCGCATGGTGGGCGACGCCGGCGTTCGCCGCGTCCTGATCATTGCCGGCGACCGCGACCAGCCGGCGGGCGCGTTCCGCGACGCCATCGAGGCAATCGACTCCGGGCTGCTGCAGCGGCACGGCATCGCCGAGATCGGCATCGCCGGCTACCCGGAAGGCCACGACCGGCTGGCGCGCCACGAACTCGACCGCGCGCTGAACGCCAAGATCGAGATCGCGGCGCAGATCGGCCTCAAGGTGCACATCGTCACGCAATTCGGCTTTGCCGCCGAGCCGATCATCGGCTGGATCGAGCGCCTGCGCGATTTCGGCATCGAGAATCCGGTGCGCATCGGGCTCGCCGGGCCGAGCAACATCGCCACCCTGCTGCGCTACGCGCGGCGCTGTGGCGTGCGCGCCTCGGCGCAGGGCCTGGCGCGGCAGTCAGGGCTTGCGCGGCAGATGTTCGGCATGTCGGCGCCCGACGCGCTGGTGCGCGCGCTTGCCGACGCGCAGGCCGACGGCATGCTCGGCGACATTGCGGTGCACTTCTATTCGTTCGGCGGCGTCGCGGCGACGGCACGCTGGGCCGGCGCCGTCGCCGCCGGCCGCATCACGCCCGATGCGACCGGGGGTTTTTCCGTCGCGCCGCCGCGGTAGGACCGGTTCCGCTTGCTACGACGCAGTCGTCCCGCGAACTGGGACCCATAACCACCGGTGTTCATGGGTTGCCGCTTGCGCGGGAACGACGCGGATAGACCTACCGGAGGCTGGCCATACGCAGTCCAGGTCGCGCCGCCGCGGCTATGCGCTAGATCCTGGCACCGCGATTATAGCCATCGATCAGCTGATTGTAGTCGCGCAGCAGGCGCGGCGGGGAGCCCTCGACCATCCAGCCGCTGCCGGCGCTGAGCATCATCTTGTCGCCGGTACTGTATGGCACCTTGTCGCGGATCCGGCGCATCAGTTGCTTCGCCGTGGTCAGAAACGACTTGGCGTTACCGATAAACATGGAGCCGATCTTCGCGTTGCTCTCGGCATCCGAAAATTGTTCGGCCGCCTTGACGATGCTTTCGTAGTCATTCACCGCCTGCGTGATCGCGGCGAGGTCGGGCTTCGCCGTGTCCTGCGCGCGCAGCACGCGCTTGGCGTGGATTATCAGCGCCTCGACATGATAGCGCGCCTGGCGGCCTTCGCTGCGCTCGATCTCGGCGAGCCGCTCTGCCGCACGTTTGTCATTGACGGCTTCGACGCCGTTGCGCAGCTTCTGGTCGGCGCTCGCGAATGCATCCCACGCGGCGACGAGACGGGGATGCAGGGCCTTGCCCTTGGCCATCCTGTCGTCCTTGTAGTTCTCCTGGGAATAATAATCGTCGGCCTCCTTGAGCAGCGGCTCGAGCTTGGTCACGGCTTCCACGTAGGTCGAGGCGGCGGCTTCGAGCTCAGTGTCCCGCGGCTCGAGGGCATTTGCCTTCTCGACGTTCTTGCGGCAATCCGCCGTATCATAGATGGTGTAGGTGCCGTAGATAATGCGCTCCTTGCCGGTGGGACCGTTCTTGCCGACCCAGCTGAAATAGCGCGCACGTGAATCGGAGGAGCGCTCCGAGAGCCGGTTGATGCAGCCGACGTAGGCGTTGATCTTTTCGTTTGCCGACGGCGCCTGGGCGGCCGCCGCGTCCGCGACCAGCAGCGCGATGAGAACAGTTGCGCCCATGAGTATACATGCATGCAATGATTTCATTCTCGCCCCTCCCGATGGCGCGACTCGGGCCCCATGCCGCGAAAACAATACGAAAGGTGCGCCCGAGGTGCCAAGGTCCGATCGGTCGGTAAGGCGAAGCCACAGCAGCGACGACCCGCATTGATGGAAGACACGCCGACTCAAGTCGGAAGCAACGGGAAACTTGGGTCGCGATCGGCTCGCGTGGCGGCGCGCCGCGCGCCGTCCGGGATGACAACTGACAGGCTTATGGCTGTAGAATGATCGGCAACTCAACCACGGGATGCCGGCCATGCTGTTCGTCGTCCATGCCACGGACCGCCAGGATGCCCTGCCGACGCGCGCCAAATTCTACCGCGCGCACCGCATCCATCTCGACGAGGCCGGTCACCACGACGTGGACGTGGTGACGGCCGGAACGCTGGTGGCCGCCGACGGCGAGACGCCGTGCGGCAGCGTGTTCGTCATCGACGCCAGGGACCGCGCCGCCGTCGATGCGTTCACCCGCAGCGATCCCTACCACGCCCACGGCGTGTGGGAGCGCGTGCAGATCCACCGCTACAACAAGAAGCGCGGCACGCCGATCCTCAGCCGAAGGTGATCCAGCCAAGCCGCGGTCGTTCCCGCGAAGGCGGGGACCCATGACCACGGTTCGCGCATCTCTCGCACCACCGGTGTTCATGGGTTCCCGCTTACGCGGGAACGACGCGGATAGGCCTATCGCAATCCTGCGATCCCCTCTCGCATCCCGGCAGCCCCAACACCGGCCAGCCGTTCGGGAAGAAGCGCGAGCTGCCGGAAAATCGCGCACAAAGGCGCCTGTCACTGTCAGTTCGCAGCCGGCGGGTCAATCTTTTGAAGACCGGCGTAATTTGCGTGCAAGGCGTGCCCTCGCCAGAGAGGTGTGCCGGGCTGAGTTTCGGTTGGTTCGAATGGATCATTGGAGTTGGCGACAGACACAGACGCGAAATGGCCCGTCTTGCCAAGTCCAGCGCAGCTTGCAGCAATATTGTTCCAATTGCCTGGTGCGTTCGCTCGGGTGCGAGGATATCTAACGGCCCGGACAACGACCCACTCCGGTCCCTTGTCGCCGACAAACCACAACGAGGGGTCAACGAACGGATTCCCTTGCCATGACATGAGCTGGCGGCCTTCTTTCTCCAACTGCTGACGGACCACCTGCACCGCGAAGGCATGCACTTCCCAATCCGTCATTTCGATCAGTTCATCAGTTATCAGAGCTGGGGGTTCGACCTTTTGACCCGTGCGCGCATTTACCAACCCCCAGCCTGCACGATCGGCCGACCACTCGCCTGACGATTTGCGCATCGGGAGGATGCACGGATGTCCTTTGCAGCCATCGGCAATCCAAAAGAGGCCGCTCAGAGTGCCGGGGACCACAAGCTCCCCATCAACGTCTTCCAAGCGGACGAAGAAAAGCTGGTTGCCAAGGCGAAACGATAGATGCTCGAGGAACGGCGGGCTTAGAGTTGCTCTGAGCCGGTTCTGGAGCGGTCCTTGCGCTTGATTCTGCAAATGGACACCGGCAGCCCGCCAGCATTTGGCAAACTCCTCCGATGTGTTCTGCATCTCAATTGCGCGCATCGGGTCGACTCACTACGTCGGTTAGGCGCGAGAGCCGGGATCCATAGATGCCGGGGTAATTCGATCCCGGGTCTGCAGCGCACCACGCCGTTTCGCCATAGCGCGTCAAAGACGCGCGTGAACGCGCTTTAGGTGCTGCGCTGCGCCTGGGATAACAGTCGCGTGTTAGTTACCGCAGCCCTGCAATCCCCCGCGCCTCGCCCGTCAGCTCCAGAATGTGTAACCCGGTATTGGCGCGGTCGACCACGTAGATGTAGCCGCGGTCGTCGGTCTCCACGTTGTTGCTCTGGATCGCCACCTTGCAGCGGTCCTGGCCGTCGACCTTGATGCAGCGCTTGTCGGTCGCCTCGGTGATAGCCGGGATGAAGTAGCCGACCTCCACCGGCTTGAACGGATCGCGCACGTCGATGGCGCGCACGCCGGCGTTGAACCAGGTGACGAAAGCGAGCTTCTTGTAGAACACCGGCGCCATGCTCTCATTCGACGAGTGCGCGCCGAAGCGGCCGCCGCGGTCGCAGAAATTGCCGCTCGCCTCGGAGACGTTGAAGTTGGAGATGACCATGGGCCGCGTCTCCACCGTCACGTCGACGAACCACACCATCTGCCGGGTCTCGGCCGCCTGGCACTCGTTGACCAGCCCCTCGTCCACGATCATGACGATGTCGCGCACGCTGCCGGCCTTGTCCTTGGCGAACTCGGCGATCGCCATCTTGCCCAGCGGGAACGCCGTGTGGGCGCCGTTGAGCGGCAGCATGTCGAGCTGCCCGATCACCGGCGCGCGCAGGTTCTCCGGCGTCGGTTCCTTCGGGCCCTTGATCAGCTTTTCGCGGTCGACGATCTGCAGCACGCCGCCCTTGTTGGTGCCGTAGGCGAAATAGACGCGGTTGCCCTGCGGCCCGGTCGAGATCGGACCATGCAGGTCGGTCGGCACCGCGCCAGTGGCGCCCGGCTGCTGGCCGGGCAGGCCGAAGTCGCGGATATGCACCGGCTTCGTCGGATCGCTCAGGTCGTAGACCTGGGTCATGCGGCGCGCCCGCCAGTCCCCGGCGCCGGACACCAGGAATCCGATGCCGGTGTCGCATTCCCACCAGCTCTTGTGAGTGTCGCGCAGGCCCTCAAGGCGGGTCAGGATTTTCGGATCGGCCGGATCGGTGACGTCCCAGATCTCATGCGCCTTTCCGCCGAACACACGCAGCATATAGACCTTGGCGGGATCGCCCTTGGGCAGGCTCTTGCCGTCGCACACGCGCACCATCTGCGCCCCGCCCTCCTCGTAGTTGCCTTCGAGGCCCGGGATGTGACGCAGATATTTGGGAGTGGCCGGATCGGTGACGTCGATCACCGAGGTGCCGTTGAACTCCGGCTGGCCGGTGAGCTTGTTGACCGGCTTGGGCACGTCGGGCGTGCCGCCATGGTGGCCGATATAGGCGATGTAGCGGTCGCCCTGGCGGTGAATGGTCGGCTGGTAGGCGCTGCGCCCCTGCAGGTCGTTATAGCCGACGAGGCGCATGTTCTTGGCCTCGGGCGGATCGCCCACCTTCTGCGACTGCGCCGCGGCTGGCGCCAGCGTCATGATCAGCGTAGCGGCAATCGATCCAGTCCAGACAACGCCTTGTCTCATGAGTCCTTCTCCTCCCTGACCGCCTTCTTGCCGGCTGTGCCGGCGCGGCGGCTTGTCGTCACCATAGCAACAGCGGAACGCCTTGGGCAGGCGGTCAGAAGGCCGCCCGCAGCAGCGCCGCCGCGTCGTCGACGCTCACCGGGCGCGGCACCTTGATGCCGAGCGCCGCTGCCTGCGCCGCCACGTCGGGAATTTTTTTCTCGTCGAGGCCAACGTCGCGCAGGCGTTTGGGAATCGGAAATCGTTGCACGAAATGGCCGAGAAGGTACGCCGGATCTTGCATGTCCAACACCCGTCCCAGCCGAAGCCGCGCGTCTTCCGCGGCCGCCAAATTGAAGCGCATCACGTGCGGCAGGATGATCGCGTGGGTTTCCGCATGGGGCAGACCGAGGCCGCCCAACACATGCGCAAGCTTATGATGTAGGCCAGTGCCGCTGGTGAGTACGGTGCCGGCGAGCCACGCCGCGATGAGGCATTCGCTGCGCGCCTCCTTGTCGCCGCCGTCGGCCACGGCGCGTGGCAGGTGGGACATGAACCGTCCCAGCGCTTCACCGGCCAATGCCATCGTCACCGGCGTGCGCTCGGGAATCCACAGGGCCTCGACGCAATGCGCGATGGCGTTCATGCCGCTCGCCGCGGTCACGGCGGCCGGCAGGCCAAGCGTAAGCTCGGGATCGTAGATGATGGTGCGCGGGACCACTTTGGTGTCGCGCCCGGTGGTCTTGCGGTCGCCTTCGGTGGTGCCCCAGATCGCCGTCGCCTCGGAGCCCGAGTACGTGGTCGGCACCGCCAGGATCGGCAGCCCGGTCTTCAGCGCGATCGCCTTGGCGAGGCCTATTGCCGCACCGCCGCCGACCGCGACCAGCCCATCGGCGCGCGCCGCCTGCGCGAGCTTCAGGCCGGCGTATGCCACCGCCGTGGGCACGTGCACCACCGCCTCGGCATGCAGGCCGGCGGATTTGTCGCCCAGCAGCTTGGCGATACGGGAGCCGAGGCGCGCCCCGCTTCCTGGCGTTGCCACCGTCAGCGCGCGCTCGAGGCCGAGATGCGCCGCCTCCTCGCCTACGCGTTCCACCGCGCCGGGCGCGAACACCACACGCTGCGGCGGAGCGTCATGGACGAATGGGGCGATCATGGGGAACCTCGTGTCCCGCGCGCGGTGCAGCGCGGAAGCGTTGCACCGCTGATGCGGGACCCCGGTTTGTTATGCGGTAGGTAACCGGGGTCCCGGGTCTGCAGCGCATCACTGCGTGCTGCGCTGCGCCCGGGACACGCACCGTCAATTGCCTTCGCGCCAGATGCCGAGCGCTTCCTGCATCGGCCGGTCGGAGATCGAGAACAGCACCGACTCCTTGGGCGCGGTGTGCTGATAGCGCATCCAGGGTGGCACCACGAACACGTCGTTCGGCCCCCATTCCAGCGTCTGGTCGCCGACCTTGGTGGTGCCGCCGCCTTCGACGCACACGAAGATCATGCCGTCGGTCGAGCGGTACGGCTCGCCCTTGAAGCCCTTGGGCAGGAGGGCGAGCTGCGCCCCCATGGTGGGCAGGGCCCAGCCGCCCGTAATCGGATTGACGTAGCGCACGCGGGCGCCGTGGCGCTTGTCGATGTCGCCGGCGTTCTTCAACCGCTCGAGGATCGGGCGGGTACGCGCGTAGGTGTAGTTGATGACCGGGCTGCGGTTGAGTTGCGTGGGCGCGCCGTCCGGCAGCACGCCCGAGCCGTAGAACTCAAGCGAGTCGCCGTCCTGGCGCGACGTGTTTTGCATGGCGTCGTCGAAATGCTCGGCGAACGACGCCTCGAAGTGGTTCACCGTCGGCATGTCGAGCACGTCGAGCCACAGCATGGGCTTGTCGGAGGTGTTGCCGTGGTCGTGCGGCGCCCAGTTGGGCGTGAGGATGAAGTCGCCCGGCGACATCAGTGACTTCTCGCCCTCCACCGCCGTATAGGCGCCCTCGCCGTCGAGCACGAAGCGGATCGCCGACGACACGTGGCGGTGGGCGGGCGCGACCTCGCCCGGCAGGATGAGCTGGATGCCGGCGAACAGCGAGTTGGTGATGCGCGATTTTCCCCGCAGCGCCGGGTTTTCCAGCACCAGGACGCGGTGCTCGGCCTCGTCGGCGGTGATCACCTCGCCGGCCTCCAGGACCAGCCGCTTGGCGTCCTTGAATTTCCACAGGGCCGGCGCGCACTGGCTTTTCGGCTCCTTGGTGACCAAGCCTTTGAGCACCTCCCACAGGGGCGCCATGTCGTACTTGCCGATCTTCTCGTAATAGGCCTCACGCGCGCTCTTCACGTTGTGCTTGGGATCGGGGGCCTGGGCTGTGGCGACCGCCATGATGCGTCCTCCTGAAAAGTCGTTGCATGCCAACAGGGCAAGGTTGGCCGGAATATAATCGGCCCGGCGGTTGGCGCAAAGAGCACATGCCTGCCGCCAAGCGACGATCCGCTATGCGGATTTGGCCGCTCGATCGGCCGATGCGGTTAACCGAAAGTTGCCGTCGCGACGAGCTTGCGGCCATTGGATGACCGGGGGCTCTGCCGGCTGTTGTCAACGAGCCAAAGTGCTGGCGTTGGCGCGAAGAGGCTAAGGCTTCCTCGAGCTGACGAGATGTGCCGGCATGCTGAACGCGAGTTCGCCATCGCGAGCGATGTAAGGGGCGAGAACGTTCTCCGCCTCGGTAAGGATGAGGCTGATCTCGCGCTCCGGTAGGACAACCCCCATCACGGGCAGCCAGCCTCGGAGCTCCGCCTCGACCAGCTCGCGCGTGCTGGGGAACTGGGCCGGGCCTTCGCGGGTCGTGACATCGACAGACATTGCTCCGGCGCCGCTGAACAACGCGGCGAGCGCCCGTCGGTCTCCCAGCACGAAAGGTGCCCGCAGTGCATGACCTGCGGCCTTTCCGGAGATGCGATCAAGCAGGGCCACGAGGGCAGCGAATGGTGGGATGTTCTCGATGGCATCCCAGACTGCAACGGCGCAGCGTCCGCCAGGGACCATCACGCGCAGCATCTCATGGATCGCCTTGTCGCGGTCCGTAAAGAACATGAGGCCGAACTGACTGACGACGACGTCGAAAGATCGATCCGGGAACGGCAGCGCCTCGGCCGTTCCCTCCCGCCAGTCGATCGCGGGTGAAAGATCTCTTGCTACCGCCAGCATCCCCGCATGCGGGTCAAGGCCGGCGACCAGACTCTTTTGCCCCGTACGCGCCGCCGCCTCGCGCGCCAGCACCCCGGTGCCGCAGGCAATGTCCAGGACGCGATCACCGGCCGTGATCCGGGCAAGGTCTGCCACGATGGGGGCCCATGGCCGAAAAAGCGCCGGAACGAACTGCGCCTCGTAGGCGGTTGCAGCCTCAATCTGAGCTTGTGAAGCCGATGCGATCATGCTCTTCCCTACAAAACGCCAAGACCCCTTCAACCATAATCCGCCGCGAGCCGCAGACGCGCAACCACTGCGGCCCTCACCCTGAGCGGCCGAAGGCCGCGTCTCGAAGGGTGGCAGCACGGACCGGCGTTTTCACAAGCTCAGGTGTTGTTGGTACCGCCGTCGACTGCCAGCACCTGGCCGGTCATGAAGTCGCTGTCGCTGGAGGCGAGGAAGATCAGGGTGCCGAGCAGATCTTCCGGATATTCGTCGCGCTTGATGGCGCGGCGCTGGATGGCGGCGGCACGGGACTTTTCGACATGTACGTTATTGGTCAGACCGGTGTCGCTCAGCGTATAGCCGGGCGCCAGCGTATTGACGCAGATGCCGTGCTCGCCGAGTTCGCGGCTGATCGCGCGCGTGAACGACGTCACGGCGCCCTTCGACGTGACGTAATGCGAGAATTCCGGGATGCCGCGCGCGGCCGTGCCCGAGCCGATGTTGATGATCTTGCCCGACTTCTGGCGGATCATGTGCGGCGCGACGTGCTTGACCATGAGGAACACGCCGCGGATGTTGACCGCCATCACCTGGTCCCACAGCGCGACGTCGATGTCCTGCACCTTCAGGGTCGGCAGCGGCGCGTAGAGGGCGGCGTTGTTGACCAGGATGTCGATCCTGCCGAACCGCTCCATGGTCCGCGCCACCAGCTCCTTCACCTGCGTCTCCCGGCTCACGTCGAACACCGCGCTCGCCACCGAGTTGGCGCCATGCTTCGCCGCCAGTTGGCCCGCCAGGTCGGCGCCGTCGGCGATGTCGGCGATCATGACGCGGGCGCCTTCCGCCGCGAGTGCCTGCGAATAATGCCGCCCGATGCCGCGCGCGCCGCCGGTGACGAGGGCGACGCGTCTGTCCAGTCTGGCCATGGAATTTTGCCCCGTTCCGTCTCGCCCGCCCCGATTGTTAGTGTAACGTGCGCGCTGACGCCAGACGACCGAACGAGGGGGACCGATGCAGGACGATGCCCTGGACCGCGCCGCGATCCGCGACCTGATCGAGAGCTGGGCGCTGTGGCGCGACGCCGGGATGTGGGATCGGCTGCGCACCGTGTGGCATGCCGACGGGCAGATGATGGCAACCTGGTTCCAGGGCAGCGCCGACGACTTCATCGCCGCGAGCCGCGACAGCTTTGCCCGCGGCGTGCGCGCCCAGCACAGCCTCGGCGGCATGACGATCGACGTGGCGGGGGCGCGCGCGGTGGCGCAGACCAAGGTTCAGATTCTGCACCGGTCGGCGGTGCACGGCGTGGTTTGCGACTTCACCTGTGTCGGCCGGTTCTACGATTTCTTCGAGAAGCGGGAGGGCCGCTGGGGCCTGGTGCTGCGTCAGCCGATCTACGAGAAGGATCGCCTCGACCCGGTCGATCCGCTGCAGGCGCCCAAGCTCAATCCCGAGCTCCTGCAAAAATTTCCCGAGGGCTATCGTCACCTCGCCTATCTGCAGACGCATCATGGTTTCAAGGTGAAGCACGACATGCCGGGCCTCGCCGGCCCCGAGCTCGACGCGCTCTACCGCCGCGGCGCCGCCTGGCTCAACGGCGAAAGCAAGGTGCCGTAGAGGCTTGCGCCGCAGGGCCGTGCCCACGCGTGCGGCCTCGCCGACCAAAGCCGCGTGGGCACGGCGCGCATCGCTCGGATCATTTTGTTGCCGCGCCGTGTCTTTCAATAATTCCCATTTCTTTTGGCGCCGGCAGCAGGCGAATTTGCCCACCCTACAGCATCACGCGGCGGGCAAAGGTGTCGAACGCGGCGAGCGGCGCCTTGACCATGTCGATGGTGGGCTGATCGGTCACCTCGAGCGTCTTCTCGTCGAACTTCTTGGCCGCGAAGTTGACGATCACCTCCGGCCGGCCGTACCACTGGACGTCGAGCGAGATCAGCGACTGGCGCAGGTGATACTGCATGCGCGCGCCGCCGAGCAGGCCGCCAGCCGCCGACTGCACCGCCACCGGCTTGTCCTTGAACGGCTGGTCCTTCATGCGCAACACCCAGTCGATCGCGTTCTTCAGCGGGCCGGGGATCGACCAGTTGTATTCGGGCGACACGATGATGATGGCGTCGGCGGCACGGATCGCGTTGGCGAATGTCGTCGCCTCGGCCGGGAAGCCGGCTGTGCTTAAAGGCGAAAGCGCCGCCTGAGGAGGTCGCCATCTCGGCAAAGCCTAATGCCGCCGTAGGCATTCCACTTGCGGCTGTCGTTGCGGCAGTTAGCGAGTGGGCAACCATCAATCGACTGTCGGCTCGTCGGTGGGCATGCGGTCATGTGGGCAAAGAGCATCGACGCCTTTCGGCGCCTCGTAGACACCCATTGAACCATGTGCCTTAATTGCGGCGTCGGCTTCAGCGTCTTCACGAAGAACTCCGGGCGCACTCCTGGCGAGCATGCCAAAATCTGTGACCGCCCGACGGCTCGCTATGTTCAGCCGTTCGGAAAGCGGCGCTGGTGCTGACGCAAGAATTGCACGTTCATACCTCTAAGCGTTGCACGCTGTGATCTGATCAAGAAGGACTTTCGGAAGATGTTTAAAGCATCAGCGGGAAAAACCCTGCCGACGTCTATCATCGGTTCGCTGCCGCGCCCGTCCTGGTACACCGCCGTTCTTGGCACCAAGAGCTTTCTCGAGGCCATGCTCAATGCCCGCTACCGCGAGCAATACGAGGACGCGGTCTCGGTGCATCTGCGCGCGCAGGAAACGGCGGGCCTCGATATCTGTACCGACGGCGATGCGCACTACGACGAAGAAGTCGGTGGCATGAGCTGGCAGAGCTATCCGTTGACGCATCTGGCCGGATTCAACGAGGTCGCCGAGCCGGCGATCTACAATGTGGGCGCGGTCGCCTATCCGCGCGGGCACATCCTGCACGATTATCTCGAAGCCCGCGTCTTCCCGAAGATCGTGGGACCGGTGGGGCCGGGCAACCTGCAATACGCCGCCATGTGGAAGGTGGCGCAACGCTTGACCACGAAGCCGGTCAAGTTCGGCACCATTCTGCCGGAGCTCCTCGCCGCTTCCGCCGTCGACACCTACTACAGGGACCCAGTCGAGCGCACGATGGCGCTAAGCGAAGCCCTCAACAAGGAGCTGAATGAACTCGCCGATGCCGGCTGCCCGGTGATCCAACTGGAGGAGCCGCAGATTCACATGGTGCCGGCGCGCGGCAAGGCGTTCGGCAAGCTCGACACGCAGGATCTGGTCGGCGTCTTCAACAACACGGTGAAGGGCCTGCGCGCCAAGACCGAAGTGTGGTGTCACACCTGCTGGGGCAACCCGTCACAGCAGCGCATGTTCAAGGAAATCCAAAGCTACCAGCCGACCCTCGCGGCGCTCAATCAGGTCGACGCCGATGCGCTGACGTTCGAAACCTGCTCGTCCGGCCCGGGCGATCTGCGCGCGATCGGCGAAGTAATCGAGGACAAGAAGATCGTCATCGGCGTCATCGATCATCACACACTGCAGGTCGAGCGCCCGGACGAGGTCGCGGCTTTGATCCGCGAGGCGCTCAAAAATATCCCGCCCGAACGGCTGATCATCTCGTCCGATTGCGGGATGGGCCGCGAAGGCATGAGCCGGCGGCATGCGACCTACAAGATGGTTGCCATGGTGCTTGGCACGAATATCGTGCGCAAGGAGCTCGGGCTGCCGGAAATCGAATGCCTGGCGGCTGATCCGCGCTACTCGTTGACCCTAACCAGGAGCTGAAGCACGGGGAGAAGCGTCATGAATGCGGGGCAGTTGCCACGGCTCGATGTGGTGATCGGCAACAATTTCGGCCATCTACCGATGTTCGTCGGTGCCGAGAAGAACATCTTCGAAAAACACGGCATTGATGCGCGCATGAAGGTGGTCGATACCGGCACCGACATGGTCAACGCGATGCACAACGGCGAAGCGCAGATCGGCGACATGAGCGTGACCACCTTCCTGAAGGCGGTCCATTCCGGCGAGCCGTTCAAGGTGATCGGCATCATCATGAACGACGCTACCCGCGACAACGCCGATGAGCCGCTCGCGATCGTCACCCGCACGGGGACCGGCGTCAATGCTGGCAAAGTCAGCGACCTCAAGGGCAAACGCATAGGGCTCGCGCGCGGGCAGACCTCCGACGAATACTTCAAGATGGTGTTGCGTCGCGCCGGCATGAAATACGAGGACATCACCATCGAGAACATCTGGTCGCAATTCGGGCTGGCGCCGGCGCTTAAGGAGGGCAAGGTCGACGCCGTGGTGTCCTGGGAACCCTATGTTACGGCGGTGCTCGAGCAGGTTCCCGACTCGTTCCTGGTCATCCGCGGCGGCCACCACATGTCCTATGTGATGGTGGCGACCGCGCATGGGCCGACCGTCGCGAGCAGGCCCGACGTGGTGCGCAATTTCGCCGCCGGGCTCGCCGGTGCTTCGCATTATACCCGAAATCACCGGGAGGAATCCGTGGAGATATTCGCCAAATGGGTTCCCAACACGGACGTGGCGGTGGGCAAAAAGGCGATCCGTCATATCAGCTACGATCCGCGCCTGTCGCCAGCAGTGATGCGGGCATTCGAGGCGGCGGAAGACGAGGTGCTGATCAACACGCTGAAAGGGGCGCCGCGCCTTGACGTGCCGGATCAGTTCCGCCCCTCCTTCATGGCCGAGGTCGAGAAGGCCCATCCGGAATATTTCGCCGACTTGCCGCCGCTGAAATAGTTGGCCAGCCGCCGCCGGCGGGCGCACGGACGCCTACTTGACCTGGATCAATGCTCCGCGCCGGCCGGCTTGCAAGTGCCGTCACGCTCCGTTTCGCCCGTTGAGGCGAGCCAGTGGTATGGCATCGTTGCACCGAAGGGCACACCCGCCGAGATCATTGACAAGCTTAACAAGGAGATCAACGCCGGGCTCGCTGATCCCAAGATGAAGGCGCGGCTTGCCGAACTGGGCGGCATGGTGCTTGCCGGCTCGAATAGTCGGTCGATTAGACTGCACGAGCGTGCAATCCTCTCGGATCGGATGTTCAATTGCGACGGCTGCGTCCCGTCGTCAGCCTTCGCAAGCTCGTTAGGCGGCTCGTCGGTTCAGGGAATGCTGATGCCACTGCCCATACGAGAGAAGCTGGCGATGCTGATGCCGCCGTCGTTCTTCTATCGACGGCGTATCGCGGAAGAAGCACGTTCGGGCGAACCCGAGCTCGCTGTCCTTGGCGAACTCCTGCCGCAGGGCGGTACCGCCGTCGACGTGGGGGCCAGCCTGGGGTTCTTCGCCTTTGCCCTGGCGGACATCGCCCATCGGGTCGTGGCTTTCGAGCCCAACCCGGATTACGCCTTCTTCGCCCGCTGGATGTTGCGCGGTCGCGCCGAGGTGCACGAGCTGGCGCTCTCCGACCGGCCCGGCCGTGGAACATTGTACGTGCCGCTTTCAGACCGCGGAATGGTCCTCCACCTCGCCGGCAGCCTGAAGCGAACGCACTGCCAGTTCCGCAACATCGAGACCTACGACGTCGAGATCCGCACCCTCGATGAGTTCGGTTTGACGGACGTGCACTTCGTCAAGGCTGACGTCGAGGGCAGCGAGTGCGAGGTGCTCGACGGCGCACGGGCAACCATCGCGCGCAACCGGCCGATCATGTTGATCGAGCTGTTGGCCGGCACTCACGACGACCCTGCCGCCTGCACGGCAGCGATTTGCGAGAGCTTCGGCTACGACGCCTTTATCGTCCAGGGCGGCGAAAAGCTCGCCGCCCTGCCCACGATCGCCGCCCTCGGCAAGAACACAAGCTGGGGAACCGACATCAAGTCGCGGAACGTGCTGTTCCTGCCGCGCTGAAGCTTTGGAGATTAACCCTTCCCGTTCACCCGACGGATGAACTTATCGAAAGCCGCGAGCTGCTGCGTGACGATGTCGATGGTCGGCTGATCAGTCAGCTCGAGCGTTTTCTCGTCGAATTTCTTCGGCGCGAACGTCACGATGATTTCCGGACGGCCGAACAAAATCGCGTCGAGCGAAAGGAGGCTTTGCCGCAGGTGATACTGCATGCGCGCGCCGCCCATGGCGCCGCGCGCCGCCGACTGCACCGCCACCGGCTTGTCCTTGAACGGCTGGTCCTTCATGCGCGACACCCAGTCGATCGCATTCTTCAGCGGGCCGGGGATCGACCAGTTGTATTCGGGCGACACGATGATGATGGCGTCGGCGCTGCGGATCGCGTCGGCCCACGTCTTGACGTCGGGCGGAAAGCCGGAGGAATGCTGGATGTCGAAATTGTAGTGCGGGAAAGTGCCGAACGGCGGCGCCGGCCGGAACGTCATCCCGGGCGGTGCCAGCTTCGGCAGCATGCGCGCCAGCGCGGCGTTGTAGGAGCCCTTGCGCAGGCTTCCGCAGATCACCAGGACGTCGAGATTTCCGTCTTTCGCCATAACCCCCCCGATCGGCGGTCGCGCCAATGCCGGCCGACGCCGATCGGGGATTGACCATGGATCACCGGGAATCTCAAGA
>Ga0126380_10000102_pt1 | contig 20576 bp, 32 predicted proteins | sample PanSoiMetPlot_26_FD_92544 | JGI IMG/M metagenome (GOLD analysis project Ga0126380, IMG submission 92544) | Tropical forest soil microbial communities from Panama - MetaG Plot_26 | ecosystem: Environmental > Terrestrial > Soil > Tropical forest > Bulk soil | place: Panama | collected 2016-02-17
CAGCCCCCAGGTTTTAAACACCTCTTCGCAGTCCGGTTCTCCGATAATGATCGTGTGGAAGTCGGCTTTAAAGAATTTGTGTAAGAGCTGGACCGAGTAGCAGATCCACTGCAGATCTTTTCGATACGTGACGTAAACAACATCGAGACGCGGCATAAATAATGGTGGATAATAGTTGATGCTCCAAGACGCTCTTCAACGCATCGTATCCTTACTCGATGGGACGGCCCAACCGCAAACTCCAAAGGAGACCGCTTACCTGGAAATCATGGGAGTGAGAGGCCCCAGGGATTTCTGGCCGCGCCAGACCAGGGCGTGCGTCGTGTGCGATACGCCTTTCGAGGCCGTGGGTTTCCCGAGCCCTACGCCGAAGCAATGGTTCTACCATAAGGTCTGTCCCCGCTGCCGCCAGAAGGGCGAACGCCGGGCCTACGCTGAGCGTAGCGCGCCTCCAGGCGCTAGACCCTCTCCTCATCAAGCCCATGGGTCCCGAAGAGATTCTGAGCCGTTTTAAGGATCTCCAGGCCCAGCGTATCGATCACGAATTTGCACGCTTGGCTATACGAGCTCGTAATGATGCCTTCGATCCCCTGTTCGACGTTGCGGCCCCACCAATCGGCCTGCTCTTTGCTCAGGCGTCCGTAAATGGATTTGAACTCGATAAAACAGTGCCGGGATCCTTTCCAGACGTGGAAGTCAGGCAGGCCGATATTGATCGTGCTGCGCTTGGCGAAATGCGCGTGGCAGTATTCAATCTGGTGCCGGGAGAGCCAGCTCATAAACTGGTTATGGAGCAATTTCTCGTCCCGGGCAGCAGCCTTGTCGATCGCCTCTTCTTTGGTGAGCTGGCCCTTAGCATACTTGCGCCGGTCTTCTGGGCTCATCAGCTTCAAGTAATTGTCAGGCACTAAGCTCATGCGCTATTATGATAGCCCTATGATAGGAAAGGACCAAGCTAGACGGACTGCCCAGATTCTCTACCCCGAGTTGTGGCAGCATGATCCGGTCGACGCCGTGGCGAAAGCGATAGAATTTTTGTACGAAGCCGCGAGCGCGGGTGCTGAGCCGACCAACAATTCCCAGGCTAATGAGAGTGCAAAGATCGGGGGAGTCGTGCGCAATCTGCAGGAGCACATGAGCCGCCATCGGATGCATGTCAACGTGGTAGCTCGAGCAATCGGAGTTTCTTCTTACACCGTACGGACGTGGTTGGAAGGCAAGTACAAGCCCAACGAGGACAACGTGCAAAAGATCAAGCACTTCCTCGAGCAGCTTGAATCAACACCTCAGATCTTAGCGCCGGAGCCCTGATTAACCTGCACGCTTAAGACAAAACGCGAAGTGCGCAGGCTCAAGTTTCCGCCCAGTTTCTGGGCCAGGAGGATGAGCTCGGCCAAGGTCGAAGCATGGGTCACCTGGGGCTGTTCAGCGGCCCCGAGCTCAGTCACCTGAGTAGCGTTATCCATTCCGGTTAACATCGAAGGAAAGGCCAGCGCCGGATTCAGCGCTGCGGCCTCTTCTTCCGGCGTAGGCTCTGAGCCGGATTTGACTCCAGCTGAAAAGGCCACCTTCGGCGCAGGCCTGGGGTTAGTTACCGGGTTGGAAGTCTGGCTCCGGCGCACCGTTGAGTTGTTGCGGATAACGCCGCCCCGGCCAATTCCCAGGGTGCTCAGACTTGGCGTTTTAGCCTTGGGCCCGGCGGCAGGTTGTCCGTTAGAAGCGATCGTGCTGCTAGCTGCCGCCGGGGCTGAAGCGGCTTGGGCGGCTGCTTTGGCGACGTCTTCTGCGACACTCGCGTTAAGGTAGTCGTCCCAGGTCTTCTGAATCTTTTGCTCTGCTGGTCTCTGGCCAGAGGTCATTTTGTGCTCGGGGTAAAATCCAGGCCGTCGCTCAAGGCTTCGATCTCTTTTTGGTAGGCGTGATCGATAGCGGCCTGAATCGCAGTGTGGTGCCGTTTGAGGTCTTCGTCATCGAGATTGTTCCAAGCATTGGAGACCTTCTCGAGCCAGGGTTTAAGCCCCTGGAGCTCGGTTTGGGTAAGACTGCCGACCGTGCGACCGGCGAAAAACTGGATCCGTTTGATGACAAAGTCGTTCCAGGGAAGCCGATCGTTGACTGAGTTGACCTTGGGCAGATCAAGCTGAGGCTGCGCAGGAGGCGCGGGAGCTCGTTCGACCGGCTTCTTTGGTGCCGCAGGTGCCGCATCTGGAGGGGGCGCAGGCGGAGTTTCGCCAGCTGGGAAGTTGCCTTTTGCGCGCTCTTTCTCCCAGTAGGCTTTTTCGGTCCTGGCCCGGCGGATCATCTCGGCCTCGATCGCTTCTTCGCTGTCAGGATCAAGCTGGTCACTGATCTCCTCGGAGATGTAGAGCCGCGAGCACGGTGCCGGGAACGCCCCGCGATAAGAAGCCGCCTGGGCGCATTTGGCCAGCATATGGGAGCCCATCCTGTTCCAGAATTTGTTGGGCTCGGTCTGGCCGTTGCGGTTGTAGGTCAGCTGCACGACCGCGTCCCAGCGCACGACAGCGATCTGAGGCTTGCGGTTCTTGCGGTAGGTGACAGCGCGAGCCGCTACCGGCATATCTTGTTCCAGCCAGACCTCACGCCAGACGCCTTCCTTGTTGCACCATTCCCAGGGCGCTTCGCCTTCGAGCTCTCCCGTGCGATCGCCGATCACACGCAGTCCTTGCAAGGTTGTGATGATCAGGAGGGTCGGCATCTTTTCGCTCGAGCCCTCGACTTTGCTCATGCGGATATCCGGTCGGATCTGGCCGGTGAACGGATCGAGCTGGACCCGCTCGACCACTTCAAAGAAGTACTCGGCTTGGTCTTCGGATAGCTTCGCGCAGAGTGCCGACTTGCGAAGGATAGCACGCTGCTCTGGGGATAGGAACTGCGCTGACTGCGACATAGGGCCATGATAGCCCTACGCTCGCAGTGCGCAAAAGCTTAAAGTTTGGCCAGCTCGGATTCGGCTAGCGCTGAGTAGGCTTTGTCGTCGGAAAGGTCGCGGATGGTCTCTAAGAGATCCACAATCGCCTCGCGCTCGGTTGCCCCGTGGCCGATCCGCCGACCGTCAGCGCCCCCATCGGGAGCGCCGTCGTAGCGATCTTCATCGACCGCTGACCAATCAAAGCGATTGGTGGGGATAGGCTTTTGCCAGTAATCGGTTCTAATGTTCATTCGTCTCCTCCTTTGTCCGCGTGCTGCTTGATCTTAACCAGATGTTCGATCTCGTCGCACCGCTCGCGGATCTGGTTAATCGAGACACAAATAGCGCCGAAGGTTGAGTGATCGTGCTCGGCCTCCTCTTTGATCTCTTCGAAAAGCTTATCCATCAGGCTGAAAGCGCGTTTGAGTACGATGTCGCTAGTCCTCATTGGGGAACCTTCTGGTCAGGGTGATCCATGTTCCAAACGAGGTCTTCGAACAGTTGCTTGGCTTCCATGCCGTCGACAAAATCCTCAGGGCCGAAAGGCTCTTGAATCAGCTCAAGGTGAACGTTGGGCACGCGGCCAAGGGCTTTGGCCACGACTCGGATCATTGCCGAAGAGAGGTTAACGTCCATTAGCGCACCTCCCTCAGCAGTTGAATTCGACCGAAGCCGCCGAAGAGCCGCTCCGCTGCCACTTGGGCTTGCTGACGGCTGACGGCCAGAAACTCTACCCGCTGGCCCCGGCGGCTCACTGCTTCCCATAGTCTAAGAGGTTGTTCGTTCATCGTGCTGCCAGTCTACACCGAGAAGACCGGCAGCACAACTATTATCACTAATTATTCTGTGTCTATCGAGTCTTCGTTCCTGGCTCTGAAGTAGGCGCGCAGGCCGTCTCTGAGCGCCTGGGAACGCTCGGTCAGCTGGTAGACGCCCTGGCTGTCACTCTTCAAATCCAGGTCAGGATCAAATCCGGTCTCCACCAGGATCCGCCACCGATCGTGGTAGCGCCGGTCTTTGAGTTTGCCGTGCCAGTGATGGTAAACCAGCCCCGGCATGATGCCGATATCGCGTCCGATGTACTGCTCGGCTCTCTCTTGCCACCGCAGGCATTTAGCCCGGTAGCGCTGGCTCAGGTTCGGGTGCAGCGACTCTTCCATTTTGCCGATAAGCCCGAAGGCGATATGCCGGTCGTTAGCTCCCAGGATACCCCAGTCGATCAGCTGGCCGACGTGATCGAGCGCCTCGCGGCGTGCGGCCCAGGCATAGCCGGGATGGCCCAGCGGCTCCCCGTACATGTAGTAGTCTGGGGTGGGCGTTCCGAAGCGGGAGTGCTCCTTGTCGCCGTGATAAAACTCCCAGGCGAAGCTGGTCACCTCAGGGCCGATCGGCTCATAGTCTGGACCCAGGTTACGCGAGTGGCTGAACATCTGGAGAAAGTAGTAGTGCTCCAAAAGCTCCAGCGTTTCCTTCACCCAGTCAGGCCGGGAAAAGACCACGTCGGCGTCGATCCAGGCGATCTTCTGGGCCGCTGGCGGGAGCCGGTCGATGAGCAAGTTGAGCAAGCGCTCTTTGTGCCAGAGCTCGTGCCAAGTGCGCAGCTGCACGTGCCTGGGGTTATCGCTTTGGGTCACGGCAAATGGCCGATCGCCAAAGGCTAGTTCGATTGTGTAGAGGATGCCACCGGCATCGGTCACCATTTTCGCGAAGTCCTCGTAGAGGCGGTATCGCGACAGAAACCGCCGTGGATTGAACACGGCGGTCACGACATAGAGATCTTCACTGAGAGTATGTTTCCCGGCCATTGCAAGGCTGATAGTGCCACTAAAATGGGGCGAGAGAATGTAAAAGTTCGGTGACGCAGCGGGTAACTATTAACGCTAATTATTTACTGGACTAACCGAGGGCCCCGTGCTAAGGATCTGTCCTGATGAACAAAAAACAAAGCGTCCTAACTTGGAACGATCTCCAGGCTCACCCGAGCTACCGGAATTTTGCAAGGAGATGTCCAAACCTAGTCGCGGATATAACACGTCGGCATTTCATGGTGAGGCGGGTTGATGAAGGCATTTACTGGCCAAATCCCAGGGAACAGGACCATCACATGTTGTGCAGCCTGATGGGCTGGATCCTCGCTCGCAAACCGATCGCCGAGAGCCTGAGGGTTGAGGTGCTAGTCAACTTGGCGCTCCTGAACTATGGACGGCAGACGATCTACGTTGACCCTGGGCTCGGTAAGATGCTCATCAACGCTGAGCTGCCCCGCGACCTCTCCGCGCACGATCTGCGCTGGCCGTGGCCGAGCTTCCGCATGATGCTGCCCAAAGGACTGATCACGGGGACAAACAATCTGGGCCAAAAGGTCAGCCTAAGCTACGTTGACAGCTTCCTTTGCGACGACGAAGAGGAAAGCGGCAAGCACCTGGGGGCAAGCGAGCAGGTTAATCGCGTCCATCTTGATGAGCTACAAGACGCCCAAGTCTGGGCTGAAAATACCAAGGACGAGCCCCCAAGCGATTTTGATTCGATTTACGATCTGAGACGTCTTCTGCATCCCGAGCCGATGGTATACCTGTCCGCCTTGAGCGACTATCAGGAAGAGGGCCATCTCTACGATGGATTTACCTCGGGCATCCCTTGGCGCGACAAGCAACTGCGCGAGATGATCCAGTCGAATGCTCAGATGTCGAATTCTCCGGTGATGGTGCCTGGAGTACTGGAACAGGCCAGGACCGTGTTATTTAACCTGCTCATTTTCCTGGGAGAGGAGCCGCGAATCGTTCCTCACCAGTGGATCCGTAAACCTCGCATGGAGGGCAAGCACCAAAAGAGCGGCCTAGCTCCAGCTCGCTACGCTTCCCAGATGCGCAAGGATTTATGGGAAGAGCCGCCTCGGCACGAGGTGATGGATCCGACCGGCGTTTACCTTCCCAAGCACTGGGTCAAAAGCCACTATCGGCGTCAGCACTACGGCAAAGGGCTCTGCGAGAGCAAACTGATTCGTATCGGCTGGTACACGACGACGGGGAGAAAGTACGAAGAAGCGCTCGCAGAAAAGCATGCTTAAGCATGCTTTTTAGAAATCGCCTTGCGGCTCCTGGGGCTCTACCGCCTTCTGTCCCAGAGCTGCCGGAGTTGTGCCGGTGGGCTTAGACGCCCCACCGGCCTTCTTCTTTTGGGGCCCGGGCTGGTTGACGGCTTCCTGGGGTGGCAGCGGTCCTCCCGGCTGCGCCATTTGGGGAGGGCCCTGTTCGCGGAAGCGCTGAGCGGCCAGCTGGTCAGGATCAGCAGCGTCCATCGCGTCTAGGTGCCGCTGGACCTCGTCTTCGAAGGGCGTAGGATTGCCGCCCAGGGCGTGGCCGTAGCGTTTGATGAGGTCCATTTCCTCATCGCTGAAGCGTTCGTGAATTGGTCGCTCGTCAGGCATGCAAGAATATAATTGCGCTAGCGTCTAGCGTCAATCCTCTTCCTCTTCGGGCTGGGCCATCAGCTTGCGAGCCTCGGCAATGTGGATCGGCAGAATTTTGCGGTCAGTCATCCAGGGCTCGAGCTTAGCGGCCATCTTGGGTTTCTTGTGGCCCTCGTAACGCTCCAGGCCTTCTTTGGCCATGGCAATCTTCGCGTAGTAGTCGCGCAAGTCGTCAGAGCTCATCGACTTACCGGACTTGGGAAAAGCGAGGTCGGCAACGTCGTCAAAACTGGACTTCTCGGCACCCTGGCCACGGGTCCAACCACGCTTCTCGTACTCGTGTTTTTCCGCGAACCACAAGATGGCCTGGAGGTCGTCAGGGTTCATTTTCTTGCCGGTCTTTTTAGTAATCTCATCCGCAGCGTGGCGCATCGCATCCTGGGCAAAAGCGAAGTCAATGCCACTGACGCCGGGCTCGGCCCGGGACTGAGCTCGCCAGGGCTTTCCTTTGGTCAGGCCCTCGTAACCCAGGCGCTGCAAGTGTCTTGCGGCCCAGACGTCGATCGTGGCTTCCAGAGTGCGACCCGTCAGATTCCCGGCGAAGTTGGGAGTCTTCGGAGCTCCAATTTCTTCGAGCCACGTACCGGCCAGGGCACGCAAGACCGCCATAGAGTTCGCGTTGTACTTCGATCCGATCGTCTGGTCGGCCTGTTTTTTCTGCCTGGGCATGATCCCGTGGTAGTGGATCCAGTTAGCCATGGCGGCGGCGTCTTTCTCGTGCTCAGTGACCGTGTCTAGTTTCTTGCCGGATTGGTCGACCCCATAGAGCGGGATCCCGAGCTCTTTCATATGGGCCGTTAGAGCGGCTGCACCGCCTTCCTTGAGCTTTCTGTATGCTTCGAGGTACTTATCGACGTGCTTGTCGAACTTGCCGCTCCTGAACTGTTCTAGCGCGTCCAGGGCCTGAATGAAATTGGTCCGCACCGGGGTCTGAGCTGAAGTGGCACCCAGGAGCTGGGCAAAAAGCTCGTGCGCGTCTTTGCCTTCGTGCTTGGTGCCCTTGAAGTAATCCTTGAGCTCCTTGGAGAGCTTGTCGCGCATCCGCTGGTACCAGCCTTCTCCGGCCATGATCGCGGGTTTGTCTTTTATCCCCATGTAGCTCTCGACGATCTTGTCGCCCATGGTCGTGACGGCGCTGGCCTTACGCATTGCGGAGAGGCGGCGACGTTCGGTGGCGTTAAGGTGTTTGTGCTGGTCCTTGTCGATCGTGTCCTCGTGCGTGTCGGCGTCCTTGATCCGATCGAGGCCCTTGGCTTTTAGGAGCGGAGAATTAACGATGTTGTAGTCGTGCTGCCGGTAAACCGGATTGCCCTCGGGATCGTACTTGAGCCTGCCGTCATCATGGCGCAAGGGAACCAGTTCGTGGGTTTCTGGGCCTCGGTACTGAGTATCCAGTGCGCGTCCGACCTTGTGCTCGAGATAGGCCTGCTTGACTGATTCGGGCTGCTCTTTCCAGGCCTTCGGTTTCTTGAGTTTGACGCCTGGGCCTGGAGGCTCCCAGGGCGGTGGACCCTCCGGCGCGGCCTCTGGAGCTAGCGCTTGCTCCTGGGGCGCTGGCGACTGCCAGACCTGCTGCGGAGCTTCGGGCTCGACCGGCTGGCTTTCGTCCTCGGTCAGGGACTGGTCAGCGGCCAAAGTTCCTTGTGGAACATTTGAAAGCATGCTTTTTGCGCCGACCGGAGCGCCCACCTCGGGGTTCTCGGAAACTGGAGTCGGAGAATCACGCCTCAGGAGAATGTCGACGGCCTGGACGCCTTTGGGCGTAGAGACAAAGTTCCTGGGCTCGGCATCGGCGGCGATGGTGCCGCTGGGGTGGTCCCACTGGCCGGTCGCCTTTTCGTTGGGAACAAACCCGTGGTCAAGCATGTACTCGTCAACCGCTTCGCCGGTCGGCGGAATGCTCTCGCCGTAGCGGGGCTGGCTTGTGTGAATCAGGACCCTGGGGTAGCGCGGGTTGCGGCCTGCCTGGGTGATGCCTTCCAGCCTGACGTCGTCGCCGAAGTGCTCGTTGGCCAGCGCGATCCGTTTGAGGTACTCGAGCGGGGTCGCCTCCCGCATCGATGTGCCCAGGTCGAAGCCGGTGTGCCGGTTAGCGATGCGCGGCGTGTAGCCGTAGGTATGGGCGAGGGTGACTTTCCTGACCCGTTCTGGGGTCTCGAAGTAGACGTTGTGTTCGCCGCCGCCAGCGTGGGCAGGCCCCCGGGGCGGAGGAAGCAGCTCGCCCCGAGCCTGGGCGTGTGCAAGAAGTGCTAGTTGCTGTTGGTAGGTATCCCGGCTGATCTGGTTGTGTACGTCTTCCCAGTTCTCTTCACCGGCAGGATCTAGCGAGAGCGGGTGCGCTGGGCCCGTCGCTTCGAGCGCTGCAATGTAGCTTGCCAGTCTTTCTCTGTGCGATTGGGCATTTTCTTTGCCTTTTCGGCGTTTCGAATCGCCTTTGCTCGCCAAGCCGGGTGCGCCACTTCCCAAGTTAGCACCTTCTCCCAAAGGCGCACCCACTTCTGGGTTCTCCGAGAGCGGTAATGGAGCAGGCCCTAGCTTACGCCGGGCCCCAGGCGGAGCGTACTGGGCTAGCGTGTGCTTGAAGAGCGGAGCCTTGTGGATGACGCCGTGGTGCAGGCCTCCGGCGCGCATCGATTCTCCGCCTGCCGGTGGCCCCATGAGCTCGGGCTTCCACCGATCCCAGGTGGGTTCAAGCGTTCCTTCGCTCCACGGGACGTGCCTTGTATGTTCGCCTTTCTTACCTCGGATGCCGACCTGAGTCAGTTTCCGGTCGAGCTCGGCCAGGAGCCGGTTAGTGCCAGCTTTCTGGCCGAAGAAGCCTTCGTTGACCCGGCGCTGCCACCGGGCGCGTTCCTTGAACCCAGGCGGTTTATCGGCGGGTTTTTCGCGCTTGGGCTCCCGCACATTGAGCATCGCGTGAACGAACTCGGCGTTAGGCCGGGCCAGCATGCGCGGCACATAGGGCGTGGCAGTCTTCTTATTGGCAAGCCAGAGGGGATGAGGCTGACCATTCTCATCCACCATCTGGCTCCCGTCGCCTCTGAAGCCGTGAGATTGGTTCTCAAGGTATCCGGCTACATCGGCGGCAAGGTTGGGGTCTTGAAGCTGTTCGTAAGGAAGCTTGATGCCTGCGGCCCGAGCTCCGCTAAAAAGGTGCCGTGCGTTGTTGGCGACCTTGGCGGCATCGAGGCCTTCCACGCCGATCTTGCCAGGGTTAATGGAAGTGGGGCCGCTGGCCACAAGCTGCATCGGGATGACCGCCGTTTGCTGCCACTGGCCCAGTGGGCCGGTCGTGACGCCTGACTGGTAGCCGGGCTGGCTGCGCAGCTCTTCGAGCTCGGCTACGCGCTCGTCTGGAGTCGAGTGCTGCTGTTCGAACATCCGGCTTTCTGCGGTCGGCGCTTCGCCTTCCCACTCTTCGGGCCCTCCCTCTTGCTTTGCCGAATAGTACATGAAAGCGGTCGGACCTGTTTGGGCGATCGCCTGCGACATGAGGCCGAGCTTGTGGTGATGGTCAGGGTGCAGGGCCCCGAGTAGGTTATCGTGGACAGGGTCTCCTGGGACGAAGTACTGGCCAACCAAGCGTTGGCTTCCAGTGTCAGGATTAGTGCGCAGTGCGACTCGCTGGTCTTCGGGGTAGAGGGCTTCTGCATGGGCTTCGTGGACGCGCTGCATTTGGAGCTTGCGCATCGTGTCGGCGCGTTTCTTTGGCGGGAGCTTGGCGAGGCTCTCGTCCTGGCTAGCCTCGTCCATGATCCGATCAATGTCCTCCTGCTTGAGCGGGACGTGTGGAACGGCACCCAGCGGAGCGCCGACCTCTGGGTTCTCGCCGACCGGCGCTGGAGCGAAGGCTCCGAGCTTGCCAGGGTCAGTGATGAGCGGCGTCGTCGGGCTGGCCGGAGCCCGATCGTCTGCGGCGATGGCCCTGCTCAAGGGTGCTGGCAGCTCGCTCCAGATCCGAGGCCCAGGCCCCAGCGGAGCAGGTTGTGGCGCTTGTTGCTGATCTGAAGGCTCTTGAGTCTGTGGAGCTTGCTCGTTAGTCTGGCCGTTAGCCTTGGCCAGGACCGCTCCCTTGGGCGCTGCCACGCGGCCTCGGCTCGTAGCGGAGACGATCCCGCTCCTGGCTGCGGCGTGCTCTGCGATCGTGGCTGCTGAGACGCCTTTGTCTGGCGGGTGATCGGGATCGTAGACGTCGATGAGCTCGCTTGTGTCGCTTTGAGGCCGATCGTCCCATCGGTAGGTGGCCCCATGGACCAGGGACTGGCTTGGATCGTTGGGCCCATCGTAGACAAACTCCTGGCCCGGGCTGATGCCGAGCTCGCGGCCTTTGAGAGGCGAGAGCGCCACCGAGTAACCCTTGATCAGGCTCCCCGGTTTAGAGACCCAGGAGAAAGCCCCGATGCCTCGGCCACTGGCTCGGTCCCAGGTCGAGTCTCCGTCATAACCGAAGACGTAGCGCCTGCGATGGCCATGGATGCTCAACTCCACGGCTTGCGAGTGTAAAACAGTCACGCTAGCCCTGCAATACCGGGCTTCGCACCAGCTGAGGCTAAGAAGAAGACTCTCGCTCCCTATCTATCCTGCAGCGTCACCACACCCCAAGGATCGGAACCAATCTCTCCGCATGGAAAATCAGGTGTAGTATGACTAACGTTACCTTAGCTATACTACACCCCAGGGCTGTCAAGTCGATGTATGGTTTTGTGCTTACAAATAGGAATTGTGCTGGTCTGTGTGCTTTCGTGCTGAGAAGTCGGAATCGTATGCAGTACAATTCCGAGGGCAGCACAATTCCGACTATTGGGTGAGCCAGATCTGGGGCGGGAGCGGGTGACAGACGTAGGGATAACCGAGGGAGCCTCCGAGCCAGGGGATCGGCCCGATGGCTTGACAGCCGGGAGTCGGCGCGCCGGGATGCTGGCGCAGCGCGAAGTCAAAATAGCAGGCGCAATAGTTGCCGTTTAACCATTCCATAGGGGAGGGTGCCTTATAAAGCATGCTTAAGCATGCTTTTTCATTTGGTCGGTTTTGTGTAGACCTGACCGTCCGGTAACCAGAGGAAATCAGAGCCGGGTGCGAGTTTTTCGTACTCGGCGTCGGTCGAGATCTGGGAAAGCTTTGGAGCTGCCGATGGGGTGGCCTGGGGGGGCTCTATAGCCGCCTGGGTGGCCGCTGGAGCGCTCGGAGCGAGTGGGGCAGTAGGAAGAGAGGCACCAGCGGTTGGGAGCGCTCTACGGGGCTGCGGCGTGAAGGCGCGCAAGTTGATCTTAGCCTTGGGGGTGAAGCTCCGCAGACTGATTCTGGGCTGGACCTGGGCTTGAGCGGGAGTGACCGGAGCGATCGGCTGCTGGGTGGGCACGATCGGGACGGCCCGGGCTGGACCGCCTGGAACGATCGTCGTCTTAAGGGTTGGCCGGGCCCGAGCGTTGGTCCTTGACTGGAGCGCTTGGCGGACCAGCTCTGCGGTCTCCGCGTGTGCCAGGGGCTCGAGGTGCTTTGTAGCCTCGCGCTTTGATATCTGCAGTGCGATTAGGGTTGCCAGGGCGTCGTCGTGCGCCTTGGTCCAGCTTGTCGGCTTTTGGGTCTTTGCCATCGCTCATGCCGGGAGGAGTTTATAGGCGAAATCTTTGGCCTTGAAAAGCTCTTCAACTGCGAAGTGGCCCTCTTCGACGGCCATGTCGTAAAGGGAGGGGAAGCCGGTCTCGATCGAGTCGACTACTTCGGCCCTGGTGGCAGCGCGGCCTTCCCTGAAAAAGAGCACCTCTTCTGCAGGCTGGATCTTAAGCAGGGGCTTATTGAAGTTGTCCAAAAAGATTTGGTAGCCCCGGGTAATCCACACGACTGCGACGCCGGGGTTACGCAAGAGCATCTCGCCGCCTGGGTTCTCGTGAGGACCGTGGATCTTTCGCACGTTGCGCTTCTGGTCAGGGTTGGCGAGGAAAGGACAATGGGTCGCCGAGTAGACGGCGCACTCACGGTGACAGGGCGGCTCGGCAGTCGTGCGGTTGACCATGCACATGGGGCCGATCACAAAGGCCATGTGGATGCCGAGCTTCTCGCCGCAGACCCAGCAAAGGAGGTTCTTTACCGCCTGGGTATACTTGAGGCTCCCGTAGGTGCGGAAGTCATACTCGCCGCGCTCATCTTGAGCGACGAACCAAGGGACCGGATAGTCCACTCCGGCTCGGGTAACGACCGGCAGTTTCTGCATTCTCCTCGGTACATCTGATGACATGTCACTAATCTCCACAAAATGTGGAGATTAATTTAGGGCTAACTAAATGTTGAAATGTTTTCGTAGAAGAAAGCCGGAGAGCCGGGCTTTCACCGGCCAGCATTATGAACGCAGACGCTCGTCGTGGTGTATACCTAATCTTCCATTCTTCTTCGCTCGACATACTGGAACTGTGGTTCGCCGCCAGCAGACAGCTGGTCTCCGGCTACGAGCTTAGGACTTTGACTCTGGAAGCGCAAGCGTGCGTTGTTCAGTCACCCAACGCTTGGCCGCAGCCAGCGTTGGAAACTCCTGGGCCCAGGCCTTGCGCCAGTTAGTGCCATGGTAGGATTCTTTATCCCGGTCCTTGAAATAGGCGCTGAGGGTGAAGAACGCCGTCCCGTCTTCCTTGAAGTCGCCGTTGATGCGCAAGTCGGTATTGGACTTGTCGACGTTCCAAAAGCCCTTCTCGGGCTTGAGCTCCCAAACATCGGAATGGTAGGTAGTCTGCGACCAGAGCGCTTCGTCTGGAATGGCTGCAAAGAAGAGCCGGTCGGTCGCGAAGAGCCCCGGCGTCCGGTCGTCGTAGGTGGCTCGCCAGCCGTCGCTTTCCAGGGTGACGCTTTTGGTCTTAGGCACGGCAGGCCGGTAGGTTGTACCGGCACTGGTGTAGTTGATTTCTGCGATGACGCCAGCCGGAAGGCTAGCGACGATTTTATCGGCGGTTGCTTTGTTCATCAGAGGCTTTTCTAGCGGCCCGGGAGAGCTCGTTGCGAGCTTTGAGGGCGGATTGGTAAGTGTTGTGCCAGGAGAGGGTTTGTCCGGTCTTCTTGTCTTCGACTAGGAACTGGCGTCCGTTCGAAGCGATCGAGAAGCGGCTGTTGATCGGGTAGGCGTCCATGTGGTTTGGCAATGGGGCTATTGCGAAGCCGCTTTGAAACGAGCCTCATCTTCGGCTCGTTCTTTCTCATCGGCATAGCGGCCACTGCGGATGAGCTGGGCAATGTCGATTGCGCCCAAGTTGATTAGATCGGTGATGGCCTCGCGGAGCTGGCCCTCGTAGATATGACCGAAGTTAAAGACCCAAACCTCTTCCCAGGTTGAGGGCTCATAGGGCTCCAGAGCCGCTGCAATGGCTTTACCGAAGCCCTCGTGCGCGGCGGCAAGCTGATTGCCTTTCGCATCATAGTAGGCGGTCCAGGTGTAGGGCTCGCGACCCTTTGGAGGCGTAAAGGCGAAGATGATCGTTCCGGCTGGAAGCTCTTTGATAGCGGCGGAGCCGTAGTTATAGCGCCGGTCATGCGTGGGGTTCTTGACGGTGCGGGACAGTTTGTAGGCTTTATCGAAGTACATTATTGCTTGGGTTTCGCTCGGGTGGGTGTTCATCAGGCCTCAGACGTTGCCACCGCTCGCCAACCGATGCAAGTAAATATTTTTCTGCCGAGGCAAGAAAATAGTTGCACTGGGGGCCGAGAGGGTTTACATATAAGTCCGATGAACAACCTCTCGAGAAAAGACCTCGACTCTCTCGTCAAGCGCGGTGCCCTATTTGTGGCGAACCACTCCGGCGGCAAGGACAGCATGGCGTGCCTGATCAAGCTCAGCCGCCGCGTTCCCCTCTCTCAGATCATCGTTGTCCACGCTTCCTTGGGCGCAATGGAGTGGCCAGGAGCCCTTGAGAAGGCTCAGGAACACGCCCAGTCGCTGGGCCTGCCGTTCTTTGTGGCCAAGGCCAACAAGTCCCTCTTTGATATGGTCGTCCACCGCCGTGCGACTCGGCCTGACGCGCCCAGCTGGCCCTCCGCTTCGAACCGGCAATGCACCAGCGATCTCAAGCGGGATCCGATCGCCAAGGTCGTACGCCAGTACGCCAACGCGCACGGCTTTACCTTGATTATCAACTGCCTCGGGATCCGCGCCGAGGAGTCGATCGCCCGGGGCAAGCGCCCGGCGTTCTCGGTGAACAGCCGGGAGACCAATTCCAAGCGCGAGGTGTTCGAGTGGCTCCCGATCCACTCCCTCAAGCTGAGCCACGTGTGGGGGCTGATCTCGACCCAGCCGGTCAAGAGGCACTACGCCTACTTGCTGGGCAACGAGCGCCTCTCGTGTGTCTTCTGCATCATGGCCAGCCGGAACGATCTCGTGGTCGGCCAGCGGCACAACCCAGAGCTCTTCAACCAGTATGTGGCGCTGGAAAAGCAGACCGGCTACACAATGCACCAGAGCCGGGAGAGCCTCTTGGAGCTGGTCCTGGGCAAGGAATACGCCCAGGCGGCGTAGGGCAATTAAATTCCCTAATCTTTCTCTTGCATATTGTCTGGAATGAACGAGATTGAGGTCCGATGAACATCACCACAGAGCAGCTTCTGAACACCACTCACGCCCACTCCGAGCTCGATCGTCTCGAGCGCCAGCTCGTTACGCTGGTCCGCGAGTGCCCCGAGAACAATCCAGGGCGCGCCTATTGGCTGCGCGAGAGCCTGCGCAACCTGCGCACGGCGCGAACTTTCTTAATGCGCTCGGCGAGCGCTAACAACGCAAGTGTCTACCACGAAGGGGAGGTGCGCTAATGAACGTCCCGGCCATCAAAATCACTCGCCATCTCGACGCGCGCTTTCCGACCAAGGCGCGCCATTTGTTCGCGATCGTCATCGAAGTGGGCCAGCCGGATCAACCGCTGGCTCCCTACCACGCTACCAAGCGGCTCGAGGGCCACAACCGCTACGCCGGTATCAGCTCGGTAGACGGTAGCCCCACTTGGATTGTCCAATCCGCTCCCAGGGCTCACAAGTCCTACCGCTGGTACACTCCCGGGGACTGGTACGACTTCCCGCAGAACGAGCGGGTCATCGCGGTCCACCTCTATCGTGAGGACGGCAAGAGCTGGCACAAGGACGTGCAGGGAGAGGAGGTGCGCTAATGAGCGGCCTTTACCTGATCGTGGAGAAGGGCGGAAACCGGATGCTGCACTTGCGCGTTTTCCATGGTGCTCGCAAGACCACGACGAGCAAGACTCTGGAAGTCGCCGCAGTGGATTTTCCAGACGTGGCCTTCTTCTCGGAGGCCGATGGCCTCGCCGAGATCGAGGTTCTAAAGGGGCAGCTCCCGCACTTCAAGTTCGAGTTGTGCCGCCGGGAAGAGTTCGAAACCAAGTACACCGAGGGCCATCTGGCAGGCTTCGTTTTCCGCAAATGAACACGGTTCAACTCTGGAGCTACAGTTACCTGAACCAGTCCTGGGTGATCGAAGAGTACCGGGGGCGCAAGCACTCCGGTATCCTGATACAGGGCACCTTCCCTAGCGGGGAGGTGTTCTTTAAGCAGAACCATCGCTACGAGTTCCTGGGGCGTCATAGCTCGAGGGGCATTATCTCGGAGTCTTCCATCCAAGAGTTTGCCAAGGAACAGATCGTCAAAAAGCTGGCCCCGTACATCGCGGCCAAAGAGAAACAGAGGGCCGAAAGGCAGCTCTCGCCGTTGGTCGCGAAGACCGCGCCCCAGCGACCGGCTAAACACATCAACGAGCGTAACGACTGCACGGTGAGGGCGCTCTCGATCGCCTGCCAGATCCCTTACGAGCAGGCAATCAGAATCGCCCAGGCGGCTGGCCGCAAGGCCAACCGTGGGTTTCAGAGCGGCACTCTGCTCTTGCTAGGGCGGATCACATGCGGGTTGAACTACTCAGCTTACACCAACGAGTACGTTCGGCGGACGCGCACGGTCGAGGACTTTGTCCTGGCGCACCCAAAGGGCCGCTACATTATCGAGACCAATAACCACGCCATGGCGGTAGTCGATGGGAAGATCATTGACGACTTGGACTACACCCGGCGGCACGTAGTAGCCGCTTATGAGGTTCACGCTAGAAATTAATCTAATTATTCCCTTGCATATTCTCTGGATCTGGACGATATATAGGTCCCGATGAACACCCTACCGAGAGTCGAAATAAAATACCGAGGTCAAACCGTGTCCGTTTATGGCCGCTTTGAGGCCACTGATAGCAAGATCTGGCTGCACGCTGCAGTCAACGGCTACGACGTGTGGATGTCCCCCGAGGGGGAGCTCAGCGAAGGGCAGCTGCTGGTCAAGGGCAAGGAGTGGGTCGACCGAGCCATCTCCAACCCTTCAGTCGCAGTCCTCACTGTCGATCAGGCTGTTAACGCCTTGGCCCGGCGCGCTTCCCGAACCCTCTAACCCTTAACCGCTAAAGCCCACTCCGAACCTATGTTTTACTCTCAAGAACAATACGACGAAGCCCAGGAAGAGCTCCTGGGCGATGGCTTCTCAAACGACATGCAACGCGCATCGTTCATCTTCCGTATGGAACGCCCACTCCGAAACGAACGGCCAGAGGCCGAGCTGCGCACGCGGCTCGGGAAACACGTGGTGATGGACTCGCATGCGGTCTACGGCCCTTGCGACGAGATCATCGGAGACGATCACGTAATCGTCGGCACCTTCGATACCCGGGCCGAGGCGGAGGAGCTGCTAGCCCGGTACGACGATCAGGACGTTTGCGGAGAGTTCTCCCATTGGATTTTCGAGCTGCCAGCGCCTAAGCCGGTCGTGATCGACGAGGCTCTTGAGACTGACGACGCTTGCCCTTTCTAATGCGTTCATCGGCTGGGTCCTTTCGCCTGCGGGGAGGGCCCAGTGCGCTTTCCAGCATTATCCCTAATCTTTTCCTTGCATGTTTCCTGTAGTCGTGCGATATATAGGTCCGATGAACAAGCACTTAGAACACGGCAAAAGCGCAGTGGCTGACTTCGACCCAGCTAACTACACCTACGTCTCCACGGGGTACAACGGCGAGGTCCGCAGTGATGAGTTCGCCGACTACATCAGCGGGATTTACGACGAGGAGACTGCGGCCCTGCAGCACGAGGCGATCGCGCAGAAGCCCTTCAGCGGTCTGTATGGGATCGGCCAGGGCGGCAAGTGCCGCCACTGCGGGGCGAACATCAAGTGGTACAGCCTCTTCCGCGACGTCCGCACGGGGCTTTTGGTTGCGACCGGCACGACGTGCGCGAACGAGCTCGGACTGCCTGACAAGGGTGCCCTGGTGCGCAAGGCTTTGGCCGAGCGGATTGCGCGTGCGACGAAGCTGGCCAAGCTGGATCTCGAGCACCCAGGGCTGCGCCAGGAGCTTGAGCGCGTGGTCCTGGCTGATCGGCCTGATCGGGCTTACTTCTTCAGTTTCCTGCAGGACCTGCTCCACAAGGTGAACCGTTACTTCGAGATCTCGGAGAAGCAGGCCGAGTGCGCGAAGCGCTTCCTGGGCCAGGGGCTGGACCGGATTGCCGAGCGTGAAGCTAAGAAGGCCGCAGAGCCGCAGGCGCAGCCGATCCCGGCGAAGTACCTGGGCGAGCGCGTGGTCATCAAGGGCGTGGTCCTGGGAGTCAAGGAGATCGAGTCTGACGAGTGGGGCCTGTCCTACAAGATGCTCGTGCAGAGCGTGGAAGGCTTCAAGGTCTGGGGCAAGCAGCTGGCCAACAAGGGCGAGATTGTCGAGTTCTGCGCTCGGATCGAGGTCTCGAAGGATGACCCTTGCTTCGGGTTCTTCAGCCGACCGACGAAGTCCCGAGTGATCGAGGCCGCGGAGGCCGTAGCCCTCTAAAGTGGAAGGGCCGCTGGTTACACGCCAGCGGCCCTCCGCAGATCCCTAACTTTATTTGCAATCACACGACTGAACCGAGAGGCAATATCACATGAAAACCGAGAAGAAGAAAGTGACGATCACCCTGACGGCCAAGGAGGCCCAATGGCTCTGGAACCAGCTGGAGACGCTGCGGCGGTCGGCTCCGGCATCTGAACTGTCCTTCCAGGCGAAGAGCCTGCAGGACCGCTTAGAAAGCGAGTCATGAGCGACCGAGTTGTGCAGATCGCGATCGAGCGCGGCCACGATGTAGACGGCGCAGAGGTCACCGCATTGTGGGCGCTCACCGAGGCTGGGCGCATTTGGGTCGAAGTCAGGGGCACGTGGACCGAGCAGCAAGGCCCTCCCGGTACGCTCAAGATTCGTAAAAGGAGAGACGAATGATCAAGGAACAGATAGAGGCGCAGCGCGACGCCCGGAAGCAGCTCGACGCGCCATGCTGGATCTTTGATGAGTATCTGCTGCGCAACGGCGAGGAGTTCCTTTCCAGACCGTTGCCGAAGCGCTACCGCATGCGGCCCCAGAAGTACTGCTTTCACAACACACTCGAGCTGGTCGTGCATTCGCGGACCTTGCGCTACTGCGAGGGCTACGTGGCCAGGATCGATCTTCCTATTCTGATTCATCATGCCTGGGCGCTGGACGCGATGGGCAACGTGGTGGACACGACCCTGCGCGATGTAGGGTTTTCTGATGCGGCCTACTGGGGGATCGTCTTCAGACGCGCAGAGCTGAGCCTGTGGCGGGATCAGAGGGCCACCATGCTGATGGACGCACGCGGGGGCTATGATCTGGAGAGCTGGATCGAGCGTGACCCGGGCTTCAAGGAGCTGGCCGATATGGCCTTGAGATTATGACGATCGACTTCAAAAGCCCGGTTGTGCTGCGAGACCTTGAGTACATCTGCGAGTTAGCAGAGCGGGTCTTAACGCCAGCGGACGCTTCCTGGGCCACCAGGATTACCCACTACCGGACAGCGCTCTGTGAGGAGATCGAGCGCGTAGAATTTGGTGCTGGATAAGCGTGTGAGTGCCGCACTAAAACCCAGGACACCGTCTTGCGATAGCGGAGTGGCATTGGCCTGGGATAACCCACGCAGCGGAGCGACAGGAACTTCAAGCGCCTGGGCGCTCCGCACTTTTACCTAATCAATGGAACACAGAACCGAATGAAGAGAGTTATCCGAGGCGAGCGGATTTATCTGGGAATGCCGGTGAGAGACGCCAAGCAATCGATGCTGGTGCAGCCGAGCAAAGAGGACATCAAAGCCGGAGTGCGCGGAGACCCCGAGCACTGTGCGTACGCGGAGTGTTTGAGACGCACGCTGCGCTCGAGTGTGGTTTACATCTACAACACGATTGCCTACGTGGAGGTGCTCGACGAGCGCGGCAACCACGTGCTGGAGCGCTACACGATCAAGGACGGCACCCGGGAGAACATGGAAAACTTCGATGGCGGGGTAAAGGTCGAGCCAGCGGGGTTCAAGCTGCGCGAGCCGACTAAGAGCCAGACTCTGGACTACAAGATGAAGATGCGCGCTAAGCAGCGCCGGAGCGGACTGGAGGCCAAGTGGAACCAGACCAGGGCCGAGAAGCTGGCCGCAGAGAAGGCCGGTAAATCGGTCAAGCGCCACAAGCGCAAAGCGCCGACTGAAGGGCTAGCCAGTTTCCGCTACGGGACCGGCTGCGTGAAATTCTATGGGACTGCAGAGGGCAGGCTGATAAAGCACCACGCATGAAAAGGCCAGAAGAGCTTTTATGGGCGGCGACGGTCGTGATCCTGTTTCTGATTGCGGCAACGCTATTTCTGTTATGAACCTAGACATACACAAAGAGTTTGATGAGCTGATGGAGCGGACCTTACCTGGGGTGCCTAAGAGCGACATTCAGTACGTCGAAAGGCGGCGGATGTTCTTTAGCGGAGTTGCGGCGATGTATTACCACATGGTGGGCAGCGTGGCGGACATGCCGGAGGATGAGGCCGAGGCGGAGCTGAGGAAGATTGGAGCGCAGCTAAAGGATTACTTCACCCGGTTCCTGGTAGAGGAGTCCAGGCTATGAACTACGACGAGATGGCGAGGTTGGTAGCGGCTGAAATGACGAAGCTACCGGACACGACCGCAGGCCATCACCAGATCATGAGCTTTCTGGTGGGCTTCTACAACGGAGCGTTACAGAGCGTAGCGGCGGATAAGACGGTGCCAGCCAACGTGAGGGTGATGGCGGCGACAACGATATCGGAGACTGATGCCTTAGTGCAGCGCATCAGGAAGCTACCGGCTGACTTCCCAAAGGAGCTCAAATGAC